>Ga0067045_1029287_pt1 | contig 22118 bp, 18 predicted proteins | sample TerdegcTABiofilm_FD_59184 | JGI IMG/M metagenome (GOLD analysis project Ga0067045, IMG submission 59184) | Combined Assembly of (Gp0054472, Gp0054536) Wastewater bioreactor microbial communities from Singapore -Terephthalate degrading...
AAGTACTTAAAATCATTATGAAAAGGATAAAGCAGATGCTTAGTAAAGAGAAAAAAGTGAATAAAAACCAGCTAAGATTTAGTTTTGCGGAGGATGTATGAAAAATTTTGGGGTATTTCCAGATAAACATAATTTCTTATCCTTGACATTCTGCAAGATTGAAATTAATATCAGCCCGCTTTTACGGGCGAGTGGCGGAACGGCAGACGCGCCAGACTCAAAATCTGGTGAGGTATCCCCTTGTGAGGGTTCAAGTCCCTCCTCGCCCATTGATTTTCAGGAGGTGCGCGATGAAAAAATTATTTCTTTTTCTGACTGCTGTAATCATTTTTGTGGCCTGCCAGACCGGCATTGATTCATCTAAGGCATCAAAGGGTGAACCTATTGCCAAAATAGGCAACAGCAAAATCACGGTTGACGAGTTCCAGAACAGAATAAACAAGCAGAATCCGTTTCTGCGTGCAAGATATTCAGACAGGGAAAAACTGAAGGAATATCTCAACAATCTGGTCAGACAGGAAGTCCTCTTCATGGAGGCTCAGAAACTCGGATTCGACAAGGACCCCGACGTAGTTGACAGAATGAAATCTGATTCCATCTCAAAGATGATCGCGAAGGAATTCGACGAGAAGAAGAAACAGGAACTTGTGTCTGAAGAAGATATAAAGAAGCACTACGAACAGAATATTACTGACTACAACAAACCCGAGGCTGTATATGTAAGGGCTTTCTTCGTAAAGGCGCCCGAAGGCAGCAAGGACCGTGCCGCAAAGAAGAAAGAGGCAGAAAAATATCTCAAGGACATTATTGCACACAAGGACGACGACACATACTTTTTCAATCTCGTAAAGTCAAAGTCAGATGACGACGAAATCAAGGCCAGAGGCGGGGAACTTGCATATCTTTCAAGAGAGGAGCTTGCAAACAAATACGGAAAGGAATTTGCAGATGCGGCATTCTCCCTTGCATCGATAAATGATATAACACCACAGCCGGTAGAAACAAAGGATGGTTTTTTCATAATAAAGCTCCGCGGGAAAAGACAGGCAATAAACAGAACCCTCGACGAGGTAAAAGAGACTATTAGAATGAAGCTCTACAGCGAAAAGAGACAGAAGGCGCTCGAGGAATGGGTTGATTCACTCAAGAAGAAGTATAATGTCAGCATCCTTGAAGAGAATCTCAACAAGATTCAGATTGAAGTTCCTCCGTCAGGTGAGGCTTCAAAGGGGCCGATACCTGTTCAGATGAAACCGCCTGTAAAAAAATAGATGTCCTTTAATAAAGAGAAAATCAAAACCGGATTTGCTACGGTACTACTGTTTTTAATGAGCCTTCCGGGGCTATACTGTGTAAAAGAGGAGAAGAAGGAGAAGGAAGACTACCTTTTTATGATAGATGACAAAGAATATTATCTCTCGTCCGTTCTCTTCGATTACAACAGGATGAAGTCGGCATCCGACACAGCAGAGACCAGACATAGTCTCGACAGCAAGATCGTAAGACAGAACTTCATAATCCAGTTCATAAACGAGGAGCTCCTTTATCAGGAAGCAAAGAAGAGAGGCATAAAGGCAGATAATCCGGAGATTGAGGCGGAACTTTTAGAGATGAAGGAAGGACATACAGATATGACATTCGGAACATATCTGTCATCTATGATGCTTACGGAGGCAATCCTTAAGGAAAAGATTGAAAGACGCATCGTAACAGAGAAGCTGATAAACGCCCTGACAAAGGATATCAACATAACAGATGATGAACTAAAGGAATATTTTGATTCACACAAAGACGAATTCAGAGAGAGCGCCCGGTGCAGGATGAAACAGATTGTCATAAAGACACGTGACGAGGCACAGAATATAATTTCACAATTAAAGAAGGGTGCATCATTTGAGGAACTGGCACAGCTCTACTCGGAATCGCCTGAAAAGAAAAACGGCGGAGACCTCGGATTTTTGCCCGAGGATTCAATCGATGAGTTTTTTACAAGGGAGTGCAGAAAACTAAAGGAAGGTGAAATCTCGCAGATAATCGAATCATCCGAGGGATACAGAATATACAAAATGGTAAAGCGTACACCGGAGAAGGAACTTTCCTTTGAGGATATAAAGAAAAAGATCTATATAAAACTGCTGGATGACTACCGGGAGAGAGAGAAAAACAGCCTTCTCAGAAAGCTTAGAACAGAGCACCGGATTACTATCAACGAACAGATGCTCGAAAAACTTAACTGAGGTACTTTTATGCTTACAAATCCGATTTTGATAATTGCCCTGCTCATCTCCGCTGACGGAATAATGGTCGACAGGATTGCTGCGAGAATCGAGAATGAGATAATAATGCTCTCTGACCTTGCAGGTAAAGTTGAGATAATGACGGGCAACAAGGTGGAATATACCGAGAGTGACCCGAAGGTCTCAAAGTTTTATATGAACGTCCTAAGCGAACTTATCGAAGACAAGATTATACAGATGGAACTCAGAAAGATGGGACAGGATGTAACAGAGTCGGAACTCAAGGCCACTATAGATGACATCAGAAAACAGAGAGGATTTTCTGAAGAGGATTTCGTAAAACTTCTGGCAAAGGAAGGACTTTCATACGAACAGTATAAAGACGAGATGAGAAGACAGGTAAGAAAGAATAAATTTATAGCCATCAGAATCCGTCAGAGGGTCAAAATTACGGACGAGGACGCAAAACTCTTTTACAATCAGGAATTCGGCTCCGGTAAGCTTAACAAAGACTATGATATCTCAATGATATTCATATCGACACTGAAAGACAAGTCCTCCGACAAGAAATCCCTCGAGAAGGCCGATGAGCTGAAAAAGGAGATATCAGAGGGCAAGGATTTTGCCGAACTTGCCAGAAAATACTCCGACGACCCTTCGGCCCCTTCGGGAGGACACATAGGCAAAATCTCAAAGGGCGATATGAGAGACGAATTCGAAAAGACCATTTTCAGTCTCAAGGAGGGCGAAGTATCACAGATACTGAAATTCCCCGAAGGTTATTACGTGTTCAGGGTCAATAAGATTCTTGATGCCGACATAAAAGGATTTGACGAAGCAAAGGAGGACATCAAAAGAATGCTCTTCGAAAAGGAGATAATGAAACAATACTCATATGTCATTGATTCACTGAAGAAGAAATATACAATATATATCAATCTGAAATAGAACCGGAGAAAAAGATATGTCATCAATTATCGGCGTTACTATGGGACACCCTTCCGGAGTAGGACCGGAAATACTTATACGCTCTGCCGTAAAATTTATCCGCAGGACCAGAAATGTCAGCATTCTGATATTCGGGAATAAACGGGTTCTTGATTTCTACTCTTCCATTCTTGAGGAAGGCAGGGAATTTTCGGAAATGCTCAGGTCACAGAGAATAGGCATATCCGATATCGGCAATCTGAAAGAGGATGATTTCCAGCCGGGAATCCCGTCCGAACAGGGCAATATTGCACAGATAGAATTTATAAAGGAGGCAACAAGGAGCATCGGTACCCATAAGCTATCTGCCATAGTTACAATGCCGATATCCAAACTCGGACTCTTAAGAGAGGGGATTGAGATTCCGGGGCACACAGACCTGTTCAAGAAACTATTCAACGTCAGTTTTGTCCAGATGCTCTTTCATATGAAGGGAAGACCGCTCATTGCCCTCAACACAACACATATCCCGCTCTCACAGGTCCCGAAAGCTCTGAGCAGGGAAAACATTCTGAAAAACCTTCGTATGCTCGACTTTGCAATGAGAAATCTCTTCGGAATCAGAGAAGTAGCAATTGCTGTCTGCGGATTGAATCCTCACGCCGGAGAAGGCGGACTTCTCGGAAAAGAGGAGAAGGAGATAATTGCCCCTGCCGTAGATGCTGCACGAAGTGAAAACATAAATGCAAATGGTCCGTTTGCTTCAGACTCGGTATTTTACAGGGCTTTTAACGGGAGATATAATGCCGTACTGGCAATGTATCACGACCAGGCACTAATCCCGGTCAAATTATTCGGTATCTCAAAATCGGTCAATATTACACTTGGTCTGCCTGTAATAAGGACATCACCTGCCCACGGTACGGCATTTGAGGTGGCAGGAAAAAGCCAGGCCGAGTCAGAAGGAGCATTTCGTGCCCTCGAAACGGCCTATAGAATATCCAGAAGATTTTCCGGAAATATCGTATGGAATACCTGAAAATCAGAGGCGCACGGGAACATAACCTGAAAAATATCGACCTCTCATTTGAAAAGAACAGACTTGTAGTAATAACCGGGGTATCCGGCTCAGGCAAATCTTCGCTTGCTTTCGATACAATATATGCCGAGGGTCAGCGCAGATACATAGAATCACTCTCAGCCTACGCAAGACAGTTTCTGGAGAAACTGAAAAAACCCGATGTAGACTTTATCGAAGGCCTCTCCCCTGCCATATCCATAGAACAGAGAACGCTCAGCCACAACCCCCGTTCGACCGTAGGAACCGTAACAGAGATCTACGATTATATGCGTCTGCTTTATGCAGCAATAGGAAAGGTACACTGCCATATCTGCGGAAGGGAGATATCACGTCAGACAGTTCAGGAGATAACAGATCAGATATTTAAGATTGCTGACGGCAAACTGATTGTAATATACGCCCCGGTAGTTACCGGTCAGAAAGGTGAATACAAAAAAGAGATAAACGCATATAAAAAGAGCGGATTTTCGAGTATAAGGATAGACGGTGTCCTTTATGATCTGGACGAGAAGATAGAGATAGACAGGAACAGAAAACACGATATCGATGTCCGTATAGACAGAATAATGGTTACCCCTGATGAAAAGGGCAGAATCACCGACTCTGTGGAGACCGCACTCAAACTCACAAAAGGCCTCGTAAAAGTAGAGGCAGAGGAGATAAATCTCTCAAAGATATTCTCCGAGAGATACGCCTGCATAAACTGCGGGATATCGCTCCCCGAGCTTAAACCCGCACTCTTTTCGTTCAATAATCCGAAAAGTGCCTGCACACACTGCACAGGTATCGGTAATCTTTATTACTTCGACCCCGACAAAATCATACCTGACCAGCAATTATCTGTAAGAGAAGGGGCATTTGCGGCATTTTCACAGATGCACACATTCTTTCTGGACGAGATATATACAGCCCTTCGGCTGCTGAGAATCAGTCCCGACACACCTTTCAGAAAACTTCCTGACAGGGTCAAAAGAATCCTGATGTACGGCAACAACGAAGAGGACCCTATCTACTTCGAGGGAGCAATCCCGTTTCTCGAGAGGAGATACAAAGAGACCGAATCAAATACGGTCAAGGAATATCTTGAGAAATTTATAAGTTACAGACCCTGTCCCAGATGCAACGGCAAAAGGCTCAGACCCGAATATCTCAGCGTATATATCAGCGGGAAAAATATAATCGATGTAACCGAACTCTCCATAGATAACACCATTGCATTCTTCTCGAATCTTTCACTCTCGAAGAGGGAGAGTGAAATAGCGGGTATCGTTCTCAGGGAAATAAAGGAGCGGCTCTCATTTCTGAAAGACGTAGGTCTCGGTTATCTCACATTGTCCCGGACATCCTCCACACTTTCAGGAGGGGAATACCAGAGGATAAGACTTGCGACACAGATCGGAACAGCTCTCTCAGGTGTCATATACGTACTCGACGAACCATCTATAGGTCTGCACCAGAGAGACAATATCCGCCTTATAAAGACCCTAAACAGCCTCCGGGACATCGGCAACACAGTCATAGTAGTGGAACACGATGAGGCAACTATCAGGAGTGCAGATATTGTGATAGATATGGGCCCGGGTGCAGGAGAACACGGAGGATACGTTGTCGCAAACGGGACGGTCGACGAACTTCTGCAAAACAAGGAATCCGTAACGGCGCGCTTTCTGAGGGGAGAGGAGAGAATAGAGATTCAGGAGAAGAGGAGAAAGGGGAAGGAGTTTCTCATCCTGTCGGGTGCAACCGGCAACAACCTGAAAGATATCGAGGTCAGGATTCCTCTCGGTACACTGACTGTCATCACCGGAGTTTCGGGTTCAGGGAAGAGCACACTGATTATGGATACCCTCTATCCTGCTCTGATGAACAGACTTGGCATCTCGAACCGCAGCGGATTACCATACAAGAACATAAAAGGATATGATAATATTTCGCGGATAATCCAGATCGACCAGTCCCCGATCGGAAGGACACCCCGAAGCAATGCAGCGACATACACAGGTCTATTTACTCCGATAAGAGAACTCTTTGCAATGACAGTTGAGGCAAAATCCCGAGGGTATAAGGCGGGGAGATTCAGTTTCAATGTCAAGGGAGGCAGATGCGAGGTATGTGAGGGAGCAGGACTGATTTCGGTAGAGATGCAGTTTCTGCCCGATGTATATGTAACCTGTGATGAATGCGGAGGGCTGAGATATAACAGGGAGACACTCGAAATCACATATAAAGGAAAGACCATAGCCGATATCCTGAATATGCCGGTATCGGAGGCGCTCGGATTCTTTGAAAACCACAGAAGGATATCGAGGATACTCAGAACACTGGATGATGTCGGTTTAGGATATCTCAAGACAGGTCTGCCTGCCACAAACCTTTCCGGAGGTGAGGCACAGAGAATAAAACTTGCCACAGAACTCGGCAAACGGCACGACACATCGACCCTGTACATAATGGACGAACCGACAACAGGTCTGCACTTTGCAGACATCAAAAAACTTATGAATGTAATCCAGAGACTGGTAGACGCTGGAAATACATTTGTAATCATAGAGCACAATCTGGATGTAATAAAATGTGCCGACTACATAATAGACCTCGGTCCCGAAGGGGGAGATGAGGGCGGCTATATAGTTGCTCAGGGAACTCCGGAGGAGATAATCAAATCAGATAAATCCTATACAGCAAAGTTTCTGAAACCTGTACTGCTCTCAAACAGATAAGAATTTCAAACAATCTGTTAATGTACCTTCCTGATGATTAATTTCCGGCTGAAAAATCCAAAAAGAGAGAACATACTATTCAGAATAGTGCGGGGTAAAATAGATAAAGGAATTTCTGTCCTTGCTCATATCGATAACGGTGTTGCAGTCCGATTCATTGCTAAGTCTTACTGCCCTGAAATAGCTCCTGTCAGACTGGTGATGCGGTATTACTTTTATCTTCGTAAGGAAGATTTTATTACTTGCCCCGACAATCGTCTCTTCGCTGCTGAAATCTATCAGCCCAGACATTCTGTCACTGTCTTTGACTTTGATGTGATACCGCACCCACCACCTCTGGACATTATATACCTCTCCTGTCATAACTCCTGCCACAAAGACGGTCATTCCGGGATTTGTATCCCTGTCCTGATCATATACATACTCCGTATTTTCGAAATCAGGCAGCGGTGTATTCCAGGGGTCCGGTAGCCTTGCCCCCCTTACATCAAGGACCGTGTCTGTAACGAATCCCGTTCCTGTTTTCATCTCCGGAAGCCTTTCCGTATTATTCACAAGAACCGGGATTGAATCGCTGTAAGAGTCCGGGACTATTATATATGCGAGGTCCTCGAATTCGGAATCATCCTCCTTGAAATTCTTCAGTCTTATCGAGCAGAGTTTCAGATTAATACTTATCCCGCCCTTGGAGTTCTGAATTATCTTCGCAAGCCCGTAGGCAACCGACACAGAATCCTGCTGGGAGACAAGAGGGAGACCGGTAGTCCTTACCGCATAATTGACATTCCACCCCCATATTCCCGTATATGCATAGGATTCCTTTTCGAAGTTTATGTCTTTCCCCCAGTCAATACCGCCTTCACGGGGCATACACTCACCGGATACCGGACTATCTGCTCTGCAGTTTTCATTGTCATTTATACCGTCAGGCAGCCTGCATTCATATCCCCAGCCAAAGAAATAACAGTCCTTATTGCAAAAACACCGTCTTATGCAGATCTTTTCATCGCCGCACGACCAGCCTCTCCCCAGTTTTCTGCAATCAGCATCTTTCGTGCACTTTTTTACACAGAAACCGCTTTTACCGCATATGTATTCAGATGTAAGACTCTCCCTGCATATATCGTCATTTTCACAGGGAATCTCCTTTGCCAGAATACACTTCTTGTCCTTTTCACCTTTCTTAAGACACCTTCCGCAGGGAGAACAGAAATAACCATTTTCAATATCCTCTGAGCCAAAGACAAATACACAGTCCTTATCGGAGTTACAGTCTACAGAACAGACTCCGTCATCAGAACAGTATCTCCCTATACCACACTCCATATCCCTCGTACAGACTGAGTAATTACCGCCTAAAATGTCCGTTTTAATCCCGTCAGTCTGCTCACAGGACACAAGCAACACAACAAAAAACATAAAAAGAATATAAATACCCTTCATTGACGAAATTTATAACACGGACGTATATCGATGTCAAAAGTCATCTGTCTGACGCATCTCAGAAAACCTGTCTTCTGAATTACAGGCAAAAACCTGTTTCAAAAAAAATTGAAAAATTTGTCTGAACATAGTATTGTTTTTTTAGAATTTAAGGAGGTGTTTTATGAAAAAAATTCTTTTTCTGTTCGTTCTGGTCTTTGTTTTTCCCCTAAGCTGTTCGGATGACGACAACGTCAGGCTCGACTGCAACAAGTATTGTGAAAAAGCCACCAAGTGCGATGAGGAGATGACAGCGGAAGAGAAATCAAACTGCAATCAATTCTGCAACAACTTAAACGAAAAGGGATATTTCGATAAAAATTACCTCAAAAACATCAACGAATGTCTTGACAATGATGATTGTGCCAAGATTGAGAGTTGCGTAGAAGAATCTCAGAGCAAATGCCCCGCTATCGATGGCTCAAAATATTACGAGACAATCTGCAATAAGATGCTCGAGTGCAAAGCCACTACAAAGACAAAGGAAGAATGCATAGAAGAGCAGAAAAAAGAGAATAACGACTTTTCCTGCACTACAGAGAAATATGTATCGGATATGACAGATTGTGTATCAAAGGTATCCTGTGATAAGTATATGGAAGATATGATGAACTGTATGCTCCTAATTTTTCAGTGAGGCTGCCCATTCGGTAATCCCGTCCACAGAGTATTCTCCCTGCCCGTCGAATACAGACCTGCGGGAGAATACACCATTATAGAGTTTCTCCTTTTTGACATATTCAGGTGTTGAGAGGAGTGCCTTTCTGTATTCATCGGGAGTGATATTCTGTCTGGCAAACGAGAAATCGAGCCCGATATTTTTGAAAAAGCCATACATCTTTTTGTAATCAAATACCGCCTCATCTCTCTGCAGCTTCAGGACAACAAGAATATTCAGTGCGATTAACAATCCGTGTATATAATGTTTGTGTGTAATCTCCTCAAGACAATAACCCAGAAAGTGCTCTCCCCCTTCCTCGGGACGTGAATTCCCCCATTCCTCGCAGAGAAGCACCTCTTCAAGCTGTCCTCTGACAATCGCACGCAATCCTTCTTCGTTTAGTACCGATATATCGGTCTCTCTTGAAAGAAGGTTAACAGCAATATTACGGGAGGCGTTGTAATAGGATATATCATACCTGTCACCGAATTCGCGCCTCGCAATATTCCAGTCACCGAGTGCGGTTGTAATTGAGAGGACATCCGAGACACCGGCCTTATTGAGTATCTCCGGTCCTTTTTTCAATATAGCGTAGTCAACAATAAATCTCTGAGGATTGACATCCTCCACATACCTTACCTTGTGGTCGAATCTGACGGCAACAGACCTGCACAACCAAGCGTCGACAGAGACGACAGACGGCACAATCACAACAGGCAGATTCCATTTTGCCGCAAGATATTTTGCTGTATCGCAGGCAGTACCTCCGCCGAATCCGTATATAATGTTACCTTCCTTTTTGTCAGAAGAGAGCCTTTTCAGATTATCTTCGGTCATATCACAATTAAATATCACTTCCTTTGGCCTTACATTATCCTTTATCAGGGCGAAAGGCTCTTCCATTGTAACGAGTATGCAGTCTTTTTCCCTGTTGATAATCTCTGAAAAAATGTTATTTCCTTCAATCAGGTTTTTTGACATCTCTTCCTCCGTAAAAAAAATGAGACTTAGTCTCTCAGGTGATGAATTAGTATCAAAGTCCCCTTTTGTAAAGCGATTTCAGCTATCAAAACTTCAAAATATCTGTTTACAAACAGTAATAATTTGTGGATAATTTGTTTCTGCGGAGGTTAAATATGAGAAAATTTATAAAATTTATTGCTCTGATTACCTGTCTGTTGGCGGTGATTTCATGTTCCGGTGATTCGGATAAGAAAGCAGAATTCGACTGCGAAAAGCTCTGTGACAAGACACTGGAATGCGGCAACATAAAGGAGTCACAACTTGCAAACTGCAAGACTTACTGCAAGGATTATCAGAATAACGGATATTTCGAGCAGTCATATATGGATGCCATGGGTAAATGCCTCACAAACGATAAATGCAGCGATATCGAAGCCTGTGTAAAAGAGATTCCGACCCAGTGTCCGCCTCCTCCGGATGTTGCCAAGTATGCGGAGACACTCTGCGACAAAATGATTGAATGTAAGGCAACACTTGATACAAAGGAGACCTGCGTTCAGAAAATGAACAAACCCGAAAACTACAAATGTCTCACTCAGAAATTCATCGACAATACAACCGTCTGTATCGAAAAAATTAATTGTGCCACATACCTTACAGATTTTTTAAACTGTCAGGCCGAACTTTTACAAAAATAATCAGATAGGCCAAAATCCTGAATCCCTTATTACTGACAATCGGTTCTGCAATCGATTATAGCTTATCAATCGTCCGGCAATCTTTACAAATTAATTAGTTGAAGAAGCCGCTTAATTAATATAAATAAAGTTTTGCCTTTTGGCCTAACGAAATAAAGGCGGCGTGAAAATGATTGAGGATAAAAACTTTATTTCCGAAGTAAATCTGACCCCGATGATGCAGCAGTATCTTCAGACCAAATCCCAGTATCCCGACTGTATCCTCTTTTTCAGGCTCGGCGATTTTTACGAGATGTTCTTTGAGGATGCCGTAAATGTCTCGAAGCTTCTGAATCTTACCCTAACCTCCCGCTCAAGGGGAGAAGAGAAGGTGCCGATGTGCGGTGTCCCCCATCATTCAGCGAAATTTTACATAAACAAACTTCTCGATATGGGATACAAAATCGCGATCTGTGATCAGGTCGAAGACCCGAGATTCGCAAAGGGGATTGTAAAGAGAGAGGTCACCCGTATTGTTACTCCCGGAATGGTTCTGGATACCGACACCCTCGAATCCGACAGATTCAATTTTATCTGTGCGGTTTTCTGTATAAAAGGGGTATATTCCGCGGCATTCCTCGACCCGTCCACGGGAGACCTCTTCGTCTCCGAGACCAAGGATATTTCCGACATAAGGGACAGGATAAAACTTATGGAGCCGCGGGAGATTCTTGTAAGGGGGAATCAGGAGTCAAAGGACCTGACAAGATATCTCGAAAAGGAGAGGATACCGTTCTCTTTGATAAGCGAGGAACTGCAAAGCAAAAATGGAAGTTCTGCCTTCGGCAACAATTTGAGTGAAGGGTTATCCGGTGCGGTACAAATCATCATCAATTATGTCGAATCCCTGCAGAAACGTCAGATAACACTCATAAAAGACCCTGTCTCAATCGATGAGAAGGATTATCTCTTTCTGGACGAGACCTGCCAGAGGAATCTCGAGATATTCGCAAACTCCCTTGACCAGAAAAAATACGGCTCCCTCTTCTGGGCGGTCGACAGGACAAACTCCGCAATGGGCTCAAGAATGCTGAGGCGCTGGCTGCAATATCCGCTTCTCAGTATATCGGAAATCGGCAAACGTCACAATGCCGTCGAGGAACTCCGGAACGACACGATACGACTTAGTGAACTCTCGAATCTCATAAAAGAGATGTCCGATATCGAGAGACTCGCCTCAAAGGTCTGTTACAGACATGCAAATCCAAGGGACCTGATATCGATAAAAAACAGTATAAAACCGCTTGCCAGAATAAAGAATATCATAGGCCAGATGCATTCCGAACTGATATCAGAAATCAACGGCAGGATTGACCTGCTATCAGACGTTTTTGAACTCATAGAAAAAAGGATCATGGATGACCCGCCGGCAGTAATCAATGAAGGCGGAATAATCAAACCCGGCAACAACAGTGAGCTGGACGAACTTATCAGAATTTCAAAAGACCTCAAATCCATAATCGCCGGCATAGAAGAGCGGGAGAGAAACAGGACAGGTATAAATTCCCTGAAGGTCAGATACAACAAGGTCTTCGGCTATTTCATCGAAGTTACAAAGGCAAATCTTCACCTCGTACCGCAGGATTACATCAGAAAACAGACGATGGTCAATGCCGAGAGATTCATTACCGAAGAACTCAAAAACCTCGAAGAAAAGGTCCTTTCATCGGACGAGAAGAGAAAGGCGCTCGAGTATGACATCTTCATGGAGACACTCAGCGAACTCTCTGCCGAAATTGCAAGAATCGAAAAGACCGCCGACGGAATTGCCTGTCTGGACGCCCTGACCTCATTCGCCACCGTATCACTCGAGGAGAATTATGTAAAACCGGAGATTACCACAGAAAATCTGATAGACCTCTCGGGGGCGAGACACCCTGTTCTCTCCAAACTGATAGGTTACAGCAGATATGTACCGAACGACATTCACCTTAACACCGAAGATACACAGCTCATGATTGTAACAGGTCCCAATATGGCCGGCAAATCTACGCTTATGAGAATGACTGCCCAGATTCTGATACTTGCACAATCGGGAAGTTTCGTACCTGCCACAAGCGCAAGAATAGGAATTGCCGACCGGATATTTACGAGAGTCGGCGCAAGCGATTTCCTTTCAAAGGGACTTTCAACATTTATGGTGGAGATGGTAGAGGTCGGAACGATTCTAAAAAGGGCAACAAAAAAATCTCTCATTCTGCTGGACGAGGTCGGGAGAGGAACTTCGACCTTCGACGGGATTTCCATAGCATGGGCGATCGCCGAGGATATTCACGACAGAATCGGTGCAAGAACGATTTTTGCAACCCACTATCACGAACTGACAGACCTGTCCCTGACGAAACCGCGCATAAAGAACTACAGTGTTTCGGTCAAGGAATTCAATAACGAGATTATATTTTTATACAAACTGATTCCGGGCGGCACAAGTCTCTCTTACGGGATTCAGGTGGCAAAACTTGCGGGAGTACCGGAGGAAGTTATAAAAAGGGCACAGGAGATACTGAAGAATCTTATGGAGACCGAGTTCGACGACATCGGACGCCCGCGGCTCTCAAGATCCGAAAAGAAAGAAGAGACATCTCAGCTGAGTCTCTTTCACACCAGTGCAAGAGAGGAGATTCTCGACGAACTGGAGGAGATAGACCTGAACAGTCTGACTCCAATCGATGCACTGAATTTTCTCTTCAGAATCAAGGAACGGCTCAGAAAAAGGTAGGTTTTTATTTTTTTATCTCTTTCAGTTTATTCTGGGCCATCGAGGAATATCTGGACTTCGGGTAGTTCTTTATAAGTTCTTCAAGAATCGTCCTGCCGTCATCCTTAAGCGAGATATTGATAAAGGAAATCCCCATCTTGTAGAGAACCTCATCCATTGAATCAAATTTTTTCGGATTCTCTTTAATAATCTTTTCATATTCGAGGATTGCGTTCTGGAATTTCCCTTCACGGTAATAAGTCTCGGCTATAAGCATTATAATCTCATATTTGCCGCTGTCATTCCACTTCGTGAGCGCCTCATCCAGAAGAATTCTGGAGGCCTCCCACTGCTTGTCGCCCAGAAATTTTTTTGCCAGAACTATATACTCTTTTCTGGTGGTCGGTCTCTTTATTCCAGTGAGTTTATCTGTCTTTTCTTCCTGTCTTTCGGCAGTCTTCTGTGTCCCCTGTTGCGGCAGTTTCGAGTATGCGTCCTTCAGTTTATTCAGTTCGTTATTCAGTTCATCAATTCTGTGCATATTCAGCTCATACTTGCCGTTCAGTTCCATAATGGAGCTGACCACCTTGTCAAGCTGAACTCCGAAATCCGCTACATTGCTGCCGTATGTGCTTCTGATATTTTCAAGGGATTGTGAAAGTTTCTGGGCATCTTTATCATAATTCTGGAGTCTCTCTTCTGTGGATTTCTGGTCGAGTGCCTGTTTTTCCTTAAGATTCTTAAGTTCGGTCTTGAGCTGATTTATTTCCTCGGCCAGCTGTTCACCCTCGTCGCGCGACATAAATATAAAACAGCCGTTCAGAAACAGAGCAAATGCTATTACTGTCAATATAGTTTTTGGAAGAATCTTCATCTTATCTTTTTGGATAAGGGGCTATTTGGATACTATATCATCCCTACGGTTCTTTGCCCAACACTCCTCGTTGGACTCTTTGCAGACAGGTTTTTCCTTGCCGTAACTGATTGTGTCTATCTTTATATTGAGTCCGAGGTTTTTGAGGTACTTTCTCGCAGCCTCAGCCCTCTTCTGACCAAGGGACATATTGTATTCCGTAGTTCCTCTCTCGTCACAGTTACCTTCGATAACAATCTTCTTCGTCCCTTTCTTCTTTATACACTCGGCGTTCTTCTTGAGTATGTCAGCAGACTCGGAGGTAATGTCATATTTGTCGAATTCGAAATATATGCTGTCCACGGTGCACTCGGCTTCCTTCGCAACCATCTTCTGAACACATCTTCCTGATTCACAAATCTTACCCTCGGCACAATCCTCATTCTTTATGCACTGGGCAGGTACGCATCTGACACCTTCGCATATCTTTCCGCCGGTACAGTCAGAATCCATTGTGCATTCCGGGACACACTTGTTGTTCCTGCAGAGCATACCGCCGGAGCAGTCTGCATCATTTATACACTCGGGTTTGATTTCACATTTATTGAATTTACAGATTTTACCGTAACCGCAGTCCTCATCTTTTCCGCATTCCTGACACTGACCATTTACGCAGACAACCTTACCTTCATTATTTTCAAACGATTTACAGTGTTCATCTGTTTTACAGTTAGGGAATTTGGGGGGACAACCGAACAGGAAAACTACTGACAGAATCAACGCTGCAATCATCAAACTTCTTACTCTCATAATTACCTCCTCAATTACTACTAACAGGTGGAGTTTATTTATTATTCCCGCCTTGTCAATAAAAATCGGGTTTACGAAGGGTTATTATGCTGATAAATTCAGGTTTTAGAGAAGAAAAATCATCGATATATCCTAGTTCGGATATAAATTCCTCGAGCACTCTTCCCATTATTCTGCGGGCGTACTGGTACCCGGGATTATTCTCCTTTATCTTCGAAAAGAGATTATCTTCAAGGTCTTTCAGAAAATCTTCCGACAAATATATCCCGCCGTCTTTTTTAACAAAAGAGAGCCTGCATAAAGATTCGAGTTCATCACTTTTAATGGGCTGATACCTGAAGCCTTTCCCCAAATAATTATTAGCAACCGGAGTCATAAGGAGGTTGAACAGTGTGGGCTTCGAATCTGACGGGATATTTGTACCCTTAAAGTCAGATTTCCCGATATCTTCAACCGTAACATCAAAACACCTGATGATGATATCCAGAGATGCCTCCAGTTCCCGGAGCAGTTCACTGAGCTTTTCCACCTCCGAAAGGGACTGCGGATACTCCGAATATGCATCTGAAAATATCTCTCTCATGTCAATTTCTGCAAAGTTAGTAGCGGCTATCCTTAAAAGATATTCGAAATACTGCGGGAGTTCAACAAGCCGCAGATACTGATGCACAGACCTGATTCTTCTGGCATCATCTCTTATAAATTTCAGCTTTTTATAGCCGTGTCTGAATATATCGATTACATAGTAATTTTTCATTGCCTCGGAGTTAGATATACCCATCTCTGAAGTCATTACCTCAAGTCCTAGCCTCAGAAGTGATTTGACCTTTTCGGAAGAGAGCTTAAGCGATTCTATCTCGAACATATCGAGCCTGTCGGCAACTATAAGGCGGTTTATAAGAATCTGTATTTCGAAGAGAATTTCGAGTGCCGTTCTCTCATCGATTGATTCCAGACCCTCGTCCAGCGGCTTTATATCTCTTACATACCTGACCGGCAGCCTCGAGTACGAGAACTGCTCAACCCTCTTTGGGATAATCTCCCTCTTAATATTGGTGGGCTCCGAATAGAGCCTAATTGCATCGTCATATTCGTAGAAACCGAGCTCTGTTATTCTCGAAGACTTTACACGATAAAGGTCCTCTTCGAGCACGGAATACAGCTCCTGTCTCATCCCCTCCACTAGTCTCAGGTACAGATTTCTGTCGGTTTCCATAATAAGGGTCAGAAGTTCTTTGGTCAGAAGAATTTTCTCTTCGTCACACCGGATCTCATCTTCCTCGTCACGGGCCGGAGAAATGTAATATACACCGTCAATTGTAAAACTATCTTCTGGGATACCCTCATCAGGGTCAAAATCCTCCTTTGCAAGAAAGACCTTAAAATCACCTAGAAAGTATATAAGCTGCTGTTCGTAGTCGAGCCCGCTGAATTTCTCCCTGAGCACATCCCTGTCCCATTCCCTCAAGACCATCAGATATCTGTGGGCACGTTCCTTGTCAAACCTGTATCCGTCCCAGGTATCCATATCCATAAAATACTGTATCTGTTCACTGTCACACAGGGCGAGAAGAGCGCCCGCCCCTTCGAGACCTACCTCTTTAACCGTTACAATAAGGTCAACCACCGGAGACGCCTTTACAAGAGCTCCCGCATCTCTTGAATCTGTCAGAAAGTCAAACCTCTTTTTCGGAGGCATTAGAGGCAGCAGAAGGAGTTTTTCCTCGGGTGAAAGTTTTTCGAACTCCTCAAATGTGAGTGCCTGCGGTTCTTTAATAGTAATTTTCATCAGGTCTCCCTCTGAAATTCAGGAGAAAATATAATACGCAAAGTTGTATCTTTATAACAATGATTTAAGCAGCAGTTTTCAATCTGAATTCTTCAGATTTTTATTTGGTCTTGACTTTATTCGCCTTCTTCAGCCTTTTAAGTTTCTTCTTGTGTTTTATCCTTCTCTTCATTTTCATAAGTCTGTGTTTACTCTTGGACCTTGCCACTTAATCCTCCTTTTGTTTTATGCGGGTAAAACCCCGGCTGGTGAAAAAATATATCCCGAAACTTTCTCTGTCAATAATACACGGCAAATATTCATCATAGTCCGATAAGCTTCTTTTTCTTCTCTTTTTCATACTTATCAGCGCCGTAATAGTAACCGTAATGTCTGTAGTAGTACGAGTAATAGTAATAATTGTATTCCTTGCTCTCGAGGTCGATCTCGTTGAGAATCATACCTATTATATGTGCATTGACATCCTTGAGTTGTTTCTTTACCTGTAAAAGGGCATTTCTGGTTGTCTTCTTTGCCTTACCTACAATAATCACACCGTCGACTAATTTGGAGATTACCACTCCGTCCGTAACAGCGGCAACGGGGGGAGAATCAAAGATGACTATATCAAACGATTCCTTCGCCTCTCTTACAAACTCCTTAAACCGCTGTGTGTACATAAGTTCGGCAGGATTCGGCGGAATCGGTCCGCAGGGGCAGACGAAGAGATTGGTTATACCGGTAGGACGCACCACATCCGCAAGCGAGACATCACTGATAAGGTAATTGGAAATACCGTTTGAGTTCTCAACACCAAATGCCTTGTGAACTCTTGGCTTCCTCATATCTGTATCCACTATAAGTGTACGCTTGCCGGTCTGTGCAAGTGAAATCGAGAGAGATGTAGCGGTAATCGTCTTCCCGTCCTGAGGTCCGGCACTTGTCACGACTATGGCCTTTATCCTCTTTTCTGCGCTCAGAAACATCAGATTTGTCCTTATTGCCCTGCAGCTTTCGGCAACGGAGGACTTGGGGAATTCGGTGATAAACAGGTCCTTCGGTATCCCCTTCTGTTCGAGAGTCTTTACATCGTCCTCCTTGATAAGGGGAATGAGACCCAGAAACGGGAGTTTGAGATACCTTTCGATATCTTCCTGTGTCTTGATGGTGTTATCGACCCTCTCCAGGAAAAATGCGAGCGCAATACCACCGAAAATGCCAATAAGAGCACCTATGAGAAGATTTATGTTGAGTTTCGGCTTTATCGGTACTGTGGGGACAAGGGCATTATCCAGTTTCCTGACATTATTTGCCTTCAGAAGACCCGTCAGGTCGGTCTCCTTCTGTCTCTTGAGTACTATCTGATAGAGATTGAGGTTGTTGTCTGCATCCCGTTTGAGTTTGATATAATCAACTTCCAGCTTATTCAGGTCCATCGCCTGCTGTTTCGTCTCCTCGATAGACCGCTTTAGTTCATTTATGGTATTGACAATGGCGGTGTATTTGTTTTCAAAACTTGCAATGATGTTGTTCATCTCCTGTCTGATATTTGATTCGACAAGTTCGAGTTGTTTCTTTGCTACCTGATACTTCTGATGCTTCTCTCCGTATTTTTCCGCGATATCCAGAAATGTACTCCTCGTCTTTACATACTCTTCCTTGAGCTTCTGAATCAGGGAGTTCTGGGAGACCATATCAAGGGAGTCTATCTTCGAGGGGTCATCCCGCACCTTCAGTACTATATCTCTCATCGACTTGAGTTCTATCTTCTGCACCTCCATCTTATTGAGCGCCTCCGAAAGACTCCTAAGTCTCTGGGAGAGCATATTCTGATTGTCTTCGAGGGATACAGAGAGAATATTGTGTTCCTTCTTGAAGTTGTGCAGGGCCGATTCGGATTTCTCAACCTTCTCTTTCAGGTCCTGCAGCTGGTCGGAGAGCCAGTCTCCCGCACTTCTTGTCGCATCGAGTTTTATATCAAGATTGGCCTCCATATATGCATTTGCAATGGAATTGGCAAGAAGTGCCGCAAACTCGGGATTCGTATCTTCCACCTTTATATAAACCATTCTGGAATTCTTGACAGGTTCCACGGTAATCTTGGATATGAGTTTTTTTACCGGGTCCACCTTTTTGGCAAGGGCCTCTCTCTCTTTTGGGTCCTTTACTACATCCAGTCCCAGAAAATGGGAATCCTTGTCGAGTCCGAGTTTCTCGATGACCCTTTTTGCAATTGCACGCGATTTTATGATATTATACTGTGTCTCGTAAAACTCCTTGTTGGTCCAGTATCCGCCTGTTCCGAGGTCCACCACCTCTCTTACACCTGAGAGAACCTCGGGTGCCTGAGGTTCAATAACGATTGACGCTGTGGCCTGATATATCTTGGGCTGTTTGAGAGTATAAATCATTACAATAGTCATAACAGTGAGAAAGAACATAGTAATAGCCCATCTTCTCTTCAGTATGACTATCCAGAGTTCCCTCAGGTCCAGAGCCTGTTCCTGTTCCTCCGGTGCAATTTCTGTATTTCTGAGATTCGTATCTTCCGTCATCATCTACTCCCGTACACAGATTTAAAATATTATCACGAAATGCAAAAAAAACAACTACTTGTTTCTTTCAGGCTTACTTGACAATGAGGTCTACGTAATCCTCTCCTTCCTTCCCTATTATTCTTGCCACCTTACCGTCTTTCTCTATAACGACCGTTTTCGGCAATGAACCAACCACCCCGTTTTCGCCCGTATTCAGGACGCCGAACTTCTCGGAGACCTTTCCGAACTTGTCCCACAAAACAGAGAAGGATTCCAGATTGTGCTTCTGAAGGAACTCCTGTACAACAGCCTTCTCCTCCATATAATTGACCAGAACAATTCTTATATTTGCTGCCTCAAACTTTTCCCTGTTTTCTGCGATGATCTTAAGTCCTGCTATACAGGGTTTGCAATAGGTTGCAAAGAATACGAGAACTACACGTCTGGTCTTCGGACTAAAGATGTTTTTGGAATTGATAACCTTATCATTCATATCCCACGCTGCAAACCATGGAGCGGACTTCGATACCACTGCCTCCCCTGACTTCTGGGCTGTCTCTGATTTAACAGGTTCTTTCTTCGGCTCTTCCGATACACCAACCGATTGAGCGAACATAAAAAACACAAAAAGTAATCCGAAAAATCTTTTCATAAATACCTCTTTATTCTGCCGGTAATACTGATTTTACCGGTTCGGCAACCAGTTTAACTATCTTATCCTTCGTCAGATTATCGATAAGGTTCTTCTTGGCCTTTTCAGTATCGCTTCCGTGAACACCTTTGAACGAATTCGGATAAGAAAAATCCGTAAGTTTTTCACCTGTCAACTGGTCTGTCAGCGACCCCTCAATACTCATCAGGCATACGGGTCCCAAACGTCCTTCCTTGCATTCAGTCTGTGAATTGACTGCCAGACTCACCGTACCGGAGCATCTCTTACCCTGTGCTACAGGCACACCTGTCAGACTTATTGCATCTGTAACTATCTGACTTATTTTCAGCTCTGACGAACTGTCCATATTACTTTTTATGGTAAGACAAATCTGCAGCTGCGATATAATAGCCGCCTTTTTTGCCGTTACCTTATTGAAAAGATCCATATCCTTGAGGAAATCCTGAAAGGGTTTACCGGAGAGTGCCTGAATCTGCAGGGCAATCCTGGCCATCTTTGCATTCTCCTCACTTATTTTTTTGTAATGGTTTGCGAAGACAGATATACCTTTTTCTTTAAGCGCTCCATGAGCAAGAGGCCGGAAGAGAGATGCAGACTTTTCATATTCCATAATAAAGACTGGGACTACCTCATCTGTCTGCAGATATGCGACCGCATAAAATCCCGAGTCATCCCTGCCACTCAGACCTTCGTCCACCTTTATCATTTCGGCGTGTTCAAACTCGGTGTTTTCAATCGTATTTTTAACCTGATCGTGTTTTGAAGAGCTCTTTGTGTCCTGAACATAGTGCTGTATAATTGTCTGGCTGCTCGATTTAATTGAAGACCTGATCTGGGAAGATATATCTGATTTTACAGCTGATCTTGCCTCTTCCTGAGAAGATTTCATCTCTGCTATGGCTATTAAAAATTTTTCTTTCGGGTATTTCAGGCGGACTTCCTGATATGTAATCTTCTTTACCACCGCCGCACTCTGATGTTTTGTCTGAAAAGTCTCCTGATTCTGCGGAACCACTTTCGCCTGCTGTCCTGAAGATATGCAGGATAATAATGGTATTACCAAAAGAATGAAAGGAATCTTTTTCATAAAAAAGATTTACTGCTTCTGAGGCTCAACCCCGAGAAGTTTGTATGCATTCTCTCTCTGGGCCGGTTCTGTAAGCGCCTTTTCTATAGCCCCTCTTAATCCTTCTATCGAAACGGTAGCGATTACATATGCCTTTTTCCCGTCTATATCCCAGAAATAGTCAACATATTCAATACCGGCAATATTTTCGATCTTTGTTACAGTAGAGACTGATGTTGTTTTGCTCTGAGAAATACCTTCGGATGATGTCGATATTGTTCCTGCAGCTTTTCCCCCTACCATACCTGACACAGACCCCTCTGCCCCGCCTGAGTTTGCTGTCTTGTTGAGACCAATAGATGTCTGGGAACCAGAGGATGTGGCAACTGATTCATTTATAAAAGTGAGGAGTTTGACCTTGGCGTTATCTTCTGCAAGTGACCTTGCGGCATCTTCCGAGTCTGCTGTAACCATACCTACAGCACAAATCATATTGGGTTTTACCTCGGATGATTTTTTACAATTCATCTTCTTCACCCAGTCAGGCATCATTGCACGGTTTGCCGAGGCAGAAATATTTTGCGGCTGAACACTCACACACGAAACAACTACAAAAAAGAAAACAGAACACGCAAGCAAAACACCAAGCATCTTCATTAAAGTTCCTCCTTATAAAAGATTGGCAAACTTGTATCACATATATAATTTTATGTCAAACGGGAACCACTGGTGCTCTTATCTCAGGTATAACCTTAGGTACTAACCCCCGGTGCCAGGTAGAATTAGTTCTAACCTGTTGATTTCACTGCATATTATCCACTCACCTCCCATTATCCCATATCCCTTTTCTTTTCTCCCTCTCTCTGCTATTCAACCGGTGCCTGCCAAAAATCTGGAACGCAATT
>Ga0067045_1029289_pt1 | contig 22114 bp, 17 predicted proteins | sample TerdegcTABiofilm_FD_59184 | JGI IMG/M metagenome (GOLD analysis project Ga0067045, IMG submission 59184) | Combined Assembly of (Gp0054472, Gp0054536) Wastewater bioreactor microbial communities from Singapore -Terephthalate degrading...
CGAGTCCTGCCGAGCGCCTGGAGGCCGAGAAGCTGCTGCGCCAGAGCCTGGCGGCCGGCGACTACAGCACACTGCTGCCGCTGGTGCAGCTACAGCTGCAGGATCCGCAAAAGCTTGCCGACGGCGGGCTGGAACGCGAGCTGGAGCAATGGCAGGCGCAAGGCATCGGCGAAGCCCGGCTCGGCAAGGTGCTCCTGTACCGTGTGCGCGGCAACTACTTACAGAAGCTGGACGAGATCAAAGCCATCTGTGAGGGCTGGCTGGAGCAGGCCAGTGAATGCTATGTCGAGCTGGCCGAGGTCTACCAGCGACGTGGCGACAAAGACAGCCAGCAGCAGTTGCTGGCGCGGCTGGAGTCGGCCTACCAGGCCGGCCTGGTGTCGCCTGATCGTGTGATGGGCGTTGCCAAGGTCGTGGCCGACAGCAGCCTGGGCGAAGCGGATCCAAAGGCTGCCCAGGAGCTCTATACGCGTATTGCGCCGGCCTACCCGGATGCGTGGTGTGGTTTGGCGGAGCTGGTCCTGAGCTTCCCCGACCAGGGGGATGCAGGCGTACTCACCGGATACCTGAACAAAGGCATCGAGGCGGGTTCCAGCCGCGCCGCGCTGATGCTCGGGCAGCTGTACCTCAAGGGCCAAGTCGTACCGGCCGATCCGCGGGCGGCGGAGCAGTACCTGCTACAGGCCGCGCCCGGCCACCTCAAGGCACACCTGCTGCTGGGCCGTCTGTACCGGGATGGCGCGCTGGGCGACATCGAGCCGGAAAAGGCGCTGGAGCATCTGTTGATTGCCGCCCGTGCGGGCGACCCGAGCGCCAACATCGCGCTGGCCCAGCTGTTTGGCGAGGGCAAGGGCGTGCGGATCAATGCCGTCTACAGCTACACCTTCGCCACGCTCGCGTCGCGCCAGGGCATGGCCCAGGGGCAGGTTTTGATGGAGCGCCTGGCGCCGAGGCTGCAGGCGCAGGACTACCAACAGGTGGAGAGCCTGCTGGCTCGTGAAATCGAGGCGCGCGGTGGCCAGCAGGTCACCGCCAGGAATCAAGCTGATCAAGCGCAGGAAGTGCTATGACTTCGAAATACCGTCCAGTCACCACGCTGGCCTGCATGGCCGGATTGTTGGCCAGTTCCGTCGTTCTTGGGGCGCAGCCGCAACCCGGCTTGTCTTATGGCGCCAATCTCAAACTCACCGCGCAGTCGATCGATGACCTCGATCTGGGTACCCGCGACGGTGGCGACTTCAATGGCGTCGGCCTCAGCGTGCGGCCCTGGATCTTCAACCGTCAGGGCGACTGGAGCACCTTCGCGCTCGGCGAGGCGTTCCTCGCCACCGACACCATCGAGTCGGACACCAGCGAATCCGACACCTTCGACCCCAACGACGCCCGCGAGCGAGAGGACCAGTTCCTCGCCATGCACGAGTTCTGGGTCGACTATGGCGGTCTGAGCGCTTATCCGGGAGAGTCCTTGCGACTCGGTCGGCAGAAGATCCGCAGTGCCGACGGCCTGTGGTGGGACAGCAATATCGAAGCCCTGCGCTGGAACTTCGAGACAACCCTTCTCAGTGCCCACGTCGGCATTGCCGAACGTTTCAGTGACTACCGCACTGACCTGGATGAACTGGCGCCCGAGGACGAGGATCGCCTGCACCTGCTGGCCGACCTGTCCTGGCAGTGGCAGCCGGGTCACTGGGCCGGGCTGAAGCTCCATCACAGCGATGATCGCGGCAACCTGCCCGGCAAGGGGGCTTCTGTGGATCAGTTGAGCAAGACCGCTACCGGCGAACTCAGCTGGTTAGGGGCTGAACTCAATGGGGATTTCTACAACGAGCGCAGCAACCTACCGCTCAGCTACTGGGTCGCCGCCACTTGGCTGACCGGTAACGTCGACATCTTGCGCACCAGCACCGTAGCCGGCCGGCGCCAGGCCGACGGCCAGCTCAGCCAGGATGTCGATGCCTGGGCGGTCGACCTTGGCCTGCGCTGGAACATCGACCAGAACTGGCGCGTCGGTACCACCTACATGCGTGCCAGCGGCGGCTCCGACGGCGACGACTCCGAGCAGTTCACACAGACCGGGCTGGAGAGCAACCGCTCCAAATTCACCGGCACCGGGAGTGCCATCAACCGCTTCGGCGAAGCCTATCGCGGTGAGATGAACAACTTGCAGGCGGCCAGCGTGTTCAGCGGCTGGCAGTTGGGCGAGGACTACGACGCCAGCCTGGTCTACCACCGCTTCTGGCGGGTGGATGACCAGGCCGACAGCAGCAGCGGCCTGAAGGCCCAGTTGGTGCCTGGCGAGAAGGATATCGGGCAAGAAGTCGACCTGGTGGTGACGCGCTACCTGAACCGCGGGCAGATACCGGCCGGGATGGAGTGGCTGAAGGCATCCTCCGCGCTGGTCCGCTTTCGGGGCGGGCTGTTCCTTCCGGGCGATGCCTTCGGCAAAGGCACGGATTCGAGTATGCACCGCGCATTCGTTGATTTTGTCTGGCGCTACTGAATGCCGCCTGCCGAGCTGACCATGGAGTTGGACGCTATGTATTTACACACAAGAAACAGGCACCGCTGGGTCGCCGGCCTGGTCCTCGCGGGTAGCCTCGCGTGGGCGGTCGTGGCACCGGCCGGGGAACACGCCGCTCCCGCTTACCAGGTGTCGAGCATTCCCGCCGAGCCGCTGCTGATTGACCCGCCGAAGCTGCCCGATCTGTCGCCCTATACGGCCGAGGCGGCCAATGCGCGGATCGTACGCAAGCCCGTTGGCAACGTGGTGCTCAAGCGCATGATCGGCCCGGACCAATTGGTGGAGTTCACCGGTGGCGACGAGCGTCTGCGTGAGTGGGTCAAGCGCCAGGGTGAAATGCCCCAGGCGATTTTCATCGAGGGTGGCTATGTCACGCTGAAGGATCTCGCCCGCAGCCTGCCGAAGAAGTATTTCGAGGAGACCGAGCCGGGTATCTACATCGCTCGCCTGCCGATCGTCGTCAGCCAGGGCGCGACCCTGCACGTCGGTGCCGAAACCCGCGACTTCCGTCTCTCCAGCGAGCGCGGCGCGTTCCTGATCAACGACGGCAAGCTGTTCATCATGTACACCCGGCTTACGGCCTGGAGCGAGACGGAAAACCAGCAGGACTGGTTCAAGAAGAAGGGCAAGTTCCGCCCCTTCCTCAACGCTTGGGGCGGTACCGAGACCTACATCGTCAACTCGGTGGTATCGAGTCTTGGCTACACCGCGAGCAAGTCCTATGGCGTATCCATCTCCCAGTACAGCCCGGCGATGCATCCGACCATGCAGCGCGACCATCCCAGCGGCTGGCTGATTGGCTCGATGTTCGACGACATGTGGTACGGCTTCTACTGTTACGAAGCCTATGACGTGGTGCTCAAGGGCAATACCTACCGCAATAACCTGGTCTACGGTATCGACCCGCACGACCGCTCGCGGCGCTTGATCATTGCCGAGAACACCGCCTATGGCACCCGCGAGAAGCACGGCATCATCGTCTCCCGCGAGGTGAACGACAGTTGGATCTTCAACAACCGCTCCTACGAGAACACCCTCTCCGGGATCGTGGTCGACCGCTCCAGCGTCAATAACGTGCTGGCCAACAACGAGGTTTATCGCAACGGCTCCGATGGCATCACCATCTACGAGAGCGGCGACAACCTGTTGTGGGGCAACCGGGCGTTCAACAACGCGCGGCACGGCATTCGTGTGCGCAACAGCGCCAATGTCGGGCTCTATGAAAACCTCGCGGTGGCCAACGGCCTGCTCGGCATCTACGGGCACGTCAAGGACCTCGTCGGCACGCCCCGCGACCTGGTACTCGACCCCTTCGACATGAACCTCTCCCTGACCGTGGTGGGCGGTCGCCTGATCGGCAACGAGTCGGGCGCCATCTCCGTCGTGTCGCCGCAAAGCGTGAAGCTCTACGGTGTGGAAATGCTGATGCCGACCCAGCCCAGCGGCATCGGCATATTCGGTGCGCTTGCCAAGGATCAGAGCCGAATCATCGACCTGCTGGTGCGACAGAAGCAGGCCGTGCTGGTCCTGCCGCTCGACAAGTTGGCGCAACTTCAAGTGAGTGACAAACAATGAAACGGAGTTCAAAGGGCCGCGTTGTCCACGGGTGGCTGGCGTGCGCTTCTATTGCGACGCTTTTCACCAGTTCCCTGAGCCTGGCTGCCGAGGCGCCCGAATACAAGATCGAGCGCTGCTGCCAGATCTGCCCGCAGGCGCTGCAGGACAGCAGCTACACCGGTGACCTGGGCGATTTCACCCAACTGGTGCAAGGGCAAAAGGATTGGCTTTTCCGCAGCAAGATCGACTTGATGACCAACATCGGCACCACGCCCGAGGGTTTCAAACTGCTGCAGGATCTGCGTGATGCACTCAAAGCCAGGGGCGTGGAACTGGTGATGGTCTACCTGCCACCGCGTGGCCTGCTCGTCACTGAGATGCTCAACCCGCAGGCGCGCAGCAGCTTCAATGCCGAACTGTCGCGCAGCAATTACCGGGCTACCATCGAGCGCCTGCGCAGCCTGGGGATACGCGTGCCGGACCTCTCCGCGCTGCTGGACCTGCCGGCCGACGTGCGCAGCAAATTTTTCTTCAAGCGTGATAACCACTGGACGCCGCAAGGCGCTGAGCTGACCGCGCAGTTGCTGGCCGCCGAGATGAGTAAGTCGGGGGTTTTCAAGGGGATTGCGCGCAAGGAGTTTGCCACCCGCACGGAAGGCAACTTGTACAAGGTCGGCTCACTCAACCAGGCCTTCGGCAAAATCTGTGGCAGTGGTTACGCCAATGAGTACTTCACGCGCGCAGTGACGGAACCTAAAGAAGAGAGCAATGAGCTGTTTGGCGATACCGAACGGCCCGATGTGGTGCTGGTTGGCACCAGCTTCAGTTCCGAACAGTACAACTTCGACGGCTTCCTCAAACAGTACGCCAACGTTGACGTGGATAACCGCTCGGTGACAGGAGGTGGCTTCCACAGTGCCATGCTGCAGTACCTCGGCACCCAGGACTTCCAGGACAAACCGCCGAAGCTACTGATCTGGGAGGTCAACAGCTATTACGACCTGGCCATGGCGACGTTCTATCGCCAGGCGATGCCCCTGCTGGATAACGGTTGCCGGGACGTGACGACGGACATAGACCAGAAGCTGGCCCTGCGGCCAGGCAAGAACGAGGTGCTGGTCAACACGGGGGTCAAGCCGATCCGCAGTGAGGACGCCGTCGTCGAGATCCAGTTCAGCCAACCCGGGATCAGTGATTTGCGCAGTACCGTCTGGTACATGAGCGGCTCGCGGGAAAACCTGTTGATCAGCCGGTCGCGGGAAGTCGAGTCGGACGGGCGCTTTGTTTTCCGCTTGCGTGAGGACGCCGAGTGGGCCGGGCAGACGCTGCTCTCCCTTGAAATCGATATGCCGGCAGACATGCCCCCGGGGCTGAAGGTCGAGGCGAAGATCTGCCGCAGGGCGGACAAACCAGCAAGCGTGATGCAAGCCAAGGCCGATTGACCTGATGGAGCCTTGCGCCGGGCTGCGCCTGGCGCATGGGCTCCTTAGGGCAACGACGATCATTCAAAAGGAGATTGAGAGCGTGGTTTTTTCTTCTAACGTGTTCCTGTTCCTGTTTCTGCCGATTTTCCTCGGCTTGTACTACCTGGTCGGAACGCGCTATCGAAACCTGCTGTTGCTGGTCGCTAGCTACATCTTCTATGCCTGGTGGCGCATCGACTTCCTGGCGCTGTTCGCTGTCGTGACAGTGTTCAACTTCTGGATTGGACTGCGCATCGGCGCGGCCGGAGTGCGCACGAAAACTGCGCAGAAATGGCTGCTCCTCGGCGTGGCGGTGGACCTCGGCGTACTCGGCTATTTCAAGTACGCCAATTTCGGCGTCGACAGCCTCAACGCCATCATCACCTCGTTCGGTATGGAGCCCTTCGTGCTCACGCACATCCTGCTGCCGATCGGGATTTCTTTCTACATCTTCGAGTCCATCAGCTACATCATCGACGTCTACCGCGGCGACACCCCAGCCACCCATAACCTGGTGGACTTCGCCGCCTTTGTGGCGATTTTCCCGCACCTGATTGCCGGCCCGGTACTGCGTTTCCGCGACCTGGTGGACCAGTTCAACCACCGTACCCATACGGTAGACAAGTTCGCCGAGGGCTGTACGCGCTTCATGCAAGGCTTCATCAAAAAGGTCTTCATCGCCGACAGCATCGCGCCCATCGCCGACCATTGCTTCGCGCTTTCCGACCCCACCACGGGCGACGCCTGGCTTGGCGCGCTGGCCTATACCGCGCAACTGTACTTCGACTTTTCCGGCTACAGCGACATGGCCATCGGCCTGGGCCTGATGATGGGCTTTCGCTTCATGGAAAACTTCAAGCAGCCGTACATCAGCCAGTCCATTACCGAGTTCTGGCGACGCTGGCACATCAGCCTCTCCACCTGGCTGCGCGACTACCTGTACATCAGCCTGGGCGGCAACCGTGGAACCGCCTTCCAGACCTACCGTAACCTGTTCCTGACCATGCTGTTGGGCGGTCTGTGGCATGGCGCCAACTTCACCTACATCCTCTGGGGCGCCTGGCACGGCGTCTGGCTGGCCATTGAGCGTTTCCTGGGCGTGAACGCCGCGCCACGGGTGCTCAACCCGCTGAAGTGGGCCTTCACCTTCATGCTGGTGGTGATCGGCTGGGTGATTTTTCGCGCCGAGAACCTCGACGTGGCCTGGCGCATGTACGCGGCCATGTTCAGCTTCGCCGACTGGCAGCTCTCCGAGCTCAACCGCGCCCAGCTCACCAGCCTGCAGATCGCCACCCTGGTGCTGGCCTATGTCGTGCTGGCCATCTTCGGCATCCGTCAGTTCTACGCCCAGCCGCTGGCCGGCGGACCCAAGGCCGGCGAAGACGACGGCATCATGATCAACGCCGACGGCAGAGCCGCCGTGGCGCGCCTGCGGATAGGCGCCGTGGCCTTCCACGCTGCCGTGCTCCTGCTGTTCACCGTCTCGGTGCTGAAGCTCTCGGCGCAGAGCTTCTCGCCCTTCCTGTACTTCCAGTTCTGAGGGGAACCGACTATGAACAGAACCCTGAACCTGCTTTACAGCCTACTCTTCGGCAGCCTGCTGCTGGTGCTCTGCCTGTGGTCCCTACGCGCGGTCTTCGGCTTCTCTTCAGCCAGTGAAACCAGTGTGCTGGACGGCAAACTGGCGCAGGCCTTCGAGAAGCACTACGACGCCGAGTTCCCGGTCAAGCAACTGGGCACCAATCTCTGGGCGCTGGCGAGCCTCACGCTTTTCGGCGAAGGTCGCCAGGGCGTGGTCATCGGCCAGGACGGCTGGCTCTTCTCGGACGAGGAGTTCAAGCCGGCGAGCAAACCCGATCAGTTGCAGGACAACTGGAAGTTGGTGAACGCCGTACGGGCGGAATTCGAGCGTCGTGGGGTGACGCTGGTGCTGGCGCTCCTGCCAGCCAAGGCTCGACTCTATCCGGAGCATCTGGATGACGAGCGACCCGCGCTGGCTCAGCAGAGCCTGTACCCGAAGGTCCTGGACATGATGCGCCAAGCCGGGTTGAACGGACCGGATCTGTTGCCTGCCCTGCAGCAGGCGAAGGTGCAGGAGCCGGTGTTTCTGCGTACCGACAGCCACTGGACTCCCTTCGGCGCAGAAGTCGCGGCCAGGAGTCTGGCCGAGCATCTGGCGCGGCAGGATATCTGGCAGCATGGCGACCAGGCCTTTGTCACCGAGGCTGTCGCCAGCCGGGAGCACAAAGGCGATCTGCTGAGTTTCCTGCCCCTGGAACCGTACTTCGCCGACCTGCAACCACCGGCCGAGCGCTTGCTCCCGCGTCTGACCCGGGCCGCCGAGGGACCGGAGGCGAGCGCCGAGGATGCGCTGTTCGCCGACGCTCAGCCATCGATCGCGCTGGTCGGCACCAGCTACAGCGCCAACCCCAACTGGAACTTCGCCGGCGCCCTGAAACAGGCCCTGGGCAGCGACCTGCTCAATTACGCGGAGGAGGGCAAGGGCCCACTGGTGCCCATGCTGAACCTGCTGCGGCAGGGGGATAAAGAGCTCGCCGGGCTGCGCCTGGTGATCTGGGAGTTCCCCGAGCGCTATCTGATGCTACCCAGCGACCTGTCCGGATTCGACGCGGCCTGGCTCGCCCAGCTGCACAACGGCGTGGAACCGGTCAGCCGCGCGCTGCACACCGCCACCTCTACCTCCACCGAGCCCGTCCTGCAATTCTAGGAGTACCTGTATGTCCCTTTTTTCCTCGATGTCCTACACCCTGCGCTTGGGCAGCCTGCTGCTGGGCCTGTCTGCCCCGTGGGTGATGGCTGATGAAGCGGCGCTCTATGGTCCGGCGGCACCGTATGGCTCGGCCTTCGTGCGCGGCTTCAACGCCGCAAACAGCAGTTTTGACGCCAACCTCGGCCCTGTCCGCATCAATGACCTGGGCGCCAAAAGCAGCAGCGATTTCGCCTTCCTGCCAGCCGGTAAGTACAGCGTCAATGCCGATGGCAAGAGCCTGGCGGTGAAGCTCGACGCCGAGCGCTACTACACATTGGTGCAGATGCCGGATGGGGCGTTGGAGATGGTGGAGGAACCGGCGTTCAAGAATCGCCAGAAGTCCTTGCTGCGCCTGCAGAACCTATCCGACACCGCCCTGTCGATTAAAACCGCCGACGGTCGTACCGAGGTCATCCACCCGGTCTCGGCTAACGCCCGTGGCGAGCGCGAGATCAACCCGGTCAAGGTGCGCCTGACGCTGTTCGCTGGCGAGCGCAAGATTCGTGACCTCGACCCGCTGGTGCTGGAGCGTGGCGAAGTGGTCAGCCTGTTTGTCACCGGTTCCGCCGACAATCTGTCTCCGGCCTGGGTCAAGCGTCCGGTCGCGACCAACTGAGGAATGGCTATGAAACCCTGGCTGATCTGTTCGCGGATGGCGCTCACCGGCCTGGCCCTGTTGCTGGCCGCCGGCTGCAGCAAGCCCCTGGAACGCAAGGCCGGCGCCAACCTGGTGCCGCCCAGCGGCTTCTACCTGGCCGCGCCGTCCCCCAAGGACGAGGTGGCGGCCTGTCCCGAGGCACCCGCGCCCTATTCGGGCGACCTGCTGTTCCCGAGCAAGTACGAAGGCTCGGACTCGGCCAGGGACAAGCTCAACCCGCAGGCCGCCGCGCGCTACAGGCGGCTGACCGGTGAGGTGCGTACGCTGGAAAGCGGGGTGAGCAAGCTGGTCGGCAAGTATCTGGAGGATGGCCGTCAGGAATACGCCGACTGTGCTCTGACCTGGTTGAGCACATGGGCCGAAGCCGACGCGCTGCTCAGCCGAACCTACAACCACACCGGCAAGTCGGTGCGCAAATGGGCGCTGGGCAGCCTGTCTGCCGCCTATCTGCGGCTGCAGTTCGCCGGCTCCAAACCCTTGCGTGGGCATGAGGCCGAGACTCGCGCCATCGAGCAGTGGTTCGCCCGGCTCGCCGACCAGGTGGTGCACGATTGGAACGAGCAACCGCGCGAGCGACGCAACAACCATCAGTACTGGGCTGCCTGGGCGGTCATGTCCAGCGCCGTGGTGCTCGACCGCCAGGACCTGTTCGACTGGGCGGTCGAGCAGTACCGCCATGGTATGGAGCAGGTCGACGCCGAGGGCTACCTGCCGCTGGAGTTGTCCCGGCAAACCCGGGCGCTTGCCTACCACAACTACAGCCTGGGGCCGCTGATGATGATCGCGGCATTCGCCGAGGCCAACGGGCTGGATCTGCGTGGCGACAACGATGGTGCCCTGCAGCGGCTCGCCCAGCGGGTCGAAGGGGGCGTGCACAACCCGCGCTTTTTCGAGGCCCGGTCTGGCTACCCGCAGGAACTGGAGGATTTGCAGGAGGACGGCAAGTTCGCCTGGCTGGAGCCCTACTGCGCACTGTATCGCTGCTCGGCCGAGACCGATGCGTGGCGGCGCTCTCTGGAGCCCCTGGAGACCTATCGGCTAGGAGGGGATATCACCCAGTTGTTCAATCCTTGATCGCATCGATGTATTCACTCTCCCGGTAGTCCGAGGCAGGGCCTCGGCGGGGACAAGTAGCAATTTGAAATGGAACTTTAATGAGGCTTTTCCCATGATTCCGGTAATCCTTTCTGGTGGTAGTGGTTCGCGTTTGTGGCCCCTTTCGCGCAAGCAGTATCCAAAGCAGTTCCTCGCCCTGACCGGCGAGCATTCGCTGTTCCAGCAGACCCTGCAGCGCCTGGACTTCGAAGGCATGCAGAGCCCGCTGATCGTGTGCAACCACGAGCACCGCTTTATCGTCAACGAGCAACTGGAGCGGATCGGCGTCGAGGGGCACTCGACCCTGCTCGAACCCTTCGGCCGCAATACCGCGCCGGCCGTGGCCATGGCGGCCTTGCAACTGCTGGCCGACGGCCGCGATGAACTGATGCTGGTGCTGCCGGCTGACCATGTGATCGAGGACCAACCGGCGCTGCGCGAGGCACTGGAAGTAGCGCGCGTGGTGGCCGAGCAAGGGGAGATGGTGTTGTTCGGCATCCCGGTCAAACGTCCCGAGACCGGCTTCGGCTACATCAAGGCGACCCGTACAGGTGACGCCGGCGGCATGCATCCCGGCGTCTACCGGGTCAGCCACTTCGTCGAGAAGCCCAATGCAGACCTGGCCCGCGAGCTCGTCCGCACGGGCGGCTATTACTGGAACAGCGGCATGTTCCTGTTCCGTGCCAGCCGTTATCTGGACGAGTTGCTCACGCATGCGCCGGGCATCTACGACGCTTGTGCGCTGGCCCTGGAGCGCAGCCAGCGCTGCGGCAATGTCATGACCATCGATACCGTCGCCTTCGAGTGCTGCCCGGACAACTCCATCGACTACGCGGTGATGGAGAAGACCTCCCGCGCCTGTGTGGTGCCGCTCGCCGCTGGCTGGAACGACGTGGGCAGCTGGTCCTCTCTGTGGGACGTGCATGAGAAGGACCAGGCCGGCAACGTGCTCAAGGGCGATGTGATGATCCACGACAGCCGCAACAGCTTCGTACACAGCAGCAGCAAGCTGGTGGCCTTGGTCGGTGTGGACGATCTGGTGGTGGTCGAAACCAAGGATGCGGTGATGATCACCCACAAGAACTCGGTTCAGGACGTCAAGGCGCTGGTCAACGACCTGGATCTGAAAGGTCGCCCGGAAACCCAGAGCCATTGTGCGGTCAATCGTCCTTGGGGCAGCTACGACTCGGTGGACAACGGTATTCGCCATCAGGTCAAGCGCATCACCGTCAAGCCCGGCGCGCAGCTGTCGCTGCAGAAGCACCACCACCGTGCCGAGCACTGGATCGTGGTATCCGGCATCGCCCAGGTGACGTGTGACGATAAGGTGTTCCTGCTCGCCGAAAACCAGTCCACCTACATCCCGATCGCCTCGGTGCACCGCCTGGCCAACCCTGGAAAAATCCCGCTGGAGATCATCGAGGTGCAGTCCGGCAGCTACCTGGGTGAGGACGACATCGAGCGCCTGGAGGATGTCTATGGGCGGACCGGCGAGGCGCTGCTGGCACCCAAGCTGGTGGTCGGCGGTTGAGCCCAAGCACCTGAACCCGCCTGTGCACGTCAGGTGCTGCTCAACGCAGCGCTTGAACGTTGCCTGGCCCCTGACACAGGTGCTGGGCGAGTCATGGCAGCGCAGTTGGGCGTGCTCCAAGCCGTTGCGCTGCCATTTCCATCCAGCCTTATCAGGGCATGTCCGGGTGTGCTGTCCTCGTTTCAGTTTTATACATCGACGACAAGGAGGTGTACCGTTGTTAAAAAAGAAACTAGTGTCCGCTTTGATCTTGGCCGGTGCGTCACTCTTTACAGTATTTAACTTTTTCAGCCTGTTTTTTTCTGGATATTAGCCAGCCAATCGGCGATCAGGAGGTCTGGTCGGCGAGGGCGAACTTATGTGCGGCGGTTGCGGCTGAGCAATCGTCAAGGGCTAATCTTGGAACTTGATGCTTTAAGGATTTCAATTGCTTGTCAGCGTTAACTATGGAGTTGAAAAGTCAGTATGGATACCGTGCACGCTGTACAAGTTATCGCTATCGCCAGCGGTAAGGGCGGTGTAGGCAAAACTACTGTGGCTGTGAATCTGGCATTGGCGCTGGCGGAGCTTGGGCGCCGAGTCGTTTTGCTGGATTCAAATCTTGAGTTCCCGAATGTCAACGTCCAATTGGGGCTTGTGCCACGGTATACGCTGGTCGATCTAGTCGAGGGTCGCTGTGAATTCTCCGACACCCTGATGGAAGGGCCGGGAGGAGTGCGCGTAGTCGCATCTGGTTCAGGTGCCCCGAGTATGGTGCGCCTGTCGCGGGCCCAGCATTCAGGCCTGATACAGGCATTCAGCGAGATAGCGGACAGCCTGGACGTGCTGGTGATCGACACCGCCACGGGTATTGGCGAACCGGTCGTCAGCTTCATTCGAGCTGCCCATGAAGTCCTGGTGATTGTCTGCGATGAGCCGGCTTCCATCTCCGGGGCTTACGCGTTGATCAAAGTACTTAATCATGAGCACGGAATGAAGCGCTTCAGGGTGTTGGCCAACATGGAGATTAACCCGCTAGAAGGGCAGAATTTGTTTGCCAAGCTTAATAAACTCACGGACCACTTCCTGGATGTTTTCCTGGAGTATGCGGGAGCAATTCCTTACGACGAATATGTACGTAATGCCGCGCAGACACGGCGGGCGGTTTACGAGAGACACCCACGATGCAAATGCAGCAAAGCCTTTCAGGAGGTTGCGCTCAAGGCCGACGCTTGGCCATTGCTGGGCGGTCCAAGAGGGTATGTAGAGTTTTTTGTCGAGCGACTTGTCAGCGTCTCAAAAAGGTAACAACGCTCTTGGTCGTTCGTGTGATCACTCGGGCGTCATCCTGGGCCAGTTGGCCGGAGCTCATGAAACGAAAAGGCAGTGACTGTGCATAAAGCAATCTGGATGAAGCGTTATCGCGCAGGGATTACCGTCGCTTGCCTGGTCATGGCAACCGTGTTTGTTGTTCTCTGGCGGCTTGACACTTATGGCCTGGATCGCCGGGTGAGTGAACCTTTTGCATTCGAAGCAAATGGACTGCTCCTGGCGGGTACGCTCTGGCTTCCTGACCACGCTGCAACAGCGGCAGTCGTCCTGGCTCATGGGGATGGCCCACAAGATCGCACGTCGCAGCAGGGTTACGATCCACTCATCAATACTCTTCTTGACGCAGGTATTGCGGTTGTTTCGTGGGATAAACCGGGCATTGGGGGCTCACAGGGGCATTGGCTCAGTCAGTCCATGGCTGACCGCTCTGTGAACGTGCGCAGCGCGGTTTGCGCCCTGCGCAGCAAGCTGCAAGGAATCCCTGTCGGTGTGCTTGGGTTTTCGCAAGCCGGTTGGGTATTACCCCGCCTTACGCCCGGTAGTGCAGACTTTCTTGTGCTTGTCGGAGCCGCGGTATCCTGGCAACGGCAAGGAGACTATTACACTCGAACCCGGTTGGAACGCACAGGGATGTCTGAGCCTGATATCGAACGAGTGATGGCGCAAGTGGCCGCAGATGACGAGCGTCTGTTTACCTCTTCGCACGTGCCGCCAGCGACCCTTCTAGGCAGCATGAGCCCAGAGCGGTGGGCTTTTGTGCGGCGAAATCTTCACGAAGATGCAACCCATGATCTGAAAAAGCTCGAGGTGCCAGTGCTTGCGATGTGGGGCGCGGAGGATCTGAATGTCAATCCTGCGGTCAACGCAGAAATCTACAGAAAGACTGTAGGGGGCAATCATCCCGCCAACCGGATTGAAGTCATACCGGATGCAAGTCATGGACTCCTGAGGGCGGTGCCCTACAACACACAACTCACCAGCGAATGGTCCTGGCTAACCACGCTGAGGTTCCTGATGGAAGGTCGTCATGCCTACGCCCCTGGCGCCCTTGAAACGATAACCGAGTGGGTGCATGCAAGAGCAGGTGTGACTGAGGTGCGCTAGCAAGCAGATGCACTTGCCAATGGCATCCGTAAACGCCTGTTGTCGGCCAATGCAGCACCCGGGGTTCTGGCGCTGGTTACACACCGACATACCGGTATACCGCTGTGCTCCAATACTGGCTACCGTTGCGCTGATGGCGAACCCAACCATCTTTCACGAGTTGTTTGGCGATCATTTTATTCATGAAGCCATGACCGAGCAGCAGAACGGATCCTTCGCTAGAAAGGGACTGCAATAGTTCCGCTGCTTTGCGGGCGCGCATCCTCACGGTGTTTGCAGGTTCGACGTCGCCTGAGTAGCCACAAAGCCATAAGATTCGAAGGATAAATGCCCAGGTAAAGGGCGAGAGTCGTGGCCGTTTCCAATGCCCAAAAGGTAGTTGTGCTTCGCAGAAAATTGCGTCGACCCTTACAGGCTTCAGTCCGAGCGCCTGTACGGAGGTCAGTGCACGAGGCGCGTTGCTTGAAGCAATGACCGTGGCGGATGCGGCGAGTCGCAGACTGGCATTCGGAACCGGCTGCTGGGTAATTTCGGATCGGTTGTAGTGTTCGATCCAGTCTTTCATCTCGAGTGCCGAGACTTTATCGACGTTCACCCCTTTCGGCTGACCATGTCGCATCAGAATTATTTCCCTGTTCACCGTGAATTGACGTCCTTGTTCTTGTGCGTGGTGAATAGATCAGAAGTGCGGTATCGGGACTCAACGCGACGGTTCGCGTGCCAGCGTCACATCGCACAATGAGTCCCGAGACTATCGGCATTGCGGCTTGATAGTCATGGCGCGCTCTGACAGTTATTTGCCGACTATGTCGGACGAGCGTTGTTTGTTCGCGGCCCGCGCACTGTGGTTTTCAAACCAGCCGTGATCGCGGTACCACGCCACGGTGTCAGTGATTGTCAGCTCCAGCGACCGGAAAGTGAGGCCCAGTTCTTGTTCGCTCTTGCGGTGATTGAAATGGGTGCGGTACTCCTCTCGTATCATCAGGCGCAAGGTGGCCATGCTCAACAGAATGGGCTTGCCGGTAAGACGAGCATAGAGCTCCTGCACAGCCGCCAGGGTGTATAGAAGCAAGAGCGGTAGTTCGCGTGAGGGGGTCTTGACCCCCGCGATATGGCCCAGAACAGGTACCAACTCGCGCATCGTCATGTGACGGCCTGCCGCGAGATAGCGTTGGCCACGTCGCCCATGTTCGGCGGCGGCTATCAGCGCCCGTGCCACATCACGTGCATCGACAACCGAGACGCTACCAGGGATCAAGCCGGGCAGTTTGCCGTTCACCACATCCTGTACCAACTGCCCCGAGGAGGTCGGACCGATGTCGGCGGGGCCCCACATCCAACCCGGCAGGACCATGCAGGCATGCATATCAGGATGGGTTTCCAGGAACGATAAAACGACACGGTCGGCGAAGATCTTGCTGCGGTAGTAGTCGTCTGCGTCGGCGTCGGCCCGCAGACACGTCTCATCGATGGAGGCACCCGGCGCACCGTCGAGCACGGCAATCGAAGAGGTGTGGATAAACCGTCGTATACCGGCGCGGTAGGCCTGATCAATCAGGTCCTGCGTACCGATGACATTGACCTTTTCGAGTTCTTTCCAATGGCTGCCGCCCTTGTAGTTGTCACGAAAGAAAGCCGCCGTATGAAACACCACATGGCAACCTTGCAACGCTGTTGCGAATGCGCTCACGTCGGCCATGTCCCCAACGACCAGTTCCACCTTCGGCAGTTTATTGAACTGCTGCTCACCTTTGGCTCTCGAGCGGACCAGGGCTTTGACGGCGTAGCCACGAGCGACCAGTTCTCGGACCAGATTGTTGCCCAGCAAACCGGTTGCGCCGGTAACAAATGCGTTGCGCATGGATTAACTCACCCCCTGTTCGGCTAACGGCATCAGCACAGCACTGTCGAAGAAGGCCTCCTCACGGATCGCCAGCCCATCCTTGAAGGTAAAGTGTGCTGCATAGTGGAGGGTGATAGGTCGGCCGTGGGGGGCAATCACCCGGCCAGGCAGCACCAGCGGGGCGGTGAAGGTACCGGTCAGTAAGGCCGTCAGCGCCAAACGATCGTCCGCGACCATGAATGGGGTGAGAGACACTTTTGCATCGGGCAGTGCGTCGAGAATCGCGGTCTCTCGTTTGCGCATGGATTGGCGACCGATTTGAATCCCCATGCTATCGAGGTAGATGAAGTCTTCGCATACTAATGCAAGCATTGACTCGACATCGCGGCGATTGAAGGCTTCGGCGGCGCGTTGCGCATAGTCGTTGGGGCCAGTCGTCATACAGTCCATTTCCGTTGTTTCGAAGGCCTGTAGATATACCGTTGAGATAGCTCCTGAAAAACAACCACTCCTGCATAATGGATTTGCATATCTGCAAACCAAGGAGGGAAGAGCGCATGGCGGTGCAAGCAAACTGGGACGATCTTCGGCTGTTGTTGGCAGTCTCGCGGCGTGGCAGCTTTCTTCAAGCGGGTCAGTTGCTGGGGATTGCGCCGTCTACCTTGTCTCGTCGCCTGAGCCAACTTGAGGCCGCGCTGGGCGAGCCACTCCTCGAACGGGGTGTTGAGGGGTGTCGGTTGACCTCGCGGGGTTCATCTCTGGTGGAGGTTGCCCTCGCTGCGGAGGCAGGCTTGAGGCGTCAAGCCGTGGCTGATTTGTCCGGCTTGCAAGCAGAGCTGTCTGGCAGTGTTCTGGTCAGTGCAGGTGAGGGGTTCTCTTCTCGGGTGCTGGAGGCCGCACGTCGTTTCACCACAGCCCATCCGCTTTGCTCGGTGGAGTTGCAGGTTGCAGCCGACTTTCACAAGATCGTCCGCGGCGTGGCCGACATTGCTGTACGCACGGTACATCTGGGCGAACCATCGCTGATTTATCGACCCATAGGCAGGCTTGCCTATGGTGTCTTCGCTGATGCTGGGTACCTCAAGCGCTTTCCTGACTTGACCCCGGCCACAGCAGTCAATATCGCCTTGCTCCCTCCATTGGACGTGTTGCCGCAAATGCGTGCAGCAAAGGCGGCGGGTTTGGAGCGTACGCAGATCAGCGTAAGTTCATTCGCCGCGCAACTCGAGTCGGTGAGAGGGGGATTGGGCGTAGCCGTACTGCCTCGAGTTCTGGCGAAAGACCTGATTGAGGTGTTTGCGCAGATCGATCTTCCGGATATGGACGTCTATCTGGTGACCCGGCCTCAGGCATTGAAACAGGCCCACATCAAATGCTTCTTCGCGCTCTTGGAGCAGGTACTGCTCGAAGCCCTGTGCGTTGAAAATGGGCAGGATCATCTGTGTGCTTGAGGCGTGATAACGCGCCTGCCCAGTCGTTGAGCCGAGCGAGCATGTTGTCGAGTGGTTGGCACAGAGGGTTGCCATCGACCTGGATTACCTCAGCGACTGCGGCCCAGGAGTCAGTGACGGGGCCACAACTCTATTGCTGCGTCCTTGCGGGACAACTTGTATCCTTAAGCACTCTCAGGACATACGTTTGCTGTTATTGCCTTGGTCAAATAACGGCCAGAACGGGAAACCGGACTTTCCATCAGGTACTGACGTGAAGCGTGACATCCACCTAGTAATACTCTTGTTGTTAGTCATCGGCTGTTCCTTGGCGTCACTGACTCTCTGGAAGGTGGTCGCCTCTCGAGATAGGGTGCTGGAGGAGGCGGACGTCCACGGGTTGAACCTTACCCAGGCGCTCGCGACCTATTCTGAAGGTATCGTCCGGCAAAGTTCGTTGCTCTTGCTCGGTCTCGTCGAGCGTCTTGAAACCGAGGGCAGTGGACCTGCGCAAATACAGCGGCTCAGCACGCTGGTCAGCCGACAGCAGCCCCTGATGCCACAGCTCAGTGGTGTCACTATCTATGACAACCAAGGCCGCTGGTTGATGTCCTCCAACCCTATGGCTCCGGCCGGAGCCAACAGCAGTGACCGTGCCTACTTCATTCATCACCGTGACAGTCCTGCCCGGGAACCCTTCATCGGGCCGCCGATACGTAGCCGGTCAAACCAGGAGTGGGTGATCACCATCAGCCGGCGCTTCAATGATGTTCACGGAGCGTTCGCCGGGGTGGTTGCGGTGACGCTGGGGGTTGAAAACTTTCTACGGTTGTTTGGGAAGATTGATGTGGGGCAAGAGGGGGCCATCGGGTTGTCCTATACCGACGGTACGCTGCTGGTTCGTTATCCGTTCCGCGAACAGGACATGGGGCGCAACTTTTCGCAGTCGCCGATCTTTGCAAAGTACCTTGTTGATCAGTCGGTCGGTACGGCTTCGTTCACCTCCAGTCTGGATGGTGTGGAGCGGCTCTATGCCTTTCGCAAGAGTGACAAGCTGCCGCTGGTGACCACGGTCGCACTCGGTAAACACGAAGCCTTGGTGGGGTGGCGGCAGGAGGCAATGTTGTCGATCGGCGTGGTGACGAGCCTCTTGGGCCTCATTGGCATTATCGGTTGGTTGTTGATCCTGCATATTCGTCGGCGGATCAACGTGGAGTCGGAATTGCTGGTCACCCAGCAGCAGTTGCTCAGTTCGAATCGGCAACTGGAAATGTTGGCGATGAAGGACGCGCTGACGGGCCTCGCGAACCGGCGCTGTTTTGACGAGACCCTTGCGATTGAAGCGCGGCGAGCGCAACGGAATGGATTGTCGTTGGCCTTGCTCATGATTGATATCGACTATTTCAAGCTTTACAACGACTCCCTTGGGCATGTGGCGGGCGATGCGTGTTTGCAGAAAGTAGGTAAAGTCCTGGAGGAATGCATACGGCGGCCATCGGATCTGGTGGCGCGGTACGGTGGCGAGGAGATGGTGGTTGTCATGCCCAATACCGACAGTGCCGGTGCAGCCGTCGTGGCGCAAGGTATCCAGGACCGGCTGAGCCAAGAGAATATTCCTCACCAAACCAGCCCATGGGGACGTGTCAGTGTGAGTATCGGGATTGCCACTGCAACGGGGTCGGAGTTGGATCAATTGCAGGGGTTGATCGAGGCTGCTGATCAGGCGCTCTATAACGCCAAGTCGGCTGGACGGAACCGGACGGCAAGCCACTACTGCGCCTGATGGCACTGAGCAGTGCCAGTCAAGTAACCGATGTCTGGGCACAATCCGCCAATGGCGGCCGACGCGAGACAGTACCTGAGGTCGCGCGATTGCTTGAGAAGTCCGGAATTAAGGGGGGATGGTGATCGGTCGACAGGGGGAGGGCTGCGACCTGTTCGGTTTCATTTGTAGCCCTTGAGAAGCCTCAAGCCCCCTGTCTGCGGTACCGGCGTAGCTCAATGCGATCAGCAAGTCAGAGGGTTCGTACAGAACCCAGGATAGAGAGCATCAAGGCAACATCCGGGTGAGGCAGTTGTCACGAACCCAATAGTGATGAAACAGCCCTGCGCCGGCGTGCAAACCAATCAGCCAGTAGCCGGCACTGCCCAGCAGCTCATGCCATTCCTTCAATTGCTTTGCCATGTCGGGGTCCGGGGCGATGAGGGAGGGCAATGGGAATGCGAAGTAAGGCACCGGTTTATCGGCGGCATTGAGCATCAGCCATGCCAGAAGCGGGGTGCCGATCATCAGCACATAGAGCAGTAGGTGGGTCATGTGGGACAGTGCGGTTTGCCAGGCCGGCGGCTGTGGGGAAATAGGTGGCCGGGCTTTCAAGCGGCCTAGAAGACGGATCCAGACCAAGGCAAAAATGGCCATCCCGAACACTGCGTGACTGCCCAACAGCGGACCTTTGAGCGCATGGCCTTTGGGAAGCAACCCCTTGAGTTCGATGCAACCATAGACACCGACAAACAGCACAAGCATCAGCCAGTGCATGATGATCGACAACTTTGCATAACGTTGTGTGCGGGGGGCGGGGGTCATCACAGTGCCTCGTCGATTGGAGTGCTGGCTGCCGACTCGTTCGTGCGGCCAGGGGGCCGGGTTCGGGGTGTCGACGAACCTGACCGCAGCACCCTGCCTGACTAGCCTTAAGACAATCTGAAGCTCCCTTGCAAAGGGTCTGTTCAAGCCGGCTGAAAGTGCCTCGGCTCGCCCCCCGGTTTCGCCATCAGCGCGCGGCCATGAACCATGAGTTGCCCTACTTCGATACCACCAGCGCGGGTGGCTGCCAGCTGCCTTCGCCCGCAGGAAGAATCGACGGCGGTGTGCTCTTCGGCCAGTAGAGCCGCATCACCAGGTAGACGGTGTCGTCAGGCGCCGGCAACCAGTTGGCTTCCTTGGCCTTGCCGGGGGAGTCCTTCTGGATGTACAGCGTCAGTGAGCCATCCGCGTTTTTCTTCAAGGCCGAGAGCATCGGCGAATTGATCAGGTAACGGTTGATCGGGTTCTCGATCAGCAGTTGGCTTTTGCCGTCGTACAGGGTCACCGACCAGAAGGCATTGACGGGTGGCAGCTTTCCAGCGGGGAAGGTCAGCGTGTAGTTGTGTTTGCTGGTATCGAGTGTCTTGCCTGTGCCGTCAGTACGGGTATAGGGGTACATCGCCTCCACGGCGTCGTTGCCGTACAGTCCGCCCTTCGCGGCGCCGGCACGCATCAACCAGTTGGCCTTGTAGAACGCCTGGTCGCCGAAGAACGCTCCGACATTCCAGCCATTGATATTTTTCATTCCGCTCGAGAGAAACGTATCAACTGTCTTGTCGCCAGCCTTCATCCCCAGCAAGACCGCGGCTTTATGCTCGAGCGACAGGTTCTTGAATTCGAAGCTTCGGCCAGGGCCTACGCCGATGCTGGCCAGCTTCGCCCGGATCTCCTTGTCGTCAGCCGATGGCGGCACATACGCCAACGCGGCCGACAGGTACTCGAAGAAGTTGTCCTTGATGCCAGCGGTGGTAGCCGGTACGAAATCGAGCTTCGGCGCAGCGGGCGGCGCGGGTTGATGGAGGAAGGCGGAAAGCGGCTGGACCTGGTAACCGGCCTGGACCTTCTCGACATTCGGCATGTCGGCCGGGTTGAACAGCTGGGTCCGGATCAACGTCAGTGCAAAGGGCGTTGTGGAATTGAACACTTTATCGATCCCAGGGGGCGGCGCCCCTTTCCAGTCCGGGCCTGCAACCAGATAACTGCCGGCGGCGCTGGCCGTCGCCCGGCTGCCGATGTAGCCGAAGTTATAAGTATTGCCGTCAATCAGTTGCACCGAGTAGTAGCGCTTTTTGGAGACGGCCGGCACCGTGATCACCAGCGGCTCTGCGCGCAGGTCGGCCCACATTATCGAGTAGGGGGTGTCGCTGTTTGGCGTAATGACGGCGGTGTCAGCGGGCGTCGCGACCCGATGCTCATTGTGCAGTTGGTTAAAGGGGGCCTTGAACTGACTGGAACTGGAGTCCACTGCAAACTCATTCATCACGGCGTAGTTCATGACCAGCGGCAGGCCGTAGATAAAACCTGCCTCGGCGATCGCCCGGGTCTGCTCGAGACTGGGTGCGGTCACACCCTTGGCAACATCGGCCTGGTCTGCCTGGGTAATAGGATCGGTCTTGCTCGCACACCCGGCGAAAAGTGTTGAAGCCGCTACGACGGCTGCCGCAGCCATTGTCCAGCCCCGATTAGACTTCCTGTTCATGTCCACCTCGTCAGTTGTGAGCAGGCTGTCACCATGAACTTGACTGGCATTCCGGTCTGTCACTTAAGCCGCGACTCATTAATCCTGTGGCGATGCGCCAATTCACACGCCCAGAGAGTGTAGATCACAATAAGCCAGTCTCCGCGCCAAAGCCGGTAAACCCGAGCGTTCGGTGTTTTCGCCGTCAGCAAATAGCATGTTGTTGAGCTACGCTGCGATACGTACCCCTGACCTGAATGATGTGAAGTAAGGAACTGACGCATGCGGAGCAGGTTTCTCGCGCAATTGATGACTGTGTTCGGGTTGCTTTGGTCAGTTATCGTGTTCGCGGAGGCCCCTTCCGCAACGGTAGAACCTGCCTCGGCTGAACTGAAAATCTACAACCGCAGCGTCATGGTTTTCCGCGCCGCGTTATACGGTGAAATACCGGAAATACGGGTCAAGCGTGCGAAAGCGGCGATCACTGAAGCAATGGATGAGTCAGACGATCTGAATGTCACTCTCGACTCCATTCAGAACAGTTACATGGTGCTGTTGGGCTCAAG
>Ga0067045_1029290_pt1 | contig 22109 bp, 11 predicted proteins | sample TerdegcTABiofilm_FD_59184 | JGI IMG/M metagenome (GOLD analysis project Ga0067045, IMG submission 59184) | Combined Assembly of (Gp0054472, Gp0054536) Wastewater bioreactor microbial communities from Singapore -Terephthalate degrading...
GCTAGCCAGCAACGCCCCGTGAACGGGGCTACGGCAGCCCGGTTTACCGGGCGTGGCTTGGGTAGCCGGGCGATTGATCGCCCGGCGCCCCACCGGAAAAAAACGAGTCGCCTGGTGTTACCGCATTTAATTTTTAAAGTGGATTTTGTAGTAGTAACGCCTTCAGCGTTTCTTAGCCGACCGCTAAAGGGAAGAACGCCTAAAGGCGTCACTACATCCCACTTAGCGCCTGCTAAGCCGGCTCGCCTGTGACCGAATTTAATTTTTAAACTTCATCAGCGCGGTTGGGACGGCGCTAAAGCGCCCGACTACGAACAAGAGACGGCGCTGAAGCGCCTGACTACGAACAGGTTGTTATGGATGCAGGGAATAGAGCAGCGGGCGAAGGGTTCTGCTCACTGCCTCCTGCTCACTACTCACTGCCTCCTGCTCACCCGTTACACAAGGAGTAACCATGAATCGCCTGAGATTTCTGCTGAGTGCCGGGCTGCTGCTCAGCCTGGTCTTGACCCCCGTGCAGCTCTCCGTGCTGGCCGCGCCCCCGCCGAACGCGCCCGCGCCGGCTGCCGGACTGATCCCCTCCTGGTTTACCGCTTCCCCGGCGGCTGACCCTGCCGAGCCGCTGCTGCTCCAGCTGCGCGCCGGCGCCTTTGACCCGCTGGCCGGGGAGCCGCCTGCCCCCACCGGCCTGCGCCGGACGCTCACCGGCGGCGAGACCGGCCTGCGCCTGGTCCAGTTCCCCGGCCCGATCCAGGAGGCCTGGTTAGAGGCCCTGCGCGCGGCCGGCCTGGAGATCGTCACCTATCTCCCCGACTACGCTTACCTGGTCTGGGGCGATGAAGCAGCCGTGGGCCGGCTGGCTACTGCCGCCCCGGTGCGGTGGGCCGGCCTCTACCAGCCCTACTATGCACTCCATCCCGCCCTGCGGGAGACGGAGAAACTCCCCGCCGAGGTGGACGTCATCGTCCAGCTCTACCGCCACCCCGACGTGGAAAAGAGCCTGGCGGCTATTCTGGCGGAGGCCCAGGCGACCTTCCGTCAGCCCCAGGCGGTGCTGGCTTACACCAATCTGGGAATCCGCCTGCCGGCCGCCAAACTGGCCTGGCTGGCAACGCTGCCGGATGTCGTCAACGTGGAACCCCGCCCCATCTACCAGAAGCTGGATGAGGTCCAGGGACAGATCATGGCCGGCGCTCTGAACGCTGCCGGCACCCAGCCTACCGGCCCCGGTTATCTGGCCTGGCTACAAGGGCTGGGCTTCTCCACCGATCCGAACGCCTATCCCATTGTGGACGTGACCGATGACGGCATTGATAACGGGACGGCCACGCCCCTGCACGCCGATTTCTATCTGCTGGGCAGCACCTCCAACCCCGACCGCCTGAGCTACAACGTGGACTGGACCAGCGACCCCCTGGCTGACGGAAAAGCGGGCCACGGCAACCTGAACGCCTCCATCGTCGCCGGTTACAACAACCGGACCGGTTCGGCGTATGAGGACGCCAACGGCTATCAATATGGCCTGGGGATCAACCCCTTTGGCCGGGTGGCCGGCTCCAAGGTCTTCAACAATGCCGGTAATTGGGACCTGCCCAACGATGACTACACGGCGCTCATCAGCCAGACCTATGCGTTGGGCGGGCGCATCAGCACCAACTCGTGGGGGGCCAACACGGGCGGCGCTTACACCACCGACGAGCAGGCCTACGACGCGCTGGTACGGGATGCCCAGCCAGGCACCGGCCCTTATGCCGGCAACCAACCCATCAGCATTCTGTTCGCCGCCGGTAACGCCGGCTCCGGCAGCAACACCGTGGGCTCGCCGGGCAACGCCAAAAACGTCATCACCGTCGGCGCGGCGGAGAACTACCGCCCCACCTGGACCGATGGCTGTAATATAGGCCCCTCCGGCGCCGACAGTGCCCAGGATATCGCTTCCTTTTCCAGCCGGGGCCCGACCGATGACAGCCGGGTCAAGCCGGACCTGGTAGCGCCGGGCACACACATCCAGGGCGCGGCTTCCCAGGCCACCGGCTACGACGGTACCGGCGTCTGCGACCAGTATATGCCCACCGGCCAGACGCTCTACGCGGCCTCTTCCGGCACCAGCCACTCCACCCCGGCCGCGGCCGGCGCGGCCTCCCTGGTCTACACCTGGTACCAGAGCCATTACGGCAAAGGCCAGCCCCCCAGCCCGGCCATGCTGAAAGCCTACCTCATCAACGCCACCCGCTATCTGACCGGCGTCAGCGCCGGCGATACGCTCCCTTCTAACAACCAGGGCTACGGGGAGATCCTCCTGAGCACCGCCTTTGATGCTGTGCCGCGCGTGGTGGTGGACCAGCGTTACACCTTTGCCTCCACCGGCGAGGTCTACGAACTGCACGGTGTCGTGCCGGATGCCGGCCAACCCTTCCGCGTGACGTTAGCCTGGAGCGATGCCCCTGGCCCGACCACCGGCAACTCCTACGTCAATAACCTGGATCTGGAGCTCGTCTTGGGCGGGCAGACCTACCGGGGCAACGTCTTCTCCGGCGGCGTCTCGGTCTCCGGCGGCACCGCTGACCCGCGCAACAACGTGGAGAGCATCTTCCTGCCGGCCGGCCAGAGCGGCGCGTTCACCCTGCGGGTCAAGGCGACCAACATCGCCGGCGACGGAGTGCCCAACAACGCCGATCTCACCGATCAGGACTTTGCGCTGTTGATCTACAACGGCCTGGAATCCGTGGGCTATCTGGATGGGACCGTCTACGATGGCACCTGGGGCGGCCCGCTGGCCGGCGCGGCCGTCCAGGCGGTCACCGGCACAGCGGTCTACGCCATGCCGACCGGCCCGACCGGCTACTTCACCTTCACCGTCGCGCCGGATACCTACACCGTCAGCGCCTGGAAGTACGGCTACACTCTCCAGACGCTCACCAACGTGAGCGTGCCCAGCGGTACGGTCACCACGCTGGCTTTGACGTTGACGCAGACCGCGCCCTACTCGCTGACCGGCACCGTGACCGACGCGGCGACCGGCGCACCGCTGGCGGCCACCGTCTCCGTCTACGGGCCGTTTGGCACACTCATCACCCAGACCCAGACGCCGCAGAGCACCGGGGCTTATGCGCTGACGTTGTACGGCGGTCCTTACACGGTCACCGCCGAGGCGCGGCTACACCATGCAGCGGCTGTGGCCGTGCCGCTCACCGCCCCCACCGTGCAAGACTTCGCCCTCACCGCCACCACGACCGACGGTCTGCTCTGGGGCGTCGTCACCAACCAGGAAACGGGCCTCCCGGTGGCCGGCGCTACCGTCCGGGTCAGCCCTGGCCTGACCGGCACGCAGACCACTGCCGACGGCGCTTATGAACTGCAACTCCCTTCCGGCATCCCCTACACCGTGACCGCCTCCGCGCCGCTCTACAGCACCGTCTCCGAGGCAGGCGTGGTGCTGCCGCAGAGCAACCTGCTGCGGAAGGACTACGCGCTCCCCACCGCCCATCTGGTCCTCCTGCCTGCTGAGGGGCTGAGCGCCAGCCTGCGCATCGGCAAACAGACCACCCGGACCCTCACTGTGGGCAACACCGGCTCCGGCGCGCTGGACTTTGAGATTCGGGAAGCGCGCGGCGCCGTCCTCCCCGGCGGCGGCCCCGACCCCTTCGGCTACACCTACCAGGACAACCGCAGCGCCGACGGCCCGGCCTACGAGTGGATCAATGCCACGGATGGCACGGCCCTGAACCTCACCGATGATGCCGAAGCCAATCTCACCCTGCCGTTTGCTTTCACCTTTTACGGGACTGCGGCCACGGCCATCCGGGTGGGCAACAACGGCGGCCTGCTCTTCAACGCCACCAGCGGCGACCTGACGGCTGCCAATGCCGCTTTGAGCTCAGGCACGAACAACCTCATCGTCCCCTTCTGGGATGACATTGATGACGAGACCGGCAATGTCTACTACAAGACCATCGGCACCGCTCCCAACCGCCGGTTTGTCATAGAATGGTACAATCGGCCCCACTATACCAGCAGTGGCGGTGTCGGCACTGCCACTTTTGAATTGATCCTCTACGAGGGGACGAATAACATCAAGTTCCAGTATCAGGATGTTGTCTTTGGGAACGCTTCCTACGACTATGGCACCGACGCCACCGTGGGCATTCGCGGGAGCGGGAGCAACTACCTGCAATACTCCTACAACCAGGCGGTGCTCGCCAACGGGCGGGCGATCTGCTTCCAGTACCCCGGCTCGTCCCCCTGCGACCCGGTGGAGATCCCCTGGCTGGCAGCCACGCCGCTGAGCGGCACCGTGGCATCCGGCGATAGTCTCCCGGTCTCCGTCCTCTTTGACACGACTTCTATCACCGAGACCGGCATCTATACCGGCTTCCTGTTCTTCTACACCAACGACCCGGCCGCCCAACCCTATGCCAGCTACCCGGTCACGCTGACGGTGCTCCCGCCGCTGCCGGAGCTCACCGCCATTGCCAAAAGCGCCTCGGCGGACCTGGTGGAGGTCGGCCTGCCGCTGGTCTACACGCTCACCGTGACCAATGCGGGCGGCGGCCCGGCGGTCGGCGTCGCCATCACCGATACCCTGCCGGCGAATACCCTCTTCGCCTGGGCCAGCGATGGCGGTATCCTGGACGGTGGTAACATCCTCTGGACCGGTCTGACGGCAGCGGCTCGTTCTACTCTCCACGTCTCCTTCGGCGTGACCGTCACCTGTCTCCCCTCTGGCACGCTTATCACCAACGACGTTTACACCGTCACCGCTGCCGAATGGCCCACCCCCACCACCGGCCTGCCGGTCACCGTCACCGTGACCGATGAGGGCGTCAGCGCCGACTTTGCCTACGGCCCACTGCCGCTGCTGGTCAACCGTGCCCTCACCTTCACCAACCAGAGCCGGAACGCTACCACCTACAGTTGGGACTTCGGCGACGGCAACACCGCCACGGCCGCTACTCCAGGCCACGCTTACGCTACCACCGGCCTCTACACCGCCGTCCTGACCGCCAGCAACCTCTGCCATGCCGCCAGCGCCAGCCGGCCGGTGCAGGTGGAAGACTACGCGCTGCGCCTGACGGCGGAGCCCGCAGCCCAGAACGGCGATCCTGGTCAGACAGTGACCTACACCCTCTGGCTCACCAACACCGGCACGCTGAGCGACACCTTCAGCGTAAGCCCAAGCAGCACACCGTGGGCCACCAGCCTGGCGACCTCCACGGTCACGTTAGGCGCCGGGGCCGGCGCCGCGCTGCCGCTTTACGTCACCGTGCCGGCCAACGCTCAGGGCGGCGCGATGGCGGCCGTGCAGATCACCGCGCGTGCCCAGAGCGATCCCCGCCTGCCGGCAGCCTCGGCTACCGCCGGGGTAACGACGACGGCCAACAGCGTCTACCGGTTGGAGACCGGCACGCCGGTCGTCACCCAAACTGCTGCAGCCGGGGAGACCATCACTTACACGATCCGGGTGACGAACACCGGCAACCTGCTGGATACCTTCACCGTCACCCGCACCAACCCCGGCTGGCCGACCGCCTTCTCGTGGACCAGCCTGCAGATCAAGGCCGGCAACTGGCGCGAGCTCAAGGTCTACGTCACCGTGCCCAACGCCGGCGGCGCGGCCACCGATGAGGCGCTCATTCGCATCGCCGGCAGCGCCGGGTATCAAGACGTAACGCTGACCACGCAGCGGAGCTTTGCCATCTATCTGCCGCTGGTCCTGCGCGAGAATCCGTAGGGCAAACTTCAGTTTGCCTCTTGTGTGAACCGTGGGCCGTCCACGAATAGGAACACGAATAGGCCACGAATGCACGAACACACGAATAGGCCACGAATACACCACGAATACACGAATGCATCGTGGCAAGTTATCATTCGTGCATTCGTGTAACATTCGTGTATTCGTGTAAAATTCGTGGACGGCCCTATCTTTACCTCATGAGGAAACACAATGTTTAAAAAACTTTTGACGATGCTTATGGCCAGCCTGATCCTGCTGGCCCTGGCCGGCGCGGCTCCCCTGCGGGCAGCGCCGGGGACGCAAGCGGAGACCTGGCTGCCCTTTGCGCCGGGGAGCGTCCCGGCGGAGCCAACGCTGACCCTCACCGCCGCCGATGCGGACCAGCTGGCCCTGACCGCGGCCATCCCCGGCGCCTGGGCGCAGGCGGTCACCACCGCCGCCGGGACCTACACCCGTCTCTCTGGCGACGGGTTCGGCCACGGCACGGAGCTCGGCCGGCCCGACCTGCCGGTGCTGCGCCGCTGGGTGGAGGTCCCCTTCGGTGCCGAGGTGACGGTGGAACTGCTCAAGGTTGAAACTCAGGAGCGCACCTTGTCAGCCTGGGGATTCCCCTCCCCTCTCTACCCGCTCCAGCCGCCCGTCCCCAAAACCTCGCCCGCGCAGGGCACTCCCTGGGCGCTGGACAAGGCTTTTTACCAGACCGACGCCTTCTCGCCGGCCACGCCGGTGAGAGTGACTGAGGATTTCGTCATCCGGGGACATCGGATCGTGGCCGTGGAGGTCTGGCCGGTCGCTTACAATCCGGCGACGGGCGCACTCCGCCTGTACAGCCAGGTCACTTTCCAGTTGCGGCTAACCGGCAGCCAGCCGGAGCGGACGGAAGCCCTGGCCCGCCGTTACGCCGCCCCCGAGCTGGAGGCCCTGCTGGCTCCCCAGGTGCTCAACTACAACCAGGGCCGCCCTCAGCTAGCCGTTAAAAGCACCCCCGGCTACCTGATCATCACCGCCGACGCCTACTACAACGCCATGCTGCCGTTTGTCACCTTGAAAACGTCGCAGGGCTACAGCGTCACCATGACCCGCCTCTCGGAGATCAGCGGCGGGGCCACCCCCACGGCCATCCAGGCTTACATCCAAAACGCCTACCAGACCTGGGCCATCCCGCCCGCTTTCGTGCTGCTGGTGGGGGATACCGATACCATCCCGACCTGGACCGGGCCGACCATCAGCACCGCCACCGATCTCTACTATGCGACGCTGGACGCTACCGGCACCACCGACTGGCATCCCGACCTGGGGCGGGGGCGCTTCCCGGTCCGCTCGGCCGCGCAGGCGACCGCGATGGTCAACAAATACCTGGCCTACGCCAGCCTGACCGGCGAGGAGAGCTGGCTCAAGCGCATCGCTTTCCCCGCCACCTGCGATAACTACACCGTCGCCGAGGGGACGCACAACTACGTCATCAACACGTACACGCAGCCACGTGGCTACACCGGCACCTTCCCCAACAACCCCCAACCCGGCGGTGACAAGCTCTACTGTGTCACCTACAGCGCGCAGAACGCCAACCTGGTCAGCGCCTTCAACCAGGGCCGCTGGGCGATCATCTACTCCGGCCACGGCAGCTATGATGGCTGGGAGATGGACTTCAGTTCCAGCTCGGTGCGCAACCTGACCAACAACGGCCTCTTCCCCTTTGTCGCCAGCCATGCCTGTCTCACCGGCAACTTCGGCCAGGCGGAGGTTTTCGGCGAGACCTGGGTCTTGCAGGAAAACAAGGGCGCGTTGGCCTTCTGGGGCTCCTCCACCTACAGCTACTGGAATGAGGATGACATTTTGGAGCGACGAACCTTTGACACGCTCTTCGGCACCGGCTACCCGCGGGTTCCTATCGCCACCATGACGAACGCCGGCCTGTCAGGCGTGGAGACCACCTATCCTTCCAGCGCGCGCTATTACTGGGAGACCTACAACATCCTGGGTGACCCGGCGCTCAACCTCTTCCCACAGCGTCCCCAGGCCCCGCAACTGGGACTGACCAAACGCGCGCCCGCATGGGCGGAAGCCGGCACGCGCCTGCAATACACCCTAACGCTCACCAACAGCGGCGGCCCGGCCTCCGGCGTCATCATCAGCGACACCTTGCCGGCCCATACCCAGCTGGCGGCGGTGGGCCAGGGCGGGCAGCAGCAGGGCGGGACGCTCGTCTGGTCGGGACTGGCGCTGACCGCCGGGGGAGCGCTTAGCGTCACCTATGACGTGACCGTCACCTGTGTCGCCTCGGGCACGCTCATCGTCAACGATGGCTACCAGGCGACGGCCGCCGAGTGGCTGACGCCGACGCTGGGTCTGCCGGTAACCACCACCGTGAGCGTGGAGGGCGTGACGGCTGACTTCTCGGCGTCAGCGCCAGGAGTGCTCAACTGGGCCGTGCCGTTCACCAACCTGAGCCAGCGCGCCACCACGTTCCTCTGGGATTTCGGCGACGGCGCGACCAGCCCGGCGTTCCAGCCCACCCATGTCTACACTGCCACCGGTCTCTACACCGTCACGCTGGCCGCCAGCAACGCCTGTCACCCGGCGGTGACTGCCACTCACACACTGCCGGTGGTCAACTATGCCCTCACGCTAACGCCGGTCACGCCGGCGCTGAGCGGTGACTCTGGCACCACCGTGACCTACACCCTCTGGCTCACCAACACCGGCACCGCTGGCGATACGTTCCGCCTGAGCCGGGGCAGCACCCCCTGGGCGACCACGTTCGCCACCGATATGCTGACGTTAACGCCCGGCGAGGCCGTGACCGTGCCGGTCTACGTGACCATCCCTGCCGCAGCCGGCGGAGGAGAGACGGCCAGCGTCTTGCTCACCGCGCGCTCGCAGAGCGATCCCCGCCTGCCGGCGGCCTCGGCTACCGTCCGGCTGACCACGACCGCTGCCAGCTTCTACCGGCTGGCTGTGAGCGCGCCACTTGTTACCCAGTCGGCTAAAGCAGGGGAACAAGTCACTTATACCATTTCCATCACCAACACCGGTAACGTGGTAGATACCTTCACCCTGACCCGCACCAACGCCGGCTGGCCAACCGCCTTCTCGTGGACCACCCAGCAGATCAAAGCGGGCGGCGTGCGGAAAGCCGAGGTCTATATCACCGTGCCGGCGGGCAGCAGCCCGAGCGATGAAGCGATCATCCGTCTCACCGGCACCGGCGGCTACCAGGAAGTGACGCTGCTCACCCGGCGTCCAGAGTTCAAACTCTACCTGCCGCTGGTCCTGCGCGAAAGCCGGTAGGGCAAACTGAAGTTTGCCTCTTGTGCGAACCGTGGGCCGTCCACGAATAGGAACACGAACAGGCCACGAATGCACGAATACACGAATGGGGACACGAATAGGTCACGAATACACGAATAAGAACACGAATAGGCCACGAATGTATTGTGGCTTATTCGGCATTCGTGTAACATTCGTGTAACATTCGTGTATTCGTGTAAAATTCGTGGACGGCCTGACGACAAACTTTTCAAGGGGGGAGTAAACCTGGTGAAAACCCGCTTTTTGTTCTTCTCATTGTTGGCCCTTGTATTGACCCTGGGGGCACCGCTGGCCCCGGCTCGCTTCTCCGGCGCGTCCGCGGCGACGCCTCTCCCGCCGGCCACGCCAACCGGTGACGGCCCCTGGGTGGTCAAAGTCTACTACACCGACCGCGCCCAGCTGGACCGGCTGGCCGCCCGGATAGAGCCGTGGGAAGTCCGCCGTGACCTGGGGTACGCGGTGGTGGCGGTGGACCGCGCCGGCTACGAGGGGTTGCTGGCCCAGGGCTTCCGCCTGGAGGTGGATGCCGAACAAACTGCCCGGCTGAACCAGCCCCTGGACCGGCTCCCCGGCCAGGTTACCGGCATCCCCAGCTATCCCTGCTACCGCACCGTGGAGGAGACCTACGCCACGGCGGCGGCGCTGGCCACGACCCACCCCACCCTGGCAACCTGGCTGGACATCGGCGATTCCTGGGAAAAGGTGACCCCTGGCGGCAACGCCGGCTACGATTTGCAGGTCCTGCGGCTCACCAACGCGGCCATTCCCGGCCCCAAGCCCAAACTGTTTGTCATGTCCTCCATCCATGCCCGCGAGTACACCCCCGCCGAACTGCTCACCCGCTTTGCCGAGCTGCTCGTCAACCAGTATAACGTGGACCCCGATGTCACCTGGCTGCTGGATTACCACGAAATCCACCTCCTCTTACAGGGCAACCCCGACGGGCGCAAAATCGCCGAAACCGGCTCCTCCTGGCGCAAGAACACCGATAACGACGACGGCTGTACTTTCTCCAGTTATTGGGGGACCGACCTCAATCGCAACTATCCTTTCCAGTGGGCCTGTTGCAACGGCTCCAGCGGCGACGCCTGCGATGAGACCTACCGTGGTCCCTCATCCGGCTCGGAGCCGGAAACGCAGGCGGTGCTCGCCTACGTCCGGGCGCAGTTCCCCGATCAGCGCGCCGCGCCGCTGGACGCGGCTGCGCCGATCACGGCGACCGGCATTTTCCTGGACCTGCACAGCTACGGCCAGCTGGTCCTCTGGCCGTGGGGCTTCACCGCCTCGGCGGCACCCAACAGTACGGCCTTGCAAACGTTAGGGCGCAAATTCGCCTACTTCAACGGCCACTCACCTGAGCAATCCTACGGATTGTACGCCACCGACGGGACTACCGATGATTTCGCCTACGGCGAGCTGGGGCTGGCAGCCTATACGTTTGAGATGGGCACCAGCTTCTTCCAGAGCTGTTCCGTGTTTGAGAACACCATCGTGCCCAACAACCTGCCGGCGCTGCTCTATGCGGCGAAAGTGGTGCGCACCCCCTATCTGACCCCGGCCGGCCCCGACGCACTCGCCGTGACGGTCACCCCCACCGGGACCGCAGCCGGGGCGCCGCTCTCGCTCACCGCCACGCTCAACGATACCCGCTACAACAACACGAACGGGACGGAGCCGGCGCAGGCCATCGCCGCCGCCGAATACTACGTGGACACACCTCCGTGGGTGACAGATCCCACCCCGGTGGCCCATCCCATGGCCGCGCTGGACGGGGCTTTCAACCAGACGGTGGAGACGGTGGGAGCCACGATAGAGACGACCGCGCTCCAGGCCGGGCGGCACATCGTCTTCGTGCGGGGGCAGGATGCGGCGGGGAACTGGGGCCCGTTCTCGGCGGCCTTTTTCACCGTGACGCTCTCCCTCCCGCCGCAGCTCAGCGTGGAGAAGAGCGCTGCCGTCGCCCAGGTAGAAGCGGGCACGGCCTTCTCATATGTCCTGCGGATCAACAACACCGGCGGGCCGGCCACCTCGCTGCGCATCAGCGACACGCTGCCCGCGGGGGTCACCCTGGCCGGGGCCAGCCACGGCGGGACCCTGCTGGATGATACCGTCGTCTGGAGCGACCTGAACGTGTCTCCCCAGAGTGTGTTGACCGTCTCCCTGAACGTGACGGCGACCTGTTTGCCTTCCGGCACGCTTCTGGTCAACAACACCTACACGATCACCGCCGCCGAATGGCCGACGCCCACCACCGGCGCACCCGTCGCCGTCGCGGTGACCAACGAGGGGATCAGCGCTGGCTTCAGTTTTGGCCCGCTGCCCTTGCTGGCTAACCGCGCTTTCACCTTCACCAACCAGAGCCGGAACGCCACCGCCTACACCTGGGACTTTGGCGATGGCGCGACCGCGACCGCGACCGCCCCTGCCCATACCTACCTGGCGCCCGGCGCTTATACTGTCGCCTTGACCGCGACCAATGTCTGCTACCTGCCGGCTACTGTCACCCGGACGCTCCAGGTTGAGCACTACGCGCTGGCGCTGCGCTCCTTCACGCCGGCGTTGGGCGGCGACCCGGGTCAAACCGTGACCTACACGCTCTGGCTGACCAACACCGGCACGCTGAGCGACCGCTTCAGCCTGAGCCGGGGCAGCACGGCCTGGACCACCACCCTGGTCACGGAAACGGCCCTCTTAGCCGCCGGGGAGAGCGTGGCCCTGCCGGTCTACGTGGCAGTGCCCGCCAACGCCAAAGCGGGCGATCAGGCCACGGTGTTGCTCACTGCCCGTTCGCTGAACGATCCCCGCGCGCCGGCGGCTGCGGCCTCGCTCACGCTGACCACCACGGCCAACAGCGTCTATCGGGTAGCCATCGGCGCGCCGGTGACAGCGCGGCTGACCCGGCCAGGGGAAACCGTCACCTACACCGTGCAGGTCACCAACACTGGGAACGCCGCCGATACCATCTTCCTGACCCGTACCAACCCCGGTTGGCCGACCACCTTCTCGTGGTCCAGCCAGACCATCGCGCCGGGCTGGCGCCCGCTGGTGATCACCGTCACCGTGCCGGTCACGGCTACCGTGGGCGAGATGGATACCGCGCTGATCCGTGCCAGCGGTCAGGGCACGCCCGCTGAACTGAGCCTGACCACGCGCGTCCTGGCCGGGCGGCTCTACCTGCCGCTGGTGCTGCGGACGGCAAGCGGGGACTGATCAAAAGACCACCGACCACGGACCACAGACCACGGCTCGACGATGGTGGTCTGTCGTCCGTGGTCTGTCGTCTGTCGTCCGTGGTCTTGTGGTCTGTCGTCTTTGACCGATTTCCGTCTTCATCCTTCATCCTTCCGCCCTCATCCTTCCCCTCTGCGCCTGCCGGTATGCCGCTTCCAGCGCCGTGAGACTCCGCTCCCAATCTAACGCCGCCAGGACGTGCGCCCGGCCCGCCGCCGCCAGCCGCGCCCAGTGTTCCCGGTCGGCCAGCAAGTGCAGCACCGCTTCGGCAAACGCGGCCGGCTCGTCGGCGACCTCCACAGCTTCCCCTGGCGGGGCGGCAAGGCCGGCGTTGCCCAGCGTCGTGGTGACCACGGGCCGCCCGGCGGCCAGCGGTTGCGCGACCTTGGTCAGCAGCCCGCCGCCGATGAGGCTGGGGGAAACGGCCACGTCGGTAGCGGCCCACTCCGCCGCCAGAGCGGGCACATAGCCGGTGACGGTAAGCCGGGGATCGTCTGCCGCGCGCCGGAGCAGCCAGGCGGGCGGGTGCGCGCCGACCATGCGCAGCGTCGTGCCGGGATGGGCCGCTCGCACCCGCGGCCAGACACCCGCCAGCAGAAACCTGACTGCGCCCTGATTCGCCTCCCGGTCTAAAGCGCCCATGAAGGTCAGCCGCCCCGGTACAACGCCCTCCGGTCCCAGGGCTTGCACCGCCGCCAGATCGGCCCAGGGCGGCACCACGACCAGCCGCGCGCGCTCCGCCGGCGGCAGCAACGCGGCCAGGGCCGCCCGGTCCGCCGCCGAACAGACGGTGATGACATCCGCACGGCGGAGGTAGCGCGCCTCGGCGCGGATCAGCGCGCGGGCGCGGCGGCGCGCCGCCCACCGCGCCGGCCCCGGCGGGAAGAGCGGCACCTCGCGCGGGCGCACCTGGTACTCCACGTCCAGTGTCCCCAAAACCGTCCCCACACCCGGCGGGACGGCTTCCAGATAGCGGCCCATCTCCGTCCAGACGAAATGCACCACGTCGGGCGAATTTTCGCGGCAGCAGCGGGCGATGAAGGCCTGCGCCGCTAAGTGCGTCTGCCGGCCTAAGGCCCACGGCCGCCGCCAGCCTCCTTGCATGAAATGCGCCAGTTTGTCGCGCCAGGTATACGCCGGGTGCAAAACGGTCAGCGAAGCACAACCGGCGCGCAACGCCGCTACCGCAGCCGGCGGCTCATCCCGCCCGTAGCAGAGCAGGTGGACCGTATGTCCGCGCGCGGCGAGGGAGCGGACGGTGTGGTAGAGATGTTGCCCGCCCGCGTGCAGGATACCCGGATGCGGCAGCCAGGGCGCTACGATGAGGATTTGCAAGCGATTCTCCAGGTAGTATGAGACGACAGACCACCGACCACAGACCCCCGGCGAATGCTGGCCACGAATACACGAATAAGACACGAATGGGACACGAATGGAACACGAATGCACGAATGGGACACGAATGCCCCGCTGGTATTACAACCATTCGTGAATTCGTGGCCGATTCGTGGACGGCCCCTGGCTGTTTAAACTACCTCAATAACCGTGGTCTGTCGTCTGTCGTCTGTCGTCTGTTGTCTGTCGTCCGTCGTCCGTGGTCTCTTCCTTCGCGCCAGAGCAGATACCCCCAGCCGGGGAGCACGCTCAACGCGGTGGTGAGTGCCAGCCCGGTCACGCCCCAACGGGGCACCAGCCACAGCGCTCCCATGCTCAGCACCCCCACGCCCAGCGCCGCACCGAGCACCGGCGGCCAGGGCGTCCCCTGGGCATACTGCTTGAGCACCAGCGGCTGGATGGCGCTGAGCAGGACAAAGCGTGGCGCCAACGCCACGGCCAGCTGCGCCGCCTGCGCGCCGGTGGCCCAGCCGAGCGCGCTTTCCAGCCAGGGGGCGACCAGCCAGGCCGCGACTGCCACGCTCACCCCGGCGCTGAGACTGGCTGCCGCCATCCGCGCAAGCGTCCGGCGCAGCAATTGGTGAGCCGCTGCCCGCTCCCCGTGCGCCGCCTGTGCGGCCCAGCGGGGGAAAGCCGGCGTCACCAGCGCGGCCACGAGCACTGCCTGCACGGCTTCCCAGCCGCGCCCGGCGAAGGCGAAGGCCGCCACCCTGCCCGGACCCAACGGCTGCACCGCTAAACGTTCTACCAAAGTCTGTGCCTGCACCAGCGCGGCAGCAGCGCTTAACGCTACGAGGGCCCGGCCCAGCCTCCCCAGGGGGCTATCCGCCGCGCCTGGTGCCGCAAAGCGCCGGCCCGCTATCCAGTGCTCCAGCTGCTCCCGCCAGAAGCGCCACGCCGGCGGCGGGGAAGGAGTCCAGCCGAAACCGTGCGCCCAGTGCCAGGCCAGCGCCGTGCTCGTGAGCATTGCCAGCAAGGTTGCCAGCGGCAAGGCCAGCGCGGGCGGCGGCGGCAACAGGGCGTACCCGGCCACCGTGACCAGACTGCCGGCCAGCAAGGCCAGCTGCACCTCTATCAGCCGCGCGCGCGCTGTGAGCAGCCCCCGCCAGAGCCCGCCCAGCGCCGCCGGGAGCGCCTGACCGCCCAGCGCCAGCCCCCACCAGAATCCCATCCCCGGCGCCAGGCCAGCCCGTACGGCCCAGGCTGCCACGATCGCACCGCTTAGCAGCGCGGCCCCGGCTCCTATGAACGCCAGCAGCGCGGCAACCTGCCCGGTCAGCCGCGCCGCTGCGCGCTCGTCCCCCGTTGCCAGCACCTGATGGTAGACGGCCGGGAAGGTCATCTCCATGCCGCCGATGAGCAGGGCGGCGCTGACCAACCACGGCACGCTGCTCAGGACCAGGAAGAGATCCGTCTGCTCGTGGGGCGACCAGCGCGCCAGCAGCAGCACCTGCCCGGCCAGCCCTGACCCGATCTGCGCCGCGCGGAGCACTCCCAGCCAGAGACCTTGCCGGTCGCCGGCCGGCCTTACCGCCGCCATGACCAGGCCTCCCAGGCGCGCTGCGCGGCCAGCGCCTCCTGCTGCCAGCGCAACGCGGCCTCCAGATCGCCCACGCTTTGGGCGTGCAAGGCCCGCGCGCCGTAATAGCGGACATACCCCGGACAGAGCGCCCCGGCCTGCTCTATATCGGCCAGCGCGCCCTCCGGGTCGCCGGCCTGAAGCCGCGCCAGCCCGCGATCCAGCCAGAGATCGGGCTGGCGGGGGCTGCGCTCTAACGCCGCCGAGAAAACGGCCACGGCCGGCAGCGCGGTGTGAGCGTGGGGATCGGCCAGGTCCCAGCGGCGCAGGTAGGTGCCTTGCGCCTGCCGGTATTCGGCCACCGCCGGCTGCGAAGCCGTCAGCGCCGCGTAGACCGCCGCGCCGCGCGCCCAGAGTGCCGGGTTGCGCGCTTCGGCTGCCCACTCGGCGTAGGCCCAGCCCTCCAGCAGGCGGAAAGTCTCCGGCGTGAAGGCCAGGTCGCCCGCTTGCCGGAAGTAAGCCGTGGCCTCCGCCCAGCGGCGTTGGGCCACGGCCCTTTCACCGGCGAAAGCCAGCAGCGCCGGGAGCTCCAGGCCGATAGCGCAGCCGAGCCCCACCATCGCCGCCAACCAGGGCGCGACCGCCGCCGGGCCACGGCGGGCAGCCGGGCGCGGCCTGACCGGAGCAGCCGGGGCGCTGAGCGCGCTGCCCATTCCCGCCAGGCTCCAGAAGAGCACCAGCGGCGCGGCGCTCTCAAACGAAAAAAAGTACGTGACCAGATTGGCGCTCAGGGCGCCGAGGATTCCTGCCCGCAGCGCGCGCGTGGCCGCATCGCCCTGTGGCAGCGCCCGGAGCAGCGGTATGAGCAGCGCCGCCAGCAGCCCCAGGAAGAGCGCCAGCCCGATCCCGCCGCTTTCCAGGGCGATTTCCAGATAGACGTTGTGAGGTCGCCCACCCAGCGCCGGCGGCCCGCCAAAGGGCGCCAGTTCGGGCCGGGCGAACCATTCCAGCACCGGGCGCGAGGTGGCCGGCCCGTAGCCCAGGAGTGGGCGCGCGCGCCATGCCTCCAACCCGGCGCGCCAGCCCAGGAGCCGGATCTGCGCCGTTGCCCCGGTCCAGCGGAAGAGCGAGGTGAGCGTTTGGAGCGGATGCGGGGCGCTTTCTGGCAGCGGGGGCAGCCGGCTCAGGCCGAAGAGGAGGGCCAGCCCCACGCCGCCCACCGCTAAGGCGCTCAATGCCAACCGCCGCCGGCCGGCGCTCCAGGCCCAGGCGATCAGCGTCACGGCCAGCCCGATCAGCGCCGCCAGCCAGCCCGCGCGGGAGTAGGTGACGACCAGGCAGGCCAGTTGTAAAGCAAGGCTGAAGGCGGAAGGCAGAAGGCTGTGTTCTCGGTAGTTCAATAATCGGGCGGCGGTCAGCGGCAGGGTCATTGCCAGATAGGCGGCGAGCAGGTTGGCGTGGGCCAGCGTGCTGGAAGCGCGGAAGACCGGCGGCGGGGTCAACGGGTCCAGGCCGGCATATTGCAGCAGCCCGTAGGCCGCCACCAGGCTGCTGGCCATCAGCAGCGCAGCCATGGCGCGGGCGCGCCGCTCCGGGGTGACAAACCAACGGCGGGCCAGGACAAACAAAGCAACCCCGGCCAGAGTGAGCCAGAGCCCGTTGCCCCAGGCCGGATCGCCCCACAGACTCCACGCGGGCAGGAGGGAGCGCGCCGTGGTGAACCAGCGAAGCCACCCATAAGCCACCAGGAGCGTGGCCACCCCCAACCGTTGTCTGCTCCCTGCTGACCGCCGCCCGCTAACAGCCGATGGTTGACGGCTGATCGCTGACGGCTGACGGCTGACCGCTGACCGCTGCTGGCTGACGGCTATCAGCAGCCCCGTGAGGGCCAGGACCAGCGCCGCTTTGTCCGGCTCATACTGCCACCGGCTCAACGGGTTGCAGACCAGCGGCGTCAAAACCAACAGGGCCGCCCAGAGCCAGTCCGGCGCGGCCCAGTGGACCCTCCCTCCCTTCAAAAGCCAACCACGTAGCTTCAACAATCACATTTCACGTCTTACATTTCACGTTTCACGTCTCACGTCTCACGTCTCACGCTTCACGTTTCACGCTTCACGCCTCACGCTTCACGTTTCACGCTTCACGTTTCACGCTTCAGTACCCGCTCACCGTAATCGTCAGCGACCGGTATTCCCACTGGCCGTTGTTCAGCTGGACGGCCAGGTTATACACCGTGGTGGCTGTTGGGCATTCAACCCGCGACTCGGCGCCCGTGACCGGCTGGTTCTGGTAATAAACGCCGTTGACATTCTGCGTGTACCAGGAAATGGTCACACACTGCCCTTTGTTGATGGTATACCGGTCGGCGGCGAAGTTGATGAGGACGGGCAGTACGGTGGGGGTAGGCGTGGGGACAACGATCAGGACGTAGGCCCGCTCACCAAAGGGGGTGCCGTTGGGGTCCACCATCCGCCAGTAGCCCTTGTAAGAGCCGGCCGCCGCCGGGGCCACCAAATCCACTGCAATATCGGTGGTCGCACCGACCGCCACCTGGGGGGCCGGGACGCTCGCGGGCCCCCCCATCTGCTCACCGGAGGCGAAGGCCCAACGGGAGCCGGCCGGCCACGGTGCGCAGCCGTTGGATTGCACCCGCCAGATTTTGGTGAACCGGGTCCCCGGCGCGAAAACGGTATTGTCTGGTACGGTCACATCGCTGACAAATTTGACATTGGGCAGACAAGGGGTGGCGGTCGCGGTAGGTGCTGGCGTCGTGGGGGATGGCGTAGGCGTCGCCGTGGCTTGCGTCGGCGGCGGGGTCGTTACCATCGGCGTCATCCCCTCCACCGTCAACGGAGGCGCTGTGGTAGGGGCCGCGGTAGTTACAGACGCCGGCTCCAGTTTGGGGTAAATTTGACCGGGTGAAAGGAAAGAGTTCGCCAGGATCACCGCAATCACCAGACAAAGCCCCAGCGCCGCGGCTCCCCCGATGATCGCAAAACCTAACGTGCGATTAGCTCCCGATTCAGACATGCGTCACTCCCTCACTCATATAGATTCCGGTGATGGGTGAACAGGCGCAACCAGGGTGAGCCTGCTCACCTGATTACGATCATGACTGCCCCACAAAATCTACCGCCGAAGTCACCTCGCCACGGCCACGGCGACCGCCTGATCGGCCCGGAGTGCCATGCAGGCCACGCCCTGGACGGGTCCCGCTTTCGCCGGGACCTCAGCCGCCGGGAAGCGGATCAGCTTGGAAAGCCGCGAAATGACGAAGAGGTCGTCCCCCTCCTCCACGGTCACCGCCGCAACCACCGGTGCGGCCTTGATGGCGACCTTGCCGCCGCTGCCGGGCGCTTTGTTCGCGGCAAAGCCCTCCATCAAGCGGATCGTGCCCTGGCCATCGGCACTTAGCAGGAAGACACCACTGTCGGGGCGCACGGCTGTCACCGCCACGGCTACATCGTCCCGCTCCAGCCGGATGCCCAGGCAGCCGCTGGCCGGTACTAACCGCTCGGCAAAGCGGATCGCAAGGCCCTGCCGGGTAGCCACGAAGAGCTCCGCGTCCCCCGGTGTCCAGCAGGCATTGACCACGGCCCCGCCCAGTTTCGCGTCGTGGAAGACGGTACCAGGGGTCATGGTCGGTCCTAAGAAGCTGGCTTTGATCCGGTCCACCCAGCCCCGCCCGGTGAGCAACGCCAGGAAAGCGCCGCCCTGGTCGGGCAAGGCGGCGACAAAACGCTCGTCCGACCGCAGCGTGAAGCGGCCGGCCAGTGTCACGCCCCGGGCGCGCACCGGCGCTTCGGGCCACTCGCTGACCGGCAAACGGAAAACACGGCCCAGACTGGTCACCAGCAGCAACGTCTGCTGCACATCCGCCAAAGCCAGGAAGGCCGGCGGATCATCTGTCCCTGTTTCCAGATCAAAGATACCCATCCCGCCCCGGCGCTGGCGCGAATAAAGGTGGCGTGGTGTCCGCTTGGCCAAACCCGCCGTGCTCACGGTGAACAGGGCCACGGTGGTCGGTGGCTCGCTCGGCTCCGGCGGCACCGCCTCTGGCAACGAAGGGCTTTTGCCGCCGCGCCGCTGCTCCAGTTCCGCCTCCAGGGCCTCAATGTAGGCCCGGATGGCAGGATCAACTCCGGTCAAATCAGGGCGATTCAGATTCATAATCTTGTCCCGATGAAGCACGCCAGAAAGCAAAAAGATCCCCGATGGACCCGCCCAGCACGTTGCGACGGATCACGGCACCGAAGATATCCGCCACCGAGAGGACCGTCAACCGCGCCGGCTGGCGCTCCTCGGGGAGTGGCACAGTATCGGTAATCACGATCTCCTCTATTTCATCCAGGGCATTCAAGCGCGTGACGGCCGGTCCGGTGAAAAGCCCATGCGTCCCCAACACAATCACCTGTGAAACGCTCCGATACCGGCGGAGATAACGGATTGTTTCTTCTATCGTCCCGGCTGTGGCAATTTCATCGTCCAGCAAAATGATCTTTTTGCCCTCCACATCGCCCATAATGCCCCGGATTTCCACCGTCGTATCACCGGTGCGCATCTTTTCACCGGCCGCCACCGGCAGGCCCAACGCCCGCGCCAGGCTAACCGCCTGTTTGGCATGGCCGATGTCGGGGGCCAGCACAATCGCGTTGCTCAAGTCTCGCTGCTTCAAGTACTTGACGAAAGTGGGTTCAGCTGTGAGATGATCGGTCGGCACGCTGAAGAAACCGTGGACCTGCGGCGAGTGCAACGTCATGGTGATGACATGGGTGGCGCCGGCCGTCGCTAACAGATCAGCGATGAGGCGAGCCGCGATCGAGATGCGCGGGGCATCCTTTTTGTCGGAACGGGCATAGGAGTAATAGGGAATGACCGCATGAACTTCTTTAGCGCCGGCCCCCCGCGCGATATCCAACATGAAGAGCAGTTCCAACAGATGTTCACTGCACGGCGGGGAAAGCGGTTGCACGATGAAGACCTCTTTCCCGCGCACACTGACGCCCAGCTGGATGTAGAAATTATCGTTGGTAAATTTGCGGACGTGGGTGGGGCTGAGCGGCAAAGCCAGCGTGGCAGCGATAGCGCTGGCCAGCTTGGGATGGGCCGAGCCGCTGAAAATCAAAATCTTATCAGTTAGGTGAGCATTCAATGCAGCGTCAGTCACAGCACACCTCCTTAGCGAGCGTTCAGTGGCATTCAGCCGCGTTCAACGATAGACGCTTAAACGCTGTTTCTCAGGACTTAAGCACCGCAACGACAAAAACGAAAACTTACTGCGGCAGCCGCCAGGGGCGTCCAGGCGTCGGTGTTCCCGGCGGCCGTCGTGGTAACAACAGCTGCCATTGCGTAGATCCTGTTTCCTCTCCCAGGAAAGGGCAGGAACTACGCTTTTTCTGGGAGGGGGGCCGGCCGTTTGAAATAGAAAACAGGGCCCTCTTCCGGCACGTAAATGACGCCAACGAGTTCCCACCCCTCATCTTCCAGCTTGCTCCAGGCAGCGCGTTCACCCACATGCTGATCGCCCCGGTTCTCAAACAACCCGGCTGCGCCCAGGAAGGTAACCTTGCTGCCCTGTAGTTTACAATGTTGCCACTTCTGCATCAGATCCTCCTTATGGGAATAGGCAGTTTGTCTTTAGTCTTTTAGTTGCTTAGCCAGGGTGCCGTGCGAACCCTAATTCGCAGCCTTTGCTGAGCCCTCAATGATAGTGTACCACGAGACCGGTTTAAACGCCACTCTGACCACAGCGTGGGATGTGCGGATGGGCAGCAGAACCGGGGAATTCCCTTTTCATGTTGAATGGACGGCGGGCCGCCGGGGCTGGCCGTTGACCACCAGCTGCAGCACTTCCGGCCGGGCGTAATGGCCCACGACGTCAAAATCAAAGCGCGCGCGCACCAGCTCGGCCAGGTCCAGGTCGGCGTAGAGCGTCCCCTCCTGATCGTAGAGCGGGCCGGCCAGCACCTCCCCCAGCGGCGAGACGATGGCGCTCCCGCCCCGGCACATGATTTCGGGCTGGGAAGCCAGCTCCTCTACTCCCGGCAGGTCGGCCGGGTACATGGACTTGGTCACAAACTGGTTGCAGCCGAGCACAAAGCAGCGCCCCTCGCAGGCGATGTGGCGCAGCGTCGCCTGCCAGGTGTCGCGCGAGTCGGCGGTCGGCGCCAGGTAGAGCTCCACGCCCTGCGCGTAGAGCGTCATCCGCGCCAGCGGCATATAATTTTCCCAGCAGATGAGGCCGCCAACCCGACCCACCGGCGTCTCCAGCACCGTGAGCGTACTGCCATCGCCCTCGCCCCAGATCAGCCGCTCGGCCGCCGTCGGCTTGAGCTTGCGGTGCTTGCCCAGCAACCGCCCGTCCGGGCCGAAGTAGAGCAGGGTGCAGTAGAGCGTCCCATGGCTGAACTCGGCGTCGCGCTCAATGACGCCGATGGCCAGCGTGACGCCGGCGGCGCGTGCAGCAGCGCCCAACGCCTCGGTCGCGGCGCTGGGGACCTCCACGGCGTTGGCCCAATAGCGCTCCCAGGTGCGCTGGCCCGCCGGACTGCGGCTGCCCACCACGACGCCGAAACTCAGCCCACGCGGATAGGCCGGCACGAAAGCTTCTGGGAAGAGCACCAGCTGGGCTCCCTGGGCCGCGGCCTCGGCAGTCAAGCGACAGGCTTTGGCGACCGTCGCCTCACGGTCAAACAGCACCGGTGCGGCCTGCACCACCGCTACCTTCAACCGGGCCAGAGTATCGCCCATCGTCCCTCCTTGGATGAAAGATGAAAATAACATAAAAAGTTCGTAGTGAGGCGCTTTAGCGCCGTCTGAGCCGCGCTGATGGTCTTCAAGAAAATAATCCGGTCACGTGCGCGCTGGGCGCCCGGCGGTTAACCGCCGGGCTAGCCAGCAACGCCCCGTGAACGGGGC
>Ga0067045_1029286_pt1 | contig 22099 bp, 21 predicted proteins | sample TerdegcTABiofilm_FD_59184 | JGI IMG/M metagenome (GOLD analysis project Ga0067045, IMG submission 59184) | Combined Assembly of (Gp0054472, Gp0054536) Wastewater bioreactor microbial communities from Singapore -Terephthalate degrading...
AGGCCTCGACGAAAAAATGTAGAGATGTGCTTTTACCTACCAGGCCCCACGTCCGTCGACGGGAAAAGAAAAAACTCGATGGCCACACGGCCACATGGTTGCCGCTCAATGAGTTGGCGTTTGTCTGCTCCTAACCTTTTTTGTGGATATGCGCCACAAAGAGCGGACCGGCGCCATGCGCAGTATCGGGAAGAATGATAGCGCCGAACGACGTTTTTTCTCCCCACCCCACGTCAAGAATGTCGCAGTGGTTGCCATACTTTTCTACAAGACGCTGGAGGACCCCATCGTTCTCCATTGGCGATATGGAACATGTCGAATACACGAGGCAGCCACCTGGCTTCAGCATGAGAAAACAGCTCGACAACAACGACCACTGTCGCTGGGCAAGCTGGCGCGTGCGCGCGGGCGTCCACACCGAAAGCGCACGTTGAGAATTGAGCACGTGCCGCTCCGACGAACAAGGGGCATCGAGGAGGATTGCGTCATACCGATTTTTTGTGGTCCTGCAGAGTCTGGCTGCATCGTATCCGGTGACGGAGACTCGTGTACGAGTCACTTCGGGAAGCTGTCCATCGAGGACATCACGCAGCCTCCGACGTCGCTCGGAGGACAACTCGTTGGCCTCGATGCGGACCTGTGGGCCCGAACGGCCCGCGAGGACGAGCGTTTTCCCGCCTGGTGCAGCGCAGGCGTCGAGAACAATCCCCTCTCTTGGAAGATGAAGCATCTTCGCCGCCTCTATGGATGCGCGGTCCATACGATAGATTCCTTCCGGAGGGTCTTCGATGAACTCGATCTCCCCCTCCGCATTGAAGCGCACCCCCAGAGCGTCGTTGGGGTCGAGCAGCGCAACGCGCAGACCTTCCCAACGATCACCGTAGAGATTCTTATAAAAAGCATCGAAACCAGCAGCGCCTGTCATGTACTTCTCCATATTCACGAAAACGTAAAAGAATCAATATCGTCATTGTCCCACATTGACGATTTTCGGCTTTCCTGCTAGCGTCTGAATATCTTCAGGATTTCCCAATGATATCAGTTCCGGAGCTTATCGTCTTCGATCTCGACGGCACGCTCGCCGACACAATCGAGGATATCGCAGTCTCGGTAAACCGAGTGCTCTCCCGTTTTGGACTTGCGCAGTACGACTCTGCCACTTACAAACACATGGTCGGCGACGGTTTCCGCGTATTGATCGAGCGCTGTCTTCCTCCTGCAACCCTGCGTGACGAGGCGCTTTTTACCCAGGTGTTCGAGAGTGCGATGAGCGAATACACAGCGCACTGTCTAGAAAAAACCAAATCCTTTCCCGGCATGCTCACCACATTGGAAGCCCTTTCCAAAAAAGGCATTCCTCGGGCCGTGCTCTCCAATAAACCAGACGACATGTCGAAACTCATTGTTCAGTCTCTATTCAAGGATATCTCATTTGTCGCGGTCTGGGGAAACAGCCCCGAACGGCCCCGTAAGCCCGACCCAACAGCCGTGCTGAAGATTTGCAGCATGGTAGCCGCTCAACCCGAGCACAGCCTCTTTGTGGGCGACTCTGGCGTCGACATGAAGACGGCTCGAGCCGCGGGTATGGTCGGGGTGGGCGCCCTGTATGGCTACCGGTCGCGGGAGGAGCTAAAGATGGCGGGAGCTGATTTTTTCATTGCATCACCGGAGGATTTGCTGTCGCTCATCGGTGTGACATAACTCAGCACAGCAATACACCGGCTCGCTTTTCTTTTCGAAGAATGGAGGATATATTTCCAAGAGTCGGCATGAAAGAAGATTCATTCATGTTTGAGACTAAAGCCCAAGATTATTCTTGAGGAGAGAGTATGAATCGTGAAGAAATCATTGCGCGGGCACAAGACTATATTGCTCATGAGACGGATCCTTTCTTTTCCGACGAAGTGAAGGCTCTCCTCCAGAAAGAGGACTGGAAAGAACTCGAGGACCGTTTCTACCGGGACCTGGAGTTCGGCACGGGAGGACTTCGCGGCGTCATCGGCGGGGGATTCAATCGCATGAACACCCTTGTTGTTACGAGGACTACCCAGGGCTTGTCCGACTACCTCAAGGAGCAGTTTCCGCATAGGCCGCTTTCCGCATGCATAGCCTACGATTCTCGACGAAAATCGAAGGAGTTTGCGCTCGCTACGGCGCTGGTCTTTGCGGCCAATGGCATCAAGGCGTATCTGTTTTCTTCGCTGCGACCGACCCCCGAGCTCTCATATGCGATCCGTATGGTCGGCGCGGATACCGGCGTCGTCGTCACTGCAAGCCACAATCCCCCTCAGTACAACGGTTATAAGGCCTACTGGAACGACGGCTCGCAGGTGGTTCCCCCGCACGACAGCGGCATCATCGAAAAAGTGCTCAAGGTGAAAGACGTCAAACTCATCATGGAAGGTGAAGCCCGCGCCGAAGGCCTCTTGGTGAACATCGACAAAGATGTCGACGACGCCTATGTTGCAATGGTGAAATCCCACCTCATGAGGCCAGAACTCTTTTCGCAGTTTGGAAAATCGGTCAGCATCGTGTACACGCCGCTTCACGGCACAGGAGCCATGCTCTTCGAGCGCATTATGGGAGAGTTCGGTCTACATGTGCTTACTGTCCCGGAACAACGCGAACCTGACGGCGAGTTTCCCACGGTGTCCTACCCCAACCCCGAGGAACCGGCCGCGCTCGCCATGGCGATCGGGCTCGGCAAAAAGACGCACGCCGATGTCGTCATGGCCACCGACCCGGACGCCGATCGCCTCGGTATCGCGGTGCCCGATGGCGAAGGGGGCTTTGTGCTCCTCACAGGCAATCAGCTTGGGGTACTTCATCTTGACTATATTGCCCTCACGTTGAAGGAACTCGGCAAAATGCCTCCACGTCCCGCGGCCATCCGCAGCGTGGTCACGACAGAATTTCAAAAAGCAATCGCCGAAAAAAACGGCATCGCCAGCTTCGAGTGCCTCACGGGCTTCAAGTGGATTGCAGACCTCATGAGACGCTTCGAGCGGGAACACTACGATTTCGTGTATGCCTCCGAGGAGTCGTACGGATATCTAATCGAGCCTGAGGTTCGGGATAAGGACGGCATCTCCGCGGCGGCGTTGACTGTTGAAATGACGCTCTACTGGCGCTCTAGGGGCAAAAGTCTCCTCGAACGCCTTGATGACTTGTATCGCGAATACGGATATTACGAGGAAAAGGGCCTAAGCTTCTATTTTGAAGGGGCACAGGGCATGCAGATTATGAAAGGCATTATGGACTACTACCGCAGAGAAGCTCCTGGGAAGTTCGGCGGTCTGGAGGTGATCCGAACGCGGGATATCAAAACAGGGATCGAGCAGGACAAAGACGGCAGCCAGACCAGGATCGACCTGCCTCAGAGCGATGTCATCCAGTGGCGCCTCGAAGATGGGACACTCCTCACCGTACGCCCGTCGGGCACCGAACCAAAGATCAAATACTATATCCTGTGCCACAGTCGAGGCGATGAACTCTCCGTCAGCAAAGAAATGACGAAGAAAAAAATCGCTTTGATCGAGGCAGATATCCGCAGTCTGATCGATTCACGCCGCAGATGATAGACGAACGAGGCGCCCCTCTCTGGGCATCGCTTGTTGGAAAAACTGAAGAAGCCCGTACTCCTTCTGCGCCATGGTATAAAAAAGAATTTGGGCGCTGGAAAGCCCTCTCTTGGCCATTGCCTGTCTGCGATGAAGAGCCATGGGAGGAACGTCCCTACGTAGCCCTGGACGTCGAGACGACAGGACTGAATGCCGAGCTGGAGAAGATTGTCGAAATAGCGCTTGTTCGCTTCTTCTTCGATAAAGAAGGGGCCCTCTCTGAGGAGGACCGGTTTTCTACACTGATCAATCCAGGTGTCGCCATTCCTGCACAGGCGAGCCGTATCCACGGCATTACCGAGGCGGATGTGGCAAATGCGCCGCTGTTCGGAGATATTGCCCAAAAGATTTCCGACATCTGTGACGGACGAGTTATCGTAGGGCACAATGTGCTCTTCGATATCGGTTTTCTCGAAAAAGAATTCGAGCGGGTACAGATGGCAACAGACTTTCAGGAATGTGCTGACACATTCGGCATGGCTAAACTCGCTTTTCCGTCCATGCCCTCGTATAATCTTGGGAAGCTTGCCTTCTCGATTGGTCTTCAGTCCGATGCTCGTCACCGCGCGCTCGGAGACGCTCTCACCTGTATGCGGCTGTTCGCGGCATCGCTCAGAATTCTTACCGAGAAATGCTGAGAATCAACCTTACTATTGAAAGGCAGTGCCGTGTGGTTTCGAATAAAGCATAGTATTCAGATCCTTTTGTGTATCATCATAGTGATGAGCATTCGGTTCGCGATGCTCTCCCTGAATCCATACCCAGAGGTATGGGGACAAACACAGATCGGCGAAAATGCCGTCATGGAAGGCATCAAGAAGGGTTACGATCCACACGTGCTGGTCTCCATGCTCATCCCTTCGTCGGGCCATATCCTCGCCATGCTCATAGACAACGAAGATTCTGAAGAATATCGAGAGCTCGATGGCCTATCCTACCCCGCAGAGCTGTATTATGACCGAATCGCAGCCCTTTACGAAAGCATGAGTACACTGAGGCCAAGGTACGAGTCTATGTTCGATGCGTTGTATGAGGCTATGAAGGTGTATGCCCCTGCTGTACCGCGCGACTGGGTAGAAAAAGAGGCGGATTCCTGGCAGGGAGATGTTACACTGCCCCGTCTTTTTACCTTGCCGAGACTTCAGGACCTCGATTATTCGCACACCTTCGCCCTCGATATTTTTCTTAAAGAAGTAGAATACCTGCCCGGCAATGTTCAACGCGGACCCATGATCCATTCGCTGAGCGACGGCATCGTGGTCGCTGCAGAAAGTGGCTGGGTCGGTTTTCCGAGAACAAGCCAATCGCTTTCATTTTTGAAAGGCGGCATTTCTCCGAAAGCCGGCAACGGCGTCATCATATATTCCCCCGAGGAAAAGCGATATTTCCTCTATTTTCACCTTTACGATGCGCTCGTGGAGAAAGGACAGATCGTCCGGCGAGGGCAGGCAATTGGACACGGCGGCAATACGGGCATCAATGCGCGAAAAAAAGGCGGTGGAGACCACCTCCACTTCGAAATATTCGATGCACAAAAGGGTATGCCGCTCAGAAACACCCAGATTATCGCCTTTCTTCAGGACTCGGCGCGAAAAAATGCCGTCTTTTCCCTCGCCGTTCCATCGGAATGATTTTTCGGCTATAGTATACCCATGAGTAACGTATTCCTTGTTGGCGATGTCGGCGGCACGAATACCAATTTAGCCCTTGCACGACACGATCAATCCGGTATCCATCTCATAAAAAAGGCGCGGTTCTCGACCAAGCAGGAAAAATCTCTCCTCGACCCCATAAAGCGCTTTCTCTTGGAAGCGCGGGCTGCCGGCGCTGCGGAGTCCATCGACTTCTGCTGCATCTCAGGCGCGGGGCCGGTTCTTCCGGACGAAAGTATTCCTCTTACCAATGCACCCTGGAGCATCCGCGCCTTGGAACTTTCTTCCGAGCTCAATACACCCGTCAAATTGATCAATGACTTTACCGCTTTATCGTATGCGGTAACGCTCCTCGATTACCGAGACTCCGAGGCGGTGACGCAGCTCCCGCACACGGATGGTTCCCTCTATGCACCACGCGATGGAATCATGCTCGTCATTGGGGCTGGAACAGGGCTCGGTGTGGGCTTTGTCGACCGCAGTGGCGACCAGATCAAGGCCTTTCCTTCGGAAGGAGGACACTCGGAGATGCCTTGTTTCGATGATCTCAGCCGAGCGATACACCGTTGGCTGAGCGACAGATACGGCTACGCCGCCGGAGCCGAGATAGCCATCTCAGGACAAGGAATAGCGAATATCTTCGAATTCATCTGTTCGGATGAATTCGACACAAGGCTTTTGTCCAGCGACTATGAAGACGAGGTTCCGCGTGCAGCGTTGGAGGCAGGTCTTTCGGACAGAGCCCGAAACATTCTGGCTTCTCGGCGCCTGGATTGGCCCGCCAATATTGCCCTCCATGCCGAGGATGATGCATTCTGTGCGCTCACCATGGAACTCTTTACCCGGCTCTACGCGCTCAAGGCGGCTAATCTGGCCTCTATTTTTCTGCCTCCGGGCGGCGTATGGCTCGCAGGAGGCATCTCTTCCAAAAACGAGTCGTGGCTCATAAAAAATGCGCGGTTTATGCGCTGGTTCGAGAAAAACTATGCCCCGCACATCCGCCAATTCCTGGCCCATACTCCTGTCATGATCGTAAAAAATTACGACATCTCCCTCTTGGGCGCGGCGGTCGCTGCGCAACAGTTCTCTACCCATGCGTAATGCAGGAAGACCTGTGACAGAAAAAGAGCTGGATCCGGCGCTGCGAAAGGACATGATCGCAAAGCATATCGACATCGGCCTCACGCTCGATATTCTGAATCGATACAACCGCGGCGATTTCGATCACTTCGTCAAGGTGCTGCCGAGTAGTATCCCCCCGATCGACGGAATCGGCGTAGTCGATATCCGCGATAGAAGCCCAGACAGAATCTTGTTCAGCTTCTCGAAGGACAAGGCCCTTGCAAATCTCCAAAAAAACGGCATTCCTCTCTCCGGCGATCTTGCTCCGGAGAGAGGCACAGTGTTCGAACGACGAGAGGGGGCGGAAATTTTTCTTTCTTTTACGACCGAAGCCCTCAAGACCATCGGCGAGCAGATGCTCTGGCGCTGCGCATACGGCGTCCTCAATGGGGGCTCTGCCACAAGCTACGCCGACCTCAAAAAAAACCACGCCATCGACGAGGCTTTATTCTCCGCCCTTAAGTCTTCCTTTGAGCGCTTCGCAGCACAGTACAGAGACATGCCGAAAGGCTTGACTCCCGGGTACATCAACCCCGACGGCTCGCCGGGCGCAACCTTCCTTGAGCTCAAAATGCGAGCTCGCCTCCTCGCCGCACAGAAGCTTCGACATCAGCACGGAAGCGAGCCTTTCATGCCCCTCTTTCAGATGACGAGCACGGCAAACCACGACCAGCTGATGCGCGCGTATGAAGATCTTCAGCACTCGCCTTTTCTCGCCTCTCTCGCAGCCGAGGTCGGCCTAAGGGCTTCGGACTGGTTGAGCGGAATTCAGCCCATGATCGCCGCGTATACGCATTCTGCCGAGGGCCGCCCCAAGCGTATTTTCGACAGGGCCTACGGCAGAGAGCACTGTGCACTCGCCCTCCCCGGAGGCCATGGCCAAAGCTTCATGGTTCTCGCCGACGTTTTCCGCGAGCTTCAGAGAAAAGGCATGCGCTACGCGATGCTGAGCAATGTCGACAATATAGGCGCCTATGCCGACCCCGTCGAGCTCGCCATCCTCGGAATTTCCGGCAAACCTGCAGGCTTCGATTTCTCCTTCAAGACCCCCGTGGACCTGAAAGGGGGTATCCTGGTATACACGCAGGACGGCTCGAAGAATGTCGTCGACATCGGTCCTGCAATCGAGCTTGCAGAGATCGAGCGCCTCGAGCGGCAAGGTGCACAGATACTGTTCAATTGCGCGACGGGTATGTTCGATCTCGACTGGCTCGTGCCGCATCTCGATGAGATTGCGAGGAATCTTCCCCTGCGTTTCTCTGATCAGAACAAGGATGCAGGCTCTTACTCACAGGCCGAACAGGTGACCTGGGAAATAGTCTCCCTCCTGCCCGATTTCATCGCCTTCGCCGTGGATAAGAGAAGACGCTTTTTAGCCGCCAAAATGCTGGCCGAGATGCTCCTCACGAGCGGATTCGGCATCGACAATGCATCGATGCCCGCTTCGTTGAGACAAACGGGGACGCTGCTCCACAAGGGGCAGCGCTGGCTTTTGGAACATGTCTACGGCTTGCGCTGCGTCGGCGGCCGCTGGCTGCCTCGCGAAGTCACCCGGCATTGAGTAGCTCCCCGTTATTCCTTCATCCGAAGTGGGCGTGTTGACTCCACCGTGCGGATTCAGAGCGAATCACGTCCCAAAGACGATATCGATCACTTCCTCCATCCGCGAGACAGGGTGGAATGTAAGCCCCTTCTTTACATGCTCGGGAATCTCGTCGAGGTCCTTTTCGTTGGCTGCGGGAATGATGATCTCTCTTATCTTGTTCCGTTTGGCTGCCACGGTTTTTTCGCGCAGACCACCTATTGGAAGGACCTGCCCTGTGAGGCTCAGCTCCCCTGTCATAGCGAGGTTGCCCTTGATGCGTTTATTGAGCACCAGCGATAGAAGCGCCGTGGCCATCGTAATGCCTGCGGACGGGCCGTCCTTGGGGGTGGCGCCTTCGGGGATATGCAGGTGTATTTGCCTCGACTCGAAGAACTGGGCATCGATGCCATATTTCTGCGCCGCGATATGCCTCACATAGGTGTAGGCGATGCCGGCCGACTCCTGCATCACAGGCCCCATTTGGCCCGTGAGCTTGAAGCCTTCTTTCCCGGGGTTGGCAACAGCCTCGATGATCAGGGTGTCGCCGCCCATGCTGGTCCACGCAAGGCCGACTGCCATGCCCGGGCGAGTCGCACGCTTGAGCTCGTCGTCGCGGAACATGGGCTTACCCAGATATTTCTCCACGGAATGTTTGTCGATGACTATCCGCTCCTCCTGCGTACTCCCCATCACGATAGTCTTGGCTATCTTGCGGTGAATTTTATCGAGGGCTTTTTCGAGATTGCGCACACCTGCTTCGCGCGCATACCCATCGATGATCGCCAAAAGTGCCTCCCGCGTATATTTCACCTGCTTCTTTGTGAGACCATTGCGCTCGAGGCTGCGCGGAATGAGGTAGTGGCGGGCAATCTCGATCTTCTCCACATCGACATAGCCCGGAAGCTGTATGACTTCCATGCGGTCGAGCAAAGGCCGAGGAATAGTGTCCAGTGTGTTCGCGGTGACGATGAAGAAGATGTTCGAAATGTCGAAGGGCAGATCGAGGTAGTGGTCCCTGAAGCTGAAGTTCTGCTCGGGGTCGAGGACCTCGAGAAGGGCGCTGGAAGGGTCTCCTTGATAGGAGATGCCCATCTTGTCGATCTCGTCGATCATGAAGACAGGGTCACGGCTTTTGGCGATCTTGAGCCCCTGGATGATCTTGCCCGGCAAGGCCCCGACATAGGTGCGGCGATGGCCTTTGATTTCAGCCTCGTCGCGCATACCGCCCACCGAAAACCGGAAAAACTGCTTGCCGAGGGCGCGCGCTACCGAGCGGCCGACACTGGTCTTTCCAACGCCGGGAGGACCGACGAGACAGAGAATGGTACCCCGCGTGTCTTTCTTCAACTTTCGGACGGCGAGATATTCGATGATGCGGTCCTTCACATCCATAAGCCCATAGTGATCCTCCTCGAGGACCTTCTGCGCATGCTTTATGTCGAAATCCGAAAAGAGATCGGTGTTCCAGGGAAGCGAACAGACGAGGTCGAGCCAGTTGCGCGTCACCATGTACTCGCTCGAAGACGGCTCCATGAGATTAAACTTTTCGAGTTCCTGCTCCACGATCTCCTTGATTTCTCCCTCGAATTTGAATGAATCGATCTTCTCGCGGAAACGCTGGTAGTCAGAGCTGCGCGCGTCCGGGGCCATGCCGAGCTCTTGCTTGATTGTTTTGAGCTCCTCGCGCAGAAAATATTCCCGCTGATTTTTTTCGATTCTTTCATTGATTTCGGCCTGCACCTTCTTCTGAATACGCAGTAGCTCCTTTTCCCTGCCGATGTGGATAAGAACCTTCTCCATGCGCTCCCGCACATCGAGGGTCTCCAGAATGTCCTGCTGCTCCTTCTTCTCGATATTGAGGATGCTCGCGATGAAATCGGCGATCTTACCGGGATTGTCGATGTTGACCATATTGAGGCGCATCTCTTCAGAGAAGAGGGGGTTGTTCTCGCTGAGCTGCTTCATCTCGCTGATGAGCGCGCGCGTGAGCGCCTTCACCTCGTCGGTGTCGAAATTCTCGTCGTCGAGGTAGGTCACGGCAGCGATGACCGGCGGCTCTTTGGAGATATACTTTTTAACCCTAAAACGTTTGAATGTCGAGATAAAAATATTGATTCCACCGTCAGGAAGATTGACCTTCTTTATAATTTTGGCTGCAGTCCCTACCAGGAACAGGTTGTCTGCCGAAGCCTCGTCGGAGTCCTCTTTTTGCAGCACGAGACCAATCATTCCATCAGCGGATATGACCTGCTCGATGAGCTGGATATCCGGTTCCTTGCCGATCATGATTGGCGTGAAAATGCCGGGGAAAATCGGTTTCCCGATGAGGGTGATGATAGGAAGTTTGTTGGGTAAAATTTGATCTATGGGTATCAATTCACTCGCCGACATAGAACACCACCTACTAAGACTGATGTTGAACATCAAAAAATTATTATAGATTGGACATCCACTGATGCCTGCATATGTAATGTACGGAAAAACGAGGTTATTCGGCAAGAATTTTACGGGAAAGAGCACCCAGGCAACACGCATCAGGCTCGGGACCCTGCGACTGCAGGGCGCAGGCCGCTGCTTCTGTTCCGAGCTCGAGGCAGAGGGCCAGGGGCTTTCCTGCAAGATGTGCAGCAAGGAAAGCGCCCGCAAAGGCATCACCCGCCCCCACCTCATCGATCACGGCACAGCGTGGCGCATCGACATGGATGGTCTTCCTCCTCGTATAACAATCGACACCGGCACGGTCGCGCTTGATCACCCACACAATGTCAGGAGAATAGTCCTGGGGAGACAAGTTCAAAGCCTCGAATTCTGCTTTATTGCAGAAAACGAAATCGGCATACTGTCGAATCAGCGCTTCGAGGGCTTCTCTATTGCGCCTTGTCGCCTCGGCGGACACCGTATCGAGCGAGACGGTCACCCGCATATCGCGGGCACGTCGAAGGAGCGTTTCGAGCTTTTCTGGTCTATCTACGAGCAGCCCTTCTGTGTGAATCATCGCGAAATGCGCGCGCTCAAAGCCATCAAAATCCATATCGCATACGCGGTGGGCCGCACCAGGAGAGACGAAGATACAGCGCGCTGCGGAACCACGTGCTTGTGCACCCTGCCCCGCCATGCGGCTCACCGTACAAAAAATCCCCGTGCCTTCAGGCCCATCCGAAGTGTCGAGAAGCGCCTCGATATCTGAAGCCTTAAGGCCGGCGCGGACAACATCACCGCAAAGGTCTTCGCCGACAACACCGACAAAAGAAGCCCTCGCACCGAGCAATGAGGCCACACGCACCGCATTGAGCGCAGCCCCGCCGGCCGCATACCGAACCCTTCCTTGCCCCTGCGCGGCACCCTCCTCCAGATATGAGAGAATACCATGGGCACGGGCCGCATCGAGGTGCACCGGAGATTCCGAAGCCAACCAAGAAAACCTTGCCCTGAACGCCTCCCATGCGCAAGGCTCAAGCTCAGCCGAGATATCGCACATCGCATGCCCAATGCCCAGGATTCGCGTTTGGAAATCCATGTTTGCTTGACTCATATGGCTACCATATGGTAGTGTTCCCCCGCTGCGCAAGCGGCGATAAGGGCGCTTGGCTCAGCTGGTCAGAGCGGCTGGTTTACACCCAGTAGGTCGGCGGTTCAAATCCGTCAGCGCCCATTCTTTCCCTTCAATACCCCCAATCAATACCCCAAAAGTTGCGAATATGGCCTCGGCTCGAGCGCACGCCGAGAGATGCCGCACCATTCGAGCACGTCGTAAAGCTGGCACTTTGCTTCTTCCTGCGCGAGGGCATCCTGCATATTGCACACGCATTCGACCTCTAGAAAAAGCCCAAGGGGGGCGACCTCGACGACTTCCGCCACGATCCCTGTCTCGCTCTCCCAACGCGTTCCGATTTTCTGTTTTCTGTAGACAAATCGCCCCTGGAGCCTCTCCACGAAGATTTTGAATACAGCTTCATTGTCGATGCCGAACTCGAATTCGCGATTGATCTCCAAGTCCCCGTCGAAGCTCTTATCCTTGAAAGTGATCGTCGTGTGGCCAGGCTCCTTCCGGACACGGAAGCGAAATGTCCCAGGGTGTAAGGGATCTCTGCTCGACACTTCCCAGTATTCGTCGCGTTTGTCGACCTTGCCCATAGGGCGCATACATTTGGCCAAACGAGACTCTACGTCTTCTCTGTTCTGAATCCGCGCCTTGAGCTCAATCTCCACATTGTGCGCACTGTCCTGTTCTACCACGGCTGGTATCCTTTTTGGGCAAGCTCCCTCTTTTTAGAGAAGTTCCAATACGGATGGATCATACTCTTCGGGAGGTACGTATCCCAACAGCTCAATGCACGTGGCGGCGAGGCTGGATATGCCCAGTCCCCTGTGCAGCTCTTTCCTGTACTCTCCTTGATAGTGTGGATCATAGATCACGCAGGGCACAGGATTGAGAGAGTGGCTGGTCTTGACCTTTGGCTGGCCGTCTGCGGCCAGCTGAACTGCACCTGTCTTTTTATCGTGTTCGAACATATCGTCGGAGTTCCCGTGATCGGCGCTCAGTACGAGAACGCCGCCCGCCTTAGCTACAGCTTCGCAGATCCTGCCGAGCTGGATATCCATCCCCTCAAGGCCACAGACGACGGCTTGGAATACCCCGGTATGTCCGACCATGTCGCCGTTGGGGAAATTGAGGCGAATGAACTGGTACGTGCCAGATTCGATGGCGCCGATTACATAGTCCGCGATTTCGGCGCACTTCATCCAGGGCCGCTGCTCGAAGGGAACCCGGTCGCTCGGAATCTCGACATAATCTTCGAGCGTTTCGGAGAATTTGCCAGACCTGTTACCGTTGAAAAAATAGGTGACATGGCCGTATTTCTGCGTCTCCGAAATCGCGAGTGACCTGAGCCCTGTAGACACCAGGTATTCGCCGAGGGTTCTGTCGATGGCCGGCGGCGAGACAAGGAAATTCTTGGGCACGTGGAGGTCGCCGTCGTACTGCATCATGCCTGCATAATAGACCTTCGGCCGACGCACACGGTCAAATTTGTCAAAGTTGTCCTGCTCGAATGCAGCAGTGATCTCGATTGCTCTGTCACCGCGGAAATTGTAGAAGACAACCGAGTCTCCATCCTCGATCGTCCCTATGGGCTTGCCGTTTTCGACAATCACGAATTCCGGGATATCCTGGTCGATGATGCCGGGATTCTCCTCGCGATAGGTCGTAATTGCCTCTTCGGCGCTCGTAAACCGTCTTCCGAGGCCTAGAACATGGCAGTCCCAGCCCCGTTTGACCATCTGCCAGTCGGCGCCGTAGCGGTCCATGGTGATATACTGTCGTCCGCCCCCCGAGGCGATGCGATAATCTGCGCCCTGAGCCCTCAGTTGCGCAAGAAAGGTCTCGAAGGGACGAACATAGTCGAGGGCACTCTGACTCCCCACATCGCGCCCATCGAGGAGGATGTGGATGCGCGCCCGCACGACACCCTCCTTCCACGCCTGCGTGAGCATCGCCTTCAAATGATCGATGTGCGAGTGAACGTTGCCGTCGGAAAACAGCCCTATAAAGTGCAGTGTCGACGAGTTGGAGCGCACGTTGCCGACGAGGTTCTTCCAGACGGGTCCCTCGAATATCGAGCCGCTCTCTATCGAGAGGTTGACGAGGCGAGCTCCCTGGGCAAAAACACGCCCGCAACCGATCGCATTGTGGCCCACTTCGGAATTGCCCATGTCTTCATCGCTTGGAAGGCCGACCGCAGTCCCATGGGCCTTTAGCCTGGTTGCGGGGTAGCTCGCCTCCAGTGCCCTGAAGTGCCGCATGTCGGCCGCAAGAACCGCATCGCCTTCTTTGTATGCACCGTACCCGACACCATCCATAATGACGAGCACAACGGGCCCTTCTCTACCTTTCCACTTCGGATTTTTCTTCAGAGATTCAACCATCGATGACTCCAATCATAATGCCAAGACTGCGCAATACTGGCCCGCTCAGCGCGCGTCGCACGCGGTCGGCCCTCACTCTCCAAAATATTCGATGAGCGTGTCGATGCCGACATCCTTCACTTTCTCTTCATAGTTGAGAAAAGGCAGCCCCACAACGGAAAAGGCGCGCACAGGCACTGCGCCGCAGCGCTTTATCATGTCGCACGTCGCGTTGATCGTACCACCAGTCGCGATGAGATCGTCGACAATGAGGAATCGAGCACTGGGTTTAATGTCTTCCACATGCATTTCAAGGACCGCAGAACCGTATTCCAGCTCGTAGGAACAGGAAATCGTCTTGCCCGGCAACTTGCCTTTTTTCCTTACCAAAAGCAGCGGAAGCGCTCGCTGGTAGCAAAATGGCGCAGCGAACACAAAACCGCGCGATTCGATGGCGGCGACTGCATCGAATTCGGTCTCGCCGTATAATTCGAGCATGGAATCGATGCAGTATCGAAAAGCATCCGGATTTGCGAGGATGCTTGTTATGTCATAAAACAATATGCCGGGTTTTGGAAAATCCGGAATTTTGCGGATTGCATCGTCGAGGTTGAATCCACCAGTCCTGCCGTGGACCGCGCTGTCGTTCACCATCTCTTGTGCCTCTTTGCCGCAGGGAATCATGGCGCGACCTTCTAGAAAGGTTACATCATAGTATACAGAATATGACCTGAAATGTATATCACTTGAGTGTCGCTCCCAACAGGCCGAATACAAGGCTTGCAGCAGACGAGATTGCAATCTTCGTCCACATCTCGTTGGTGGAGAGCGGTGCAGAGGCAGACCAAGGGGCATAGGCAGCATCAAAATCGTGAGCGACATATCTCGTGACGCCGATGACAATGCCGGTATAAAAATAGCTGAAGGGAAAAAGCCCGATCGAGAGGATAAGGGCACGCCCCATCGTGCTCTCCTTGGAATCTTTGTAGGAGAAGCTGGGGAGCGTCACCTGGGGGCTCTCCTCGGCCTCTGCATAATGCGGGGGAACAGAGAAACTCGACAAAAGAAAGAGAATGCAGAGGAATGCGCAGAACTGCTTACGCATTCTGCTCCTGCCTTTCGCCGAAAATTGCGGTGCCGATTCTGACGAGTGTCGAACCTTCCTGGATCGCTAGCTCAAAATCATTACTCATGCCCATAGAAAGTTCACAAAAATGGGGAAAATGGAAGCGCTGTTCCACTTCTCTTTTCGCTGCAGCGAGCATTCTGAACGATCGTCGGATCAATGAAGTGTCCTGAGTAAAAGGGGCCATCGTCATAAGGCCACAGAGCATGACCCGCTCGGCTGCCCGTGCGTTATTTTCCAAGAACTCAGCGTACGTATCGCAGGCGCGCAGTAGTTCGTCGATGTTCAGGAACCCTGCCTTCGAATCCTCCCCGGTGTGAAGCTCCAGATAGATGCGAAGAGGCTCTTGGCGACCGGTAGCCCTTGCGAGGAGCGCCACAAGAGTATCGACACTCTCGATACTCTCTATCGCATCGAAAATCGTGAGGGCCTTGTTGATTTTGTTCTTCTGAAGCGTACCGATCATGTGCAGGGAAGTGTTCTCGAGGGAGGCGCGGATTGCGGAGTATTTTGCCAGGGCTTCCTGTACCCTATTCTCTCCAAACCATCGTATCCCCGCAAGGTAGGCATATCGCACGGCTTCCACGGGATGAAATTTCGTCACAGCCATGAGCGCAACATCGTCTGCGGATCGTCCTACGGATTCTGCGGCGATTGCGATGCGCTCTCTGACGCGCGCGATATTATCCGAGATCACAGTCTGATTGCTGACCATAGATAAACTGTATCAATGAACGACGATCGAAACAAGATTCAGCGAACGATTATAGAAGCCTTCAACATGCTCGTATTGCCCGCATAATCGCTCACCAAAAGTTGTAGGTCGTGTTCGCCCCTCACGAGTGCAATGGTGCCGACACTATACAAGCCATCCGCTGTGACTGCCTCACGAGAAGATCCAGCGTTTCCCAAAAACGAAAGGCCATCTTCGGTGCATTTTGCGGTAGCAAAAGAGCTGTCGACGACGCTTTTTCCGTCGAGAAGGGCGAGAAACCGATAGGGAGCGGAATACAGCGGAGAGCCGGGAACAATGGTATCGAAGGCGTCGATATATATTCGATAGTTGCCTTGGGCGCATGTAATCCGTGCATCCCTTGCGGCAACACCGGAAATGTCGATAAGCGCAGCATCCCCGGATTTCGTCAATCGTGCGGTGCGAATGACGGGAGGCGTTTGGTCACGGATCCAAGAGCTGAGAAAAATCGGGTTGACCCAGCACAAATTCTGAGCATCGAAGAGACGAAGGCCAAAGACATTCGGAGGATACATGCCGGACCCACTTCCTCCTGGGAGACTATCCCCTTTCTTTACGATAAGCTCGCGCGGTGTTGCAGACTGATTGGCCCCTGCAGACTGAATTATTCGACTGGTGTCCAAACCAGAAATAACACTGACATAGCGCTCCGGATGGAAAATCGCCATCGCACCTCCGAGAGGAAAAGAAAAGAGTGTCTTCACCGGAGCATCGGCTTGAACATAGATCACGCTTCCGCTTGAGGGGGCAGTGATGTCGGCCGTCGCAGATTTGAGCATGAGATCGCTTCTGGGTACCCGGCCATACACAGCGCCTGTCTGCAGAGATTTTCCATGAGGTTGTCCGTTTGACACATCCCCTAAAAGGGTTCCAAAACCAGACATGTCCACGAGCTCGGGTATCTGAAAATCGAGGGCGTCCACTCCCGGCACGATGAGACATCTCAATAGTAAGCAAAAGAACAGCACCCTCTTCATGGCTGCCACCCTTTCACGAGCTGCACTCCGTCCTTATAGAGGATTGCAAGCGTTCCCTGCCCCACAGAGAGCGAAACTGCACCTGGTGCGACCAGCTCAAGAAGGCCATGCCTCAGAATAAGAATGCTCGTATCGAGGGAATCAGACGCTTGTACCTGTAACACTGCGACAGTACCGCCTCCTGTAGATTGTAGCGCAAAAAATTGTACATCCCCTCCTTTGTGGAGAACTTCGCCGACCCGGTTCTTTTCCATATTCAGCTCGATCTGTTTTATATAGTTCCCTTTGACATTGTAATACAAAAGCTGATTCTCACGAGCCAGAATCACGTGCGAGTCGTCCTCTGCAAAAGCCATGCTTGCCTGAAAGGCAGCCTCTGGTTTGAGAGTAGACTCCGAAATTTTGACATATGAAGATTCCGACTGTCGGTAAGCCTCGATTTTCTGAGGCGAGAGGCCTTTCAATACCGTCACATAGTTGCTGTCGATGGACACAGCGACCCCATAGATGGTTCGAACCTCCTGAAAACCTCCTGGGGCAAAGAAAATAGATTTTCCTTGAGCATCGAAAATATATAGGGCCCCATCCAAAAGGCCCACGGCAAGCACGAGAGAAGAAGCATCGAGTGCAGTGATGGGCATTGAAAACTCCCTTTCCCACACTATCCTACCCTGTTCGTCGATCCGCGCAATGCCCATCTGGTCCGCACGGACCAGAATTCGCCAAGAGGCCTTAAACCATGGATACGCAAACGCTTGCAGCGCTACGCTCTTTCCATCTGTTCCATATACCTGCATACCTGTTGCGAGCCTGTCATACGCGATCCATCCCCGATCGTCGATCACTGCCCTTCCCTGGTACGGCATGGCATAGAGCCTACTCGCATCTATATCGAGATACCCCAACATTGAATCGCCGATAAAAGGCAGAATCCCACTTCTTGAAAATGATGCTTCTATTATGCTCTGGGCCTCAGAAAATGACAGAAATGTGCTTTCTCCAAGTACAGTTCTCTGTCTGGTACTCCGCACCGAAACGAGTGAAAAGAGTATGGCCGCCAAGAAGAGAATCAAGCTGAAAGATCGCCTTTTCATCGTACATTGATGGTGCACGAGTACCACAAATACGTCAAGACAGTCCAGCGCTTTTCCGGCTGAGCGTTATAGGATATATTAGAGGTAGAGGATTAAAACTACATGCAGCCTGAATATGCTTCCCTGTTTGATTATGCCTACAAGGCCTGTGAACGGAGTTATGCGCCATACTCACACTTCCGCGTCGGAGCTGCGCTGCTCTGCGATGACGGCAGTGTAATAACCGGTGTCAATGTCGAAAATCGAAGCTTCGGTCTGACGATTTGCGCCGAGCGCAACGCTATCGCAACCGCAATAAGTGCAGGCAAGAGAGGGTTTAAGGCTCTCGCCGTCGCAACACCCGATTCGACCTATCCGGTCAGCCCCTGTGGGGCCTGCCGGCAGGTTATATCCGAGTTCATGCCTGCCTCGGGGACGGTCATTTTCGGCAACACCAAAGATTCATATGTGGCCTCGACTGTGGGAGAGCTTTTGCCCTACGATGCACTCCACGAGCTTTCTTCCAATCTCGTCCACGATGGGCAAGAGCATGAATCATAAGAATTTTTGAGCGCGAGACTGATACAAAAGTTCGGCGGCATGCGTGCGGGAGACATGGCTCTCCCCAGAGCCGGAGAGCATTCTGGCGATTTCGACCTCCCTCTCCTGCCTCGACAGAAGGCGTAAGGATGTGCTGGTTCTTCCGTCCAAGACTTGTTTGTCGACCTTGTACTGCTGATCCGCCTGGGCAGCAATCGTGGCCAGGTGCGTCACGCAGAGGACCTGCCGGTATTGGCTCAATTGTTGTAGATATGCTCCTACCGCGACGCCCACCTGCCCACCGATGCCCGTATCGATCTCATCGAAGACCAGCGTGTCGACGACGTCGTGGGCGGCGAGCACCGCCTTGAGAGCGAGGGCGAACCTCGATAGTTCTCCACCAGAGGCGATACGAGATAGGGGGCGCTCAGGCTCTCCTGGATTTGGGGCAATATAGAATTCCACTTCATCGATGCCACGAATTGTCGCCCTGTATGCGCCAGTTTCATCTTTAGCCCTCGAGACACGGAGGTGGACATGCGCATCTGGCATTCCCAACTTCCTGATGATCTCTTCGATTGAAGATGACATCGAGATGGCGGCAGCCAAGCGTCTTTCCGAAAGGTGGAAGGCTGCGCCGAAAACTCTCTCTCTGAGAATCTTTACCTTCTGCTCGAGCTCAGCGACGTTTTCGTCTGCATGAGCAAGCGTCTCGAGCGTAGCACGGGCCTCCTCATACTTGTTGAATACATCGGAGAGTTGGGGGCCGTACTTGCGCTTGAGCTTCTGAAGCTCGGCAAGCCTCTGCTCGATGTGCTCGAGTCTTGCCGGGTCAAAGCGCAGACCGGCCTGGTATTCGTGTATCGCTTCCGATATATCCTCAAGTTCATAATATGCTGCAGACAGCCGCTCAGACAGGTCTCCAAGCCGACTGTCGATGGCTCTCGCATTCTCGATGTCGGCACGGATGCGTCGCAGTGCGTGGAGAACATCGGACCCCTCACCGCCGCCCAACAAGGCGTTCGCCTCCGAAATTGCCCCAAAAAGCTTTTCATGCTGGGAGAGTATGTTTTCCTCGGCTTCGAGCTGTTCATCTTCATTCGGTTTGGGCTTTACGGCAGCAATTTCTTTCGTGACGAATTCGAGATAATCCGCTTCTCGGGAACGCTTCACCTTCTGATCGAGAAGGTTTTGGTATTCCTGGAGCGCTTTTCGCCACTCGACATATGCGCTCCCGTAGCTTTGAAGCTCTTGACCCAAGGCCGCGTACGCATCGAGCATATCGATGTGGGTAGCTGGGTCGATTAGACGTTGATGCTCATGCTGGCCATGAATATCGACTAAGTATTGAGTGAATTCGACGAGCTCGGTCCTGGAAACCTGTCGGTCCTGGATCCATGCGAGGCTTCTGCTGTTCTGTTTCATGGTTCGGCGGAGAAGGATAGCCTCTTCGGGCGACCACTCGATCTCCCTCTCTCTGAGCCAATCCACAATCTCTTGAGTGTTGGAAACAGAAAAGACTCCGGAAACAGTGCATTCCGTTGCGCCTTCTCGAATAATAGAACTATCCGCTCTCGCCCCCAGTAAAAAACCGAGGGCATCGACGATCAACGATTTACCTGCACCCGTCTCGCCGGAAAACACCGTCATTCCGGTCGACAGCTCGAGATCGACCTGTTCAATTATTGCGAAATTGCGCACTGAAAGCTGTTCAAGCATCATTATCTCCCGACCAGCCCAATTTTGTCCTCAGCGCAGAGAAAAAGGCGTTGCCTCGCGGCACGATCAACAATGCCTGCCTCGTGTACTTTTTTATTCTGACTTTGTCTGCCTTCTGTAGAGAAACCGTCTCATGGCCATCCACGATCAGCACCGCCCCTGTCTTTTTTGCATCATCAACAGCGATCTCTACGGGGAGGGTGCCTGGAATGACCAAAGGCCTCGATGCCAGCGTAAATGGGCAGATAGGATTGATGATGAGCGCACTGAGCTCGGGGTACACTGCTGGTCCACCTGCTGCAAGGTTATACGCGGTGGATCCCGTAGGCGTCGAGACGATAAGCCCATCGGCCCGATAATACCCAAAGCACTCTTTGTTGACATAGAGGCACATTTTGATCATTCGAGCACTCCACTCGGAGGACACTACAACATCGTTTAATGCGATGCCCCTGTAGAGAAGCTTCTTGCCTCTATAGGCATGAACGCTCAGCATAAGCCGTCTGGATGCCTCTACTGTTCCACTCTGCCAGTCATCGAACGTAGCCATCCATGTGTCCATCTTGTTGGCCGCCACAAAACCGAGCGTACCTAAATTTATCGGCAGAATGGGAATGCCAAGAGGACTTGCAAAACTTGCAGCGTAGAGAAGTGTGCCATCGCCGCCAAGGGTGATCATCAGTTCATACCGCGAGAAATCGGGATATTCCGAAATCGGGCCATGAAACGCAAGAATATCCCCCTGCCACTGCCGATCGTTCAATTGAGCCTGCACAATCTTCGCTGCATGACCTGCATCGTCTTTGTTGAGGTTTACAAATATGAGGGCGGACTTGCTCTCGGACATACTCATCTCCTATGGCAGTGTTGCTATTATCTTGCCGATCTGGTCGACCTGCTGATTCGAAAGTTTATGATGCATGGGAAAGAGGATACACCTCAGGGCAATCGATCGAGCTGAAGGAAACATCGTTCCGGCATTTTCTTCTATCATTGCCGGACTCGAAGCGAAGGCGAGCTCAGCCTGCACCCCATGCTTTTTCGCGTACTCGATGATTTCTTTGGCGCTGGTCTCAGAAAAAACCGGAAATGCGTAACAAGGCCACTGTGCATCCTCTTCAAGCTGCAAGCCGGCATGCCTAGAGCGTGTAAGATGTGCCTGCAGTAGCTCGCGGATCGCCTTTCTGCGCTCCATCATCGAAGCATAGCCCTTGAGCTGCGACAGTCCAAGCACCGCATTGTAATCCGTCATCTTCAACTCCGAAGGCAGCATCTCATCGAGGGCGCGCAGTATCTGGGCATCTCTCTTACCCTTTGCGCAGAGCACTGCACCACCTCCTGTTGCTATAGGAGAGTCGGCCTCCAGCCCCCACACCGAAAAATACGCAAATGAAAGACTGGCCTTGGCAAGACTGGTGATTCCTAGCGTCTGAGAAATGTCCTCAATGACGGGGATAGCGATATGCTCCAGCAATGATGGAGGGGGAAATTTTCCTAGGGCATCGAACAAGACGATCGCAGAAGGGCCGGCTTTTCGAATGTCATCAATAGAAGGATGAAAAGTCTTCTCTTCTACGTCGAGCGGTATCGGGACAAACCCTGCATCTTCCACCGCAGTGCTGTGCCATAAAGGCGCCAAGGCTGAAATCGCTACTTTGGCGCCAGCATTCAATCCACAAATTTTGAGAGTCTTGAGCAGCGCGTAATAGGGACTTCGCAGGGCAATAGCGTACTCGAACTGAAATTGCTCTCTGACGGCCTTCTCGAATCGATCACTGAAGACTTCGTCTACAATCGCGTCTTCCACCATTCTGCCGAGTACATGATCCATATCTTTGCGGGTAATATAAGAAGAAAAAACGGAAATCATTGATGAATACTATCATTTTGATGCTGTGCGAACAAGGCGTGGAGATAACGCTAAGAACGATGGGCATAAAAAAACCTGGCGACGACCTACTCTTCCACCGGTTGGCAGTACCATCGGCGTTGGAGGGCTTAACTTCCGTGTTCGGAATGGGAACGGG
>Ga0067045_1029292_pt1 | contig 22099 bp, 21 predicted proteins | sample TerdegcTABiofilm_FD_59184 | JGI IMG/M metagenome (GOLD analysis project Ga0067045, IMG submission 59184) | Combined Assembly of (Gp0054472, Gp0054536) Wastewater bioreactor microbial communities from Singapore -Terephthalate degrading...
TGATCAACACAAGCCCCACGACACATGATCCGCCTCTCCGAACTCAAACTGCCACTGGCCGCCGTGCCGGCCGAACACCGCCGCGCCGCAGACGCCGCGACCGAGACCGAGGTCGACCGGCAGCCCCCGCCCCATCCGCTGGACGCCCTGACCGGCCTGGCCGCCACAGCGCTGGGCATCGAGCCCGCGCAGATCGCCCACCTGGCCGTTTTCAAACGCAGCTTCGATGCGCGCAAGGTCGACCTGCTTGCGGTCTACATCGTCGACGTGACGTTGGCCGACCCGGGGCAGGAAACCACCCTGCTCGCGGCGCACGCGGGCAAGCCTCATATTCAGCCCACGCCTGACATGGCCTGGCACCCGCCCGGCCACGCGCCCGCCCACTGGCCCACCGAAGAGCGCGAGCGACCGGTGGTGGTGGGGCTTGGGCCCTGCGGCCTGTTCGCGGCACTGGCGCTGGCGCAGATGGGGCTCAAGCCCATCGTGCTGGAGCGCGGCAAACCGGTGCGCGAGCGCACCAAGGACACCTGGGGCCTGTGGCGCAAGCACGTGCTCAACCCCGAGAGCAATGTGCAATACGGCGAAGGCGGCGCCGGCCTGTTCTCCGACGGCAAGCTCTACAGCCAGATCAAGGACCCGCGCTTCCTTGGCCGCAAGGTCATGCACGAGTTCGTGGAAGCCGGCGCCCCGCCCGAGATTCTCTACACCGCACACCCGCACATCGGCACCTTCAAGCTGGTGCGCGTGGTCGAGGCCATGCGCGAGAAGATCGTCGCGCTCGGTGGGGAGATCCGCTTCCAGCACCAAGTCTGCGGCATCGGCCTGGCGCGCGAGGGCGAAGAAAGCCAGCGCATCGACCGACTTCGGGTGCGCAACCTGAACAGCGGCGACACCATCGACATGCCGGTGCAGCGCGTGGTGCTCGCGCTGGGCCACAGTTCGCGCGACACCTTCGCCCTGCTGTGGGACGCGGGTGTGTTCATGGAGGCCAAGCCGTTTTCCATCGGCTTTCGCATCGAACATCCGCAAGGCGTGATAGACCGCGCGCGCTGGGGCCGCCACGCCGGCCACCCATTGCTCGGCGCGGCCGACTACAAGCTGGTGCACCACGCGAAGAATGGCCGCGCGGTCTACAGCTTCTGCATGTGCCCGGGCGGCATGGTGGTGGCAGCCACCTCCGAGCCCGGCCGCGTGGTCACCAACGGCATGAGCCAGTACTCGCGCAACGAGCGCAACGCCAACGCCGGCATCGTGATCGGCATCGAACCGGCCGACTTCCCTCAAGCCTTCCCGCAGGACATGCCGCTGTGGACCGCCGCCTTTGGCGAGGACGATGGCGCGCGCTACGCCGGGCAGGCCAACGTGCTTGCACAGCAAGGCCAGACCCATCCGCTGGCCGGCGTGGTGCTGCAGCGCCAGCTGGAGGCGCGTGCCTTTGAACTCGGCGGCGGTACCTACGAGGCCCCTGGCCAGCTGGTGGGCGACTTCCTGAAGCAGCAGCCCTCGGGCGCGCTGGGCGAGGTGGAACCGTCGTACCAACCCGGCGTGAAGCTCGGCGACCTGGCCCCGGCCCTGCCGGCCTACGCGATCGAGGCGATGCGCGAAGCACTGCCGGTGTTTGGCCGCAAGATCAAGGGCTACGACATGCCCGACGCGGTGCTCACCGGCGTGGAGACCCGCACCTCGTCGCCGCTGCGCCTCACGCGCGGCGACGATTGCCAGAGCCTCAACACACGCGGCCTGTACCCGGCCGGCGAGGGCGCGGGCTATGCCGGCGGCATTCTCTCGGCGGGCGTGGACGGCCTGAAGGTGGCCGAGGCGCTGGCGCGCGACCTGCTCAACGCGGTTTAAGGAAGTCCAACGCAGCACGGCCGGCGTGCGAGCGCCCGCCGGCCCTGGTCGACTTACTTGGCCGCCAATGCCATGTAGTCCACCGTGAGGTGAGACAACGTGCGCACGCCGATCAGCAGGCTGGCCTCATCCATGAAGAATCGCGGCGAGTGGTTGGGCTCGGCCTTGGACGCGTCCTGGCCCGGTGGCGTGGCGCCGATGAACAAGAACAGACCCGGCACGGCCTGAGAGAAGAACGAGAAGTCTTCGCCACCGGTGCCCTTCTGGATGAGCTCGGGCCGCGCGCCCGGCACGCGCCGCAGACTGGGCGCCATCTTCTCGGTCAGGGCCGGGTCGTTCACGGTCGCCGCATAGCCGTCGGCCTCGAAATGCACGTGCGCCGTGCCGCCGCCGCTCTGTGCGATCAGCGATGCGGTCTCGCCCATGCGCTTCATGATGAACTGCCGCATGCCTTCGTCATAGGTGCGCAAGGTGCCACTCATCTTCGCCTCGTCCGGAATGATGTTGTAACGGCTGCCGGCGTTGAACGTGCCCACGCTCAGCACGGAGGGCTCCTTGGTCACATTGACCTGACGGCTCTCGATGGTTTGAAAGCCCAGCACGATCTGCGAGGCCAGCACAATCGGATCCACGCCGGACCAAGGCTGCGAGCCGTGGGTCTGGCGCCCCTTGACATCCACCTTGAAGGCGTCGGAGCTGGCGGTGATGGGGCCGGCCTTGTAGCCGATCATGCCGGTGTTGCCGCCCGACATCAGGTGCAGGCCGAACACCACGTCGGGCTTGGGCGCATCGAATGCGCCCTCGGACAGCATGCGGCGCGAGCCGCCGATCTCGCCGTTCGGCAGCTTCTCCTCGGCCGGTTGGAACAGCAGCTTCACGGTACCCGGCAATCGGTCCTTCATCGAGGCCAGCACCTCGGCCACGCCCATCAGGATGGCGACATGGCCGTCGTGGCCGCAGGCGTGCATGACGTCCACGTCCTTGCCATCCCAGACCGCCCTGGCCTTGGAGGCGAATGGCACGTCGACTTGTTCCTTGACCGGCAGCGCATCCATGTCAGCGCGCAGCGCCACCACGGGGCCGGGTTTGCCGCCCTTGAGCGTGGCGACGACGCCGGTCACGGCGACGCCTTCACGGACCTCGAAGCCCAGCTTCTTCAGGTGCGCAGCCACCAACGCCGCTGTGCGCTTTTCCTGGTTGCCAAGCTCCGGATGCTGGTGGATGTCGCGGCGCCAGTCGATGACCTTCTGTTCGATGGCCTTGGAGCTTTGCGCGATCAGGGGGTAGAGCGCCTGTGCGGCCGGGGGCGGCGGTGGTGCGGACGCGGTCTGAGCCGTGGCGCAGAAGGAGAGCACGGCGAACGAGACGGGCAGCAGTTGGAGGAAGCGGTGGGTCATGGAGGTCCTTGAAGGCGCATGGGCAGAGGGATACAAAGGCAAGAGTAGGTCGCGGTACGATTTGCGTCCAATCACATATGCATCTGGCGATAAGCATTCCCGATCAATGGTCAACCTCCCGCCCACGCCCCCCGCCGTGCTGCACGAACGTCTGTTGGCGCGCCTGCGCCTGCGCCATCTGCGGCTGGTGGATGCTCTGGCGGCACATTCAAACCTGCGCCGGGCGGCCGAGGCCGTGCACATCAGCCAGCCGGCCGCCACGCAGCTGCTGCGCGAGCTGGAGGACTTGCTGGGCCAGCCACTGTTTGAACGGCATGCGCGCGGCATGCGCATCACCGACGCCGGGCGCCTGCTGGCCCGCGATGCGCGCATTGCGATCGACGCACTGCGCGGCACGGCCGATGCCCTGGGCGCGTTGGGCGAGCAAGAGGCACGGCCGCTGCGCGTAGGCGCCATCGTGGCCGCGATGGCCAGCGTTCTGCGCCCGGCGCTGCCCGGGTTGCGCGTGCAATACCCGCGTCTTCGGCTTGCCATCGACGAAGGCAGCATCGATCAGCTGACCGCCGGACTGCACGGCGGCGCACTGGACCTCGCACTGCTGCGCCAGCCGGCCCAAGTGGCGCAGGGCTATCAATTCCAGCCGCTGCGCAGCGACCGCATGGTGGTCATCGCCGGGCGCATGCACCCCGCCGCCGGGCGCAAGCGGTTGCAGCTGCGCGATCTGGCCGATTCGCTGTGGGTGCTGCCGCCGCCGCACTACGCAGTGCGTCAGGCGCTGGATACCGCCTGGGCACGGGAAGGGGCGACGCCGCGCGCTCACGCGGTGCAAGTGTTGTCGGCGCAGCTGCTGCCCGTGGTCCTGGCCGAGCCCGGCGTGGTCGCACCCGTGCCGCAAACCGTGCTGGACCGCATCGAGCGCAGCGACGTGGTCGAGCTGGCGCTGGACCTGCATGCCCCGATCGAACCGCTGGGCATGCTGTACCGCCCCGGTGATGCCACGGGCGCGCTGGGGCAACTGATCCACTTCCTGGCGTCGGCGGCTTCGGCGCCTGCCTGAACACCCACGGACGATTTTTCCGGGGGAGCGCGCCCGGCGGCAAAAATACCCGGAACCCTGCAAGACGACACGAATCTTTACACCACAGGCATGCCGGATTGACACAAGCGGTGCATGCTTCAGGCTACCCCTACAAGGAGTTCTCCATGAAAACCCCCATTCTGATTCCCGTGATGACCGGTTTGCTCGCCCTGGCCGGCAGCGGCGTTGCGCACGCGCAGGATGAACAAGGCCGCGTGATCAGCAGCACCCCTGTCATCCAGCAGGTGGCGATGCCGCGCGAGGTCTGCAGCGACCAGCAAGTGACCCACCAGGGCCAGAAATCCGGCGCCGGCGCCCTGATCGGCGGCATCGCCGGTGGCGCCATGGGCAATGCGATCGGCGACGGCGGTGGACGTGCCGCCGCCACGGTCATCGGCCTCATTGGCGGCGCCATGCTGGGCAACCGCATCGAAGGCCCGAGCCAGCCCTACACCGAAACCTACCGCCAGTGCGGCACGCAGACCTTCTACGAAAACCGCACCGTGGCCTACGACGTGGTCTACGAGTACGCAGGCCGTCAGTACCGCACACAGATGCCGCAGGACCCGGGTCGTTTCGTGCGCCTGAACGTCACGCCGGCCGATGCCATGCCCCCGCCGCCCGTGGTCTATCCCTCCTATCAGCCGCAGACCCAGTACGTGGAGCCCTCCACCCGCATCACGATCGGCACCACGTATTACCCCAGCTACCCGGGCACCCGCTGGGGCCCGGGCTATTCGCAGAACCCGCGCCACGACGGCTACTACGACCGCCGCGGCAACGACCGCTGGGAACGCAACCGCTGAGCGCAGTTCAGCCCAACAAAAAAGCGACCCGAGGGTCGCTTTTTTGTTGGGCCTTTCCGATCAGGCCTGCTGCCGTTGCTGGAGGGCGGCGATGCGCTCTTCGATCGGCGGGTGGGTGGAGAACAGCTTGCCCAGGCCACCCGTGATGCCCAGCGCCTGCATGGTCTTGGGCAGCTCGCCAGGCGTCAGGCCACCCAGGCGGGCCAGCGCATTGATCATCGGCTGCTTGCGGCCCATCAGGTTGGCGGCGCCCGCGTCGGCACGGAACTCGCGCTGGCGACTGAACCAGGCCACGATGATGGCGGCCAGGAAACCCAGCACGATGTCCATCACGATGGTGGTGACCATGTAGCCAATGCCAGGGCCGGAATTGTTGTCGCTGCCCCGGCGCAGGAAAGCATCCACCGCGTAGCCGATCACGCGGCTGAGGAACACCACGAAGGTGTTCATCACACCCTGGATCAGCGTCATGGTGACCATGTCGCCATTGGCCACGTGCGCGACTTCGTGGCCGATCACGGCCTCGACTTCCTCCTTGGTCATGTTCTGCAGCAGGCCCGTGGACACCGCCACCAGCGCCGAATTCTTGAACGCGCCGGTGGCGAAAGCGTTGGGCGCACCCTCGAAGATGCCGACCTCGGGCATGCCGATGTTGGCCTTGTCGGCGAAGCGGCGCACGGTCTCCACGATCCAGGCTTCGTCGGCGTTCTGCGGCTGGTTGATCACGCGCACGCCGGTGCTGAACTTGGCCATGGGCTTGCTGATCAGCAGCGAGATAATGGCGCCGCCAAAGCCGATCACGAGCGAGAACCCGGCCAGCGCCGTCATGTCCAGGCCGTTGGCCGTGAGGAAGCGATCCACACCCAGGATGCGGGTGGTGATCAACAGCACCGCCATCACGGCGAAGTTGGTCAGGACAAACAACAGGATGCGTTTCATGGGAACTCCGGGTTATAGGTATCGACGACTGCGGAATGATAAGTGGGGCCACCCACGCGGTTCTTCAAGCGGCGCGGCCCTTTCAGCGTCTGCCAGCCTTACACCTGGGGCAGCAGGAATCGCCGCTCCCAGGCGCTGATTTCGTTGAGGAAGCTTTCGTGTTCCAGCGCCTTGACCGCAAGGTAAGCACGCACGAAGCGCTCACCCAGCAGACGCGGCGCGTGTCCGCTCTGGGCCATTTGTTCGTGGGCGGTGAAAAAAGTTCGCGGCAAGCCCCGGGGCAGGTCGTAGCCATTGTCCTGCACGGGTTCGCCCGGCAGGCGCCGCGTCTGCAGGCCCTCCAGGCCGGCGGCCAGCGTCGCAGCCATGGCCAGGTAGGGGTTGGCGTCGGCGCCGGCCAGGCGGTTTTCCACCCGGCGCGCGGCCGGCGGGCTCACCGGCACGCGCAGGCCGGCGGTGCGGTTGTCGCGGCCCCATTCCACGTTGATCGGCGCCTGGCTGCCGGCGACGTAGCGGCGGTAGGAATTGACCGTCGGCGCGTAGATGAGCGTGAGATCGGGCGTGAAGGCCTGCAGCCCGCCGATGTAATGCAGGAAGGCCTCGCTCTCGGATCCATCGGCCTGGCTGAAGATGTTGCGGCCGTCGGCATCCACCACGCTCTGGTGCAGGTGCATGGAGCTGCCCGCTTCGCCCGCCATGGGCTTGGCCATGAACACGGCATTGAGGCCGTGCTGCAGCGCGATCTCGCGCGCCGCCGTCTTGAACAGAAAGGCCTGGTCGGCCACGGCCACAGGGTCGCCGTGCAGCAGGTTGATCTCGTACTGGCAGGGACCGACCTCGTGCAACCAGGTGTCGGCGCGGATGCCGAGCGCATCAATGGCCGCGTGGAACGCATCCCAGAAGGGCGCGAGTTCGTTCAGCGCGTTCAGGCTGAACGCCGACTGCCCGACTTCGGGCCTGCCGCCCCGTCCCACCGGCGCCGTCAGAGGCTGGGCCGGGTCGGTCATGGCGGCGGTCAGGTAGAACTCGATCTCCGGCGCCACAACGGGCGTGAGCCCAAGGGCCTGGTAGCGCGCCACCACGTTCTTGAGCACCGAGCGCGGCGCGAATTCGCACAGGCTGCCGTCGAGCTCCACGCAATCGTGCACCGCGAGGTAACGCGGCACGCTGGCCCAGGGCGCGAGCTTGAGCGTGGCCAGGTCGGGCACCAGACGCACATCGGGATCGCTGTCGGGGAAGACCTTGTCGTAGGAATACTCGCCCGTCACGCACTGCATGGGGATGGCCTGGCAGATGCGCAATTCACCACCCGCCGCGAAACTGGCTGCTGGCATGAGCTTGCCGCGCGGGTAGCCGGTAACGTCGGCGAAGAGGCACTCCACGTCGCGCACACCGGTGGCGCGAAAATGCCCCGCAAGCTCGGCGCGGTCAGCGTCTAGCGCCAGGTTCAGATGGGACCAGGAGGGCGTGGCGGGCTGGGTCATGGGTTGTCCGTTGGAACATCGGTGCGCCTGGGGCGAAACACCCCGGCGTCGGCATAGTAAGCGGGATCGTCGTTCGCCGGCCACCAGCCCGGCACACCCAGCACCGGCAGCGGCGTGAACGGCTTGGCCGCGAGCACGCGAGCGCTCAGGCCCTGAGCCAGCCAGACGTCCCACGCAGCGAGGTCGTCGCCCAATGTCACTGGCACCGGCTCGCGAAAGACGTGGGCGGTGATGGACTTGTAGGGCGAAACCAGCTTTTCCAGCAGGGCGTGGCCGAACAGCACCAACCGCGCCTGGGCCCAGAGCGGGCGCTGCGTCACGAACAGCCGATGCCAGTCGCGTGCGATCAAGGCCTCCCACAGCGGTGGGGGCGCCTGCAGCAAGGCGGCGTTCTCGTCGAACAGCGTGAGCGCATCGCGCACCGGGCCGCGCACATCGCGCACGCCATCGGCCGCGATCTGGGCTGCCTGCAACCGGTTCAGGCGCTGCTTCGTCAGCGGAAACCGCCGCCAACACAGGCCATTGAAGAAATCGTGCAGGTTCTCCCGCGTGGGCACGCGGCCGGTGTCAAAAATGAACTGTTCGTAGGCGATACCAGCCGGCAACTCGGCCTGCGGCACGAAGCGCACCGCGCAACGGCCGCCGCCTCCGAGCGCCTGCGGCAAAGGTTCGCCGCCCGCCACGGACGCAGCCACCGCCCTCCCCGCATCAGACACTGGCGCGAACCAGGGCGCGGTCCAGTCGAGCACCAATTCCAAGGGGTTCAGGCGAGCAAGCGCCAGGGCAACGCCTCGCCACCTCGCAGTGGCTTGAGATCCGCCTCGCCGAAGCGGAAACTCTCCGGCGTCGTCCAGCTCTCGCGTTTCAGCGTGACGGTGCCGCTGTTGCGCGGCAGTCCGTAGAAAGCAGGGCCATTGAAACTGGCAAAAGCCTCGAGCTTGTCGAGCGCGCCCACGCTATCGAAGGCCTCGGCGTACATCTCGATCGCGGCATGCGCGGTGTAGCAGCCGGCGCAGCCGGTGGCATGCTCCTTCAAATGGGCCGGGTGCGGCGCGCTATCGGTGCCGAGGAAGAAGCGGTCGCTGCCGCTGGTGGCCGCAGCCACCAGGGCCTGGCGGTGGGTCTCGCGCTTGAGCACCGGCAGGCAGTAGTAATGCGGGCGGATGCCGCCGGTGAAGATGGCGTTGCGGTTGTAGAGCAAATGGTGGGCCGTGAGCGTGGCGGCGGTGAACGCACCGGCCCCGCCCACGTACTGCGCAGCCTCTTTGGTGGTGATGTGCTCCATCACGATCTTCAACTCGGGAAAGTCGCGCCGCAGGGGAATGAGCTGCTGGTCGATGAACACGGCCTCGCGATCAAACAGGTCAATATCGGACGACGTCACTTCGCCATGCACCAGCAGCAGCAGGCCAGCGCGTTGCATGGCTTCGAGCGTCCTGTAAGTCTTGCGGATGTCGGTCACGCCCGCGTCGCTGTTGGTGGTAGCACCCGCAGGATAGAGCTTGAGGGCGACCACCCCGGCGTCCTTGGCGCGCGCGATCTCGTCGGGCGGCAGATTGTCGGTGAGATAGAGCGTCATCAGCGGCTCAAAAGCCATGCCGGCGGGCACGGCGGCGCGGATGCGATCTCGGTAGGCCAAGGCCTGCGCGGCGGTGGTCACCGGCGGCTTGAGGTTGGGCATGATGATGGCGCGCCCAAACTGCGCGGCGGTATGTGGCACCACGGTGTGTAGCGCATCGCCATCGCGCACGTGAAGGTGCCAATCGTCGGGTCGGGTGATCGTGAGGGTGTCGGTAACGCGGTTCATGGCGCTATTCTCCCATTCGCCAGCGACCGTCCGGCGCACAAAAAAAGGCGCCCATGGGCGCCCTTTTTCTCGAAGTCCGTCCGTTCAGTGCGCCAGGATCTTGTTGAGAAAATCCTTGGTGCGCGGCTGGCGATCCTCCGGCTTGCCGAAGAAGTCGTCCTTTGAGCAATCCTCCAGGATCTTGCCGCCCACGTCCATGAAGATCACGCGGTTGCTGACCTTGCGTGCGAAGCCCATTTCGTGCGTCACGCACATCATGGTCATGCCTTCGTGGGCCAGGCCGATCATCACGTCCAGCACCTCGCCGACCATCTCGGGGTCGAGCGCCGAGGTCGGTTCGTCGAACAGCATCACGATGGGGTCCATCGACAAGGCACGCGCAATTGCCACGCGCTGCTGTTGGCCGCCCGAAAGCTGGCCCGGGAATTTGTCCTTGTGCGCCGACAGGCCCACGCGGTCCAGCATCTTGAGGCCCCGCTTCTTGGCCTCGTCGGGGTTGCGGCCCAGCACCTTGATCTGGGCGATCGTCAGGTTCTCCGTCACCGACAGGTGGGGGAACAGCTCAAAGTGCTGGAACACCATGCCCACACGGCTGCGCAGCTTGGGCAGATTGGTCTTCGGGTCGTGCACCGCGACGCCATCGACCGTGATCTCGCCTTTCTGAAAAGGCTCGAGCGCGTTGATGGTCTTGATGAGGGTCGACTTGCCAGAGCCCGAAGGGCCGCACACCACGACGACCTCACCCTTCTGGATGTTGGTGGAGCAATCGGTCAGCACCTGGACGCTGCCATACCACTTGGAGACGTTCTTGAGTTCAATCATTGCAATTCCTGGGTTTCGATGGCATCAACGGATGATGGCAATTTTCTTGTGCAGCCGCTTGACGAGCCACGACAGCGCGTAACACATGACGAAATAGACCACGGCAGCCGCCAGGTAGGCCTCGATCGGGCGACCGAAGTTCTTGCCCGCAACCTCGAAGCCCTTGAGCATGTCGTAGGCGCCGATGGCGTACACGAGCGAGGTGTCCTGGAAAAGGATGATGGTCTGCGTGAGCAGCACTGGCAGCATGTTGCGAAATGCCTGGGGCAAGACGACCAGCTTCATGTTCTGCCCGTAGCTCATGCCAAGCGCCTGGCCGGCGAACACCTGGCCGCGCGGAATCGACTGAATGCCCGCGCGCATGATTTCGCTGAAATAGGCCGCCTCGAAGGCCACGAAAGTGACCACGGCCGACACCTCAGCACCAATAGGGCGCCCGATCAGCAAGGGCACCAGCAGGAAGAACCACAGGATCACCATCACCAGCGGAATGCTGCGCATGCCGTTGACGTAGATCGTGGCAGGCGTGTCGAGCCACTTCTTGCCCGACAGCCGCATGAGCGCCAGGATGGTGCCGAAGAAGATGCCTCCCAGTGTGGCCACGACGGTCAGCATGACGCTGAAGTACAGCCCTTTCAGCACGAAATTGCTGATGAGGTCCCAGTTGTAGAAGGAAAAGTCGAGATTGAGGTTCATGTCAGTGGCCTCCCGCCCCGCCCGCCACGACAAAGCCCGGGATGCGCGCACGCTTCTCGATGAAGGCCATGATGCGGTTGATCGCAAAGGCCGAGATGATGTAGAGACCGGTGACGGCGAGGTACACCTCGATGCCGCGCGACGTCTCCTCCTGGGCCTGCATGGCGAACATGGTCAGCTCCGACACCGACACCGCGAACGCCACCGAGGAGTTCTTGAAGATGTTCATGGTCTCGCTGGTCAACGGCGGGATGATGATGCGAAACGCCATGGGCAGCAGCACATAGCGGTAGTACTGGAAGGTGGTGAAGCCCATGGCCATGCCAGCGTAGCGCTGGCCGCGCGGCAGGGCCTGAATGCCCGATCGCACCTGCTCGGCGATACGAGCCGACGTGAAGAAGCCCAGGGCAAAGACCACCAGCACGAAGCCCGGCACACCCCTCATGACGGGAAACATGGTGGGCACCACGTGGTACCACAGAAAAATCTGCACCAGCAGCGGGATGTTGCGGAACAACTCCACCCAGGCATTGCCGAGGCGCACCACCATGGGTCGGTCGGGCAAGGTGCGCAGGGTGCCGATCAGGATGCCGAGCACCAACGCCAGCAGCAGCGCCAGCAGCGACACGGACACCGTCCAGCCCCAGGCCGACAACATCCAGTCCAGATAGGTGATGTCTCCCCCTTTGCCAAAGCAGCTTTCCACGGGCTGCCGCTCAATGGTGTCCTCGCAGAACACCTGCCAATCCCAGCTCATAGGAGCCCCTTTTCTGTCTTGTTACTTGTCAGAGTCGCGCCCCGCGTCAGGGGAGCACCACGAAAATGCCCCTTCAAATGGATCCACTTGAAGGGGCGTCTTGTGGGTTTGTGGCTTACTTCTTGGCGTAGTCTTCCATCGGCTTGTCGTTCGGGCTGGCCCACGCCGCCTTGGTGGCGTCGGACAGGGGCAGGCCGATCTTCACGTTGGCAGGCGGGATCGGTTGCATGAACCACTTGTCGTACAGCTTGGCCAACGAACCATCGGCGATCTGCCGCTTGATGCTGTCGTCCACGGCCTTCTTGAAGGCCGGGTCGTCCTTGCGCAGCATGCAGGCAATCGGTTCGACCGACAGCACTTCACCCACGATCTTGTAGTCGGCAGGGTTCTTCGACTTGGAGATGTTGGCGGCCAGGATGGAGCCGTCCATCACGAAGGCATCGGCACGGCCACCCTCGAGCGCCAGGAAGCTGTCGGCGTGGTCCTTTCCGTAGACTTCCTTGAAGTCGATACCACCGGCGCGCTCGTTCTTGCGCAAGGTCTGCACCGAGGTGGTGCCCGTGGTGGTCGCCACGGTCTTGCCGTTGAGGTCCTTGATGCTGTTGATGCCGGAGTTGGCCTTGACAGCGATGCGCACTTCTTCCACGTAGGTCGTCACGGCGAAAGACACGTCCTTCTGGCGCGTGGCGTTGTTCGTGGTCGAGCCGCACTCCAGGTCCACGGTGCCGTTCTGCACCAGGGGGATGCGGTTCTGCGAGGTCACGGGCTGGTAAGTGACGTTCAGCTTGGCCAGGCCGAGCTGCTTCTGGATGTCGGCCAGAACGATTTCGCCCATTTCGGTGTGGAAGCCGACGTACTTGCCGTTGCCCAGCGTATAGCCCAGGCCGGAAGACTCGCGCACGCCCAGGGACACGCTGCCAGACGCTTTGATCTTGGCCAGCGTGTCGCCAGCCTGTGCAAAAGCGCTGCCGACGGCCAGTGTGGTCACGGCCAACGCGAGCAGGTGTTTTTTCATAGGGATCTCCTTGCTTGTAGAAAAGATAATGGAACCAGCGATCAAGACCGGATGCTCAGCGCCGTTATCGCGTGGAGGGCATCTTGCATGATGCTCCCTACGCAAGCTCCGTTCCACCCGGGAATTCCCACCCTTTCATGGGCGGAACCCGCGACTGTAGCCAGCGGCATCCTTCGCATCCAATGCTGATTGCAGCGGCCATTATGCAAACCATTCATGTACGGATTTTCCCCAATGGCTGCGGAGAGAGATCGCCGGTATCGCGTGTGAGACAGGGCGGTCAGGGATTTCCGAGCTTCTTGCTCAGGTCGTTCCAGAATTGCTCAACGGGCCCCTTGGCCTTGCGCGCGGAGGACCTTTCGCGGTAGATGCGGATGTCCAGCGCAGTCTCCAGCGATCCGCCGGCAGACACCAGCTTGCGGGCACGCACCTCCTTGCGCACCGCGCTTGCCGGTAGAAAGGCGATGCCATGGCCCTCCAAGGCCATGGCTTTCAGACCTTCGGCCATGTCGGTCTCGTAGATGCGATCCAGGTGCACCGGTGTGCTGCTCTGCTTGAGCATCTGGTCCACCGCCCTCCCGAGGTAGGCGCCTGGCGCATAGGCCAGGTAGGGCAGTGGCTGCTGGGGCGACCCGGGCAGGGCGTGCTGGGGCTGACCCTGTGCATCCGGGCGCACATAGGGCGAGAGCACTTCCGAGCCCAGGTGCATCATTTCATAGCGCCCAGCGTCAAGCTGGATGGGCTGGGCCGCATGCTGGTAGGCAATCAGCAGGTCGCAGCTGCCTTCAACCAGGCGCAGCACTGCGTCGTGCACATTCAGGGCGATCAACCGGCTCTTGATGGGTCCGCAGGTCTCGCGCAGGCCCGACAGCCAGGACGGAAAAAAGGTGAAGGCCAGTGTGTGCGGCACGGCGAACTCGATCACGTCCTGCGCGGCGGCAGTGTGGGCGCGCAGCGTGGCACGCGTGCTTTGCAGCGCCTGCAGCATTTCCAGCGCCTGGTCGTACAGCGTCTGGCCGGCAGGCGTGAGGCGTGTGGGATACGAGGAGCGATCCACCAGATCGGTGCCCGCCCACGCCTCCAGCGACTGGATGCGCCGGGAGAAAGCGGGCTGGGTGACGTGGCGCAGCTGCGCCGATCGGCTGAAGCTGCGGGTTTCGGCGAGGCTTACAAAATCCTCGAGCCATTTGGTTTCCATGGACGGCGATTATGGAACGACCGGCCAGATGACACCGCTGAAAGGTACGACCTGAAGGGAAATCGGAATCAGTCGGCGCCACTTTGCTGCAGCGCCCACATGCCCGCGTAAACCCCGGCTCGCATCACCAGATCGGCGTGCGTGCCCCGCTCGACGATCTCGCCGTTGACGAGCACCAGGATTTCGTGCGCGTCCACCACGGTGGAGAGGCGATGCGCAATCACGAGCGTGGTCTTGTTGCGCGCCGCACTCTTGAGCTCGGCCTGGATCGCGCGTTCGTTGGCGGAGTCCAGGGCCGAGGTGGCCTCGTCGAATATCACGATGGGCGGGTTCTTCAACAGCGTGCGCGCAATCGCCACACGCTGCTTCTCACCGCCCGAGAGTTTGAGACCACGCTCTCCCACCATGGTGGCATAGCCCAGGGGCAGATGCTGGATGAATTGGTGGATGTGCGCCGCCTGCGCGGCCTGCACTGCGGCCTCATGCCCCGCGTCGGGGCGGCCGTAAAGGATGTTGTATTCGATGGTGTCGTTGAACAGCACGGTGTCCTGCGGCACGATGCCGATGGCCTGGCGCACGCTGGCCTGCGTGACGGCCTTGATGTCCTGCCCGTCGATGGTGATGCGCCCACCTTCTTCGGCGTTGCTGACGTCGTAGAAGCGATAAAGCAGCCGAGCCAGCGTGCTCTTGCCCGAACCCGAGGGGCCGACCACGGCCACCGTCTTGCCCGGGGGAATCTCGAAGCTGATGCCGTGCAGGATTTCGCGCGCCGGCTCGTAGGAAAACCGCACGTTCTCGAACTTCACCGCTGGCGGGCCGGAGAGCTGGAGCGGTTGTGCTCCGGGCACATCGGCAATCTCGCGCTCCTTTTCCAGCAGCGTGAACATCTTTTCCAGGTCGGTCAGGCTCTGCTTGATCTCGCGGTAGAGCACGCCCAGGAACCCCAACGGGATGTAGAGCTGGATCATGAAGGCGTTGACCATGACAAGGTCGCCCAGCGTGAGTTCACCGCTGACCACGCCCTGCGTGGCGCGCCAGAGCATGAGCACCAGCGCCACGGCGATCACCAACTGCTGCCCCGCGTTGAGCATGGACAGCGTGGTCTGGCTCTTGATTCGCGCGCGCCGCAGTTTCTCCAGCGCCTCGTCGTAGCGCCGGCCCTCGAAGGTCTCGTTGTTGAAGTACTTGACGGTCTCGTAGTTCAGCAGCGAGTCGATGGCCCGGCTCTGGCTGGTGGATTCGAGCTCGTTCATCTTGCGCCGGAACTGCGTGCGCCATTCGGTCACCATCACGGTGAAGGTGACGTAGAACACCAATGCCACCAGCGTGATCCACACGTAGCCCATGTCGAACTTGGTGCCCAGCAGCGCCAGCACCATGATCACCTCGATCAGTGTGGGGAAGATGCTGTAGAGCGAGTACGAGATGAGCGACTGCACGCCGCGCGTGCCCCGCTCGATGTCGCGCGTCATGCCGCCGGTCTGGCGCTCCAGGTGGAAGCGCAGGCTCAGGGCGTGCAGATGGCCGAACACCTGGAGCGCAATGCTGCGCGTGGCCCCCTCGGTGGCTTTTGCGAACACAAGCTCGCGCAGCTCGGTGAACACGCTGGTGGACAGGCGCAGCAAACCGTAGGCGAGCAAGAGCCCCAACGGCACCACCAGCATCGACTCGACGCTGCCAGGCCGGATGGTCATGGCATCGACGAGCTCCTTGAGCAGCAGCGGCACGCTCACGTTGGCCATCTTCGCCGCCACCATGAACGCGAGCGCCAGCACCACGCGCACCTTGTACTGCCACAGGTAGGGCAGCAAGCGCTTGAGCGTGGCCCAGTCGGAGCGTTGGACGGTGGTCGCACCAGGGGCGCCGGGGCTGGCCGGCAGGGCGATGGGGGTTCGGGCGGAAGTGTCGGGGCGCATGCGGGAGAATGGGGGCCGTTGTCCAGAGATTGTGCCCATGTCCAGCCATTCAAGCCCGCCATCTGAAACTGCCCTGCCCACCGACCGGGAACTGGTTCTCAAGGTCATTCCCATGCCCGCGGACTGCAATGCCAACGGTGACATCTTCGGCGGGTGGGTCATGGCGCAGGTCGACCTGGCCGGTGCCGTGCTGCCCGCGCGTTACGTGCGCGGGCGCATGGCCACGGTGGCGGTGAACCAGTTCATCTTCAAGCAGCCGGTGCGCGTGGGCGACATCCTGAGCTTCTTCGCTCACATCACGCGCATGGGCCGCACTTCGGTCACAGTGCAGGTGGAGGTGTTCGCCGAACGTTTCTCGGCCCAAGGCCAGTACGTCAAGGTGACCGAGGCCAGCCTGACCTATGTGGCGATCGACCTGGAAGGCCGGCCCCGCCCTATCCCACGCGACGGCCTGGTGCTGCCCGACCACCTGGCCTGAGCGCGCCTCAGGTCGGCCAGCGCGAACGCCAAGTGCGGTAGATGCGCGCGGCCAGCGCCTGGCTGTCCACCAGATGTCGTTTTGTGGCAGCGTGCATGCTTGCTGGATCTTGCACGCTATCGCGGTGCAACAACACTTTCACAGGGTAGGCCTCGCCAGGACTTTCGAGCCAGTCGTGAATCTTGGCCGGCGTGATCTCGATATGGAACTGCATGGCCAGGTGCGGGCCCAGCGCAAAAGCCTGGTGCACGCAGGCCGCTGACGACGCCAGCGGCTCGGCGCCTGGCGGCAGCGCCACAAAACCGTCCTGGTGCCATTGAAAGACGGTCTGTGTGCGTTCCTCTCCAAACCATTCTCGCGCCGCGGCACTCCCGTTGTGCGCGATGGGCCACCAGCCGATCTCGGGTTGAGGCAGCTGTTCCACCCGACCGCCGAAAGCCCGCGCCATCAGCTGCCCCCCCAGGCAATGCCCGATCACGGGAATGCCCACCGCATCGGCCTCGCGGATCAAAACCTCGACCTGGCGCAGCGAGGCACGCTGATCGTTCGCGCTCCAGGCGCCGCCCAGTACGGCCAGACCGCGATAGCCCCGCACGGAAGCGGGATAGAGATCGCCCGCCTCGGCGCAACGCAGGTGCCAGGCAATGCCCTGCGCGTCGAGCCATTCGCCCAGGAAACCAGGGCCATCCTCGAGCAGGTGCTGGAGAACAAGAACGTCCGCTGAAAGAAAGTTAGTGGCAGGCATCAAGCCATCCCGAAGCAAGTCTTACCGCAAACCGTACCACGGGCAGCCCACGCCCGCACCCAAGTCATTGGGGATCCCAGGCATGCCGTTTGCCGCAGATCCAGTTCATCCCAACCCTGCAAAAGGACAAAAACATGAGCGACCAAGACACCTCCCTCGAAAACCTTTGGGACATGATCAAGGACATCCGGTTTGCGATGTTCACCACGCGCAGCCATCAACCGCCGCATTCCGGCCACCTGCACTCCCGACCGATGACCACCCAGAACACCCGGCTGGAGGGTGGCAGCCTGTGGTTCTTCATGTCCCGCCACAGCAGTCCGGTGACGGATCTGATGGCGGAGCCTACCGTTAACCTGAGTTACGCCGATCCCGACAAGGACACGTATGTTTCCGTCTCCGGCACGGCGCGCGTGGTCAACGACCCCGACAAGGCCCGAAACCTTTGGAACAAGGCGGCCGAAGCGTGGTTTGCGGGCGGTCCCGACGATCCCGATCTGGCTCTGGTGGTGGTCAACGTTACGCACGCCCACTACTGGGACGTCAAGGAAAACAAGCTGGTGCAATTGCTCGCCATGACGAAGGCCGTGATCACGGGCGGTGTGCCCAAGCTGGGCGAATCCGTCGAAGTGCAGCTTCGCTGAGCGCCTATCGCTGGGCCCAGATCACGGGTGCAACGGACACCTCGCGGTCCATCCCCAGCAGCTCGCGGTCGAACAGAGCGCTCAGGCGATCGTCCGCCGAACTGCCGAAGTCGCCATGCGCTCCGCCGTCGATCGTGACGAGGTAGCTCTGCGCCCCTGCCTTGTGCAGCGCATCGTCGAGGCGCGCCGCCTGACTGAACGGCACCACGCGGTCCAGCGTGCCGTGCACCGTAAGCACTGGCGGTGTGGCTGAGCTGGCATGTGTGACCGGAGAAGCTTCGCGCGCCAGGGAGAGCTTGTCCCGGATCGCCCCTCCGAGCAAGCGGGCCTCGGGTGTCTCGGGGCTGCGCCGATCAATGGCGCCGGTGGCGCGCCCCAGTGCAGGCAAATCGGTCGGTCCGAAGAAGTTGGCCACCGCCCTCACCTGGCTGGTGTGCTGACGAAACTCGCCCAATGTGCCCTCCAGTCGCGGTACGTTTCCCGTGGTGCCGAGCATCAGCGCAAGGTGTGCACCGGCGCCCCGGCCCCACACGGCGATGCGCGCCGGGTCCAACCCCAGGCGGTCGGCGTTGCCGCGCACCCAGCGCACAGCGGCTTTCACGTCGTGCAGGGGTGCAGGCCACGGCGCCTCGCCACTGAGGCGGTACCCCACCGACAGCCCGGCGTAGTAACCACCGCGAACAAAATCCATCAGCCGGGCCGCGCCGTCGGCCTTGTCACCGTGCATCCAGCCGCCACCGTGCAGATAGACGATGACGGGCAATGGGCCGCGGTGCCGTTCACGGGGGAGGTACAGGTCCAGCCGCTGGCGCGGGTTGGTGGTCAGGGCATAGGGCTGGTCCAGCGTCACATGCACTGGCTCCTGCTCCAGTTGCTGGATCGACATCACGCCACTAGGGCCCAGATCGAACTCGTCCCGGGGCGACTGGGCGCGCGCAATCGCTGGCGCCATGCACAACACGGGAGACTGGAGCAACAAACGGCGCAGCATGTCGGGTCTTTCTCGCGGCGGTGCTGGATGGAGATGGGAAGGTCGGCCAAGCGTAGTCGGCCGGGGCGCTTCCGGCAAGCGCGAACCTCAGAACTTGCCGTGCCGCCCTTGCCCGGCAGCGAAACGTTGGGCACCCGCCAGCGCATCGGGAATTCGTTCGCGCCCACGCTGCCATTCCTGCATCAGCGCCTCGCCCAGGGGCAGGTCCCATTGGCGTTGGGCGCTTTCGCGATCTGCCCGCATCGTGGCTTGCGGGAACACCGCCAGTTGGCGCGCGAGCTCGATGGCCGCATCGCGCGCCTGGCCAGCCGGTACCACGCGATTGGCCAACCCCATGCGCAGCGCCTCGTCCGCCTCCACCTTGCGGCCGGTGAGGATCAGGTCCATCGCATGGCCCATGCCGATCAGGCGCGGCAGGCGCACGGTACCGCCATCGATCAGCGGCACGCCGAAACGTCGGCAGTAGACGCCGAAGTAGGCATCGTCTTCCATCACGCGCATGTCGCACCAGAGCGCGAGCTCCATGCCACCGGCCACGGCTGCGCCGCTCACGGCGGCGATCACCGGCTTGGAAAGCTGCAACCGCGACGGGCCCATGGGGCCGAGCGCTCGTTTGTCGTCGGCGGCGAAATCCAGGTCCAGGCCACCGGTCTCGCCCGAGGCGGCCAGCCGTGCGCCGTACTGCAGGTCCCAACCGGCGCAGAAATGGCCATGCGCCCCGTGGAACACCGCCACGCGGGCCTCGGCAGCGTCCTCGAACGCGAGAAAGGCCGCGTGCAAGGCCTGCGCGGTCGGGCTGTCCACCGCGTTGCGCACCTCGGGGCGATCGAGCGTGATCACCCAAACCTCGCCCAGTTTCTCGGTGGCGACGGCGTTCATGACCACACCCCCACGCGCGGCGCGGCCAGGGCCGCGTCCAGTTCATCCTGTGTCACATCGATCTCCATTCGAAGCAGCGCGCCGGCCATGGCCTTGCCGAGGTTGTCCAGGCGCAGGTTGCGCGCGCCGCCGCCTTGCAGCGCGCCACGCAGCACAAACTTCAGCGCGAGGATGTTGGGCAACGGCCAGGCGTCCACCTCACCGGGCAGCCACGGCGCGAAATGGGCCTGCACGCGCTCGGCGGTCACCTCACGCGCCAGCAGTCGGTAGCCGGCCTCGTTCCAGGCGAACAAGCCAAAGTCGACCCAGTCGGCCTTGTCGCCACTGCGGGCGTGGGCAACGCGCACCAGCGGAATCCGGACCGTGCTCATGCGCCATCCCCCAGAAGCTCCACCTGCACGCCCGCTTCCACGTCGGCACGGGGTATCAGCGTGGGCCAGATGCCCAGCAGCTCACTGGTGTTGTGCAGACCGGTGAACCCGCAGGTGTAGGCCGGACCGCTCAACCCCATCCATGGAAACAACCGGCCGAAGCCATCGGCGGCGGCCTTGTCGGAAGTGCGCAGCACGAGGCGTGTCCAGATCTCGTTGGACTGGTTCAACGCATCGGGTTTGGGCAGCGGCGCGAGCGCGCCGTGCGCAGAGTTCAGGCCCGGGTATTCCACGTACAGCTCCTCGTGCGGGATGCGCTTGTCCTTGAGCAGCGTGCGGATGGTGGCCTGCGCGGCCTGCGCCTTGTCCCAGGCGTCCGGCCAGGAAAAACCCCAAGTGACCTCGGCCTTGTAACCATCGCGAAAACCCGCCACCACCTTGAGCGTGTCGGTGGGAGCGCCACCCCGGGCGCCGGTCAGCCGCACGCGGTCTTCACCTTCGTCCAACAACTGGATACCGCCCATGTCGAGCACCACATCGGGCGAAAAGTACGCATGCGGGTTGTGCACTTCGTACAGCAGCTGCTGGCGCACGGTATCGAAATTGACCCGCCCGCCGGTGCCTGGCGCCTTGGTGATGAGCGCGCTGCCGTCTTCCCACACCTCGGCGATGGGGTAGCCAATGTGCGCCAGGTCGGGAATGGCCTGCCACGCACCCTGGCTGCCGAAGTTGCCGCCGCTGCCCTGCCCTGAGCATTCAAGCAGGTGGCCCACGGTGAGTCCTTGGGCGAGGCGGTCGAGGTCGCGGGCATCTGTCGCGCCATCGAGCGTCCAGCCCAGGCTGTGCACCAGCGGTCCGAGGAACAGCGCGGCATCGGCCACGCGCCCGGTGATCACGATGTCGGCGCCCGCGTCGAGCGCGGCCACGATGGGCCTGGCGCCCAGGTAGGCGTTGCCGAACACCAGGCGATCGCGCACGCCAGCCACCGGTGCGCTGCTGAAGAGATGGGCAAACGCCTCGACCGGAGCAGTCTGGTCGAGCAAGCAGGGCAGCACATCGTCACCACTGACCACGGCCACGCGGGCCTTCCAGCCCTTGGCCTGAAAGGCCGCGAGCACCGCCTTCGCGGCGCCCTGCGGGTTCAGGCCACCCGCGTTGCACACAAAGCGCACACCGCGCTCGCGCATCAGCGGCCATAGCTTCATCAGCATGGGCACCACGTCGCGCGCGTAGCCCAGCGAGGGGTCGCGCTGGCGGTCTTTCTGCAGAATGGCCAGTGTGAGCTCGGCCAGGTGGTCGCTGGCGATGAATTGCACCCCGCCGCGTTCGATGCTCGCGGCCACAGGTTCCCAGTTGTCGCCGTAAAACCCGAGGCCGGCGCCGATTCGTATGGACTTCATGATGGTTTTGATCTTCATGGCACCTGAGCGACTCAGGATGGGGGACAACCCCTAGCGCCAGTCTCATGCAAGACAGCTATAAATTGCGCTCACCTGCTGGGCAGACTGCCACAAAGATTGCAGCGCCACCCCGCCGCCTCCGCGTCGACCGAACATACAGGAGACATCGCGTGCAATTGCTGCAACTGCTCATCAGCGGTGTGGCCCAGGGCTGCATCTATGGGCTGATCGCGCTGGGTTTCGTGCTGATCTACAAGGCCACCGAAACAGTGAGCTTTGCCCAGGGCGATCTGATGATGGTGGGCGCCTTCGGCGGCCTGGCGGCCATGACCATGCTGGGCTTTCCGTTCTGGCTTTCGGTGCCCGCTGCCATTGTGGGCATGGGCCTGTTCGGGGTGGTGCTCGAACGCGTGGTGATCCGGCCCATCCTGGGGCAACCGGCCTTCTCCATCGTGATGCTCACCATTGGCGTGGGTTACACGCTGCGCGGGCTCATCACCATGCTGCCCAACATCGGCACCGACACGCACACGCTGCCGGTGCCCTATGCCAACGAGGTGCTGCGCCTGGGCGCGCTGGTGGTTTCGGCCGAGCAGATCGTGGTGATCGGCTCCACCACCGTGCTGTGCGCCGGGCTGTTCGCCATGTTCCGTTACAGCAAGCTCGGTATCGCCATGCAGGCCTCGTCGCAAAACCAGCTCGCGGCCTACTACATGGGGATTCCGGTGAAACGGCTCAACGGCCTGGTGTGGGGCCTGGCCGCCGCGGTGGCCGCCGTTGCCGGCCTGCTGCTTGCGCCCATCACCTTCGTGCACGCCAACATGG
>Ga0067045_1029294_pt1 | contig 22090 bp, 14 predicted proteins | sample TerdegcTABiofilm_FD_59184 | JGI IMG/M metagenome (GOLD analysis project Ga0067045, IMG submission 59184) | Combined Assembly of (Gp0054472, Gp0054536) Wastewater bioreactor microbial communities from Singapore -Terephthalate degrading...
ACCACGGCCGTCTGCACCCCGAACCCCAGGTCGGCGGCCAGCCGCGTCAGCCGGTCGATGGTCCCCGCGTGGTACACGCCCACGCCGTCCTTGCACAGCAGCACCGGATCGCCGCTGTTGCGCGTCTGATACTCGTCCGCGACGGGCGCGATGTCCACGGCCACCAGCCGGTCCACGGGCAACTGGCGCACCGCGAACTGCACGCCGTGCGCGCCCACCTCCTCCTCGGCGCTGGCGATCAGGTACACGTCGCCGGCGGGCGGCTGGGCTGCCAACGCCAACGCCGCTTCGCCGAGGATGGCCAAGCCGGCGCGGCAATCCAGGTTGTACCCGCACACGTACTGGCCGTTGCCCACGAACCAGGGGCTCTTCCGCGCTTGCGCGATGACCACGCGCCGGCCCACGCGTACGCCCGCGGCCGCCAGACCCTGCTCGTCCAGCATGGTCTCCACCCACATGGCCTCCCAGGCCAGGGCGGTCCCGTCCTTGAGCTGGCCGGCGGGGCTCTCCTTGGACACGTGCTTGGCGCCGATGGACAGCACGCCGGGCACGCTGCCGCCGTCGGTCAGGATCTCCACCGGCGTCTCGCCGACCGCCCACGGGTGCAGCCCGCCCACCGGCTGGACCCGCAGCCGGCCGTGGGCCTCCACGCGCTTGACGATCAGCGCGATCTCGTCCTTGTGCGCGGCCACGGCCACCGGCGGCGCCGCGCCCGTCCCGGGCAGACGCAGGACGAGGCTGCCCGACGCATCGCGGCGCACGGTCTGGCCCGGAGCCGACCACAGCTCATCGACGAGCTGGTCGATGGCGCCTTCCTGGCCTGCCGGGGCGTGGGCCAGCATGAGCTTCTCCAGGGTGGTCAGCAGGCGCGTTCGGTCGACGGTCGCGTTCACGTAGGTGGCCTCGTTTCGTGGGTGACTCGACGGTGCCGGCATCTCCGCCGGAGCTGTTCGGCCGCCGTGCGCATCGGCTGCGGCCGGCCGCCGCACGAGCTGGCGCGCTCATCGCGGCCGCCGGGGCCGGGCGCCGCCGCCCGGCGCGCCATCCCCAGCGCTCAATACCTATAGTGTTCCGCCTTGTACGGCCCCTCCGGGGTCACGCCGATGTACGCCGCCTGCTCGGGCGTGAGCTGCGTCAGCTTGACGCCGAGGGCGTCCAGGTGCAGCCGCGCCACCTTCTCGTCCAGCTTCTTGGGCAGCACGTAGACCTTGTTCTCGTACCGACCGCGGTTCACCGTCAGCTCGAGCTGCGCCAGCGTCTGGTTGGCGAAGCTGTTGGACATGACGAAGCTGGGATGGCCGGTGGCGCAGCCGAGGTTGAGCAGGCGGCCTTCGGCCAGCACCAGGATGGACTTGCCCGTGTCGGTGAACGTCCACATGGCGTACTGCGGCTTGATCTCGGTCTTGACGACCCCGCCTTGACGCGCCAGACGGTGCAAGCCGCTCATGTCGATCTCGTGGTCGAAGTGCCCGATGTTGCCCACGATCGCCTTGTCCTTCATGCGGCGCATGTGGTCGAGCGTCACGACGTGGTAGTTCCCCGTGGCCGTGATGAAGATGTCCACCTCTTCGACCACGTCGTCCACCGTGGTCACCTGGAAGCCTTCCATGGCGGCCTGCAGCGCGCAGATGGGATCCACCTCGGCGATCAGCACGCGCGCTCCCTGCCCCTTCAACGCCTGCGCGCAGCCCTTGCCCACGTCGCCGTACCCGATCACCATCACCCGCTTGCCGGCCAGCATGACGTCCGTGGCCCGGTTGAGGCCGTCGATCACCGAGTGCCGGTTGCCGTAGATGTTATCGAACTTGCTCTTGGTCACCGAGCTGTTCACGTCGATGGCGGGGAACAGCAGCGTGCCCTCGCGCGCCATGCGGTGCAGCCGATGCACGCCGGTCGTGGTCTCCTCGGAGCAGCCGCGGCAGTTGGCCGCCACCTGCTGCCAGCGCCGCGGGTTCTCGGCCAGGCAGACCTGGAGGCGCCGCAGCAGCTCGACCTCGTCTTCGGACATGTGCTCCGGGTCGGGGGCCGGAACCGCGCCGGCGCGCTCGCACTCCACGCCTTTGTGGACCATCAGCGTGGCGTCGCCACCGTCGTCGACGATGGTGTCGGGCCCTAGTCCGCCGCCGAAATCCAGCGCGCGCTCGGTACACCACCAGTAGTCGTACAGGGTCTCGCCCTTCCAGGCAAAGACCGCCGCGCCCTTGGGTTCGTCGGGCGTGCCGTGCGGACCGACGACCACCGCTGCCGCGGCGTGATCCTGGGTGCTGAAGATGTTGCAGGAGGCCCAGCGCACGCGGGCCCCCAAGGCGGCCAGGGTCTCGATGAGAACCGCGGTCTGGATGGTCATGTGCAGCGAGCCGGTGATGCGGACCCCCTCCAGCGGCCGGGCAGCGGCGTACTCGCGCCGGATGGCCATCAGCCCGGGCATCTCCTGCTCGGCCAGCATGATCTCCTTGCGGCCCCAGTCGGCCAGCGACAGATCCTTGACGCGGAATTCCAGCTTGGTGCCAGCACTGCGCTCCGTGGCCATGATCGCTCCCGAGATGTGTGAGCCAGACGTGAACCGGAACTGGCCTGCCGGCGGCTGCGCGCCGATGGCACCCGCAACGGCCGGACGACCGCACCTCAAGCCTGGGCAAACGGATCTATAGGAAGCCCAGCGGGACGCCCGATGTCAAGCTGTCCAGCGGGCCTGCACCGCCTCTCAGCCCGGGGCGCCAGCAGCAGTATCTGTCCCAGTCGCGGCAGTGTCCCGGCCGGCGGCGATGATCCGCTGCACCAGGCCGCCCGGCTGGCACGGCCCGCTGATGTCCTGCCCGGCCAGCGCCGCCGGCAATGCCCACAGCATCATGAGCTGGTAGTAGTCGGCGCCGAAACCCCGCTCGCCGGTGTCCAGATCGCCGCGCGCGTAGTTCGGCATGTCCCAGGTGTACCGGTGCGTGCAGACGATATTCTCCCAGCACCGCCGGGCCAGCTCCAGCCCAAGCTCGCGCCGGCCCGCGTACATGAAGGTCATGGCCAGCATGAGCAGCTCCGCCTGGAAGTACGAGTACGGGCCGTACCCGCCCACCTGCGCGGCGGTGCCGTCGTGGTTGGCGTAGTTGGTCGCGCCGGTCTTGCTCAGGGCGACATTGCAGCGCTCGAGGGTAGCCAGGGCTTGCGCCACTCTCTCCGCGGGAAAGGCGTCGGGCACGCCGTGGAAGCGCGTCACGAACTGCCCATCGAGCTGGTACCCGAACACCAGCTCCGACCGGACGCCGGTTTCCGGTTCGTAGAAGTTCAAATAGTAGTCTCCCTGCCACAGGAACTGCTCCATGGCCTGGGCGCCGGCTGCCAGCCACGTTGCGCAGCGCGCCGCGTACTCCGCATCGCCGCATGCCAGAGCCAAGTCGCGCATCATCTGCAACTGCGCCAGCCGCACGCCGCCCACATGGGCGGCCATGCCGCGCCAGCCCGGCTCCGGTGCCTCGAACCACTCGGTCTCGTACGCCAGGCCCTGTTCGCTCTGGCTGGCTGCGGGCATGCTGATCACGCCCCGGTCGGTGGGATTCAGCGAGATGGTCCAGTCGGTGGCGCGCCGCGCCAGGGCGTAGAACTCGTCCAACACGCGCGGGTCGCCGGTGGTCTTCCACAGCTTGTGCACCATCTCGACCACGCAGAAGCCATTCAGCGACGCCTGGTACCCCATGCCGGGGCTGGTCAGGTCGTAGTACCCGGTGCCGACCGTGCACCCGCCGAAGACCCAGGCCGGGCGGCCGTCCTCCCGTCGGTACGCGCGGTACCCGGACAGGGTGGATGCGGCGGCCTCGGGGAAGAAGTAGACCACGGGCAGATTGCCGTAGAAGCTGCACGGCAGGCACTCGAGCTGCGGGCAGTGCCGCGGGCACTCGTTCAGCGCGAACAGGCCGCGCTCCGGATCGACCCACGCCGGCATGTTGTTGCCGTCGCTGCCTTCGTGGCCCTGGCCCCAGACCGAGGTCTCGGTGATCAGGTGCAGGTTGTTGACCAGCGAGTCCTGCAGCCAGCCGGGCAGGGCAGCATCCGCATAGACCACGGACTGCCAGGCGATGATGCGCTGGAGCAACGCGCGACCTGACCGTGCTGAGCGAGCTGGAGTACCGCATCGAGCCAGTGCCCCTGGAATTCGGCGACGTGGGCGTCGGCTTTCCGATCGCGCTGCGGGTGGCTGTCCACAATACCGGAGCGCAGCCGCTCCAGGTCTCGGCGATCGGGTTGGAGGGCGTCGACGCAGACCAGTTCAGCGTGTCGTCCACCGCTGCCTTTTCCATCCCGGTGGGGGGCGCGCCGGTGGAGCTGACCGTCACCTGTGCTCCCACGTCGCTGGGGCTGAAGCTGGCCACGCTGACGCTGACCCACAGTGCGGCGGGCAGTCCGGCCCACGTGGCGCTGAGCGGTACCGGGGTGGAGCCGGTGCCGGGCATCGCGGTGGACCCTGCGGCGCTGGCCTTCGGGGACGTCAAGATCGGCGGGTACGCGGATCTGCACTGCACGGTGACCAATCCGGGCACGGCGGACGTCTGGGTGGACAGTCTCAAGTTCTTGGGTGAGCAGGCGGCCTTGTTCAGCCTGGTCGAGTCCGGGAGCGCGAGGATCGAGCCGCGCCAGGCGAGCTTTGGGGTCGTGCGCTTCAGGCCGGACGGTGCGGGCCCGCGCGCGGCGGTGCTGCGTCTGTACCATAGTGCGCCCGGCGATTCGCTGGACCTGGAGCTGAGCGGCGCGGGCGTTGTGCCCACGGCGGCGGACACCTTCCTGGTGGTGCGCTCCGCGGCCTTCGTCCGACCGGACTCCATGCGCGTCGGCGTGCGCATCGCGGCCATAGACACGCAACTGACCCGGCAGAACAACACGCTGTTCGTGGCCAATGGGTACGCGGGCGCCGGTGTGCGGGTCAGCGTGGAGGGCGACGGCCCGGGTCCCGCGGAAGTGTCGTTCGCTGGTCCGGGAGTGACGGACAACGGGGACGGCACCGCCACCCTGGACGCGGGTGGATGGCAGGATGGGGTGCGCGTGGTCGAAGTCGCCGCCGATACGCTGTGGCCGGCGCTGACGGTAGCTGTGGCGGAGCCGGACGAGGACGGTGCCCGCGGAGAACTCCACGTGGCCAATGCCTTCGCGGCCGTCGATATCCAGGCGGGCAGCGCGGGTGACGGGGCGTACACCAGGGCTGCCGTGGCGCAAGCCGATGCGGGCGACACGGCAGTAGTGGAACTCTACGCTGGGGGATTCGCCGCGGCCACGGGGTTCGCAGTGGCGTTCGAGGTGCGCCATGCTGCGGCGATTCTCGGAATCCAGGGCAACGGCTCGACGCTGTTCCCGCAGGCTGGCGCCGTGACCCTCACGGGCGAGGGCGAACCCAAGTCACTGCAGGCCGGCTTTGCCACGGCGGGCGGTGCTGTGGACGCCCAGAGGCTGCAGCCGGTGGGCTCGCTGGTATTCGCGCTCGGTGCGGCGGTGGCGGACACGCTCGGCATCCGCTTGGTCGGGTTCCAGGTGGTGGGCGACGAGGACTCGGTCCTGTACGACACGGACATCGGCCTGCGCGTGCAGCCATCGTCGCCGATCGTCTGGTCGCTGGAGCTGATCGTGGCGAACAGTGGCGGCGCGGTGGACACGGTGACCGTCGGTCAGGCGCGCGGCGCCAGCGATGGCCTGGATGCCGCTCTGGGCGAGGTGGAGCTGCCGCCGCTGCCGCCGAGCAGCCTGTTCGACGTGCGCTGCCGGCTGGGCAACACCAACGGCGTCCTGGTGGATCTGCGCGACGCCGCCGCCACGCAGGCGACGTGGGTGGTGAAGGTGCAGGAGGGAGCCGCCGGGTTCCCGCTGACCGTGCGCTGGGATCCGGGCCGTCTGCCAGCGGAGAGCGGCTTCCGCCTGCAGGATGCCTTCGGTGGAGTGTTGGGCCTGGACCTCGATATGCGGGCCCAGAACCAGGTCGCGGTGCCGCAGGGCGCGGGCAACGAGCTGCGCATCCTGCGCCTCACCGGCACGCAGTTCGCCTACGAGCTGCAGGGCTGGAACATGATCTCGCTGCCGGTCCAGCCCGACGATCCGAGTCTGGCGCAGCTCTTCCCGGGGTCGCTGTCGGCGTTCGAATGGTCCGGCGTTAGCTATCAGCGGGTGACCGCGCTGGAGCCCGGCAAGGGGTACTGGCTGCACACGGCCGGCCCTCAGCGCGTCACCATCGCCGGGACGCCGGTGGCTGTGTGCCAGCGCGCCTGGCCAGCAGGCTGGAGCATGATCGGGGTACCGCAGGCCGGCACGGCCGTGGCGAGCGCGGAGCAGAATCCTGCTGGCAACATCATCTCGGTGTTCAAGTTTGCCGGTTCGTATCAGCAGGCCCAGGTCTTCGAGCCGGGGGCGGGGTACTGGGTGCACCTGCAGCACCCGGGCGATCTAGTGCTGCGCAGCGGCGCTGGTATGGCCAAGCCGGCGGCGCTGGCGTCGGTCGAGGCCGCTGCTGACGACGCGGCGGTAGGCGAGCCGGCGCTGTGGGTGGAAGCGGGCGAGCACCGCCAGCGGATCTGGTTGGGCGGGCCGCCCGAGCGTGCGGTGGAGCTGCCGCCACCGCCGCCCGCGGGGCTGTTCGACGCGCGCGTGGTGGCCGGCGGTGGGGGCCGCTGGCAGGCGCCCCGCGGGGTGGCCGGCGAGGAGTATCCGTTGCGGGTCCAGGGAGGTCCGGTGCGTCTGGTGTGGGACAACCCTGCCGCGGGACGCGAGGTCTGGCGGCTGCGCCTCGGAACCCAGCAGTTCGATCTGGTAGGTGCGGGCATGGTGGAGGTGGCTGATCCCCAGGCCGTGGACCTGTGGCTCAGCAGCCGGAGCGTCGTGCCGGAGGAGTACGGTCTAGCGCAGAACTATCCCAACCCGTTCAACCCGGCCACGCAGATCGACTACATGCTCCCGGAGTCGGGGGTCGTGACGCTGGCCATCTACGATGCGCTGGGGCAGCAGATCCGCACCCTGGTGCGCGAGCTGCAGGCGGCCGGTTACTACTCGGTGGTCTGGGATGGCCGGGACGCCAGTGGTCGGGCGGTGTCGACCGGCGTGTATTTCTACCGGCTGACCAGCAACGAGTTTCGCCAGGTGCGGCGGATGCTGCTGCTCAGGTAGGCCAGGCTGGGTCACAGGCCAGGTAGTGACCGGCGCCGAGCTGGGAGCGTGGTGCTCCCGACTCGGCGCTGTTGTATGGCTCTGTCACTGCTGGTCCGTGATGGTGTACTCGATGGTGAGATCCTGCGACGTGGCAGCCAAGGCGCCGAAGTCGGTCACCTCGAGAGTATAGATCAGAGGTTGGTCGTTCTGCTGATCGCATCCTAAGTCGGTGATGAAGTCCTGGGCGACATCCTTGAGGGTCACCGGGTGCGGTGCCAGGTCAGTTTCGACGGTGAGCTGTAGTCCGGCAGGCAGGGAGCCGTACCCCGGATCGATGCGCACGGTGATCTTGTTGTAGGCGCTCTTGTCTGGTACGGAGCGCCAGCTCAAGGTGGTAGACTTGTCGTACAACGGATCCTGCCCTGCACCAGGAATCACGATATCGGCGCCGATCTCGAACTTGGCGTCGCCGTTGACCGAGATGGAGGCCACCGGCAGGATATAGCGCACGATGACGATGCCGGAGCCCCCGGCGCCGCCCGTGTTCGACGAGCCTGCCCCGCCGCCGCCCCCGCCGGTGTTGGCGGTCCCGGCAGTGCCTGCTTGGCCGGCATTGCCGCCGCTGCCGCCGCCGCCCGTGCCGCCGGCGCCTCCCCTATTCGCGCCTCCACCCCCACCGCCGCCCCCGCCCGCAAACCACCCGCCCACGCCGGCGTGCGCGAACTGCGCAAAGTACTGGCCGCTACCGCCCGCACCACCCGACGTTCCAGCCGCGTTGCCGCCGGCAGCGTTGGCTCCCCCGCCTCCTCCACCTTTGCGGTTCTGGCCGTACCCGCCGGCATTCCCTTGGCCGGAGACCCCCGATCCCCCGTTGTACCGCGTGGTGGTGTTCGCTGCACCGCCGCCGCCGCCAGACCCACCGTTCCTCCCGGCCTTCGCCCCTCCTCCGCCCCCACCCCCGCCCGTGGCTGTCAGGGTTCCAAAGGAGGAGTTGCCGCCGCTGCCGCCGTTGCCATTGTTCCAAACTCCCCCAGTGCCGCCAGCGCCCACCGTGACAGCCACCGAACTGCCGGTGGGATAGCTCGCCTGGTACACCAGTCCGCCGGCACCACCTCCTCCGCCCGTGCGGTTGGTGGTGCTGGCACCACCTCCTCCTCCGCCCCCCGCCACCACCAGCACCTCCACGTTTTCCGCGCACGGCGCCGGCACGAACGTGCCGCTGCTGTAGAAGGTGTGGATGATGTACGGACCGTCGTAGGTGATGATGCCGCCGGACTGCGAGCGTGCCGGCGCTGCGGCCAGCAGGACCTGCAATGCCGTGGCGATGGCAGCGGTGGCCTGGGCTACCGGTCCTCGCCGGCGTGCGCCTGTCTGTGCTTGGCGTGCGATCTGCATCGTGGTCCCGCGTTGCCGTCTCGCGTCGTTCTCGGCAAGCTTGGCGTCCCGCTGCGCGCGGCCCTGTCGCTGGCACGCTCGTGCCCCGCGGCCCGGTGCGCGTTGGGTCCGGGCCATCACCGGCCTGCGCGGCCCGGCGGCAGCGCGAGCCGCCCGCTGTCGATGATGCGGATCTCGCGCCGGCGCGGCAAGACTCGCGCGGTTACCTGCGTCGGCGTGCCCGGCATGATCGTCACCTCCTGCTCGGGCTTCTCCAGGTCGTGGAGCTCCGGCAGGTTGTGCGCGTAGACCTTCAGAGTCCACTGGCCCGGGAGGAGCCGCTGGAACGCGAAGGCGCCGTTGCGGTCGGTCACTGTCCGGCGAGTCTCGCCCGGCCGGGCGAGTTCGACCAGCACGTTGGCCACCCCGTCGCGGGAACCATTGCCGTTGGTCCCCTTGGTGCCGCTTCCGTTACCGCTGGTGGCCCGGGTCCTGCCATCGCCGTTCGTTCCCTGGCCGTAGACGATGTCGCCGTTGGCACCGCCGTGGCCGTTGGTGCCGTTGCCGTGCGGTCCGTCGTGGCGCAGGGAGTTGCCGTTGGCGGTCACGTGGGCACCGCTGCCATTGTGGCCGTTCCCCTCGAAGCCATTGCCGTTGTGCCCGTTGCCATACACCGCCGTGCCGCTGGCGGTGCCGTTCGGTTCGGGCGGGGCGAGCACGACCCTGCCGTACAGATCGCCGGATTGCACCAGGGCGAGATCCACGGTGCTGGTCTGGCCCTTGGCCACGGTCGCGCGCACGGGTGCGGAGCTGGCCGGCATGATGTCCAGAGCCAGGGACTGCTCTTCCAGCCGGAGCTGGTACTCGCCCGGCGCCAGCCCTCGAAAGACGAACCGGCCGTGGCGGTCGGTAACGGTAGCCGTGCCATCGATGTACACCACCACGCCCTCGACGCCCGGCAAGCCCGGCTGGTCCGCCCGGAACACGCGGCCGCTGACGGTGCCGCTGGCGGCGCGCTGGCTCACGGGCACGGGCAGGGACACGACCCAGGCAGCGTAGTACGAATCGTACGGTTCGCGGCGCGTGCCTTCGCTGCGCCGGGCCACGATCTCCATGCGGTGGCCCCGGATCGGGCCGAGCGTCAACCCTGCACTCCACAGCTCGCTCTCGAGGCGTTCGCGCAGCGGCGTGTCGGGGAAGTCGCGCTGGCTGCGCGCCTGTTGCAGGTACACGGACAGCACGGGCAGCGGCCGCCAGCGCACCATGCCGCTGAGCGTGCGGTCGCGGCTCAGCAGGCGACTCTGGCCCGGCGAATCGTCATTGCCGAGGCTGCCGGACAGCGACAGGAACAACGTCGGCCGTGGGCTGTAGGTGCCGTACAGCGTGCAGTTCCAGCCGCCGAAATCCGCCCCGGTGAGCTGGTCGTTGGTCCAGCCCCGCCGGGCCTCCAGCCGCAGGCTCGTGCCGGCGGCCGCGTGCCCCAAGCCCAGGCGCAGGCCATGCTCGGCGTACTCGTACGTGGGCACGCGCTGGCCGTCGGCGCGGTCGTAGCGATCGTAGTCGAGAAACAACTGCCAGCGGCGCGGAAGCTGCAGGCTCAGGCCGCTCTGATAGAGATTCTCCCGCGGCGCAGTGCCGCGAGCCGCAAGCCGCTGCAGGTTCCGCTCGTACCGGCGGTAGGAGGCGTTGGCGCGCAGCACCCGTCCCACCGGCACCGAGAACCACCCCGAGTACCAAGCGGTGTCGGAGTACCGGCCGGCGTAGTGGGGGCCGGCCCACCGCGCCTCGGCACTGTACTGCACGCCCGCTCCGGACGCGCTGCGGTACTCCGCTCGCCAGGCGAGATCGCCGGTGTGGGCGCTGTCGCGCTGGCTCACGGCAAACTCTGTCTCCAGACGACCTGTGCGCCGAAGCTCTACATCGCCCTGCAGGCTCGCCAGATGATCCTGCGTCGCCGGCCGCCTTCCCCAGGCACCGGCGTCCAGCAGCAGCAAGTTCAGCCGAAGCTGGGTGTGCGGTTGCGGCACGAACGCCAGATAGCCGCCCGTATCGCGCCACTGCTGGTATTGCCAGCGGTCGCGCACGTGGAAAAGGCCGCCCTGCAGCTTGCTGTCGGTCCGGCCCACGTCCGCCCCGAGGCCCCGGCCATAGCGGTACCACGAGGTCAAGTCCGACAGCGCGAAGGTCCGATCGCCGGCCGTCAGCGTGAACCAGGGGTGAGTGTAGCGGAGCCAGATCTCGTCGCGCTGACCCAGCATGCCGGTGCCCTGCCGGTCCGGTCCTTGCACCAGGAAATCGAGCCGCTGCGTCTGGTGCGCGTCCAGATACCCGGCCCCCTGCGCACCGAACTGGAACGCCGCGTGGCCACGGTCACCCCCCAGCCGGGCGAAGACCTCCGCCGGGTACCGGCGCCGCGTGTCCTTCCCCGAGCGGGCCACCGGCGGCACCACGTCGAGGCCCACGCTCAACTGGGCGCCGACCGGCTGGCCCGCCGCCGTGCCGTCGGTCTGCGCCTGCACGCGCAGGTAGCAGCGGCGCAGCCGCGTCTCCGCCGGATTGGCCTTGGCCGCCAGTGCCACCAACTGGCTCTGGCCTCCAGCCAGGCGAAACGCCGGCGGCGTGGCGGTCACCGCGCCGCCATCGGTCAGCTCGGCGTGTAGCGTCACCTCCAGGTCGGCGTTGCCGCGGTTCAGCAGCCGGACCGCGGCCGTGAACGGGCGGCCCGCCACGACGCGTGCGGGCACGCCGCCTTCGAGTTCAAGCACCAGGTCGTACACGGGCACGACGCGCACGCGGATGGCGGCCTGGCCAGCCGCTGTGTAGTCGCGGCGGCTGATCGCGGTGTACCGGATTTCGTGCTCGCCGGCGGGAGTGGTGCGTCCCACCTGGACGGCCAGGGCGCGCGTGAGCTGGCCGCCCGGATCCAGGGCGAAGTCCAGCGCCGGCAGCACGGCGCGGCAGCACTCCGGCAGCTCCAGCTCTTCGCGGAAGCTCTCTGTCCGGTCGGTGAGGTTGTGGACGCGGAAGGCCAGGGTGACGATCTGGCCCGGCCGGACCTCGGGGGTGCCGGCCGTTACTGGCACCACCTCGATGCGAGCTCCGGCGGGTGGGGTGCCCTCGCCGGCAGCGGCGGGGCGCGGACTGCGCGGGGCCGCGGCTATGGCGTCCGCATCTACCCGGACGTCTGCGGCGAGCACCGCCCCCGTGGTGTCGGCTGGGCCGAGGCTCGGCGGGCCAATCTCGGAGATACCCGCGCTGCTGCTCGGTGGAGCCAGTGGAGCGGCCGGCGCCGCGGTCTGGGCGCCAGCCACCGCCACCGCGGCCAGCAGCCACAGCGCTGCGTACCACGCTGGGCGGGGCTGTCGAGCGAGGATGTGGCAGAGAGGGGAGAAGCGCCCGCCAGCACCCCTATTCCGGGATGACCAGTTCATAGCGGGCTCCGAACACGTGCTCGCCGCCGGTGTCAGCCACGACCAGCGCCTGATACGTGCCCGCTGGCACCCCGGTCAGCTCCACGCGGACGCGCTCCGAGTTGCCGGGGAAGAGGCCCACGCGGCCGGCATCGAAGCGCCCGAGCGAGACCCCCAGGCTGTCGAGCAGCTCCACCCAGACCGCCATGCCCAGGTGTCGGTCGCCGGTATTCTCCAGATCCAGGCGCAGGAACAGGCGATCGTCGTTCCGTTCCAGCGCGCGCTCGCCGAAGCGCAGGTCGTACCGGCCTCCGCCTTGGATGTTGGTGATCAAGTGGATGCCGATGCGCGTGACGCTGCGGATGGTGACGCGGATCTGCCCAGCGTCGGGCTCCGGGGGAGAGAGCGCTTCGGGGGGCACGGGCTCGAGCATGAGCATGCTCCAGTACGTGCCGGTCAGGCTCGAGTCCTGCGGGACGCGCACGATGAAATGGAACAGGCCAGTCTCGCCCGGCAGGATGTCCTGCTGCTGGGGCACCAAGTGCACCCAGGTCGCATTGGAGCGCGGATTCTCCGCCGGATCTCCGTAGTTCGTGGTGCCGTCCGCCGTCGCCTGGTAGTCGGTCAGGTACGCGCGCACCGTGACCAGCTCTTCGGTGGGATTGCGCACCACCACCGCTCCCTGGAACTCGGCGCCCGGGATCAGGTCCAGGCGCCGGGTTAGGCTGCCGGCCACCTGGAGCTGGGCACCCGCAGGCCCCGGCCAGCGGAAGGCCGCTACGAGGAACAGGCAGAGCCACGAGGCGCGACGACGCGCAGCGAGCATTGGCGAGGGACGCATGTGGATGACAGACGCCGGGGGACGACTGCGCGCAGCGGCCGTCCCCCGCGCGTCAACAATGGATTACGATCCGCTTCGATGTGCCGTGCGGAGTGCGGTCCACGACGGAATGGACCGCCACCAGCGCGTTCTGACGAACAGCGGGATCAGGGAGCCGCGGCTTCGGTCAACGTATACTTGATGACCGGTGAGTACGAGCTGGCGTACAGGTCCCCCTCCTCGCCGCTGTCGACGGTGAGGGCGTACGTCAACTGCACGCCATGGCTGGCAGCGATCCCCGTGTAGCAACTGCCGATCCCGGTGACCAGGTCCTGCGCCGTCCCGGAGATGGTGACTTGGGTGCCGGCAGTACCCCGATTACCCCTGCCGTTCGCGCCTGTTGGGGCAGCGGGCGTGACTGTCAGCGTCAGGAAGGCAGGAATCGTGCCGGAGGATTTCTCCACCGTGATCTTGCGCTTGTAGGTCGCGGCGGTCGGCACGATCGAGGTATACTGCAGCCACTTGGCAGCATCGTTCGTCGGCGTCACGACGAACGCGTCACCAGCGGTTGTCGGTGCCCCGACGGTGAAGCTCACCTCGTCAATTCCACTGGGGTACACCCGGATCATCGCCACTTCGTTCACGGTGATCGTGACCGTGTGCGTGTCGTTGTCGTTGGCCGCCAGCGCTGCGGACGCCCCCAGCGCCAGCAGGCCTACGGCCGTGAACAGCACACTGCGGGTCTTCATCGTTTCCTCCTTGGTGATGGGTAACGGACTGTCCGGTTGCGTCTGCTCTGCTGTGCGTAGTCTCGTTCAGCTACGGACGCGCGTATCGACCGCGCCCAGACCCTCCGGGCGCGGGTGGTTCGGGAGTCTGTGTGTCGCCTGCGCGCTGTGCCCTGATTCGGCCCAGCCCCGGCACCAGCCGCTGTTCCTCCGGGTGGCCTTTGTGCGGCCCACCGCGTTACCCTGCGACCTTCTCGCCGGCGCGTATTGGATGCCGCTTCCGGAGACGGGGATTCGGCGTGCGGGCGCGGGCTCTCCCCGCTCGCGGGCCTACTCGTGCCCGATATGATCGGAGTGAGCAGGCGGAACCGCAGTCCGGAAGCCAGCTACGACTGCAACCAAGTGCGGGAAGAGTTGGACCGAATATACGGACCGGCACCCAGTAGAGCAAGCCGGTGGCACGAAAAGGAGAATCCCTCGCATCGAGTCCCGGAGCCCGCACCGATGGGCCAGGGGCCTCACAGAGCCGTGCGGGCCTGTGTCGGTAGGGTGCACCGGTAGCGTCCCGCCAACCCTCGGAAAGTGGAGGCGGGCTCTGTGCAGCTCAGGGGTCTGGTCCCACGTTGGGCGGCAGCGACGAGACGCTCCGCAGCCGGTTCACCAGGATGACTTGATCCGGCCCCAGGTGGAGGCGTCCACGGCCGTGGATCCGGCCGTGAAGGTCACGTACCCGTACTCCGCGGGCTCGTGCCAGGCGCCGCGCACCGATGAAGGCGACCACTGCGAGAGTTCCTCGCGGCTGGTCCGGCGGTAGTCGTAGCGGGTGAGGTTCAGGCGCCACGTATCGCCGGGATTCGGGGGCAAGGGCATGACTCCGGAGACGATGGCCGCGTCGGTCCAGGGTAGGGCCAGCTCCATGGACCAGCCATTGTCGGTGTCCGTCCGTTCGGGCGCGGCGGTGTTCGCGCCGCCTACCGTGCCGTCGATGCGCACGGCGGTGCGCAGGCCGGCAGCGTTCCAGTCCGCGTGGGAGGGCCCGCCCTGCGAGAACAGGGGCTTGTCGACCCACAGATCCAAGACGACGTTGCGCGGGCTCACCTCGAATTCGAGATATCCTCGGGCGTCGCCCTCTGGATCGATGAAGACCTCGAGCACGTCCTGTTCCCAAAGATTGGCATCGTGGGCCGTGTACGTGGACCAGATGTCGTGGTCCTCAGCCTGCACGGCCACGTACAGATACTGCGCATCCCAGGCGATACGGCCGCGGGTGGCGGTCACCGGCACGCCGGTCAGCGTGCCGTACAGGATGTACGTGTCGGTCCAGGGCGCGGCGGCCCACTCGGCCTCGTCGATGATCCCGTCGATGGCGATGGGCGTGTCCACGCGCGGGGCTGCGTAGTGGCGGTGGTATTCCTGGGCCGAGGCAATACCGGCGGCTGCCAACGCGGCGATGCAGACGGCAGTGCGGAGGGCGGTCATGGAGTGGCTCCCTGGATCGACGTGGGCGCACAGCAGCGGGACAGCGCGTGGCCGAGCAGCTCGTCCACCGACCAGCCGCCATCGGGCCGTCCCGGATGGCGTCGGCCGCGGCCCGGCACGCAACGCGGCTGGACCGGCGGCACGACGGGTCACAATAGAACGCGAAAGGTGCACCGAGGCAAGCCCGGGCGGCCGCGCTCCCCGTGGCCGGCAGCAGCCGAGCGACCGCAGCCTTCGGCGCGCGGCCCCAAGGCGCAATTGCAGGGGTCTCCACGGGAGGGCGTTCTTGACGCAGCGCGCCGCAGGGAGCTTTCTGTTCTGCAGACCCCCACAGGAGGCGGCCCCATGGAGCAAAGACCCTTGCACATTCTCTGTTTCGGCGCGCACCCGGACGACTGCGATTTTCGCTGCGGCGGCATGGCCATGCTCTGGCGCCAGCTCGGTCACCGGGTGAAGTTCGTGTCGCTGACCAACGGCGATACGGGGCATCATGCCATGGGCGGCGGCGAGTTGGCCCGCCGGCGGTATGCGGAGGCGCAGGCTGCCGGCCGCCTCGCGGACGTGGAGTACGAGGTGCTCGACATTCACAACGGCGAGTTGGAGCCGTCGGTGATGGTGCGCAAGCTGGTGATCGAGCGGATGCGCCGCTTCGAGGCGGATCTGGTGCTGTGCCATCGCGCCAACGACTACCACCCGGATCATCGCTCCGTGGGCCTGCTGGTCCAGGACGCGGCCTACATCGTCACCGTGCCCAACGTCTGCCCGCTGACGCCGCCGTTGCGGCGCGCGCCGGTCGTCGGCTATGCCTTCGATGAGTTCGCCCTGCCCAATCCCTACCGCGTGGACGTGGCCATCGACACCGACGCGGTATTCGAGCGCAAGGTGGACATGCTGCACTGCCACGCGTCGCAGGTCTACGAGTGGCTGCCGTACAACGGCGATTACTTGCAGGAAGTCCCGGTCGAGGACAAGGCGCGGCGGGCGTGGTTGGGCGAACGGCTGCGACAGCGATTCGGCCACGTGGCCGATGTGGCTCGGGAGGCGCTCCGGCGGACGTACGGCGACGAGCGCGGCGCGGCGGTGCGCACCGCGGAGACCGTCTGCTTCTCGGAGTACGGACGCCGCGCGACACCGGCGGAGGTGGCGCGGCTCTTCCCGTTCCTGCCCGTATCCCGCTAGACTTCAGGGTCTGGCGCGGGCTGCGGGGATTGCCCTGTCTGCCCGCGCGCCTCCTGTCCAACCGGCGGACACGAGGCGCCAGCGCAGCGCACGTGTGGAGGCATGCAGCGCATGAGCGAGCTGCCGCACGACGAGGACTGGAGGATGCTGGCTGGACGGTCTGCGCGCTGGTCGGCTGTGGCCATGCTGTGGTTCGGCCTGCTGCTGGGTGCGGCCGCGCACGCCGAGCCCCAGGGCACGGTGACCACTGTCCGGTTCGAGTCCGCGGCCCTGGGACAGACCCGTTCCTTCGAGCTCTATCTGCCCAGCCAGTACGACCCGCTGGGCCCCGCGCGGTACCCGGTGGTCTATTTCCTGCACGGGCTGGGGTCCTCGCCCGGGGAGTACGCGCCTGGGCTGGGACTCGTGCTCGACCTGCTCAGCGGGCTCCGGCGCATCGGGCCGATGATCGCGGTCGTGCCCGACGGCAATGCCGCGCCGTATGCCGGGAGTTTCTACACGAGTTCGAGCCTGTACGGCGATATGGAAGGGTACATCGTCCAGGATCTGGTCGAGTACGTGGACGCGCACTACGCGACCGTTCGCCATCGCTCCGGGCGGATCGTCGCCGGGCATTCGATGGGCGGGTACGGCGCGATGCGGCTGGCGCTGAGATATCCGGAGGTTTTCCGCGGGGCGGTGGCCCACAGCGGCCCGCTGGACCTCGGCCACGTGTCCGACATGGTGCCCACGCTGCTGGCCGAGTACGCCGGGCCACCGTACCAGTTCCGCGCGGACGCGGGCTTCTTCAGCCGCGCGTTGTTCGCCATGGCCGGGGCTTTCTCGCCGGCCGTGGCCTCTGCCGGTTCGGCGGTGGACCTGCCGGTGGACAGCCAGGGGCGGATCGTCGCCGAAGTGCTCCAGCGCTGGCGGCTGCACGATCTGACGCATCTGGCCCGGCAGTTCGTCCAGCGGCCGGAGCCGCGTCCCGAACTGTGGCTGTGGTTCGACTGCGGCACCAGCGACGAGCTGGGGCTGTATTCCTGGAATGCCTCGTTTGCCGATTCGCTGGCGGCGCTCGGCCTGCCGTTCGAGTTCCAGTCCTTTGCCGGCGGCCACAGCGACAAGCTGGCGCAGCGGCTCACGGTCTCCATGCAGCGCCTCGGAGAGCTGTTCGCTGCCCACACGGCGGTCCTGGACCAGACCGCTCCGGCCGAGCTGCCCGCCGCCAGGCTGGCGCCCAACTACCCCAATCCGTTCGCCGGCAGCACCACCATCCCGTTCGCGGTGGCCCGCCCCGGTCCGGTGACGGTGGAGGTCATCACGGCCCTGGGGCAGCGGGTCGCGGTGCTGCGGGACGAGCTCGTGCCTGCGGGCCAGCATGTCGTCCGGTGGGACGCCACCGGAATGGCAGCAGGCACTTACTACTGCCGCCTGCGGGCGGGCACGCAGGTGCTGACTCGTCCGCTGCTGGTGATGCGCTGAGCGGCCGGCGCGCTGGCGGCCACCGCTGTCGGCAGGCCAGAGTCCGGGCTTGCCAAAGGATGACGCCGCAGGAGTCAGAATCGCGGCACGCGCACGTGGCAGTACGGGCGCTTGCCGGTCCGCTCGTAGTAGCGCTGATGGTACTCCTCCGCGGGCCAGAAGCGCGTGGCCGGTTCCAGCGCGGTGACCACGTCGAGCCCCTTGGCGCGCAGCTCTGCGATCAGCTTCTCGGCGATCTGCCGTTGCTCCTCGTCCTGGTAGAAGACGGCCGAGCGGTACTGGCGGCCGACGTCCGGACCCTGCCGATCCAACTGGGTGGGGTCATGGATCTCGAAGAACAGCCGGCACAACTGCTCGTAGTCCACCAGGCGATGGTCGTACACGATCTGGACGGCCTCGGCGTGTCCGGTGCGCCCGCTTTTGACCTGAGCGTAGGTCGGGTCGGGGGTGTGGCCGCCGGTGTACCCGGCCGTGGTCGAGACCACGCCGGGCACCTGGGCGAAGAGGAATTCGACGCCCCAGAAGCAGCCCCCGGCGAAGATCGCAGTGCGCCACGCGCTCGGGTCGGCCGGCACGAAGTCCAGCGACAGGCTGTTGACGCAGTGGCGCACGTTCGTGGCGGTGTACCCCTCGCCGACGAACACGTGGCCCAGATGCGCTCCGCAGCGCGCGCACCGGATCTCCGTGCGCCGGCCGTCCGCGTCCGGTACTTGGCGCACCGCGCCGGCAAAGGCATCGTCGAAGCTGGGCCAGCCGCACGCGCAGCGGAACTTGGCGGTGCTGGGATACAGCGGCGCGTTGCAGCGCCGGCAGACGTAGGTCCCAGGCGCGAAGTGGGCGTAGAAGCGGCCGGAGAAGGGCGGCTCCGTGCCCTGGTGCAGGATCACTGCTTCCTCCGCTGGCGTCAGCTCGTTGAAGCGCATGGTGCGCCTCCCCAGATCGTCGGTATGGACAACGCTGCTGTCCGGCGCGGTGGCGGCGCCGGCGACGAACGCCCACAGTCCGAGCAGCCACAGCAGCGCGAGGGTGCTCTTCGTGCGGCGCCGGGCACGGGCGGCCGCCGCTCGGACTATGGCCGCCGCGGCGGCCATTCGACGCCTTCCTTGAGGTGAGCCTCGATCCACTCGCGCAGCTCCTGCCAGGGGTTCGTGGCCGCGTGCTGGCGGGCGTTCTCGGTGGCGAACCCGGCCAAGTAGGTGGTGAGGCCGCCATCGACCACGATATTCTGGCCGGTCACGAAGCGCGCCTCGTCGGAGGCCAGCCAGACCGCGGCATAGGCGATGTCCTCGGGTTGTCCCACGATCTCCAGCGGCTGGTAGTACTTGCTGCCCTCGGCCAAGCGCGTGGCGAATCGCTGGCGGAACTCGTCGTGGAACTCCTCCTGCACGTACCCCAGGATGCGGTCGATGTGTTCCTGCGGATCGTGGATCTGGATGGCGCCCGGACTGATGGTGTTGACGCGGATGAAGAAGGGGGCCAGTTCCGCGGCCAGCGCCCGCGTGCAGGCGATGATGCCCCCCTTGGTGGCGGCGTACACGGTGTTCAAGGGGCAGCCGTCGACCCCGTGCACCGAGGAGATATTGATGATCGAGCCCTTGCCGCGCGCCTTGAGCAGCGGCACGGCATAGTGACAACCCAGGTACAGGCCCTTCAGGTTGGTGTCCATCACCCGGTCGTAGTCTTCCAGCGTGACTTCGTCCACCGGCGCGCGCAGCCCGATGCCGGCGTTGTTGACGAGGATGTCCAGCCCGCCGAAGCGCTCCCGGGTGGCCTCGACGAGGTGCTGGATCTGCTCGGGCTGGCGCACGTCCGTGGGCAGCGCCAGGACCTGGCCGCCCAGGGCCTCGATGTCCCGGCGCGTCTTCTCGAGTTTCTCCGCGGTGCGCTGGCCGATGGCGACCTTGGCGCCTTCCCGCGCGAACATCAGCGCGATACCGCGGCCGATCCCCTGGCCGCCGCCGGTGACGATGGCGATCTTGTCCTTCAGTCTCATGGTCTCCTCCGCATGGTGCGCGGCCGCGCCGTGTCGACGGCTGCGAGGTCCGTGCCGCAGGTCGGCGGTACCGCCTGCGGCCGCCCCAGTGAGTCTAGGGGCGCGGGCGACGCGCGCCAGCCCCGGGGCGCCGCCCCCGGAGCGAGCGGCGGGACCGCGGCGTGGCCGGCCAGCCGCGCGAGGCTGTCCAGAAGCTGGGTCGGCGTGCACCCGTGGGTCGTTGCCCCGGTGCGGGGCAGCGGCTGCATCGACGGAGGTAGTGGCCAGCATGAGCGAGCGGTTGCGGTTCGGCCTGATCGGCTGCGGCGACTTCGGCAAGCATCTGGGGCTGTACATCCAGGAATTCGCCCAGATCACCGCGCTGTGCGACGTGTACAAGGAGCGCATGGAAAGCACGGCGCGAGCCCTGGGTGTGGACGTGCCCCGATTCACGAGGTATCGGCACCTGCTGCAGGAGGACTTGGTGGATGCGGTGGCGATCACCGCGAGCAACTCCGTGCACGCCGCGATCACGGTGGCCGCCGCCGAGGCAGGCGTGCACGTCTTCTGCGAGAAGCCCATGGCGCGGACCGTGCCCGAGTGCTGGCAGATGGTCCGGACCTGCCGCCAGCACGGCGTCAAGCTGATGGTCGGCCACAAGCGGCGGCTGCGACCGCCGTGGGCGCGCATGATCGAACTCACCCGTCCGGAGTTTCTCGGCCGGCCGCTGGCCATCACCGTCTGCCAGTACGCGGACTATCGCCCCTACAACTTCTTCTCGAGCTGGTATGCCCGGCCCAAGCTGAGCGGCGGCTTCCTGCACATGCACGGCGTGCACGTCATCGACTGGTTCCGCGCCATGTGCGGCGATGCCACCCATGTCAACGCCTTCTACGGCCCGCGGCACGATCGCCGGTACGGCTTCCCGGACATCCTCCACGCCACCTACCGGTTCCGCTCCGGTGCCGTGGCCTCGCTCACCGGCGGGCTGGCCTTCCCGCTGCACAAGTACCGAGAATCGCAGGGGCCGTGGGCCGAGTGCGAATACGGTGGCTTCAAGCTGGTGCCGAGCCTGGACCACATCGATCTGTACTGGCAGCGGCTGGACGAGGAGAGTCTCCACCACGAGCGCTTCGACGATCTGGGCTTCGATGCCGCGTACCGCCTGGAGATAGGCGATTTCGTCCGCTGGGTGCAGGAAGATCGGCAGCCGTGTCTGACCTGGATCGAAGGCCTGCGGTGCGTCGAGATGATGGAGGGAGCGTACTGGTCGGCGAAGAGCGGGGGCAAATTGGTGTCGCTGCCGCTGTACGGGGAGTTGGAGGAGTGAGGCCGCCGCTGCGGACGCGCCGGCAGGATCCGAGGTAGGCGGCGATGAAGATCACCGATGTCAGAACGCACGTGATGGGCGTGTTGGGTCCGGATCAGCGGACCGTGCGGCGCAACTGGGTCTTCGTCGAGATCTGCACCGACGCCGGACTCGTCGGCGTGGGCGAGGCGACCACCGAGTACCACGAGCTGGCGGTGGTGGCCCAGATCGAGTCCGAACTGCGACCGCGTCTGCTCGGCCTGGATCCTGCCGACATCGAACGCATCTGGCAGATGGGGTACCGCGACTTCTGGTGGAAGCGCGGGGTGGTGCAGACCAGCGCGCTCAGCGGCATCGACCAGGCGCTGTGGGACCTGGCTGGCAAGGCGGCTGGGGTCCCGGTGTACAAGCTCCTCGGCGGCAGGGTGCGCGAGCGCGTGCGCCTGTACGCGCGGCCGGATTTCGCGCCTGGCACTGCGGCCGCAGCCGCGCAGCAGGCGGTGGCCGAGGGCTTCACCGCCTTCAAGGCGGGCCAGGAGCGCCTGCCCGAGCCGTTCGATCCGTTGGCGCTCGCCGAGAACGAGATCGCCAGCTTTCAGCAGATCCGTGCCGCTGTGGGTCCGCACGTCGACCTGATGATCGACTGCGGCGGTCTGCTGAGTCCGCAGGCGGCCGAGCGGCTGCTGGCCGGATTGGAGCCCTTGGGCATGCTGTTCGTCGAGGAGCCGCTGGAGCAGGGGCTGATCGCTCCCTACGTCCAGCTCAAGCGCGATTTCCCGCGGATCGCCATCGCCGCAGGCGAGCGCTGGATGACCCGCTGGGACTGCCGCCCGTGGTTCGAACAGCAGGCAGTGGACGTGTGCCAGGTCGATGTCAGCCATACGGGCGGCATCAGCGAGCTGAGGCGCATCGCTGCGCTGGCCGAGCTGTACGGCATCCGCATGGCGCCGCACAATCCGTACGGGCCGGTGGCCCTGGCAGCCGCGGCGCACGCAGCCGCGGCCATGCCGAATTTCCTGGTGTTGGAGCACTGCCGGCTGCGCCCGTGGTTTGAGCGGGTCCAGCGGGTGCCGATTCCCATCCGCTCGGGGTGCATTCACGTCAGCGATCTGGAAGCGCGGCCGGGACTCGGCGTGGAGCTGGACTGGGACCTGGTCGATGCGTACCCCCACCGCTCTCTGGCCGGCCGCGCCGCGTGCGCAGCCGATGGCAGCAGGCCGCTGTCCTGAGGCGGGCGGCGGG
>Ga0067045_1003839_pt1 | contig 22089 bp, 16 predicted proteins | sample TerdegcTABiofilm_FD_59184 | JGI IMG/M metagenome (GOLD analysis project Ga0067045, IMG submission 59184) | Combined Assembly of (Gp0054472, Gp0054536) Wastewater bioreactor microbial communities from Singapore -Terephthalate degrading...
AACCGTGGGCGATCTGGTTCACGCTCTGCCAATACACGTGAGTCCGGTAATTCAAAGCTTGGCACCAGAGGCGCGCCCATCGCCGTCCCCGGCCTGCGAGACGTGCCCCGTGGCCATGTGGTACGCGACCAAGGAGGAGCTGCGGTGTTTTTGCGCGCGAACTCACGGCGTCGTTTGGACACTGGAGGACCCGCCGATCATGAAGTGCGACGGGCGGGAGCTGGCGTTGCTTCAGCTGCAGGCCGACAACGCTTGAGCAAGGCGGAAAGCAATCGCATCCTGGCAGAGCAAATTGAGGCGTTTGTAGCCAGCATGCCTGAGCCGGTGACTGCCAGAGAAGTTGCGAAACGAAAGCTGCGCGCGGATCATCAAGCGGGGCAGCATGTTCAACCCATCACTCCCGGTCGTCAGGTGGAAGGTGATATTCACAAGGGTAAAGACAATGGCCGTAGTCGGTAGGGGGGTGCGGGCATTTTGGCTGGCGGTACTGCTTGCATTTACCGGGTTAGCTCACGCCGATTTTTCCGGGCAGGTTGTGGCAATTCTCGATGGTGACACCATCGACGTTCTTGTAGACCAGAGGCCAGTGCGCGTGCGCTTAGCGCAGATCGATGCGCCGGAGAAGCGGCAGGCCTTTGGCACGCGATCCAGGGAGGCGCTTGCTGCGCTTGTGTTTCGGAAAACGGTGCTTGTGGGCGAGGAGGGGAGGGATCGCTATGGCCGCGTTATCGGCACGATCCACTTAGGTAATTTGAACGTGAACGAGAAGATGGTGCGTGAGGGCATGGCGTGGGTCTATCGCAAGTACTCAAAGGACAAGATGCTGTACGAGCTGGAGGATCAAGCCAAAGTGCACAGGCTTGGCCTATGGGTTGATCCCTCGCCTGAGGCACCTTGGGCCTACAGGCGACGCCCACAAAAATGAGGCTAAAACCTCAATCCGTAAGATGCCCGGTCATGACAAAGCAAATACCAGCGACACTGATCGCCGTCGTCTCCGACCTCGTGTCGGCCGAAGAAACACACGCCAGTTTAGATAGCCTGTTTATGTATGCAGAAGCCTCAGGCGATCCACCTGAAGGCAGCAAGCATGTGAAGGCGCAGGCGTGGTTGCGAAACACCAATAAAGTCCACACGGAACCTTTGTCCGTACTTGCCAAGATCATTGCTCCGTACCTTGAAGACCCAGTAATGGCGGCTGACTATGAGCCGCCTCAATGGACCACGGAAGATGAGCGCACCACTAAGAAGCGCTCCAACGTCAGACGCATCGAAGAGTTGCTTGCGCGCAATGGACTTTCATACCGCATGGGCGGCTTCATTACCCAGGGAGGGATGGCGCCTAGCAAGTATGCGTCCGGTAATCCCAACTTGAGATAGACCCAGCGCCGAGGCATCGTGTGCACGATGAAGATCATGCACACCATGGCGAACGACACGATCGCCCAACGCCCCAAGCGGCGCTACTACCCGCCAGAACTCAAAGGCCAGATCGTGGCCGAATGCCAATTCTCCGGCGCGTCAGTGGCCGGCGTGGCACTCGCTCACGGGGTCAACGCCAACATCGTTCACCGCTGGATGCGGGAGCAAGCTGACGCCCTGTTGCCAGCGCCCCGGAACGAGTTCGTTGCGTTGAATCTGCCTCCACCAGTTGAACAGGTCCCAGCAACTGAGAACAGCTCGCCGCCCGTGGCGCGTGCGATCCATGTTGAGGTTCGGCGCAGTGCTGGCGTGGTTACCGTGAGCTGGCCGATGGAAGATGCGGCGTCATGTGCAGCGTGGCTGCGCGACTGGCTCCGATGATCCGCATCGATGCACTGTGGCTTTCCGCCGAGCCGCTGGACATGCGAGCGGGAACCGAGACGGCGCTGGCACGCGTAGTGGCTGTCTTTGGCGCGGCGCGCCCACACCACGCCTACCTGTTCGCCAATCGACGGGCTAACCGCATGAAGGTGCTGGTGCACGACGGCATTGGTGTTTGGCTGGCGGCCCGGCGCCTGAACAGCGGCAAGTTCGCCTGGCCGCGCGATGCCGCCACCACCGCCACCACCGCCACACTCAGCCGCACGCAGTTCGATGCGCTCGTGCTGGGCCTGCCGTGGAAGAACGTCGGCGAGGCTGGAATCATCACCGTGCTTTGAGTGCTCCGGTCGTTGGCCAGGCAATCAGAGCTTGCACCGATGCGCGAGGGCGATGTTCGTCGCATCATCTTCTCTCGTGATCATCGCAGACCACCTTGACACCCTGGAGCCGCAGCAGATGCGAGCGGCTCTGCTGTCGTTGATGGGTGAGCTGGCCGAGCGAGACGGCGTAATTGAGCGCCAGGGCCAGGAGGCGGTCTTCAAGCAGGCCCTGATCGACAAGCTCACGCACGAGAACGCGCTGCTCAAGCGCATGAAGTTCGCCGCGCAGTCGGAGCGCTTCAGCGCCGAGCAGAAGAGCCTGCTCGATGAATCGCTGGATGAGGACCTGCAGGCTGTGGCCGATGAGATCGAGCAGGCCACGCAGCCAGTGGCAGGCCGCCAAGACAAGCAAGTCCCCAAACGCGCACCCCTGCCAGCCAACCTGCCGAGGCGCGAGATCCGCCACGAGCCCGAGTCCACCACCTGCGCCTGCGGCTGCCAGATGAAGCGCATCGGCGAGGACGTGGCCGAGAAGCTGGACTACGTGCCCGGCGTGTTCACAGTTGAGCGCCACATCCGGGGCAAGTGGGCTTGCGCGAAGTGCGAGACGCTCACCCAAGTCCCTGTCGAGCCTCACGTCATCGACAAGGGCATCCCCACCACCGGGCTGCTGGCTCAAGTGCTGGTGGCCAAGTACGCCGACCACTTGCCGCTGTACCGCCAGGAAGCAATCTTCGGCCGAGCCGGTCTGGCCATCCCGCGCTCCACTCTGGCGCAATGGGTCGGCTCTTGCGGCGTGCAGTTGCAGCCACTGGTGGACGCAATGAGGAAGGAGCTGCTGCAGCACCGCGTGCTGCATGCCGATGAGACGCCGGTGGCCATGCTCAAACCAGGCACCGGCAAGACACACCGGGCCTACCTATGGGCCTATGCCACCGGGGCCTTTGAGAACGCGAGGGCGGTGGTCTATGACTTCTGCGAGAGCCGCGCTGGCGAGCACGCTCGCTCCTTCCTGGGCGCTTGGAAGGGCAGCCTGGTGTGCGATGACTTCAGCGGCTACAAGGCCCTNCTGANTGCCGGCGTCACCGAGGTGGGCTGCCTGGCGCACGCGCGCCGCAAGTTCTTCGATCTGCANGCGGCCAACCAGAGCCAGATTGCCCNGAGCGCGTTGGAGCAGCTCGCCCGCATCTACGAGATCGAGCGTGAGGTCAAGGAGCTCAGCGCCGAGCAGCGTCTGGCAGTCCGNCAGGAGAGAACGAAGCCGGTCCTGGACGCCCTGCANAAATGGATGACGCTGCAGCGGCGCAAGGTACCCGACGGATCGGCCCCAGCCAAGGCGCTGGATTACAGCCTCAAACGTTGGGCCGCACTCATCCGCTTCGCAGAGGACGGACATTTGCCCGTGGACAACAATTGGATCGAGAACCAGATCCGGCCCATCGCCATCGGCCGCAGCAACTGGCTGTTCGCTGGCAGCTTGCGCGCGGGCCAGAGGGCGGCAGCGGTGATGAGTTTGATCCAGTCGGCGCGTATGAACGGGCATGACCCGTATGCGTACCTGAGGGACGTGCTCACACGCCTGCCCACGCACAAGCAGCGTGACATCGACCAACTGCTGCCTCACATCTGGCAGCCTTCGGCCACGCCGCATAGCGCATTCGTTTAAATGTTGATGACGTTGGGTATCTGCACATCGGTACAAACGTCGGCCTCGTAGTCGACTCCTTCGATCCCGAACCCGAACAGGCGCAAGAACTCCGATTTGTAGCCGGCGAAATCCGTAACCTCGTCGATGTTGTCACTGGTGACCTCGTGCCAGAGCTGTTGCACGCGGCCTTGAACTTCCTGATCGAGCTCCTTGTCGTCTGCGCGCAGACGGCCCTCGCTGTCCATGCGCGGCGAATCGCCGTACAGGCTGTCGCGGTAGAGCCCGTAGACCTGCTCGATGCAGCCCTCGTGAGTACCTTGCGCCTTCATGACCTTGAACAACAGTGATAGGTACAGCGGCATCATTGGGATGGCGGAACTCGCCTGGGTGACAACTGCTTTCAGCACCGATACGCGAGCGTCGCCCCCATGAACGGCCAGACGGTCCCGGATGCCGATGACTCGCCGGTCCAGGTCCTTCTTGGCCGCACCGATGGAGCCGTTCCAGTAGATGTCGCGGGTGATCTGCTCGCCCAGGTAGGTGAAGGCGGTGGTCTTTGCGCCGTCGGCCAGCACACCCGCCGCCTCCAGCGCGTCGATCCACATCTGCCAGTCCTCACCGCCCATCACCGCNACGGTGCTTTCGATTTCGTCCTGCGTCGCCGGCTGCAGAACGNTCTCCTTTACCACCTCGTTGTCGGTGTCGAGGCTGCGCACGTTGACCGCCTTGCCGATTGGCTTCAGCGTCGAGCTGAAGACTTCACCGGTTCGAGGATGCGTGCGTCTCGGTGCAGCGAGGCTGTAGACAACCAGGTCAACCTGACCCAAATCTCGTCGGATGACATCGATCGTCTTCTGCTTAATCTCTTCAGAAAAGCCGTCGCCATTGATACTCGCCGCGTACAGGCCTTGGGCGGTGGCGGATTGGTGGAAAGCGGCCGTGTTGTACCAGCCGGGCGAGCCGGGCTTGCCCTCGGTGCCGGGGCGCTCGAAGAAGACACCGAGCGTATCGGCACCGCTTGCGAATGCAGCGGTGATCCGGGCTGCAAGTCCGTATCCAGTCGATGCACCGATTACTAAGACCTTCCTGGGCCCCTGGCTGATGGCGCCGTTTGCCTTGACGTATTCGATCTGCTGCCTGACATTCGCACCGCAGCCCACAGGGTGAGTTGTGACACAGATGAAGCCACGCATACGCGGTTGGATGATCATGAAGAATTCGTTTGTGATGTCGAGCCGGGGAGAATACCGCAGCCAACATCCAAGACTTCAACCTGACTTCGCTGCGCGCTTACGAACGAGTCGCTAGAAAGCAAACAGCTCCCGCATCACGTCAGGGATATATGACTGAAAATATTTGGGATCGTGGAAATGGCCGACGGCTACAGGCTGGCTGCCGTCATCCCGTTTTGCTGGACCGATGACCACTGCCACCTATAGCGGTCATTGGGCTTGTCGCGTCCCAAGTGACTGCTCCGCTGTTAAGTGCGGCCATTCAGCAGAACTCTCGTAAGGGCGGCCAAGTTCCGTTGCTCTACGCAGGTTGAAGGCCGCTTTCACGGGTTGCGAACTGGCGGTGTCGACCCGATGCTGCCGTTCGTACCGCCAAGGCGCATCCTCTATGGAAGCCATTGGCTGACTTTTGGGCCAATCAGCTCGCTGGCGCGAAGCAAGGGGCCGTAGGCAATGGACACAGGACTAAACCGCTCTTGTGGTAGCTGCTCCGCCCTCACTACCCGTTGTAATCGAACTCACAGCGGGCCAGAACCTCTGTGGGCTCGTAGCTCCCATATCTTCCGCGTGAGCGACCAGCCTCTGAGATGAGGTGCAAGTGCTTTCGAGCGCGCGAGGCCAGGACGTACAGCAGCTTGCTGGCTGCGACATCACAGTCGGAATCGTTGAAGTGGGGCACCATGCCCTGGAGAAGACCGAATGCGATGACTACGTCAAACTCCGCGCCCTTAACCCCGTGAATCGTCGACACGGTGATTCCGGTCCGTTCACGGAACACCTTCTTGAAGAACGACAGATCGGTGATGTAGCCGGCGCCGGAGTTCTGCAGCCTCTCCAGCCGCGCCTGGGAACTCGCAAAAAATGCCTCGCGATGCTCCACCAGAGCGGGGAAAGCACGCAGCTCGATTCCCAGGCGATTGAGCAACGCGACGAACGCTTGGTCCAGATACGCCAAGCCGCCTGTTTCGGTAATGGCGAGGGAGTTGGACTCCCGCAGCAGCGATCGCTGCGTGATCCTGGTCGTGTCGACGCCGAAATCTCGCAGGTCGGCAATGACGTCCCTGGCCCATCGAATGCGTCTCACCAGCATTTGGGGCGACGACTCCGTCAGCAAGATCTTAGAGAGCTTGAACCAAAAGTTGTCGGGATCATTGCTGAACGGCACCAATCCCGGACCGTCGAACTGCTGGTCGGGAAGCAGTGCCACAAGCTTTCGGGTAGTTGACGCCAGCAAGATCCACCAAGGCGCCAACACGCAAATCTCTTCGGGTGCATGCCCTTCGGCTAGGCTCTTTTGAATGAGCCTGACTAGTTCATCATGAAGGTTTTCGTGCGCAACGAGTCGGTTGTAGGAAACGTGGCTGGGAAAGCCGACCATCTTGCCCGCTCCCTCGATGTCGGTAGCGTGCACATTGAAGTTGGAGAAGTGCCCGATGATCCGCGCGCTTGAGCGGTAGTTCAATCGCAGCGCCATCTCTCGAATGGGGATGCCCGTGAGGGCACGAAAATCCGACACCGAAATGGCATAACCGCCAAGCGAGCCATAGATCGCCTGGTTGGGATCGCCCACGATGAACGTCTTGGTGCTGCCAGCGCCCGCCCGAAGGATGGCCCCCACCAAGTTGTACTGGATATGCTTCGTATCCTGGTACTCATCGACGAGGACATAGGAAAAGACTTGCGAGAGCAGCGCCGCGATATGCGGCTGGTTCCGCATCAGTACCTGGGAGTACCAGAGGATCAACTCGAAATCGATGCGTCTCGTATCCGCCAGTTCTCGGAAGTAGGCTGCCAGGACCTGATGGATGCTGTCGTGCTTTCGCGTGTCGGCGCATCCCAGCCGGTAACCATCGCTTTCGAAGTAATAGTCGCAGTCCCACAAGGTCACGCCGCGGTACGATGTGCACAGTCGCTCGAGCATCTTTTCGCGGTCGTGCCGGTCCAAGACCGTGTACCCACGAGCCAGCTCTGGGACATAGATTCCGTAGGGCTTAATGATCCATTCGAGACAGAACGAGTGAATGGTACCGATCCACAAGGCGGAGGTGTCGACGCCAAGGGCTTCGATTCGCTCCTGGATCTCGTCAGCGGCTCGGTGGGTATAGGTGATGGCCACGACGATGCGCTTGTCCGTGCGCTGGGACAGCTCATACGCGATCTTGTAGGTCAGTGTGCGCGTTTTTCCGCTGCCCGGGCAGGCGACCAGGAAGACGCTCGAAGGTTCTTCGACGGCGCCCGCTTGCTCGGCATTAAGTTCGGTGGCATCCCAGACAAACATCAGGTCATCCCGGCGAGGAACGCATGGATCGCGTCGCCCGGCAACGCGGTTGCAGCTACGGCCCGAAGGGTAGGCAGATCGATCTGCAGGTCAAGATACCGCTGAAGCTCTGGGGCAAACGCCGTCAGACGATGGTGCGAGGCGACATCACTGCGCCACAGGCATTTCATTCGGTGGTGGAGGATTCGAGTGATCAGCGGGCGCGAGAACGCTCCATGCGCGAACAGCACCGCTTCTCGGATGTAGGCCGGCACCACGACTTGGTGATCTAGAGTTTGGGCGAGCAATATGGCGAACCATCCTTTGCCTTCCTGCTCGGCCATCGTCAGGGTGCGGAAGCCACTCTGATGAAGGAGGCCCGAGCGAAGCTCGGTCGTTGCCTGCGCGATCGTCGCTGGCGCCTTGTAGACCTTGTCGACGCTACGCACGATCGCCTCATGGTTGCCCGCCCCGACAAAATCCACCTCGAAGGTATGCGTGGCGTAGAAGCTCCGCACCAAAACGTTGCCAGCGCCAAATGCGTCCAGATCGATCTTTCGATGCGCTCCGGCCGTTTGCGAGCCGATCGCCTTGCGCTTCCTGGCGGCAAAGGTGTCGTCGTCTGCCGGATTCGGCGTGGTGTCGAAGAAGATCGTGTCCATGTCCGTGACGATCGCGCACCGCTTGCGGATCCGGATGTCGTGGAACAGGACCGCGACGTTCTTGAACCCGGTGCTGCGGATGTTGATGACGCTGAGCCCCAACTCGTCCACGCTCAGGCCCAAGACCTGCTTCACGAGCGCAGGGATCAGGATCTCTTCCGCGTCCCCCTCCACCAGGATCACGCTCTTAGCGAAAAGCAGGTTGCTCCGCACCGCGTCCAGGTATCGCTGGATGCTGGTCACCTGGGCAGGATCTAGTCCGGTCGCCGGCTGGTAGGCCTCACAGAATGCGCCGCGCCGCCCCAGAATGTTGACGTTGCTCACATTGCTCACCTCGGAGATATGCGTGGAGTGCGTCGTGTAGATGACCTGGGCATCCTCGTAAGCAATGCGATCGAACAGCGTCTTCTGGATATGGGTGTGAATATGTGCTTCGGGTTCTTCGATGAGCAGGAAGTTCGCGATCGCCATCTTCTCTCGCTGGTACTTGAACTCCAGTAGTTTGAGGGTCAGGTAAATCAGATTGGCGCCGCCAAGGCTGAGCTCGTTAATTGTCCCTTCATACCCGTCGTCCGACTCCCCGACGAACAGACGCAGCGACTGAAACAGCTGCTCCGCTTCCTCGGGCAGGTCCGACCGGATCGACAGCGACGTCGGGGAGTAGGTTTCGCCGGCTGTGTCCTTGATGGTCTCGCGGATATGCTTGCGCACCGACTGCACGTCCTCGAGCCCTTCGATGGCCCCATTGAGATCGCGCACCTTGTCCACGATGGGCACGAGGGCAGCCGCGTCGATCTCACCACTCTTGCTCTTGAGCAGGGTGAGCAGCGGATTGGTGCGGTTGTTGTGAAACTCGGCCACGACGTCGCGAAGCGCCTGGATGAAGGTGAGTGACACCTCCTTGGTGACCGACAGAAACCCGGGCACCTTCGCGCCAAGTTCAGGAAACTCCGTTTCGTCGTTGAAGACGCACAGGTCGAAATCTCCTACGATCCGTTGATACACCGCCGGATCGCTGAAATCAGCGCTGCTTCGGCCAGTGAAGATGGTCTCGTAATCGGCGATCGTGATGCCGTCGCGGATGGCCTTCAACCCCGCGAAGTCAAAGTCATCGAGGCCCGCCAGCTTCAATCGGACCTCCTTCTTGGGGCGGAAGATCAGGTTGTAGGTGGCCTTGGAAATCGGTCCGGCGTGGATCCCAGCTGTGCCGTGCAGGAACAGCGCCTGGACCGCCTCATCAGGGCTGAGGTCCTCGAACTCCATGCTGATGATGATCCAGTGGCCCCTCCACTGATCCAGCGCGCGGCTGAAATCGGACTCTTCCAGCCGATAAGCGGCGCGGACCATGGTGTCGTCCAGCAGCAGCCGGATGGCGCGGAGAACGTTGGACTTGCCCGCGCCGTTCTCTCCGATGATTGTGTTGACACCGCGCTGAAACGCCAGATTGGTGTTCTTGAAGTTTCTGTAATTGACCAGCGTAAGTTTGGAGATGTGCATATCTTTGGCCCTTGTGCTCCCTGGGGCGCTAGTAGCTAGTTGTAATCTATCGTAACGTGCCAGGGACGACGAGAACGCCGGTCCGGGCAGCCGATTGCCGCAAACCCGCAAGGAGAGAGGTTGTCCACACGAGAGCACCCAGCCTGGGCTGACGTCGATCGGGCCAGCCGTTGACTGCGGAGAGCAGCATGCTGCTGGACTAGTGGCGCATGAAATGGCGGCACGTGGCCGCGCCGCGTGCTTGGCAGACATTCAGCGCGTTGGGCCTGTAGCTCGCCGAGATCGCGGCCGCTACAGTAGCGATGGCTTACATGTCCATGTAGACGATTGACTGGAAGCTCTCCGGAAATGTGGCGCCAACTACCTTACGATCTCCTTCTCTTTCCTACGCCGTAATTCGAAATTCCCCATGCAGACCTTTGATGAAGCCCTAGCGACTCTTCCTGCCGGAACACTGCCAACCGTTTTGCTTGGGAATGGGTTCTCTCAGGCTTGGAACGCGGCGATCTTTAATTATGCAAGCTTGTTTCAGGTAGCGAATTTTGGTGATCGCGATGTTCAAATAAGGACGCTGTTTGAGCGACTGAACACTTGGGATTTCGAATCGGTGATGCGTACTCTCCTCTCGGCGGAGCTGGTGGCCGATGTGCATGGGCTCGATCAAGGGGTCATTGACACGATTAAGAGGGACCAAGCGATCCTCAAGGAGGCGCTTCTGACTGCGGTATCAGACAATCATCCGAGTTTGCCGAACGAGCTGTCAAAAGCGCAGTATGAAGCTGTGCGTAAATTTCTCAGCCGCTTCAGCCAAATCTTCACGGTTAACTATGACTTGCTAATGTACTGGGCCCGAAATCAGGACCTTGAGCCTGCGTGGGTAACCGATGATGGGTTTCGTGCGGCACAACTATGGAAGGGATACGGAACCGATCAGGCGGTTCACTTCCTCCATGGGGGCCTCCACCTCTATGAAATCCCTGCGGGTGTTCGGAAGCATGCATACACGGGTGAAGTCGGCGGAGGAATTGTCGGTCAAGTGCGAGACAACCTGAACCTACAGCCACCCCGATTCCCACTGTTCGTGGCCGAGCCGACCTACCAGAAGAAGAAGGAACGGATCGACCGCAGCCCATACCTGTCCTACTGCCTACGTGAGTTGATGGCCGTTTCCACCCCAATCTTCATTCTCGGACACTCGATGGACCAGAACGATTTGCATATCTTTGAAGCAATTCGCGCATCAGCTGTGCGGCAGATTTTCGTCAGCGTGTTCGGCGACGAGCACAGCGACGCGAACCGTCGATTGATCGCTAATGCAAGGGCGCATCTTGGTGGACCGTTGACGGAAATAGCCTTCTTCGACGCAAGCACCGTCGCAGCCTGGGGCTGAGCCTGCCAACGCCGGTTCTTAGGCCTGTACACCGTCCTCGTCGCCATCGTTCTGAGCGACTAATTGTTCACACAAGTAAAGACGCATGAAGCCGTTGACTGCCCGCCTCCAGGTATGCCGGCGAAGGTGAACGACCGGCAGCAATGGGTCGGCAACGCCTATGCATGAGCCGTAACAGTGGACTTCCAGCAGTCACGCGGGTGGCACTGACGGTCACACTGTCAGCTGCTTACCTGAAACCAGTCGTTGGTCAGCAACCCTCCTTGTAGTTCGGATGACCGCTATGTAGCTGTGACCAGCAGTTCACGATGCTGCCATGAGCAGCAGCAACCGCTGCAAAGTCGAAGTTGGTACTCTGGAGCCTGCTTCAGGCTGGGAGCCGACTTTCAGCGGAGACAACCAGACGACGGCTCTCGACCCTTTGCCGACGTTCGCTGGAGCCTTGTCGATGACTGCTGTGCAGCGATTGCTGTCTCCAGACTTGGCCGTCGAACGCGCACTATCGGCCAGGAGCGGTCCTTCAGACACGACTCTGGGAGAGAATTCGGTCCATGAAAACCTACGAAGGCTCATGTCACTGCGGCGCGTGTCGCTTCGAGGTTGAGCTTGATCTCGACCACGTGCGAAGTTGCAATTGTTCTGTATGTACACGCCGAGGTGCACTGATTCACCGGGTCCCCAAAAATGCGCTACGAATGCTGAGCTCCTTGGATAGTCTGAGCATGTATGAATGGGGCACAAGGACGGGCAAGGACTACTTCTGTCCAAGTTGCGGAATCCTGCCTTTTCGTGTCCCAAGCAACCCGACGGAAGACGAACTGGCAGAGGGCAAGCTTCCATTCGAAGGATGGGCCGTGAATGTACGTTGTCTAGAGGGCGTGGATCTCACCGAGATACCGGTCGTCCTCATAGATGGTGCGAACCTCAGATGAACAAGCGCCTCACGAATTTCAATGCGCTCGCTTTCGGCCAGAAGGCGATCGTCATCCTTGCGTTGCAATGACAGTCAAGAGGCCGCTTCACTTTGCAAGCTGTCACTCGAACGAAAACAGCGACTGTCGTATCTTCTGCGATGCCTGCTTTGGTCAGTCGACTCTACGATACGATTCAGGCGCTCGCCTCTCGGACGAGTCCTCGGGCGGCCGCCGCGTACTTACGACCCTCCTCGGCCTGAGACAACAAGAGCCCCGTCTGAGTTGCTCAACCGAAGTGAGTGAGTGAGTGCGTTTAGAATTCCAGAAAATAGTCGATTGGATTAATAAATTTTCACGGGAGGAATAAATGGAAAAAATTAAAGAGTGGGATTGCGAAAAAACTAGTCTATCATCTGCCATCAGCCTGATTGATAATTTAAAAGATAATTTTCATATTGAAAAAACTTTACTTTCGAAAATTTACGCTGCTGCGACTGAGATCATTAGCAATATCATCCACCATGCGTATCCCGTCAATTTTCAGAAAGGATCAAATTTCGAATGTCGGATATCCATCGCCGTTATAGGCGAATCTATCGCTCAGATTTCAATTATTGATTACGGGGTTACGATCCCCAAATCCATATTCGACAAAATCTCTCCGGATACACGGCGCGAGCTATTTTCAGACAATGATACAGACAGCAAATTAATCGAAGCAGCAGCAAACGGTCACGCCGTGACCAACCAGCTGGGGCGCGGCCTAGGGATAGCTAGTATTGTTGAGCATACGAAACAAGGTATATTTGGATCCCTGTGCATCAAAAGCCGCCACGGAAGCGTATCTTATTCGCAAAAAGACAATAGTTTTTTGAGAGATAAAGATGCTATTTTTCAGGGAACATCAATTGATATTTCATTTGAATATATCTCAAGAAAAATGGCTCGAACCCAAAATGTCGAAATCTCAATTGCAAAAGATTTTAGCCCTTATCCAGCCGGTCGATTCTCAAATGATGGCGAGTACTCGGGAGAAGCATTTTCCAAAAAAATCATGGAATTTCTCGATAAATCAGATGTTGTAACGATTGACTTGGATGGCACGTACGGGCTTGCTGACTCATTCTTAGAGGAGGCCTTCGGTGGGCTCGTGCGCCGTGGACTCTCCGCTTTGGAACTTAAGTCAAGAATAAATATTATTTCTCAGCAAGAAATATACGAAACACGAATTAATCAATTTATTCTCGCTGCGGAAAATAAACATGGATAAGTACTCAATAAGTGTTATTTCAGCCTTTATCGGAGCCGCAGTAGCAATTTTCACAAACTATTGGAGGACACGATACACCATTAAATCCCAAGATTTATCAAAAAGAATAGAGGAGCTATCGCAGTCAATATCGAAATTAGAAGCGTACGCATGCGAGTATTGGACCAGCGAAGATCGGTCAAAAAATTCCGCAAATCACTACGCTATGGGGTTTCAGACAAAAATCGAACTGATGATTCAATATTTGGATAAGCAGCATACTAGATTTAATGATAAATCTGTCTCAAGAAGCTTGAATGAATTTACTGGCGCCTGCACTGGAGGTTCTTTTAATGACAAGAGCGGAAAACCTGAGCCGGATCGTGTTCGCCGGATCCTAATAACAGGAGAGTCTTTGAAAATAGAGCTTATGAAAATAAGAAATTTGCATTATTGAAATCTCTTTTCTATTTATTTAGAAAGTATTCATGTATTGTGAACGGAAAATATAGCTACTAGACACAGAGAATTGACCCAACGCCGTTTACTTGCCTGTGCAGCTGATTCCTTTCCACTGGCGTTGTTACGCAAATCGAATTTCAGTCGTGCCATCCAGAACCCTAGCCGTGGCTATGCCACGGCTGCCGTCAGAATTCTGTCCTGTTATCACTGAAATGTATCCAGACATATTTTTCCATGACTTCGAGAGAACTGAACACAGCGACTCACTGCACGCAATACTTGGACGCGCACTGATCGTTGCTACCAGATTCGATGCTATGTGCGTGGCTGCTTCACGTCATAAAGAATTTAATGAACTATCAATCGATGCAAATAGCAACGAAGATATCTCGAAGCTCCTGAATAAAATTGCAAACAAAAATCAAACACTCCACGCCAGTATTAAAAGGTTAAATCTGCAGGAGCCACTATCTGAGGTTTTAGCGGCAGCTCGAAGAGCAAGAAATTCAGTTGCCCACGATTTAGCCAAAGGAATGACAGGGTGCTTAGACTCGAAGATCAATGAAGAATACTTTGTGCAACATGTATCAGAATTAGTAGAAAAAATTGCCTATGGTGATCTTGCCATCTCTCACACAATAAGTGGCCTTAATAAAGAGCCATCACTTACCGTAAATAGCCTTCGTAGCTACGTAGACCGTATTATTAAATGGGTCGTTGAAAAATAAAATCTGACATTTCTACAAACTCGGCCATCCACTAATCTGATGATTGATGGTCTGCTTTGGGTCGGCAGCGCCTATTCATGGGCCGCAATAGCGGACCTCTAGAAGTCCCCTGGGCCACCGTCCGCTACTCACCTTAAACCCGTCACTCGGCCGGCTTGAGCCTTGGGCCTCGGATGACCGCTATGCGGCTGTGACCAAAAGCTCACGATGAGGCCGTGGGCGGCAGCAACCGCTGCAGACTTCCGAGCGATGGTCACAGGCTGCTAGCGGCCGGTCACCCATTCAACTCCGAGAGACTACTGTTTAAAACTGCGGCTAGTCAGTCAGCTCGAAATCACCGTCAGGGGGTGATTGGTAACGGTGCGTAGGAAGAGGCTAGTGGCACCAAGGATGGCAAGGTGTTCATTCTCGATGCCCGCTTTGGAAAGTCCTGGTTGAACGATGCCGACGCGAAAGACGACGTATTTACGTCGCGAGGCCTTTCTCAGGACGACGAGCTTGTCCAGACTTCCGCGAACAAAGCGCGTCGGACGACCTGCACGATGCTTGGTCTCACGCTCTGTGAGATGAGCGACCAAGTTGGGGAAATTCCACGTCCACTTAGTTGATTTTTGCGCTTGGCCGCATACCTCGTAGAGGTCTTTCACGCGGTTTCCAGGAGCGACTCCCGAAGAGTATTTGCAGTGCCACAAAGTCACGGTGACGGTTTGCTCCCCATCTTCAATCGCTACGATATCCGCACTTTCCCCGGCATCATCGTCATCAACGATGAACGCCGATGGCCCTTGCTCAAGATGCTCGATGAATTTCTGCTGAATGGAGCGAGGACGCAGCGCTCCATCTTTCCACCGACTTTCCTGATTCTGGAGCGTGTTGCCCCACGCTAACGGATTTATCAGCTCTGGGTCATAAACCTCCGCCAGTTCCTCACGCGGCTTCAGCAAAATTTCGCCGGATAGTTGCGACCCATCCGCTAGTCGCACGAGAGGAGGGTTGGTCGTGAAAAAGTCGACTGCGAGCTCTGTCTTGTTGAAGGCCTCGATGCTGACTTCGGGCCCTTCGACCCGCTCAATCGAATAGAACAGTCCCTGAGCTTGTCCTTCAGGGATTAGCGTCATCTTGAACACGTTCTCGACTTCACTGCCAGCCTTAAGCTTGAACGTGAATTCGTTACCCGCTGGAGCCCATTCAACAATATCTAGCTGGCATTCATGAAAACTATATCTGCTCTCCCCGTGCACGACGGTGATCTTGAAACTCGCAGACTCGAAGAGCTGGTCGGGCCAATCGATCATCATTGCGTGCTGGTCCGGGAGCACGCCGCCTTTGCGCAGCTCTGGTACTAGCGTGTGCTTGAGGAAGTCGTTGGGTTCGATGTTCGCATTTGATAGCTTCACCCCCAGGTCTTGGCACCAATCCCTCCAACCGGCCAGAGAGTCCGTCTGGAGAGACCAGATTTTTCCCTTCCGTGAGCACCCGATGCTCACCCTCTTACCATCTTCGTAGCCAACGCCCATGACGTTCGACTTCATCTTGTCTTGCTGCAGCACAGGATCGATGGCGTCACGTACATCGAGGCCAGCAAACATCTGGTATCTGACGTTCCGGCTCAGGCCCTTCAAGCCCACGCTATGCAGCGTCATTCGGCGCAAATTGCCGAAAGCCCTGAACACGTCCTCATCGCGAACCGGTTGTGGGTCAGACGAGAGACTCTGCGCCAGCTTCCACGCGAAATACTTGCGGGAGCTGTTGATGAAAAGTAATCCTTTGTCCTCGTCATAAAAGGCGATGAACAGGTCCCAGGTATCGATGACGATGTCACGGGAGTCCGTCCAGTCGACCTTGTCTTCCTGATTGACAATGAAGACCAGCATCTTGTCTTGCTGACTGAAGATCGGCTGATGAATTACTTGGCTCGGCCGAAAGGCATTGGCATAGCCAGTGTGGTCGAAGTCCGTCACGCGAAACACTTCCGTGCTCAGCTTCGGATTCATTGTGAGCGTGGATATTTCCAGCTCCGTAGCAGCTTCCTCCAAGGGTTGAAGGTTTTCCACCAGCTCTGAAAGCTTAGCCTGCGGATCGATTGCGTCGTAGCTCAGGTCCGAGAGTAGATTGTTCCAATCAGCATCTTCTTGATAAAGACTCTCCAAAGCTTCTGGCACGCCGTCTTCAGCAGTATTTGCAACGAAACTTGCGTCTCCAACGTTGTCGGCGGCACGGGCGAAGCGACCAATGAATTGAAGCGTGATGCCCAAGCTTTTGTGGACAGAGTGCAGCGCGGCGACCTTTAGCTGCGGCAGGTCAAATCCTTCACCGAACATGTCCACGCAGATGACGATCCTGTGCTGGCCGCCACGAATATTCCGTAGCACCTGTTCGCGACCCTTCGTATAGCTATGGACAAGCACAGGATTGAGGTCCGGAAACTCTGCGCTGTAGATGTTGTCGAACAGATCCTGCGCCTGACCAATGGTATTGGCTCTCGCCAGCAGCATGTGATCCAAGCCGTTTGCCAAGTCGGTCCTCAGTTTCTCAACGGCTTTCTCGGCGATCCGCAGGTCTGCCAAGGAGCTGTCCGGCTCAAAGACCTGCAGGAACTGGATTGGCTTGAAGAACTCGTTCTCCTGGGCGAGCTGAAGCGGGTAGTTGTAGATGATTTTCCCATTCAACGCCTTGCCGTCTTCGCGGAACGGCGTTGCAGTGAACAACAGCATCCGAGCGTGCACGCAATAGCTAGAAAATCTGTTCCAAGTTGTCGCCTGCGCATGGTGCGCCTCATCGAAGAAAACTTCACTGAAGAGCGCCGCAAAAGCCTTCTGCTCGTTCTCATCGCCTCGACTAATCGAAGCCATGGTCGTCACCACGATATTGCAACTGCGGAGCGCGTCGAACTGGGCCGCAGTCGGCTTTCCTGTCAGAACCCCCACGACTGGATTGAGTACGTCCGTGACGATGCCCAACTTCCTCAGGAGCCCGTACTCCCTGAACTTATCTGCCGTCTGTTGACGCAGCGCATCTGTTGGCACTATGACCAAGATGCGATTACCACGCGATTCAACGGTGACGGCCAGCATAACCTCCGTCTTACCGGTCCCTGTGGGCATCACAATGATGGCCGGGTCTTTGCTCAAGCTCCAGTGCGCCGCTATCGCGTGGAGCGCGCCGATCTGAGGTGCGCGCAAGCCAGGTCTAGCAGCGTGCCCCTCAACTGCAACAAGCTCGGAAACGTAGTTGATACCGCCTCGCCATGAGGCATGTGCTTCAGCCTTCAGTCGATTACCTTCAGCCAAATTGTTTTCGACTTCCCGAAAGCGCGCATTAGCGACTTCAAGTATGCCGTCTACAACCTCACCATCAGTCCCACGCAGCACCCCGGAAGGAGCTAGCTCAGTGAAGTCAAAGCTGTTCGCCATCAAATCGATGGCGTAGACAGCGCCGTCTTCAGTAGTCGCCCTTAAACGTTTGAAATTTGGGCCTCGGGACCGATGGGCAACGATAGTTGCCGCACAAACAGCGCTCGCACGCCCGACGCATGAAGCGTCGATGACACCGTCCCGGTTCTGGAATGCATATTTCGTCGGCAGGCGTATGCGCGTTGCCGCAACTAAATCCGCTTCTGTGACCATTGCCCTGCTCCGTTAGGTTTTCGCGCATCGTATTCATAGCGAGCACAACTCATCAATCTTACGCAAGTGCCATTATTTACTGTATAGGCGTAAGGCTTGACGACGCCTTTGATGAAGGCTCGCGGTCCCAGAGGCGTCGTTCTGCAAGTGATTGCTGAGCGACTGCAATCGCTGCAAAACCGTCATATAAATTGCAACACCTTTCCGCTACCGCCCTAGGAAAAACACTCCCACTCGCGGTGAGCTTTGAACCATCAGGCCTGCCGCTTCAATGGGACGACCTCAGCACCTAAACGCAATCTATCAAGGTAGTCTGCCCAAGCCTGCACTTGGTCGTATCGCTTTTTCAGATATTGAGTCCGGTTATAACTACGCCCGTTGGAGTCTTTGACTGCGTGAGCCAAATTGGCTTCGATGGCCAAAGGATCAAGATCCAGTTGATCGACCAGCATCGTCCGGGCGCTGGCTCGAAAACCATGCCATGACTGCTCAGTGCCAAACCCCAGCGAATACAGCGCACTGCGAACAGAGTTGTCGGACATCGGCCTTTCATGGTCACGCTGTCCTGGGAAAACGTAGGCGCCATGCCCCGTCAGCGCTTGCAGGTTTCGCAACAGCTCTACGGCTTGTATCGGCAGCGGAACTACGTGTGGCTCACCCTGCTCCTTTTCCATCTTCGTGCGCTTCATCTTCATGCTGGGAATTGTCCAAAGTGCGGCGTCGAGGTCCACCTCAACCCACTCCATGGTACGAAGGTTTCCAGGGCGTTGGTATAGAAGTGGCGCCAGAAAAAGTGCGGTTCTTACGGTATGACTGCCTTTGTAGGCATGCATTGCACGTAGCAATTCACCAAACCGCTTGGGCTCCACAATTGCAGGGAAGTTCGTTCCCCGATAGGGAGTCAGTCGGTTCTTCAATCCAACGGTGATATCCCGCTGACTTGTCCCGGCCGTAGGTAGCCAATAGCGCCAAATCTGACGGCACAGCATCAAAGCACGGTCAGCCGTCTCCAGAGCGCCACGTTCTTCAATTTTTTGAAGTGTCGCAAGCAGCTCCATTGGCTCAATAGTGGCCATTTGCCGATCGCCAATCCAAGGAAACAGATCACGCTCCAATTGGCGCTTGGTGCGCCCCGCATGGGTGTCACTCCATTGATCAACCTGTCTGCCATGCCATTCGAGGGCAATGAACTGGAAGGTATCCCCGTCGCTTCGGGAGCCTTTCAGTTTTTCCAGCTTACGCTCTTGAATAGGATCAACGCCATCTGCCTTTTTCAACTTGGCAATATCGCGAGCCTTGCGAGCATCGGCCAAGCTTTGAGCGGGATAGCTCCCTAGAGCCATCCGCCCTTCTTTGCCATCAAAGTACGTTTTCCAGAACCAACGTTTGGAACCGGATGGACTGACCTCAAGGTACAGGCCAAGGGAGTCGGTGAAGCGCGCTCGCTTCTTATCTGGTGGGCAGGTAGCGTTTTTGCATTGCTTATCGGTCAACATGTCCAAGGCTCCAAGCGGGGAACAGACAAACCGGGGAACAAACCCCGCTACGTACACTTTACAGGGTTTTGTTCCCCGATCCGTTCCCCGGTCAGCTCCTGGCTGCCATGGGACGCTATCGGACTAGATTGGACTACAAGCTATTGATTTAACAAAGAAAAAAGGCGTTCACTGGATTTCAGTGAACGCCTTTGGACAGTGTGGTGGTGGAGCTGGCGGGAATTGAACCCGCGTCCGCAAGCCTTCGCCGGGCAGATCTACATGTTTAGCGTTCTGTTTTGAGTCTCGCCTCCCGAGTCGCGCAGGCGCACGCTACCCGGGATGCCAGCTTCCTTGGATCTTGCCACGTACTAAGAAGCCCAGCACGCAGCCAGCTGATGTGAATTCCCTTGCAGCCGGGAGGTATTGCTACCCCCTTGCCCAGCCCATCAGCGTGCTGTTGCAAGGCTCACCGGATTTAAGCGGCGAGTGCGAAACGTTCGTCGTTTGCAGTTAGTTTTTTGAATGGAGATTTACGAGCGTCAATCAAGCTCGACATGCACCACACCGGTCCCGAACCCACGTCGAAACCAGGACAGCCCCAAGGCTCCTATCTTAGCCTCTTTCCAGCAGTTTCAAGAGCTCCAGCGGAGAATTGATTTGCGCATCCGCCTGCCAGTGCAGCGTATCGCCGGCTGCGCCAAGGTAGCCGTAGCAAGCCGCCACGGTCTTCATGCCTGCGGCCTTGCCTGCAACGATGTCGCGCTCGTCGTCACCGACATAGACAAAACTCTCGGGAGGAAGGCCGATACGCGCGGCAGCCTCCAGCAAGGGTGCAGGATGGGGCTTTGCGTGGGGCGTGGTGTCGCCGCTGACGACGGCTGACGCAGTTGCGAACAGCGGCATCTGTTGCGTCAGCGGATCGGTAAAGCGCATGGACTTGTTCGTGACCACGCCCCAGGGCATGGACACAGCCTGGAGTCGTGCAATCAGTTCCTCGACACCCTCGAACGCATAGGTGCGCTCTGTCATGCATTGCTCGTAGTTGCGGAAGAACTCCTCGCGCATCTGCGCAAACTCGGGCGAGTCGGGCGTGAGCCCGAACCCCACCCCCAGCATGCCCCGCGCCCCCGCGCCCGCCATGGGTCGATATCGCTCATAGGGAATTGAAGGCATACCCCGATCCGTACGCATCCTGTCTGCGGCTGCACCCAGGTCTGGTGCACTGTCGATCAAGGTGCCGTCCAGATCGAACAGCACGGCTCGGACTTCTTTCCACATGCGGCTTACCCTTCGGCCCGGCGCGTGGCCAGCATGTAGTTCACAGATGTGTCTGCACTGAGCCAGTAGCGCCCTGTGATGGGGTTGTGCTGCAGGCCCTTGCTGGCCTGCAGATCAAGGCCAGCCTGACGGGCGAACATGGCGAGTTCGCTGGGCTGGATCAGTTTCGCGTACTCATGCGTTCCCTTGGGAATCATCTTGAGCAGGTATTCTGCCGCGACGATGGCCAGACCGAAGGCCTTTGCACTGCGGTTGATCGTGGAGAAGAACACCCAGCCGCCAGGCTTGACCAGCTCAGCACAGGCCGACACCACGGAGGCGGGATCGGGCACATGCTCCAGCATCTCCATGCAGGTCACCACATCAAAGGAACCAGGCTGCTCCTGTGCCAGACGCTCCACACTGACTTCGTGGTAGTGGATGTTGGGCGTACCCGTCTCCAGTGCATGCAGCTGGGCCACGCGCAATGCCTTGGTGGCCAGATCGATGCCAACCACTTCGCGCGCACCCTTGCGCGCCATGGAGTCGGCAAGGATGCCGCCGCCACACCCGACATCCAGAATTCTGCGCCCCTTCAAGGGAACTTGCGCATCGATCCAGTCCAGCCGCAGCGGATTGATCTGATGCAGGGGTTTGAACTCACTTTCCGGGTCCCACCAGCGATGGGCCAGGCTGGAGAATTTCTCCAGCTCCGCCGGGTCGGCGTTGAGGTTGATTGCGTTGCTCATGGCGTCGATTGTCGGCGATTGCGGCGACCGTTCAGCCATAAAAAAAGCCCCGTTGCCGGGGCTTTTGCGAGAAGCAATCGAAAGATTACTGGGCGGCGCGGGTGCCGACCACTTCGATTTCCACGCGACGGTTCTTCGCGCGGCCTTCCTTGGTCTTGTTGTCGGCGATAGGCTGCTTTTCGCCCTTGCCTTCGGTGTAGACGCGGTTCTTTTCGATGCCCTTGGACACCAGGTAAGCCTTCACGGCTTCAGCGCGGCGGACCGACAGCTTCTGGTTGTAGGCGTCAGAGCCAACGGAGTCGGTGTGACCCACGGCAATGACCACTTCCAGGTTGATGCCCTTGACCTTAGAGGCCAGGTCGTCCAGCTTGGCCTTGCCTTCGGGCTTCAGAACCGACTTGTCGAAGTCGAAGAAAGCGTCGGCAGAGAAGGTCACCTTGGAGGCCACGGCCGGAGCGGGTGCCGGTGCGGGTGCGGGAGTTGCCGGAGCGGGCGTTGCGGCGGGAGCCACAGCGGCGGCCACAGGCTTCAGAGCGCCGTCGCAGTCAGCAGCTGCAGTGGCGGGCGTCCAGTTGGCATCGCGCCAGCACAGTTCGTTCGTGCCGTTCTTCCACACCAGTTCGCTGGTGCCGTTTTGCCAGTTGTCGATGGTCTTGCCACCGTCAGCAGCCTTCACTTGTGCGCCAGCGGCCGTTGCGAGGGCGGCAGAGGCAAACAACATCGCCACTTTGTTCAGTTTCTTCATGGTTCTCCTCTTGGGGAAAAAGCCGCAGCAGGGCTGCGAATCTGTGGACGTCATCAGTGACCATCACCAAAA
>Ga0067045_1029295_pt1 | contig 22089 bp, 17 predicted proteins | sample TerdegcTABiofilm_FD_59184 | JGI IMG/M metagenome (GOLD analysis project Ga0067045, IMG submission 59184) | Combined Assembly of (Gp0054472, Gp0054536) Wastewater bioreactor microbial communities from Singapore -Terephthalate degrading...
CTGCTGAAGCGGCTGGTATTCCGCGACAGGATATTGTCCTGGATGCGATTTGCCTGGCATCCTCAGCGGAGCCCGATACGTTTCAAGTGACCATTGAGACGCTGCGGCGTTTTCATCAGGAACTGGACTCAGCGACCATTTTAGGGATTGGGAACGCTGGCTTTGGTATGCCCGAAGCCGTGTATGTTGACCTGGCTTATTTGATTGGTTCTGTTCCATCGGGGCTGGATGCTGCCATTGTGAATCCAGCGACGCCGGGATTGATCGAGACGGTGCGTGCCATCGAGTTTCTGACCGGACGCGATCCTTCTGGTCGGGGTTACATCAAAAATTATCGAGCAAAGAAGAAAGCCGGTAAGACATTATGAGCGATGAAAATACCTTACAAGCTTATCAAGTTGTCATGCCGCGTTTAGGACTGACGATGACGGAGGCCAAAATCCTCGAGTGGCTGGTTCCAGATGGCGCTTGGGTTGACAAGGGCACGCCTCTGTTTACGATTGAGAATGAAAAATCCACATTGGAGATTGAAGCCCCCGCCAGTGGTTATTTGCAAATACAGGCCCCGGTTGGGTCGGTTGTGCCAATTCTAAAACCGGTTGCTCTGCTTAAAACCACACAGAAGGTAGCATCTTTTCATCGAACGCCGGTCGAAGCGACGTCTCCTTCTGAAGAAGCCGGTCGCATCAGGGTGCAGGCCGCACCTGTTCAATCTGCCGCCGAAGAGAAAGAAACCTCTGGCCAAATCCGCGCCACCCCCAAGGCACGCCAAGAAGCGCGCAAACTAGGAATTGATCTGACTGGTGTAAGGGGCAGCGGGGTGCGGGGCATGGTGGTTTTTGAGGATATTAAAGAAATCCTCCACAAGCAAACTGTGCGCGCCACGCCTGTTGCCCGCCGGCTAGCCGAAGCGAGCGGTGTCAGCTTGCAGCATGTTTCAGGGAGCGGGCCGCGTGGCATGGTCACCCGCCAGGATATCGAACGGGTTGGAACGTCTGCGACGGTCAGCGCTTCAATGTCTTCTTCTACTGTCCGCCCGCTGAGCGGTCTGCGCGCCATCATTGCAGACCGTCTCTCCGCCGGATGGCGCGAGCGTCCCCAGGTGACCTTGACCACCGACGCTGATGCCACCTTCCTGGTCGCTACCCGCCGCCAGCTCAATGCAGAACTGGCACTGCGGCATGGCGATAAAGCGCCAAAGGTGTCATTCAACGCGATGTTGGTCTTTCTGGCCGCCAGAGCTTTGCAAGAATTTCCCTATATGAACGTTCAACTGACACCGGAAGGGATCCAAACGATGCCGGAGATCAACATTGGCGTGGCTGTTGATACCGAGCGCGGCTTGCTCGTCCCGGTCGTGCGCAATGCAACTTCTAAACGACTGCTTGAAATCAATGCAGATCTTGCAGCTCTGGTGGAACGCGCGCTTTCTGGTCGTAGTTTACCGGACGATCTTACGGGGGGTGTTTTTTCAATCACCAATCTGGGAATGTTCGACATTGACGCCTTTACGCCGATCATCAACCCGCCGGAATGCGCCATTATGGGGGTGGGCAGGATTGTATCCAGACCAGTGGGCGTAGAAGGTCAGATTGTCTTGAGGGAGATGATGGCGCTCAGTTTGTCTTTTGACCATCGCCTGGTGGATGGCGCTCCTGCTGCGAAATTTCTCCAACGCATTAAGCAACTCATCGAGCGACCAATGGTTATAGCCTGGCTGGATGAATGAATTTTTGGGAGGGTTAACCAGATGCAAATTAAGGATTCTGTCGTTCTCATCACCGGGGCAGCCACCCGAGTGGGGCGGGAGGTAGCGCTCTCCCTGGCGCAAAAAGGGGCTCATATTTCTTTTACGTATTACCTGGAGGATGAACCCTGGCAAGAAGCTCAAAAAGAGATTGAGGCTTGCGGCGTAAGGTGTCTGGCGCATCAGGTCGAGATGAGGGATAGCGCCAAGATCAACGCCTGGGTAGGGCATACCCTTGAGATGTTTGGTCGTATTGATGTACTCATCAACAGCGCCGCCATCTGGCTCAAAGCCCCGTTTTTGGAGATTACGGAAGAAGACTGGGATATGGCGATGGATGTTAATCTTAAAGGCCCTTTTCTTTGCTCCAGGGCTGTTGCACCTGCCATGTTGAAACAGGGTCAGGGAGTGATCATCAACATCACAGATCTCTCGGCTTTTCAGGTTTGGCCCGGATATGCGCATCATGCCTCGAGCAAAGCCGGTTTGGTGGCGTTGACCAAAGCCATGGCCTATGAACTGGCTCCTGCTGTTCGTGTGAACGCCATTGCCCCGGGGACTGTGCTGTTGCCGCCTAACCCATCCCCGGAAAAAATTAAATGGGCTGTGGAAAAATCCGTCCTCAAGCGGGTGGGCACCCCGGCTGATTTGGCTCACCTAGCTACCTTTTTGATCGAAAATGATTTTGCTACTGGCTCCGTTTACTTTGTGGATGGTGGGAGAAGCCTGGTCTAACGATGGCGACCGATATCTTGATCTATGATGGTGCTGTAAGAACTGAGCAGGGGTGGCTTTCACCTGGTTATGTTGCCATTCAGGACGGACGGATCCAGACTGTGGCGGCAGGCCGGCCCGATGAAGAATTGTTGAAAAGCGCTCGTCAAGTGATCCGTGCAGAGGGCAAAGCCCTGATCCCAGGCCTGACAAACGGGCATACGCACTTCAGCCAGACTTTCATGCGGGGGTTGGCCGCCGGACGTCCGCTTTTACGATGGCTGAAAGAATTGATCTGGCCGCTACAATCTGCTATGTCGGTTGAAGAAATGCGCCTGGCAGCTTTACTGGGACTGGTAGAAAACTTAAAATGTGGTTGCACCTCGGTTGTCCAGCATCATAAGGTGACAACCACGCGGGATCACACTGGCGTGGTCATGGAAGCGGCCAAGCAGGTTGGAATTAATTGTGTGATCGCCCGTCTCTGGTCGGACAAGGGCGTAAACTCTGAGGACGCCACCGCCATTCTGGATGAGATGGAGGAATGGTTCGCGCTTACGCGAGATAGCGCCGACTTACCATCGAGGCCTTTTCTCCATTTTGCCAGCGGACCAGCCACCCCCTGGAGATGTAGCGCTGATTGCCTTCAAAAGACTCATGATCTGGCAGTAAAAAACGGCAGTTTCACCCATATTCATGTGGCCGAAACCAGGGATGAAATTCAAATGTCGTTGGATGAATATGGGCTAACTCCCATTCGCTGGCTTGACACGCTTGGTATTCTTGGGCCGCAGAGCCAGATTGTTCATGCGGTCTGGGTTGATGAAGGAGAAATTGAACTACTTGCCCGTCGGGGCGCGCTTGTGGTCCATTGCCCCGTCAGTAATGCGGTCATGGGCTCCGGAATAGCGCCGATCCCGGCGATGTTGGATCAAGGGGTTACGTTGCGTTTGGGCAGCGATGGCCCTGCCAGCAACGATACCCAGGACCTATTTGAAACAACTAAAATGGCGTTAAGCCTGGCGCGCGCCCACCTCGTAGACGCCTCGGTGTTGCAGCCCGCTCAACTGTTATCCATAGCAGTCGGTGGTCAAGATATAATTCCAGGTTCGGTTGCCGATCTGATTTTGGTGAACCTGGCACACGAGCGCGCCATGCCTGTTCATGATCTGGATTCGGCTTTGGTATTATGCTCGCATGGGAGTGATGTTGATACGGTTATTGTGCGCGGGAACATCTTAATGAAAGACCGCCGTCTGTTGCATATAGACGAGGAAGCTCTGTTGAAAGAATGCATTCAGGCTGTGATATTGCTTCGAAAAAGAGCTGGGCTAGATTGAGAAATTTGCGACGCTCAAAATAGCCCCAGCGCCGGACAAAGTTTTTTGGAGGTAGCGAGAAATGGCAAGGATTTATGATCTTCGTAGTTTTATTGAGGTTTTGAAGGAAAAAGGTTCGTTTGAAAGGATTACCCGCCCAGTATCTTTGGATCATGAACTGGCGAATGTTGGCGCAGCGCTTGCCCGCCAGGGCGGCAAAGCCGTCCTTTTTGAAACCGTTACTGGTTCTCAAGACCTGATTCCCTGGCCGGTTTTTACAAACGCCGTCGTTAGCCCGATGACAGCCGCGATTGCCCTGGAGTGTACACCGGATGAAGTGGTGCATAAAATGGGCAATGCCCTTGAACCGGCCAATGCGATCCCTCCACGTAGGGTCACGGAAGAGGCGCCCTGGAAGCAAAATGTAATCACAGGGGACCAGATCAACCTCTACCGTTTGCCCATCCCTACTCACGGGGCGCTGGATGGCGGGCCGTTTATCACCGGCGGCGTTACTGTAACAAAGGATCCGGTATCTGGCCGCGGCAACCTTTCATATAACCGGATGCAGATTCTTGGCCCGCACACCTTCGGATTTAATGTGAATGAATGGCGCCACACGATGCAGTTTTACAAAGTACAGCAGGAGAAGAATGAACCATTGCAGGTGGCAATTGCTATTGGCCTGGATCCTGCGATCATGATTGCGGCAGGCGCCCGTTATGATAACGATGAATTGATGATCGCTGGCGCCATCCGTGGCGAAGCGGTCGCTGTTTCTAAAGGCGTCACCGTAGATGTTGATATCCCCTTCAACGCCGAGGTCGTTATTGAAGGTTATCTACCGCCGCATGTACGCCATGCCGAAGGACCCCTGGCAGAGTTCCATGGTTATTACGGTGAGTTATGGCAGAGTCCTACTTTCGAGGTCACCGCGATCTGCTATCGCGACAATCCTATCTATCAAACTATTGTGCCTGGCTGGGCTGAACATATTTACATCGGTAATGTTTTGCCTCGTGAGCCGCTTTTGCTCCGTTTTTGCCGACATGTCAGTAAAGATGTCAAGGCGCTGCATATCCCGCCGTATGCAAATGGTTTTGCTGCTATTGTTCAGCTTGAAAAGAGCAATCCTGGTGAACCGAAGAACGTGGCCATGGCTGCCTTTACGGCTCATGTGAATGTGGCGAAGGTTATTGTTGTTGATCCAGATGTAAACATTTATGACCCTGCGGATGTCCTCTGGGCGATGACTAACCGCGTTGACCCGACGCGCGATGTCTTCTTTGTACAAGGCGCGCAGGGGCATGAAATGGATCCTACTGCCGATATGCGCGGCGTTCAGACCAAAGTTGGGATTGACGCTACCTATAAACCTGAGCGACGTGATTACGGCGAGCGAATTCGTTACCCGGATGTTGATTTGAGCAAATACCTCTCAGGATGAGAATAAAATTCTAATTTTTAGAAAGGATAAAAAATATGAAAACACGATTTGCCTTATATCTACAGGATCGGCATGATATGCGCTATGAGTTGGAAATGGCGAAATACGCTGAGGACCGGGGTTTCTCTGAGATCTGGCAAGCGGACACCCGCCTGGCGCGCGACTGCATTGTTATGATGAGCGCTTTCTTGACCGTTACAAAGCGTCTGCGTTATGGTTCTGGTGTTTTACCTATCTGGACTCGTAACCCAGCGGTCATCGCCGCCAGTTGGAGCACAATGTGGGAACTTGGCGGAAAATACGATGGGCGCGGGCGCGTAATGTTAGGACTGGGCGCCTGGTGGGAACCGATTGCGAGCCGTGTTGGCGTTAAGCGTGAAAAGCCTCTATTAGCGATGAAAGAATACGTCGAAGCCATCCGCCAGCTCTTCACGATGGAAGAGGTAACCTACAAAGGCGAGTTCGTGAATCTTGACCGCATCAAATTAGACGTTGCCTTTAGCGACGCGAGCCCGCGAGATATCCCAATATATATCGGCGCAACTGGCGATAAGATGCTCGAGTTAACCGGAGAAATTTGCGATGGCGTCGTGCTTAACTATGTCGTTTCGACCGATTATATTCGCCATGCAGTCTCGCTTGTGGAAAAAGGTGCGAAGAAAGTTGGTAAAACGATTGAAGATATTGATCGCCCCGAACTGTTGATCTGCTCTCTCTCAGACAAAGATCCGGAAGCAGCGATGAACGAGGGCAAGAAATTGGTAGCATATTACTTCGCTACAGAGCCACACATTATGAAAGCCAGTGGGGCCAGCGAAGAACTACTTCAAAAAGTTCAATCAGTAATGGGGTGGCCAGCCACAGAAGAGGATTACGCCAGAGCAGCCAAGTTGATTCCGGACGAGGTTGTTCGAAATGTGATGGCAGTTGGGACTGCAGCCGAATGCCGCGCCAAAGTGAAAGAATATATTGATGCTGGCGTTACCTGCCCGATCCTCTTCCCGATGATGCCCGATATTAAAGAGCTTATTGATGCATTTGCGGATGGCGTCTAAACTATGAGTTCCTCATCACGATATTCAGAACTAGCAAAACAGGTTGAAACCGCTTCTCATGCAGTCAACGACCGTATGGTCAATTTTCTGGCAGATCTGATCCGAATTCGGAGTTATACCGGACAGGAAACTCCCGCAGTCGAACGCACGTTGAAGGAAATGCGGGATCTTGGCTTCGATGAAGTCTGGATGGATTCGGCTGGCAATGCGCTTGGGCGGATCGGCACGGGGAAGAAAATTATCCTGTATAATGCACATCTTGACCACAATGAGATCACCGATGAACGGGAATGGCCTCATCCGCCGTTGCAACCGGTGATTGAAGATGGCGTCATGTATGGTCTGGGCGCTTCAGACTGCAAAGGCGGCGTTGCCCCAATCGTTTATGGCGCTGCGATCTTTAAAATGTTAAAACTGCCAAGCGAGTATTCCGTGGTTGTGATGGGTGCAACCCTGGAAGAAGACGCTGAAGGATTTGCCTTGCGCTCTCTGGTCGAGCGTGATGGACTGCGCCCAGAGGTTGTACTTTTGGCAGAAGCCACCGACCTGACGTTGCGACGCGGTCACCGCGGCCGCTGCGAGGTGCGCGTGCGTGTTACCGGCAAAGCGGCTCACGCCAGTTCACCTGAGTTGGGAGAGAACGCCATTCTCAAAATGGTGCCAGTCATTCAGGCGGTTGAAAAGATGAACGCTGATTTGCCCGTACACCCGCTTTTTGGAAAGGGTAATCAGGTCATTTCCTTGATTAATGGACCTCACACACCCAATTCAGTTCCAAGCTGGTGTGAGATCACCGTTGATCGCCGTACGGTTCCAGGTGAGACGATGGAAAGCATCCTGGAAGGCTTTCGAAAGGTCGTTGAACCGCTCGGCGCACAGGCTTATATCCCGGAACAGCCAGTCAAGACACATACCGGCTTAAGTCTGGACGGGCCGAGCTATTACCCCGGCTGGCTGATTCCAGAAGATGCCCCCATTCTGAATGCAGGTAAAGAGACGTATAAAGCGCTCTGGGGAGAGGAACCTGTTGTGAATATCTGGCGCTTTAGCACCGATGGCACCTATTCTGCCGGCGTTGCGGGTATTCCTACCCTGGGCTTTGGCCCTGAGGAGGAAAAGTACGTTCATACCCCCCAAGACCAGGTCAACCTCGAAAAGGTCCGCAAAGCGGCCATGTTTTATGCATTATTCCCGGTTTTGTATGCTGCCCAAATGGGTTAATAGCAGGAAAATTATATCAATAGGAGATTGTAAAAATGCTTACCAATTTGTTCCATAAAGATTTCATTTCCACCGAAGATTGGAGCGTGGATGAATTGAATGCTATGCTCGAAGCCGCCGGTGAGCTCAAACGGCGATTTGCTTTCGGTGAACATCACGACCACATCTTACGCGCCAAAACCCTGTTCATGCTCTTCTTCGAAGAATCTACCCGAACTCGCAACTCCTTCGAAGCTGGGATGACTCAGCTAGGCGGCCATGCAATCTTTCTGACCCCTAGCGCTACCCAGGTCGGGCACGGCGAGAATGCCAAAGATACTGGCGGCGTTTTGGAACGCTATGGTCACGGTATTGCAGTCCGCGATTGCCGTACCGACATCGGCCAGGCTTACCAGTACGAACTGGCGAAATACGTTGATATTCCTGTCATTTCCATGCAGGATGATGTTGATCATCCCTGCCAGGCTATGGCTGATCTGATGACCATTCGCGAAAAATTTGGCAATGATCTGCGCGGCCGAAAATTCACCATTGCGTGGACCTATGCACCTAAATACGTCCGCCCGCTGTCGATGCCTCAGGCTTTAATTATGCTGATGACTCGTTTCGGGATGGATGTGACCCTGGCGCATCCTAAAGGTTTTGAACTGATGCCAAAGTGCCTGGAAGCGGCCCGGAAACATGCTGCCGAGAATGGGACAAAGTTCGAGGAAATCAACGATATGGATGAGGCCTTCCGCGATAGTGACATCATTTATGCCAAGAGCTGGGGGCCTATCACGGTGACCGAAGATCCGAAAGAGGTTCAGGCGATGTGCGATAAGCACAAAGACTGGATTGCGGACGAACGCCGCATGGAACTTTCAAAGCGCTCTTCCATTTACATGCATTGTATGCCAATTGATCGTGGCTATGAGGTTACTCCTGGCGTCGTGGATGGTCCGCATTCTGTGATTTATGATGAAGCCGAAAATCGTCTTCACGTCCAGAAAGCGCTGATGGCGCTCACGATGGGTGGACGCATCTAAGATTACATTAGGGAGAAAAGTGGGCTGGCATGAATTGCCAGCCCACAGCTCGCCTGATGGGGTTTTTTTATGGAGCAAGGCAAAGCAACTTTTTTGTTAGATCCATCCCACACGGTACAAAAAACACCCAGGGAAATTTCCGTAGCCGCAGGGCAAACCATTATGCAAGCCCTGAACTCCCACGGTATCGTATTTCGGCAGCCTGTGGTTGCCCTTGTAAATGGGCAAACCTGCGATGTATCTTACTGCTTGCAACCCGGAGATGTGGTACGCTTTTTTCCCCAAATCGCTGGAGGATAAACTGTGGATATCATTGGAAAAACATTTCAGACGCCAAATTACCAGGAAATGCTGGATGGCAAGCGCGCCTACACAGGCAAAATATTGCGCGTCAACCTCAATGACGGCCGGATGTGGGTGGACCAGCCTGATGAAGCCTTTTACCGCCGCCTGATCGGCGGGCGCGGTTTTATTCTTCATTACCTGTTGAATGAAATGCCTGCAGGTGTGGATCCGCTTGGTCCTGAAAATATATTAATCTTCGCCCCTGGCGTACTTTCCGGCACCGTTCTGCCGGGCACAGGTCGCCATGCGGTTGGCGCAAAATCACCACTGACGGGGGCGTTGGCCAGCGGTGAAGCAGGCGGCTGGTGGGGAACTGAGCTGAAAAAAGCGGGCTATGACGCAGTCGTAATCCAGGGTAGGGCGGAGAGCCCCGTCTACCTATGGATCAAAGACGGCGCTGTGGAAATCCGCTCTGCCGCACATTTGTGGGGGAAAACTACGGGCGATACCCAGGAGATCATTTGCCAGGAACTAGGGGATGAAAAGATACGTATTGCCCAAATTGGTCCTGCTGGCGAGGCTCAGGTGCTTTTTGCCGCCGTCATGCACGATATCAACCGCGCTGCAGGCCGTTCAGGTCTGGGGGCAGTGATGGGCTCCAAGAATCTCAAAGCCATCGCGGTACGCGGTTCGGCGCCGGTTGGCCTGGCGGATAAGGAGTTGATGAGCCTCGTTCAACGCTGGATCAATAAAAACTATAAGGATCTAATGGGCTGGGCAGTAGAATATGGCACCGCCGGTTCGGTCACCTACAATCACGATACTGGCGGTACGGCCATTCGCAACTATCTGGATGGCGTTTTCGAAGGCGTCAGCAAACTCGACGCTCGCGAATTCTTTCCGATTATGTTGAAAGACCGCGACACCTGCAACCGCTGTCCGGTGCGGTGTAAGCTGGTAGTGGAGTACAATGATCAGGACGTCGAAATCCAAAGCCGTTATGGCGGCCCCGAATATGAAACGCTGGGAGCACTGGGGCCTTTATGTGCGGTGAATGATCCGGTTGCGGTCGCCAAAGCCAATGAGCTTTGCGCTGCTTATGGTCTGGACACGATTTCCACAGGCGGCGTGATTGCATTCACGATGGAGTGCGCCGAAAAGGGACTGCTCTCCGGTTATGATTTTTTGCCCCGTTTTGGAGACGGTAGTTCACTGATAGAAAGCATTCATCGTATTGTTCGTTGTGAAGGCATCGGTGCCGAGATGGCGCTGGGCAGCGCCCGCATGGCAGAAAAGATCGGGCCCCCGGCGGATGAAATGCTGGCTGTGGCGCGCAAGCAGGAGCTTCCGCTCCATGACCCGCGCTTCAAGCAATTGTGCGGAATGGGATACGCGCTCTCTCCAACCGGCGCGGATCACCAGAACAATCTCATTGATAATTTTGCGACCTTCCCGGGCTCTGAAACGTGCAACCGGCTGGAAGAATTTGGGCTCGAAACGCCGTTGCCTCTCTGGGGGATTTCTGAACTGAAGATCAAAGCCTATATTGTGGAGGTTGCTTTCAAGACTTTCATGGATAGCGCGGTCATCTGCCATTTTTACCCCTATACATTCAAGCACATGGTGGACGCTCTCAGCGCCGCGACAGGCTGGCAGGTTTCTGCTGCTGAGATTCGCGAGATTGGCGACCGGATTGTCAACATGGCGCGTCTCTTCTTGATTCGCGAAGGCTTTACGGCTGATGATGATACGCTTTCAGCCCGCGCCTTTTACCGCCTGGAATCTGGTCCGATCGCTGGAAAAGCGCTCACACCTGAGGAACTCAAACTGGCCATTCGGGATTACTATGCCCGAATGGGGTGGGATGAGCAAGGTGTGCCCTCTGCCCAGACTCTCAAACAGCTTGGGCTGACTCTTGGGTAACTCCATAAGTTGTGTTGAACAATGCAAGTGTAGAGGCCGCAAAGAAAGCGGCCTCTACTTTATCCAAGAAACTTGAAAAGATTTGCTCGCTTTCTGCCAATTATTTCTACTATAATTATGGAGAGAGGCGTTTATGTTGTCTGCAATTGGTTTTATTTTTTCTCTTGTCGCTGGCCTGATCCTTTTGCTGGCAGGCCGCCGTTTGTTTTGGTTATTTGTGGCGACTTTGGGTTTTGCGGTGGGTTTTGGTCTGGCCGAACTGATCTTTGGAGACCGGTCTGGGTTCCTTACGCTTGCGATTGCGCTAGGGATTGGCCTGTTGGGCGCCTGGCTGGCAGTCGGGTTGCAAAAAGTTGCCCTGGCGGTAGCCGGGTTTGGTGCAGGTGGGTATGTCTTGTCTTTTCTTTTTCAAGCTGGCGGCGTTGAGTTGCCGGCGATTTTGCCCTGGCTTGTTGGCGGCGTAATTGGGGCGGTTCTTCTGACCGTTTTGTTTGATTGGGCGCTGGTATTTCTTTCCGCAGCCAGCGGAGCAGTAATCCTGGCGCGCGCCATTCCCTTGCTGGATAGTTTTCTTTTACTCAAGTTTGCTGCCCTTTTTATCATCGGCTTTGTGATCCAGGCTTCGGATTTCTCTCGACGCCACAGACGGAGGTGAAAAAGTGGCATCCATTCTTGATCTCTCGGATACCCCGATTTACACCATTAAATCGGTCGCTCTTCAGACTGGCATCCGACCTGTGACCTTGCGCGCCTGGGAAAGGCGGCATGATATTCTCAGCCCTTTTCGGTCGGATAATCGTTATCGCCTGTACTCTGAGCGGGATATTGCCTTGCTCCGCTGGATTAAGAATCGCCTGGATAGCGGGTTGGCTATCAGCAACGTCGCAAATGAACTGCACAGCATGATAAAAGATGGCATCTGGCCAGATATGATCCCTGCCGCCCCGATTGTTACCCCTGGAAAGGTGGCAAATCCTCCATCGGAATATTCTCGCCAGTTATTTGAAGCCTTGATTCGACACGATGAAGCTCGTTCTGGCGACTTGCTAAGGGAAATCCACTCGCTCTTTGACCTACCGACTACGTTTATGCAAATTATCACGCCTGTATTGGTTGAAATTGGCGAGGCATGGTTTTCTGGGAAGATTCGCATCACTACGGAACACTTTGTCAGCGCTTACTTGCGGGGTAAGCTGCTTTCGCTTTTACAGGCTTATCCTTCTCGCCGCGGCGCCCCTTACCTGATGCTGGGCTGCGCTCCTACGGAACAACACGAAATTGGGAGTCTGATGCTGTCCGTTTTACTGCGAAGCGAAGGATACCGAGTTGAATACCTGGGCGCTGATGTCCCCCTGGAGGATTTGACCGATTATGCCAGTTATGAACACCCGGCAATGATTGTGCTGGCTGCCTCAATGATTGAGGCTGCGATCGAGCTTAAGAAAATGTCTGGTTTTATTAAAAAGGTGAAGCCCTTGCCGGTTTTTGGCTTTGGCGGGGCGGCTTTTCGCGCTACAACAGCTTTGAAAGATCATGTAGAAGGCGTTTACCTGGGGGATACATTAATCGAGGCGGTTGATTCTATCCATATGCTACTGCCGGTCAATAGCCGTAGCGCTCGCACAGTATAGAATTTACTTTGTGAAAGCGCTGTTCCTGGCGAGTACCAGACCAATCTGGCGTGAGATTACCAGATCGGTCTATTAAAGCTTATACAAACAATTTCCTTTAGGTTATACAAAGTGCTATGATCTCTGCATAAAGAATTTATTCTTATGTAAAGGATAGACAAATGGATGGTCATACTCAAATTGATCACTATTTACCCGTATATAACATTAAAGCTGTCTCTAAATTGCTTGGCCTTTTGCCGGTGACACTGCGGGCATGGGAACGCCGTTATGGGATGCCTTCGCCCCGGCGCGGCTCTCAGGGGTACCGGCTTTACTCTGAACATGATCTTATCACCCTTCGCTGGCTAAAAACACAAATTGACGGAGGCCTTAGTATTAGCCGGGCGGTAGAATATTTGAACGAACTGCGAGACTCTGGAAATGACCCAGTTATCCAGCCTGCTCCTACTTTTTCACTTCAGCCTGTTTCATTGAACAACCTGGCCGGAGAGTTATTGGAAAGCCTGGTGGGTCTCCAGGAGAGCCGGGCTATGGAAATTATGCGCAGGGCGTTTGGTTTATACCCGATGGATCAAGTATTGGTAGAAATTGTTCACCCTGTCCTGGTCGAAATCGGTGAAAGATGGCATGACGGTAGGCTTCCGATCGCCACAGAGCATTATGCTACCCAGTTTTTTATTCAAAATTTGATGTCCATCCTTTCCGCGTCTGCGCCTCCGTGGCATCCAGAAATCGCGGTGGCGGGTTGTGCTCCAGGAGAAATGCACCAGATTGGACTGCTGGCGGTAGTTGTGGCGCTGCGCTGGCGCGGTTGGGACGTACGCTATCTTGGACCGGATGTCAAACTGGAACGCCTTGAAGAAACCCTTAGCGCGATCCGTCCCAGGCTGCTGCTCTTCACCGCAACTCGGAAAGAATCAGCTCTGGCATTGCAGGATCTGCCTGTATTGTTAAAAAAACTCTCACCCCCTCACCCTGTCGTTGTGCTGGGCGGACAAGCCTTTCAGGAGTATCGTCTTCCTAAGTATGTACCGGCTGTCTACATCCAAGCACCGCTGATTGAGGCCGTTGGTGCGATCGAAGGTTTTTTGAAGGATATCCCAGCTTGATATGGTCAGCGAATTTCGCTATTCGTGTTGTTTTCCACTTTGATTCGCTGATCACCAGACGTTGTTCATTGTCCTGATTAAAAAAACGCGCGTTTGGAAAAATGTTGCATACAATGATAAAGACTGAAGCAAGATCAGATATTCTGAAGCTTTGTACAAACCTTTAACAAGGGATCATGGTCATGTTACAAATAATGCAGCTTTAGAGAAGGAGCGCGCGACTAGTCTTTGTAACTTCTAAGGGAGGGTTCGGTTTCTATGAAAAAGAAAATCATTGTGATCGGAAGCGGTTTTGGGGGATTGGCTGCGGCTTGCCGCCTTGCCGCGCATGGAAACGATGTCGAGATATTTGAGAAACGTGACAAGCCGGGAGGGCGCGGCTATGTTTATGAAATTAATGGCTTTAAATTCGATGGCGGTCCAACCGTGATCACAGCACCGTTTATGTTCGATGATATATTCAAAGCCGCTGGCCGCCGCAGGGAGGATTACATCGAGTTTATCCCGCTCACGCCTTTTTATCGAATTTTTAATCATGAAGGCCGGCAGTTTGATTACAACAGTGACCCGAATTTTATCTATGAGCAGATTGATTTATGGAACCCGTCCGATAAAACAGGCTATAAAAATTTCATTGAAACAACCAGATCGATATTCGAAAAGGGCTTTATCGAACTCGCTGATAAACCTTTTTTACATTTGACGGATATGCTCAAGATTGCCCCGGATCTTATCCGGCTCCAATCTTACAAAAGCGTTTATCAATATGTTTCACAATTTATCAAGGATGATTTCTTACGGCGGGTGTTCTCGTTCCATCCACTGCTGGTCGGCGGCAATCCATTCGATACTACCAGCATCTATGCCATGATCCATTACCTGGAACGTGAGTGGGGTGTATGGTATGCGCGTGGCGGCACCGGTGCGATCATTGATGCGCTCCTCCGGTTGTTTGCTGAGTTGGGAGGTAAGATACGCTATAACACTGAGGTTTCCGAGATCCTGGCCGAGGGCCGCAAAGTTAGCGGTATTCGTTTGGCAGATGGTAGCGTACACAGGGCTGATGTTATTGTATCGAACTCAGATGCCGCCTCGACCTATGTATCGCTGATCGATCCCAAAAAGCGCAGGCGCAACAGCGATTTCCGCTACAAACATACAAAATACAGTATGTCCTTGTTTGTGATTTATTTCGGCACCAAACGCCGCTACCTCGATTCGCGCCTGGCGCATCACAACATCATCTTAGGCCAGCGTTATAAAGGTCTGCTGGACGATATTTTTAATCGCAAACTTCTTGCCGAAGATTTTTCTCTTTACCTCCACATGCCGACCATTACGGATCCTTCCATCGCGCCCGATGGATGCGAGTCGTTCTACGTACTCTCGCCGGTTCCTCACCTGGATGCCGGTGTGGATTGGAACGAAATGGCGCGGCCTTATCGTGACCGCATCATGACTTTTCTGGAGGAAAATTACCTCCCGGACTTGCGCGCCAATATTGTTGCGGAACATTATATTGACCCGCTGCACTTCAGGAATACGCTCAACAGTTTTAAAGGCGCTGCCTTTTCGGTGCAACCGATCTTGACGCAATCCGCCTGGTTTCGTCCTCACAACCGGTCTGAAGATTTTGACAATCTTTATCTGGTCGGCGCAGGCACGCACCCTGGCGCCGGCCTGCCGGGAGTTCTCTCTTCTGCCATTATCGCTGAAAAATTGATTGAAGAGAGATCTTAACCGGGCATTTGGATGACGAGGGGCATAGAAAATCGGGATGAATCTGGATACTCACTTGATTAAGCCATTGGATCTGGAGTTTGCAAGGATAGAGACCGAAAAGGTCATCCAGCAGAGTTCCAAGACTTTTCACTTCGCTACCCGCTTTCTTCCCCTCCCTACCAGGATCGCGATCCATGCCCTGTACGCCTTTTGCCGAAAAACCGATGACCTGGTGGACCGCCAGAACGCTTCGCTGGAAGAACTGGAACGCTGGCGAAAAGAGGTTGATCTTTCACCACAGCATCAGGTTAACCCAGTTCTCTTGATTTGGTCGCAGGTTCGTGAGCAATATTTGATTGATCGCCGGTACGAGCAGGAATTGTTGAACGGGGTCGGGATGGATCTTGCCAAACACCCTTATCGCACCTGGCAAGAGCTTGAATGTTACTGTTATCATGTCGCTTCTACGGTTGGTTTGCTCTCCATCCCAATTATCGGGCTTGCTCCTGGCGTAACGCTGGAACAAGCCCGTCCGTATGCGATTAAGCTCGGGATCGCTCTTCAATTGACCAACATTCTCAGGGATGTGGGTGAAGATGCTCGCGCCGGTCGTGTTTACCTACCCGATGAAGACCTGGAAAAATTTGGCCTCACCCGCCAGGACATCCTGCGAGGTGTTTACAACCAGGCTTTTCGCGATTTGATCCGATTTGAGATTGACCGTGCCAGAGTTCTTTACTGCCAGGCGTTGCCTGGTATTGCGCTGTTAGATTCAAAAGTACGCCCAGCGGTCGGCGCGGCTGCCCTACTTTACGAAGCTATTCTGGATGAAATCGAAGCTATAGACTATCAGGTACATCAGCGCCGGGCTTTCACAACCCTGGCTCGTAAAATCCTCATGCTTCCACGCATATTGCTTAAAATTGCCCGACTTCGCCGCCCTATGGTTTTCTGATCGGCTTGGAGCGTTTGCTTTTTCCGACGGGAAGGCGGCGCAAGAATTTTTCTTTGCCAATGGTGTTTGAAAATTAGACACTTAACGGCAATTCTTGCGGTTTTGTTAATTGCAGTCATTTAGAATTATGTTAGACTTAACTTGACCTTTCCTGTGACGGCTTCGCCGGTCTAAATGGGTTGAGAACTCGATAATTTCCACTAATGCATCATTAGACTTCCAGAATCTATCTGTCTATGAACACCATGCAGCGAGCCAACTTGATTTTGAAAGACCTTAAGAATTTTACGGCTTTCCTGGGCAATTTGTGGGGAGGATTTGCCGTGTTTTCGATCATCTTCCCGTTTGTGAACAACCTGGTAAGAATTATCCCGTTACGATTGGCCAAAGACAACGGCGTTTTGTTATGGTTTACTCCTGAATTGTTCACTGCCATCGCAACGCTCATTAGCCTTTCGATCATCCTGGCCATCTACCGTTCGCGCAATGGTTTTATCTTGCAGGCCAACCTGGACCGCCTCCACAACCTTTCCTGGAAATCTTTTGGCCTCGGGGTCACACTCCTGCTGGTGTACCTGACTTTTTATTTTTTCCTGCGTTCGAACATCACGCTCGAAATTCAGGCGCAAACGCCAGACAGTCGTCGCCTGCTGGTAGAGGCGGTACTGCTGTTTCTTTATTCAGGCAGTTTTGCTATGATTACGCGCGGGTTCGCGCTGCTTGCAACGGGGGAATATCTAAGCCGTTAGGTCGGCCTTCTTTTTTCATTGACCTTGAAGTCAAGGGGGATAAAATAATCTTATACCCTTAATCAGAGGCCGTGTCGGTGTACGATAGCATCATCGTTGGAGCCGGACCTGCAGGTAGCTTTTTAGCTTTTCTACTTGCCCAAAATGGGTTTCGCACCCTTTTGCTTGATAAGGCTGTTCTGCCGCGCTATAAGACTTGCGGCGGCGGATTACCCTACAAAACCATCCGGAGTATTCCTTTTGATCTCCAGCCCGTTTTGGAAGTCGAGGCGAAAGGCGGCAGGGTTGCCTATCAGGGCCGCACAGCCCTTAAAGTTGATTTTGAAAAACCTTATGGCTGGCTAGTGATGCGGGATCGCTTCGATGCTTTCCTGGTTGAACGGGCGGTAGCCGCTGGGGCAGAACTGGCGACTGACACCAGATTGGTTTCGCTGCGGCAAAGTGATCATCAGGTTACCGCCGAGACAACCCGGGGCAGTTTTAGCGCCCAGACGCTGATTGGCGCGGATGGCGTGAACAGCCTGACTGCCCGCGCTCTGGATTTGCTGCCAGACCGCCTTGCCGGCGCAGCCCTCGAGGCCGAAGTCGAAGTCCCGCAGAGCGCGCTTTTGGAACAGGGACCCTATGTGACCTTCGATTTTGGCGCTCTGCCAAAGGGCTATGGCTGGATCTTTCCCAAGCGCGACCACCTCTCGGTGGGGGTTTTTCAGGCTGCTCCTGGCAAAGTGGTGGATATCCGGCGGCGATTGGAGCAGTACATGGAATGGAATCCACTTTTAAGAAAGCGCAAGATTGCCCGTTTGCATGGCCATCTCATCCCACTGGGCGATATCCCTGGCGAGCTTCATCGAGGGCGTGTTCTCCTGGTGGGAGATGCTGCCAATCTGGCCGACGCCTGGATCGGGGAAGGGATCTATTACGCTCTACAGAGTGCCCGGATTGCCAGTGAGGTAATTGCCGAGGCACTCTCCGGTGGATGCATGGATCTGAGCACTTACTCCCAGCGCGTTCAGCACTTGATTGGCAAACAGTTGGCTGCAGCACGAGGATTTGCCCGGCTGGTCTATTGGAGGCCAAAAACCGCCACGAAATTATTGAGCCGCAGTCGCCGCCTGCAGGGGTTACTTTTTTCTGCCATACGCGGTGATCTTTCCCTGCAAAAGTTTAGCCGTCAGTTTTGGCTGCAATCGCCGCTCATCATCCTGGAAGCATTATCCAAACCAGAAAGCTGGGAATGACCATGTTCCCTGGACGTAGATCCTTCACCTTCATACTCATCGTAAAAATCCTTTCTCTGGCGCTCATTGTTCTCAACGCCCTCCTGGGTTTGCGGATTCCTTTCAGTGTTGGATTTCTGATTGGTTTTATCGCGCTTTTAATGGTATTTGTCGTCTGGCATTCGATTGAAACCAAGGGGATACGTAAGAGCCTGGTCATGTTGGGCGGGTCCTTCGTCATCGCTTTTATCGCGGAAGCGTTGGGAGTGAATTTTGGCCTGATTTTTGGGAATTATCACTATACCGCCAAGTTGGGCGTCCAGGCTTTTGGCGTTCCGTTTTTGGCTGCTCTGGCCTGGGAACCGATTCTCTATGCTGCTTACACACTCACAACCAGCCTTGCGTCTTTCGAGCCGCTCCCTGCCTGGAAGAACCGTATGCCGGCTTATCTCTGGCTGGCCGGGGCTGGCGCGCTGGCAACCACAGCCTGGGATATGATGATTGATCCGATTGCGGTGAGCCAGGGCTGGTGGGTATGGGAAAATGGTGGGGACTACCTACCGTATGTTGCCAATGGAGTACCGATTAGCAATTTTATGGGATGGCTGGGGGTATCATTTGTCATCCAGTTGTGTTACCGCCTGATGGTAAGGGATCTCCCTCCCTACCGGTCACCTCACCTGGATATTTACGGGCCGCTTGTGCTCTATGCTGCGCTGTTTCTGACCGCCTGTGGTGTAGCGATTACGATCCTTCAACGGCCAGAGGTGGCGCTGGTGGGGCTTTTGGCGATGGGTCCGTTTCTTGCGATTGGCCTGACGCACCTGAACCTAGATTTATCCCGAAAAAAAGCGATTGCCGGCTCAGGACTTCAAAATCCCGATGTCGAATGAGATTTATCAGGAGGGAACGATGGACATTCAGATCAATCGAAGCGCGTGTACAGGTTGCAGTTACTGCACTGTCGTCTGCCCGGCTGAAGCAATATCTCTCCAGATTCACGAATCTGTCTGGCCAGAAATTGAAGGTAGCCGCTGTATTCTCTGTGGAGAGTGTCTCTATATCTGCCCGAATAATGTATTTTCTTCCCCAAATTATGCAGCCCTGCCGGTGGAGATTGATGCGGAGTATGACGTGGTCATCATTGGCGCCGGGATTGGTGGCCTGATGACCGGCGCCGGCCTGGCGAGAGCGGGGAAAAAGACTCTGGTTATCGAACAGCTCTCTTTCGTGGGTGGGAAGTACACCCATCTAAATACTCAGGATGGTTACGCGGTCAGCACGGCTGCCTGGACCTGCCCGGGGCCAAATAGCCGGATCGGAAAGCTGAGCCGTAAACTTGGTGCTCAAATTCGCTGGATCACCATCCACGATGTCCCTTTCCGTGGAGACCATTGGGTGGTTTTGAAGGATGGCCGGCGTTTTTCATCCCTGGATGAGGCTCAAGAAACGCTGGTCGGTGGGGCGGTCGGGATGGCCAGGGTTTACCGCTGGATCGCGGATATGTACCATCCGGGTCGTGTTTACCCTGACGAGATGACTGCCCGCCAGTATATCCAGAAATTCGTCCCGAGCAATGAAGAGTATGAGCAATACGTGGAGACGATCATTACCCACTGTTTTGCATCCCAAACCGTTGATCAGTTTTCCGCGATGGAAACCAAACGGGCCATTGTTGATTCAATCGAGCAAATGACCGATTGGGGTACAGCCGCCGGCGGCACGGCGGCGATTGTTACCGGGCTCGAAAAAGTATTTTTGGAGAATGGCGGTCATATTGCGCTCAGGACTCGTGTTGTGCGTATAGATTTGGAAGGAGATCGGGCTGTTGGCGTAACGCTGGCGGACGGCCGCAGAGTGCAAGCAGCTGTCGTGATCCATAATGGCGGTTTGAACCGGCTGATTCAGCTTGTAGGGGAAGAGAATCTACCCTCATCTTATCTCAGCCGTCTGCGGAACATTAAGCCAGCCAATGTGGCAGCGCTGATCCTGGGGACGAATCGACCTTTGCTAGGCGAGCAACACTCCTTGCTGCACGCGATGGGGTGGGAGCGCACCCTGAATTGTTACGCCCCCACCTTTTTTGATCCTCACCTGGCGCCGCCAGACCGCCACATTTTGGATGTGTTCTGGGTCATGCAGCCGCCTTATGATCACCATCGGGAGCTGGAAGTGGTAGAAGCCCAGTTGCGCCAGATCTTCCCAGAGTTTGACCAGGCGGTGGAAAAATCGATCCCTATGTTCTTTTCCGGCTGGTGGACTGCTGAGATGGCGCACTGCATGGGGCAGAGCGGGGCAGATCGACTGGATCCCCAGACCCCAATTAAAGATCTTTACCTGGTCGGGTATGATTGCATCGGTTATGGGATGGCCGGCGATATTATCCCGCACGGGGTGGAGCGCGTTTTATATCTTGTCCTGGGCGATCCTGCTTACGCGCCAGAGGACGAGAAGGCGGGTAGTAAGCTCAAAAAATGGGGAAAGTCGTGGGGCTTCCGGTTTGTGGCGGCTGCAAAATCGCTTTTGGCGCGCTGGCAATGAGACAAGTTACCTGGAAAATCTCCATAAAGCTGGAGGTGGATGGAATAATCTGGCGGCTTTCAGACGTTTAAAGGTGAGGGGATTTTTTGGCGTTTTCTTTCGCAAAGCTATAAGCCCATAACGCCCTGTTTCGCGCCACGCTGTGGTCTACCCAAGGGGTGGGGTAGCCGCTTTTTCGCAGCAGTTCGCCCGGCGCAGCCCATGGGGTATGGATATATTTCACTGGAAAATCGGCCAGTTCCGGGATCCACCTCCGAATGTAGTTTCCCTGTGGATCGAATTGTTTGGCTTGCAGTGTTGGATTAAAAACGCGAAAATATGGAGCGGCATCGGTGCCAACCCCGGCTGTCCACTGCCAGCCGCCGTTGTTGGCCGCTGGGTCCCCATCTACTAGTTGAGACATGAACCAGTTTTCGCCTTCCTGCCAGTTGATTAACAGATCTTTGGTTAGAAAGGAGGCGGTGATCATACGGCCGCGGTTGTGCATCCAGCCGGTTTCTGCAAGCTGCCGCATGGCTGCATCCACTACCGGATAGCCAGTCAGTCCTGCTCTCCAGATTTCCAAATCCTGGGGCGAGCTTTGCCAGGGGATGTCGCGCAGCGTGGGATTGAACGCTTCTCGAAGGACGTGAGGAAAATGATACAGAATGGCAGAAAAAAATTCTCGCCAAATCAATTCATTCAGCCAGGCCTCTGCGCTGCGACGCGCAGCTGGATCTGCCGTATCTTCGATGGCTTTGAGAGAGGCCAATGCTACCTGCCGAGCTGAAATCATGCCGAACCTTAAGTAAGGAGACAGCGCTGAAGTACCTTCGAGGTCGAGGCGGTTCCGCCCATCCAGATATTCGTAAATTGGTCCGCTGATAAAACGTTCCAGCCGCCGTTTTGCTTCTTCTTCGCCGGGTGGGAAAAGAGTGGATACTTGAATTTCTGGCAGGGATTCGGAACGCAGGCTATCTCGCACGGGAGGAAGCGCGGCGGGGGCTCGCAAGAGCGCAGGCGAGAAAGGCAGCGCTTTCCAGGCTTTGCTGAAAGGGGTAAAAACGGTGTAAGGTTCGCCGTTTGAGCGTAAGACGGAAGCGGGATGATGCACCGTAGCTCCTACAACCCGGTAAAATGGGATGTAGCGGGCTGTTCTTTCATCCCGCCGTGTGGCATAGGGCGAGTAATCCTCCTCTGCAAAAAGCGCTGCTGCTTCGGTTTCTTCCTTTAGCTCCTCGATCACGGTTTCTGGTTCGCCCATTCGAATGACCAGCCGGCTGTTGGCCTGCCGCAGCGCCTGGTCCAGTTGCTGCAATCCCCCCAGAAGGAAAGCTTTTCGCTTCGGCGCGGCGAGTTTCAATAGGCGGGGATCCAGAATGAACAGGGGAATAACCGAATATCCTTCGGAGAGAGCTGCCGCCAGCGTTGGGTTATCCCCCAG
>Ga0067045_1029291_pt1 | contig 22087 bp, 23 predicted proteins | sample TerdegcTABiofilm_FD_59184 | JGI IMG/M metagenome (GOLD analysis project Ga0067045, IMG submission 59184) | Combined Assembly of (Gp0054472, Gp0054536) Wastewater bioreactor microbial communities from Singapore -Terephthalate degrading...
GACTAAAAAGTGATATTTAGAATTGTATGAAAAAAGTGAACATATTGTTATATATTCAACATCTTAACAGGAAAAATGTAAACAGGTTATGAAACTATCTGAAATCAAGGAATTGCTTAATGCAGATGTGATAGTTGGCGAAGAAATGCTGAATAGTGTTGAAGTTGACACAGCATTTGCATCTGACCTTTTAAGCGATGTACTGGCGTATGCAAAAGAAAGGGCATTATTTATTACTGGTCTTACTAACCCACAGGTTATCAGGACAGTTGAAGTCCTTGACCTTATTGGTGTGGTATTTGTACGGGGCAAGGTGCCTCAAATGGACACAGTAGAGCTTGCAAAGCGTAAAAATATACCATTACTCAGGACCAAATGCATAATGTTTGAAACCTGCGGAAGGCTATATGGTGCAGGGATAAAAGCATCTATTGAAAAAGTTGATTAAGCTAATGTATGCAATACATGCAATGCGCTAATCATATATTTTCATACACCTTACGAGGTGGCGACTTTGATAATGCGGGGAGGATATCCACATCATTAAAACGCGAATTGCGTACACGAGAATATCCCCCACATATTATTCAACGTGTTGCCATCGTTTTATATGAAGCTGAAATAAATGTGGTATCATACACAAAGGTGGGTTACTTTTTTGCCTATTGCAGACCAAATTCGGTGCACTTAGTAATAAAGGATAAAGGCAAAGGTATTGAAAATATTAGATTAGCGGTGCAGGAGGGCTTTTCAACAGCTACCGATGAGATACGCAGGCTTGGATTTGGCGCTGGCATGGGCTTGTCCAATATTAAGCGTAATGCCAATGTCATGCGAATTTGTTCCAAGCCTGGTGAGGGCACAAAAATTAGTATAGATATAACATCAAGCAATCATTATGGAGATTTAATTATGGACATCACGGTAAACGAAATTCAACAAAAAACAAATTTTGAACTGCTCACCTCTAAAGCCGATTGTTCAAAACTGATTACAGGTGGCTATGTTGGTGATATGCTATCTGATGTTAATGCTAATGGAAAGAAAGGTAATATCTGGATTACAATTTTAACACATCCCAATGCGGTAGCGGTTGCTTCCCTCAAGGATTTCAGCGCAATTGTTGTTGCAGGTGGTATTAAACCGCGGGAAGAATTTATCAAACGTGCCGAGGAAGAAGATATCCCTGTATTATATACTGATTTATCGGCTTATGAGGTTGTGGTACTGCTGTCCTCATTAGGTGTTACAGCCAATCATTAATAATTTTTATTTTTGGGCGATAGTTCCTGTACGTTATACTTTGCCTGTTAAATGCTTTATTGCAAAACCAGCTGCAGCCAACCCCATAATCCCTGGCATATATGATAAGCTGCCAGGAACATTTTCTTTATCCGAATCACATCTGTTGTTTCCCCTTTCCTCGTGAAAATAAACACAGGGAACTCCTTTAGTGATATGTCTTTCTTTCAGCCGCTTTCTAATAACACGAGCAAGCGGGCAATACTGGCTTTTACTGATATCGCTTATCCGTAAACTTAAAGGATCAAACGCTCTTGCAGCACCCATACAGCTTATAAATGGAATCTTATTAATATACAGATATTCAATCAAAGCCACTTTTGCAGCAACATCATCAATAGCATCTATTACAAAATCAAAACGATGTTGAAATAGACGTGCCACATTATGAGGCATAATTTGTATATGATGTTTATGGATGATAATATCTGGATTAATATCCTTTGCTCGCCTTTGGGCCACATCTACTTTTGGCAATCCTAATGTGCTGTCTGTAGCTAAAATCTGCCTGTTACAATTAGATAAATCAACAGTGTCAAAATCAATAATATGAACTGTTCCTACACCGGCACGCGCTATGGCTTCAAATGCATACCCGCCTACACCTCCAAGTCCTGCAATACACACTGTTGATGTTAAAAGTTTTTCCAGATTGTCATGTCCAATAAGCAGTGAAGTGCGTGAAAAACGTTTAAAATATTGATTATTACTGTCCATTCTCTTTACACTCATGCTAGTATATAATGTGTTACTTCAATTATAGCATATCCCTGTAGTAGCAATTATATTTCATTTTAATTTTTTATGCACAATATAAAAGTATCCAACAAATTAACTGCAGAAAATCAATACAAGGCTTTCTGCTACTTGTTGTAAGCATATTTTGCCCATAGCTTATACGGTTGCACAATATGTGCAATCCATTGATTGGGAAAAATAATAAAGAATTAGCTTTTTTTAAGCTTGTGTTAGTATCTCTGGTGGTGGTCCCCAATAGAATTTTAGGCAATGGATGCCGTTTTCACGGTGAAAATCAAAGGTATATGACCTATTTTCATAATAACTGGGTAAATTATTAGGATAGTTATCGGTATTTATTTCTTTTAATCGCTCTTTGAAATACAAAAAAAATTCTTCCAGAACATTATCCACACAAAATGCAATGATATTCGCAAGCGACATCTTCCATAGCTTCTTCACATCTAAGAAAAACTCATACTCAGATTGATACAATACCAGATGCACCCGTTTCCAGGGATTGCCAGCATTGCGTTTGCGGTAGGCTATACGTTTAAATGCTACATACGTCTTCTTTTCTTTTTTTGCTGCATACATAATGAGATAAACAAGAAGTGTCCTAAGCGGCACATCTAACTTGTGTGCATAATCACCAAGGATAGCTAAATGGGGAAGCGAAATACAGGTAGTGGTTTCAAAATCCATAGATTCCTCCCAAAGTGTGTATTGTAGTATTATCTGTTATGTCAATACTACATTACCGATAACTATCGTTGCAACAATTTTTTGTATATGCAATAGCAATAATCAATAATAAAAAAGTTGAAAAGTGCCAATCAATTCTTGAGTCTATTCCAGTGTGGTACACAAATAAAAATTGTTGCAAACACATACAAATAATTTATACAATGGAACCCATGAAGTTAATTTATTTTTGCATTTTTATTGTATTCATCCTGACAGCACCTGCATACCCTCAACTGTGGGGATACTATCTTAAAGATTCCATACCCTATGATAAACACGAGCACTACTGGGAAAACCGATTTACCAATCTTACTGTGCTGTGTTTTACAGGGATAACTGTGACCAGTACCGATTGCATTATTCCAGAATTAACCAACGAACAAGCACTTTTTAAAAAAGCAAAACAGCGAGGCATAGCACTTATACCGCATGTAACCTTTACTGATGCTAAAAGCGGTATAGCTTTCTTAACTCATCCACACCACTGGGAAAAAACAATACAAAAGCTTGCTTATGCTATACGCACCAATGGCTGGGCAGGATGTCATTTTGATTTTGAATACCTGCCACCCAAATATGCTGCAAACTTTGCACAATTTTTAAAAATTTTTAGGGCGATAGTTCCTGATATAAGTCTTTCGGCGGCAATGTTTCCCCAGGTTGAATTTAATCCCACCCATGCTGCATTCCACGATTATTCACTTCTTAGCGCTTATCTTGATGCTATCGTTTTGATGTGCTACGACCACCATAACCCAAAAACAAAACCAGGGCCGGTAACAAGCGTTGCATGGTCCAGGAAAAATATTGATTACGCATTAAAATTTTTTAACGCTCATCAAATATGGCTAGGTATTCCCGTTTATGGTTATATATGGAAAAATGGCATGTATTACTCTGTCATCACCATGAGGTCATTGCCCAAATATATGTCACTTTATAGTAACTATCGCCACAGTTCCGGAACTGTTGTTGTAGAATATACACAAAACAAAGACCGCTTCATTGCCTATGTTCCTGATTCAAAACTGTATAACCAGTTGTGTGAGTTAGCTACTTCCTACAAGCTCAAAGGTATTGCGCTGTGGCGTTTGGGATTTGAATAAAAAAGAAAAAGGGAAGCGTGTTAGCCTCCCTTTCTTTAGGGGTAGAATTATGGGTAATGTTAAAATTTAACTTCTGTTTTTACAAAGATCTTGGTGTCAGGATCATCCAATGCTTCAGACTTAACATTCTGGTAATACACCACAGCCCTCAGGCCATTGGCCACATGATACCCTAACCCTGCTGCCCATGCTGTCACCTTTGATTTGTCAAGATCATTGTTTTCGCCAAACGAATATCGACCAACTACTATAACCGGCATGCTTATGATAGTATCTAACCTGATATTGAGCCAGCTATCAAACAATTTGTACTTATTTTCAACAGCAGCTTGCCCCAAAGCTTTAGTGCTCACCTCAGGAAGCAGGTACATAGCACCTAGTTTAAAAAGCTCATCAGAGTAAACCACACCACCACCCATGTACCTGTTGTAGTTGTCACTTATCGTGTCGTTGGTATCCTGGTTACGGTAGATACCAAAAATGTACAGATCTTTAACTGGCATAATCGTTGCCATGCCATAGTATGCCTTGCCGTCATCACCAAGCTTTACCTCATCGGCATATTTATACCCTTCGCCATTGGTATATGCGCCAGTGAGCGTTACAAGTTTATTGAACAGGGAAACTTCTAAACTAACTCCCATATCTGCAGAATTGTCAATTGACTGTCCCTTTAAACTTGTGCCGCTAAGATAATAGAGAACGGTTTTTGCCTGGTCTGCATAGTTTTGCTCTAGAAAGCGGTAATCACTCTGCTTGTCAACAAAACCAATAAGCGGTGTGCTAATCATGCCAAACTGAAACTTAACGTCAGCAATGTCAAACTTTTGCTTTGCTTCCACATAGGCATACTTCAAAAATACTGTGTAATAGTTAGTCTTGGATTCAACTTTTGATTTTGTATCAGAAGGTACTGATGCAGTCACATAATCCTTTTCACTTTTAGCATCAACCTGGCCAACATCAGTGGTTACTCGCACGCTCCATATATCATCCAGCTTCTTTTTGAAATCTAAATATACTCGTTTAATTGAAAAGGTATTGTTGTTTTCGGTTTGAGTTGTACTTGAATGTTTCAATTCCTTTGACCATTCTAAATATGCCAGCCCACCAACTTCCAGTTTTGGTTTTTCCGGTACCTTTTCCTCAGGCTTTGCTTCCTGCGCAAAAACAGCAGTTGCAATTGCTAGCACCGCCAAAAACGCCATACATTTTACAAACTTCATTAAAACCTCCTTAAACTTTTGTTAAATTATTAGTGTTTCAATTGTTTAAAATCTGATTGTAAATAAGCAGCACTCCATAAAGTAATTTTGTGGCAATTGTTAAGATTTTATAAATTTTAATTTTTTTAGATTTTCCACTTTCTGTTGAAATCACTGCCCCTTAACCTGTTATAATAGCTATTTATTAAAATTCCATTTTTTGCGTCATGTGCTTGTGAGCTTTATTTAACTCACCAAAGATATATGACTTCTTATACCCACATTTATCCTCTTACACCTTTAAGAACCAAAATTTTGTTGTCTAAAAATATTCTATCAATAACGAGATGATTCGCATCGTAGTCAGGTCTAAATATATTTTGTGTTAATTACTTTTTTATGTAACAGATAATTCTTTATTTAAATTATTTGTTCTACCAACTTTCATCTCATCTTGCCCAGTCTCTATCCTCACCACAATTTTCTTATGCTCCTCACAACCATCAAGCGAGCGTATCATCCCCGATATGGCATTAATCAACATGGTTTGCAAAAATGGCTTCATAGAAATTGGTTTGCCATCAACCTCAAGCATGATCAGTTCTCGATTTCTATTCGTAAGATATTGCTTTTCAATGAAATCAACGATCACCCTTGCATCATTTATATTAAACTGAGGTACGTTAACATCAAGTTGTGTATCCGTAGCCACAGCTATCAGGTTGTCATCATCGGTGCAAAGAAGATCATCGTATGCTTCTTTTCTGAACACCTCAATTTTTGGTTTCTTTGAGCGCTTGTATCCTTCAGTCAGTACTATATCCACATCTTCAAAATATTTTGTTACAAGTTCGTCTATCTCGGCATCATGGTCTGTGTCCTTCATCACAGCAACACTAAAAGGAGATGATATGACAGTGATAGCTGCACCAGCTTTCTTGTGGCGCCAGCTATCCTTCCCTTCATGATCTATGGTAAATCCATGCACATCGTGCTTAATAGTACCAACCCTCCAGCCCCGTTTTACAAGCTCATTAACTAACTTTTCTAATAGCGTAGTCTTCCCTGTTCCTGATCTACCAACAATAGAAATCACTCTATTAGTCATAGTATCACCTCTAATGTAATTTTATCGTATTCCTGCCTCTTGTAAAAGATGTGTTTGCATACATAAAACATCAATCTTCACCATCATTTGCCTGTTTTTGAAATTTAACTTCCTCACAGATGAACTCATACGCAAAACGGCCAAGATTTTTATAAAACTTTGTTTTTGCCTTTTCCAATGTCAGCTTGTAAAAATATTCCATCCTTGGGTAAAGGTGTACTGTTAAAAGATCATTAAAAATGGTGGTGTAGTAGCTAACGTCTTTCCTGGCATTGCTATTCCCTTTAACAAGGAATATTTTGTGCAAGAGAAACTCTGCAAATTGTAGTAGAAATGCAATGTGATGGGGCTCAAAGTTTCCTGTTATCTCAAACCCAGCTTTTTTGCATAGACCAATAATCTTCTCTGTCATAACTTCATGATTATCGTAAAATACATCTTCCATTAGCGATTCTACTCCATTTTGCTCACTAACAGATGCGCTCTCATCTAAAAGGATTGTATAATCTGTGAGTAGCTGATCAGTTTCTTCCACATTATCAGGAAGATATTTTACAAACTCAGGATATAGTTCACAAACAGCATCGCTCAATTCTAAAATCCTCTCGTAAATAGTAGCATAGGGTCTATAGAAACATTGAGTTAAATGCCTGTAGATTTCACTTCTAAACTGATCTCTTTTTCTTGCTTTCATCATCCCTTGCTAATTAGTATGTAATTGCCAATCCACTTTATACTTTGATAAGGCGTACCTTTGTATCATAAAAGGACACACTACCACCCACTGGATCTAATAAACACGTATTGTTTCGAAGAGAAGGATCGGTCCACATAGCTGCATTCGCATGTATGCCAGTACCCCTTTGTGGATCTCCATCTATAGTTTCCCCATCAATTACCATGTCGGTTGCTCCTGTAGCCCAGTGCCCAAAACCAAGAACAAAACTGATAACGCCAGGCCGTATATCTTCGGTAATAATCACCCTGCCTATCATTGATTTTTTGCTTCCATTTTTTAAATCCCATTCACCTGACGGGTTTGTTGAACTTACAACTTTAACACGATCATCTGCACCAAGACCAAGTCTTTCTGCATCTATTTTGTTTATAATAATGCCATTTTCTGGCATAATAGGTTTAAGCCAATAGTTAGTGGTGGTACGCGACTTCGTCTGTGTCACTGTTCTGTTGGTAATCAAATGCAAGTCATATCCTTTACTCATATCATCAAGCGTATCACCTTTGTAATTGCGTTGGGGTAAATATACAGCAATTCCTGGCATTGAACGTCCGGTGCCAGAATATTTATTGCTGGCTGTTTTCTCCTGATACATATTCAACAGTTTTCCATAGGCGTTTTTTACATGGTTACCTTCATAAACGTGAGAATATTCTTCAAAACGCCCTCCGCGGTTTAATATATATACAACCTTTTTCCAATAAGGTCCACATATTGCTTTCCACTTTTCTGCGTCAAAAACAGTTTTAGGAAGGTGGCGCCTGGCCTGCATAAACAGTGCAAGCTCTCTTTCGTTGGCATCAGGAACATCTTTACCAGGCCCATCACCCACAGCAATGTTTGCTACCGCACGGAGATAAAAATCTTCCGGGCGTTTGATATGTAAACCATCTCCTAATGCATCAGGACCAAACGCCTTAAGACCCAGTGATTCGGAAAAAGCCATAAGCATAGCTTCAAGGCTTATAGGCATATTCTCACCATACACACGTACCGTTTCAGGGATAGGTGCAATAGATGGCTGTCGTACCGGTTGCACTTTGTTAGGCATGTTTGGATGCGACCCTTAAAATTCCCAGCGCTCAAGATACGATAGATCAGGGAAAATATAGTCGGCATACATCGAAGAAGTACCTATAGTAATATCATTGGCAATAAATAGCGGAAGTTTGTTTACATCAGCAAGAACTTCAATGTTGGTATGTCCTGCTGGCAGAGCATATGCAGGTGTTCCCATATAGAGGATGAGTGCCTTCACAGGGTAGGGATACGCATCACCTATGCTTGGGATAATCTCTTCATAGACGTCGCTTGAAAGCGGATACCAATTGCGCTTAGCTGGATAGCCCTCAAAGAGCGATGTTTTCTCATAGGCAATACCGTGACGTATGGAACTTACACCAAACGCTTCAATCTTTCCTTTTACTTTGGTAAGATCAAAAGGACCACCCTTCTTTCCATCATATCCGTAAGTACTGGCTGCAATCATACCACCTTTCCAGTCAAAGTTCCCTAATAACATATTGACCGACATCCAGGCCAGCACATTATAAAAGCCATTGGTATGCTGTGCCGGCCCTCTGTGGATATCCACTGAGGCTTGCTTGCCATACGTTGTGAGTTCCCTGCATACATCTTCAACATCCTGTGGCTGTACACCTGCTATCTCGCACCATTTTTGGAAAGTATTCTGACTTGCCGATTCTTTAAGTAGCTGTAGGGATGATTTGACCATAATCATTTTCCCGTCATGAAAAATCTGACGATCAACAAAGAGGTCACCATAAACTTGAATATTCTCACTGTTAGGATCAAAAAATACAGGATTGCCATTAACCAAAGCGCAAAGCGTATTCCCGTTTCCCCTGATGAACTTGCCAGGCTTACTATCTTTTACCTCAACAAGCCATGTGGCGTTTGACCATGATTTTTCGCCTATTGCTTTTGCTGCTCCCTTCGTGGCACACTGTAAAAAACGCTGATCATATTTGCCATTATCAATAATCCAGCGTATAATTGCTAATGCCAGTGCAGCATCCTCACCAGGTTTTACTGGCAGCCATTTGTGCGCTTTTGAGGCAAGCTTGGAAAAGCGTGGATCTGCCACAGCTATCTTCGTTTTACCACTGGCTAAGTTTGCCGTAAGTCGGACAGTTCTATTCGTTGGCCCATAATTTGCTTCAAAAAGGTTTGCTCCTACAAAAAGTACATAGCGGGCATGTTCCAGATCGGTTTGCCAGTAGAATTTCTGACCATCTTTAAATTTCCCATCAATATACTGTTCGCTAATTGCCTTGCAGGTAAAATACAGCGAACCCTGACACACTGTCGTATGGCCATGGAGGTTTGTGGTGCCAAAAGCAGCACCAAAACGTTTGATAAAATCACTACGACCACCTTTGAGTCTACCCCATGCTATTACCAGTTGATTGTTCTTAGGCCCTAGATCGGGATGATCAGGATCTATGAGGGTATTAATATATTCTGCATATTTCCTTTTAAAGGTTTCAAGCAATTGAGTTTTTTGCTGAGGATTCTTTTCATCCCAATATTTCTGAATATCTTCTGCCATATTTTTGGCCACTTTCCCATCTTTTAAGGCCATAATTGATCTGAGCCCTTCTACATTCCTATTTTCCTCTCCCCTTAGGTGTGCAAAGAGCTTTCCCCCTTCAACAATTTCTTTTACTGCCACATCAAAAGGTATGCTTTTCCACCTGTTAGATCCTCTTGGACCATCACGTTTTAAAACCTTTACTATCCTGTAGGGATCATAGGCAGTTTGTACACCGGCTTGACCTTTTGGACAAAGTCCCGCATCTATTTGAGCAGCCTCCTCCACAGAGGTATTCATAGAAATATTTGGTACCATATTGAAAGGATTGTAGGGATTACCATCGATTTTTACAGCAACATTGTTTTGTATTTTCACTTTAATTCCACATCCGGTATTACAATTAAGACACACCGAATAAATGATATTCTCAGGATTGTTCAGTATCGAAGGTTCATCGGGTCTTGAACTTTCAATAATTGCATTGGGGTTATTCTTACAACCCATAATACCCATAAGTGTTGCTATTCCGGCGCTTCCCAGAAGAGCTCCCGTAGTTTCTTTTACAAAAGTTCTGCGAGATAATTTCCTATTTTTCATTACTATCATCTCCTCCTAATTTTCCTTTTCAATATATGTTGATAAAATTTTATGGCTAAAATAGAAAAGGGCAAGGCCAAATGCTATCACAAAGAGGGTGATGAGATATTCAACCATTGTTGGCGAGTAGTTAAAATTAAGACGGGCATGAGTGAACGCTTCATTAAGGCCTTTCAGTTCAGGGATTGATTGCCCGGGTATAAGTATATTCAAGCGCGTTGAGATAAACGTAGTAACAATGATAAATGCCCCTATCGCAAGCTTTGTAACAGATTGGGCATTGAATATGAGATAGAAACCGATTATAGCTCCACCTACATGGATTAGCCAAAACACCCACCAGAATTTTCCAAATAGGATAAGATAGATAGTTTCTTTCAGGTGCGATATTGGTGACCACAGTGCAAGGCTGTACTCGCTAAATTCCCCCATAAAATAGACAGCAATTCCTGCAAGAATGATTTTTCTAAGATACGGATAAGGTCCCTGCTCTGGAGTATCTATCGCAGCAGATTCCCCTCTAAGGTAGTAATAAACCAGAAGCAGAGCAGATGCCCCGGAAGTGATTGCTGATGTGAGAAAAAGCACCGGAAGTATTGCAGAACTCCAGAATGGCTTGGCATCAACAACACCAAAAAAAGCACCACTCTGGCTGGGATATGCAATAGAGAGCAGTAATCCAAGCAATAACAAGGGGACAAGCCATCCAGTCTTATCATTAACTACATTAGCCTGCCGTCTTTTCACACTCAAAAAAAGCATGATACCCACAAGTACAAGAAAGATGCTATACATCCAGGCATTGAACGCAAGCATGGATCCAAAATTAGGAGAAATCCCAACACGGTACGCACGAAACGGACGTCCCAGATCAAGCCATATTGCCAGAAGGCCAGTTATAAGGCTACAAGCAGAGACCAAAAGTGTAGTATTGAGATTTTCTCTTAATCCTTTAATTCCTTTCAGATACCCAATTACACCAACTGCAAAAGCTCCACCCGAAATACCCACAGCGTGAAAATATACTGCTATCCAAATTCCCCAGGGAACATAGCTCCCATATCCCGCAAGCCGTTCACCTGAAATTACTTTTATTAAAAGTCCTATTACTCCAGGAACAAATAGGCATAACCATAAGATCTTTAATTTTTTAAGCATAGTCTCGTTATTGAACATTTGTATCCATGATATAAGTTTTGCTATCATATACCACCTCACACTAAATAGATGACTTGGGGCTTTGTGCCTTTCTCTTCAAGTAGCTTCATCTGATTGCTCGATTTTGCCATTTCAGCCACAAGGCTTCTGGCGTCATTTGCATCACCAAAATAATTTGCACGGCCTATACAGGTGCTCACACACTGCGGCAAAAGCCCCTGCTCAATCCTGTGTAAGCAGAAGTGACATTTACGGGCATTCCCTACGGGTGAACCATGACCTTCACGGCTCCATGATTTGTTGTATTCATTTGACGGTTGTTTCTCGTATGGTTGAATCTCCGGGGTATGTTCAGTATAATAATTTCCAAAATCGCTGGTGCGGGCACCATAGGGACATGCAGTAAGACAATATCGACAGCCAATACATCTATCGTAATCTATAATGACCACGCCATCTGGTCGTTTCCACGTAGCGCGGACAGGACAGACCGATACGCATGAGGGATTATTGCACTGCATGCAGGGTCTTGGGAAAAAGCGCGTTATCTGGTGAGGGTATTGACCAATATGTTCAGTTATCACTGGCCTATACACAACCCCCGGTGGAAGTTTGTTCTCAGCAATACATGCAACTGTACACGCATGACAACCCACGCATTTTCTTGTATCTATCACCATTAACCATCGACGCTGTTCCATTGGTTTTAAAAGTGCACGGCGAAGCTCATTTTGCATCCTGACAAGAATATCAACTTCTCCAGCACCATCCTGAACCGGGGGTATTTTGTGTGTTGTTATAGGGCCTTTTGGCACAGCTGGATTTGGTATAATTCTTGATATTACAGTGGACATCACTCCAAGCCCAATCGCAGATCCTATAAGGGTAATTGCACGTTTTCTGTCTATTGGAGTTAAAGAATAAGCTTCATCTGAAGACTCGTTATCATCCACCGCTGATCGCAATACCTCATCAGTTTGCTTTGGCGATTTAGTGGATTGTTTTTTTGCCATATCATTCCTCCTTCAATTTCCATTAGCTCATATAGTTAATGTGCAAACATAATATTGTATGATACTGTAATGTGCTGCACTTGTGGTTTTATGAATTACCGTAAATGTCTTTTAAAAAAATTTAATAGTTTTACTCATTACACAGCATTTTTTGCATACGTATATACTAGCTAATACATATCAGTCACACGCACCAGTTGATCCCACAATTTTTTTATCACTACCAAACCGTAATGCAAAGTCAATCCCGCAAGAAAACCAATTGTCAGATTGTTGAGCACAAAACCAAAAATTCCAACTATAAGCGCATTAAAAAATGCTTTATTATCATCCATAATATCTTTGATATATGATGCATGCTGAATTCCCACGTAAAAAAGAATAATCCCTAAAATACCCACAGGGAATGCCGATATAAATGCAAAGGAGCTATTTCCTAAAAACAGAGCAATGGAAATGAATGTTATACCTATGATATACCCTGACATACTATCTTTTGCTCCAAAATTATAATGAGCAGTCAATCCACCAGAACCATGACACATTGGTGCGCCACCAAACAAACCTGAGAGTATATTTGCTAATCCAATGCTCAGAGGAATGCTTATAAGATTTAAACGTGTTGCTTTATCTCCATATAGCAATATTCCAGTATTCCTGGTGGCAACAATGGAATTACCAAATGTCAGGGCAATTTGTGGAATGACCAATATTGTAAACCCGGTCACAAAATTATCAATGTTTGGCAAGGAGGGAGTAAAATCAATATGACCTGTAAATGATAGTGATATTTTACTCAAAGAAATGGCAACGCCAAGAATCATTATGGGAATGAGAGGTGGAATACTTTTATATTGAGTAAAAACCACAAAAAGAAAAAAACCCACAATACATGCAATAGCAATATCATTAAATATGAAATTAAAAGAAGTCTTTACCAGCATGGCCCCCAATCCCAGTTGAATACCCCGTATAACTGACAGTGGAAAAATATTCCCAAGCTTTTCACTAATCCCCGTTGCTGCAATTGCTATCAGAATTATGCCCATCAGGATACCCGCAGCATTAATCACTTCAAATCCAAGACCCATCGAGATGGCTATAACACACATCGCTTTAAGCGGCTGCACTGGCATTGTAATCCTGAAATAGAATGCTGAAACCACATAGAATATACCCGCAACAAGCAACATAGCTGTGGGGTTTATCCCATTTTTAGAGATGAGGAGAATAGCTAATGGAAAAAAAATTCCAATGTCTCCAAAAGCTCCAGATATATCCCAGAGTAACTTCCTCACATTAGCCCCTGATACTTTGTTTCATAGTAAATCTTTAATTAAAATAGTCTCTCGTAAAACAATAGAGCCAAAACATTTCTATAACATTTGCATACTGTGAAAATCAAATCAATCGCATGAAATACAAATGCCTTGTGGTAGTAACAATTTTTTTGTTGTGGTATAAAAGACTACAAGAGGGTAGTTATATGAGTTTCGTATCTATAGCACGAATTGCATATTTTTGTAGTTCAAAGTTGTTTTTCAGGTTTAGTTTATTTTTAATGCGTTCCCGATAGGTGTTTATGGTATTTATGCTCAAATTGAGTGCTTGAGAAATTTCTCGTACACTTTTGCCACTGCCGATTAAGCGTAATACCTCAATTTCTCTATTAGTGAGACTAGATAGCAAGTTTTCGCTGTTATTTGCTATACCACTAATAGCCTTATTTATTATTTTTTCAGACATCTGTTCACTTAAGTAGATCCCTCCATTCAGAATTTTCCGAATGGCGGTGATTACATTCTCGTATGTCTGCTGTTTCATGACATACCCCCGAGCGCCCAAACGCAACGCGCGCTCAGCATAAATTGACTCATCATACATCGATACAATAAGTACAGGAATATTCATACCAAATGCCACTATATCCTTTGTAAGTTCAAGTCCACTGGGACCATCAAGTCCTATATCCACAATAACTAAATCAGGCTTAAGCTTTCGTATAAGCTGTAGTGCTTTCTGTGCATTTTCTGCCTCTCCACATACCTCAAGGCCTATCTCTCTACCAATAAGCTGGGAAAGGCCATATCTGAAAACGGGATGATCATCAACGATGAAAATCTTTTTGTTCATAATCTTCTATCCTTCCATTTTATTTTCATTATTACCACCTTTAACCCCTACAATGCAAGCAATTGATGTTCCTTCATTACCACTGTTAATAATAAGCTGGGCACCAATCATATCTGCCCTGTATCTCATAATGCGCATGCCAAGACCATCCTGAGACCCTATTCCATTGCCAAAACCTTTACCGTTATCCATAACCTCCAACTTTAAAAGCCCGTCGTTCATTTTCATAGATATATTAATCTTTGTTGCTTTACTGTGCTTTCTTGCATTCGTAACAGCCTCCCGGATTATATAGAATAGATGTCGTGCGGTAATATCATCAAAATGGAAAGCTTCACTGCATATATCAAGTGAGCATTCAATGCCATATATACCTGCTGATTCTTCAACCATCTGGCGTACCGCCGGAATAAAATTTCCCGCACCAAGATCAACAGGACACAACCCACGGGCCAATCGTCGCGATTTTGAAATTGTGTTTTCAAGAAAGTGTGAGATCTCTTTCAGACGAATAGAATCCTCATTGTTCTCATCCAAGTCAGAATATTTATTTTTCATAGAATGCACAGCCATTTTCAATAACACATCTATACCTATAAGGTTTTGCATAAGGTCATCATGCAGGTCCTGTCCAATTCGTTGCCGTTCAGATTCATACACATGGATCACATCCCTTTCCAGTTCTCTACGTTTGGTAACATCTCGCCCTACTTCTACGATTCCTACCAGTTTGCCATCATCCCCATAAAGAGGGCTCGCTGACACTTCATAAATATACTTAAAGTCACCTGTGGTATAAATCCGCTCAAAAAAAACTGTTTTCCCTATACTTCGTACAACAGACTCTATATCGCCATTGCCGCATTCATCGCATGGATATGTACACCCATCAAGCACATTCATGCATGAAGCATTACTATTGGCAAGAAGCTGTTTTCTTTTGCGAGCCGAAACATTCAACATCACTACCTGGTTTTCAATGTTCCTGACTATTACTTCATCATCTACACTATCGATAATGGTTTGCAGGAAGCGATAGGAGTCAAGAAGGGCTATATCCGCCTCATTCCTTTTAACCGTTTCCTTCCAGAGCAAACCAACACGATCATCAGTGCGATTTTTCTCTCCAGATGATACATTGTTATTGTTTGCCATCACGGCAAGGGCAGCCTCTATTCTTTTTCTGATTGTAATGTCCTTGGCAACACCAACAAAACCTTTTATGTCCTTATCTATGCCATCCGAGATTGGTGACATTGAGAAAACTGCAGGTGTCTCCTTGTTTTCTTTGCTTATAAAGCGCACTTCTGCTTCAATTGGTTCACCTTTTGATAATGTTCCATCAATCATTCCATCCCTATCCTTTTGTACCAGCAGTGTTCCCACATGTTTACCAATAAGATGTGATTTCACACGTCCAGTCAACGACTCCATTGCCCTATTTACCATGACAATTACACCCTGTCGATCAGTGACCACCAGTGGATCAGTAATATTGGTAATAATCCTTTCAAGATATCGTCTTGACTTACTCTCGCTCTTAAGTGCCGATATCAGCCGCTCTTGTTTTTCTTGGTTAAATACATTGAGTATGCCCATAACTGACCAGGCAGATACAAGACCACACAATGATCTGAAAATAAAAACGGGCAATCCAGTATATTGAAAAAAAGAATCTATATTAAGGATAGTAGACGGGAAAAAGCTCCCCTGTGTCCGCACCAATCCGCAAAACAACGCCCACAATATGAGTGATATTCCAAAGCCGTAAAAGTATTTACCCATAGAAACTACCCTCATTGGTCTGTACAAGTTTCTATAATAAAGAATTAACCCTGCACCAGCCATAATCCCTCCTGGAAATCTTACAAAATAACCGATAAGGACATCCAGGTTAGTACCAAAATCAAGAGATACAAGTGCAGTAAGTATTACAGCTCCTAACAATATGAGGAGAAGATACCATAGACGCACTATGGAATATGTGATAGTCAGCATCATCACACGTCTTCCAAATTCAAAAAGGAATGCGTATGACACATAGGTCAATAACGAACCAATAAATTTCGCTTCTACCCATTGATGGCCGGTCAACACATACCACATATCAATAAAATCTGCAGGTGCATGTACCAGTGCATATGCAGCAAAAAGCCAAAGCACACCAGCAAGGCTGTATTCGCTATTTTTCCTGTTATGCGACAATATCGCTGTAGCAATAATGATGTACGTCATGCCATATACAAGAAAAACCAATCCAATATTTTGTACAAACCATTCAGACATGGAATTTATTTCCTCACACTTTTGCAATAGCTCAATTATTATGCACTATTAAACCATTGGTCAAGAATTTCTTTAAAATCTATAATAACATTAAACCTTTTATTTTTAGATGTAATGTAACGTAACCTTACATCGCTTTCAGGTATACAAAGCCTGCTTTCAAAATATCACTTTACCGATTCAAATATATATAACTTGCTTTTTCACAATCCAAACGTACTCACCGTATTTCTCAAAGAACAAGCTGCTATACTTATTCCTTATATCTGTAGAAATGTTCTGTTTGAACTTTTTTAATTAGCACATAGCTTACCTTCATCAATTTGAGCAAATAGTTCCTCTATTAAATTATGCTTAACTCCATGATTCTACACAATTTGTTTTTCATTGATTCGTTATATGAGACAAAATCAACTATATGATTTGTAACATAATATCGCTTATAAAAAAAATTTATAATTATCTACCAAAAGCATAAAAAAATATTGACAGATTTTTAATTGCGCGATTATATGATTATATTGGAATATATGAATGCTATTAAAAACAATGAGTATAGACAAGATTTTCAAAGCTTTATCTGACAACAACAGGCTCCGAATAATGAACCTTCTCTTCCAGAGCGAGCTCTGCGTCTGCGAAATAGAAGGAATCCTTGGCTTATCACAGACGAACGTGTCCCGTCATCTCATCAAGTTGCATCAAACGGGAATCCTTGATTCAAGAAAAGAAGCACAATGGGTCTATTACCGTATAAACCAAGATTTTATCAAGGAACATCCAGATCTTGTCAGGTATCTCAAAAAAACTTTCAAAAATAATGATGCTTTTCATTTTGATTCAAACAATCTTTTAGAAATGAGAAAGAAAGTATCATATGGTTTATCACTTAAATGCTGAAATGGGTAATAATTTTTAGTGTAAATATGAATATATTTGCATATAGTAATATAAAACCGGAGGTATAAAATGCAATTTTTGCACAAAGTTGAAATTTACGATCCGCCCATGTGCTGTCCTACGGGCCTCTGTGGTCCGGCAATAGATCCAGCACTTTTGAAAATCAACGACGCCATACTCGCGCTAAAAAAACAGGGGGTCATGGTTGAGCGGTTTGGCCTCAGGAGCGACTACATGGCCATTAAGGAAAAGACCCTCGTTATGGCGCTCATTCATAAAGAAGGAATAAAATCTCTTCCAATTACAGTGATAAATGGGAAGATTTTTAAATCAGGAGAGTATCCATCTTACGAGGATATTTGCAAAGAGCTCAATATCGAGCCATTAAAATCTAATAAACCGATGACTCTTCAAGTCGGATAACCAGGAGGAGTGATATGTTGGATGTAACTGATCGTGCAATAAAAGAATTCAAGAAGATAATAGCGGAATCCAACGCCAACGGCTCGGGAATACGGGTTTTCGCGTCCGGTGGCGGATGCTGCGGGCCGTCATTTGGCCTGGATATATCCGAGAAGGGAAATGAAGGTGACAAATTGGTGGAGAAGGACGGTTTGAAGATATACATCGATCCAACGGTATCAGACATTCTTGCCGATGCCACAATTGACTACATCGATTATGGCCCCCGCAAAGGTTTCACTATTCTCGGATTACAGCAATCGGGGTGCTGCTGATTATTACTTTAATAAAGGAGCTTACCATGAGTCAGTACTTATTCTTTTCAGGCAAAGGCGGCGTTGGGAAAACCACCATGGCTGCTGCCACTGCAATACATAACGCCGATGCGGGCAAAAAAACGCTGATCATATCCACCGATCCTGCGAGTAACCTTGCAGATATTTTTGAAAGGCCTATCGGACACGGCGTCGTAGATATAGCACCCAATCTGTACGCCATGGAGATCGATCCCGACGCAGCGACCGAGGACTACAAGGAAAAGGTGATCGGCCCCATGCGCGGCATCCTTCCCGAAGACGTTATGAAGGTGATGGAAGAGCAGTTCAGGAGCGCCTGCACTGTTGAGATAGCCGCTTTCGACAGATTTACTGATTTTCTTACGAATGACGAATATGACGTGATCGTATTCGACACCGCCCCCACGGGACATACCATACGCTTGCTTGAATTGCCGATAGACTGGTCGAAGCACATTGAGGAAAGTTCTAAGGGCGCCGGGCAGACCTGCCTGGGTCCCGTTTCATCCATCCAGGGATCGAAGGAAAAATACGACAATGCCATCAGGGCAATGCGCGATGCAGCGAGAACAAGATTTTACTTGGTAATGAAGCCGGAAAAAACCTCTCTGGCCGAAGCGATGCGTGCACACGACGAACTTTCAAAACTCAAAATTCTCAACTATGAAATCATCATCAATGGCATCATCCCGGAAAACGCTGTAAATGGGAAATATGGGAAGATGATCGAGGCCCAGAGGCAGCATATACAATCAATTAGCGAGGTTTTCCCCTACCCATTGCGGAAAGTGTATCTGCAGGGCGCCGAAGTAAAGGGCCTGGAAAACATTCGTGCATTTTCAAAGATCGTGTACGATGGAGGCGGCCGGCTCAATACCGTTTTCCGCGCGGAAAATCCGTTTGAACACTTTGCGACGAGCGCCGCACTTCGCGATATCATCACCCGAAAGCTCGACCACCGCGTCATCATAGTCACCGGGAAAGGCGGTGTGGGCAAAACCGTCACTGCCTGCGCCATGGCTTCGCGCCTTGCTAAGGAAGGGAACAGGACGCTTTTGGTTACCACCGATCCGGCAGCGCATATCGGTTACGTTCTTGATGAAAAAATCGGCGATACAGTTACCCCTATGAAGGGAGTGCCGGGTTTGTATGCTGCTAGAATTGATCAGAAAAAATCCGTGGAGACGTACAAGGCAAAAATCATAGCCGACTCGGAAAAGGCGGGCTATTCGGACGACATGATCCTGGCTCTTAAAGAGGAACTCGAATCGCCCTGTACCGAAGAGATGGCAGTGTTCGAGGAGTTCTCACGTCTCATAAGCAGCGGCGATTTTGAGTATATTGTTTTCGATACCGCCCCCACCGGCCATACTCTGCGCCTTTTGGAGCTTCCGTATGACTATGCAAAGCAGGTTGAAATGATGGTTAACGTGAAAGGCGACGCCGAGTTCACCAGCGATGCAAAAAAGAAGCTGGAAGAGCTTGTGGCTAATCTCAAGAACAGGGATTATTGCTCATTCTTTCTTGTTTTTTATCCGGAGTATACGCCGATATTCGAGGCTAAAAGGTCGCTTGATGATTTGAAATTGGCCGGCATAGAAGTCCAGGCCGTTATCGCCAATAACATTTTAGACCAAAACCCCGCCTCGGAATTTTTCACCGGGCGCTACAATATGCAACAACACTATCTCAAAGTGGCGTATGAGCAATTTAAACTCCCAATGTTCAAGATAAAGTTGTTTGATGAGGAGATAAACGGACTTTTAAAACTGAAATGGGTTGAAGAAGAATTGTTCGGAAATGGCTAATAATAACGGAGGAATGCATGATTTCAATCGGCGTACAAAATGATTCGATTCTTAACGATAAAACAAGGGAACTGATCGCCATAGGAGCCTCTATTGCCGGTAACTGCATGCCATGTCTTCGGTATCATTTCGCAGAGGCGGTGAAGGCGGGGTGTTCCCTGGGCGAAATTGCCGAGGCGGTGGAACTCGCCAAACGTGTCAAAGAGCGTCCCATTGCCGACATTTACAAGCTTTCTGAAGAACTGCTGAAGAAAGAACGCGAAAAAGGAGAAGCGGGCAATGCTATTGTATGAATACAAGTGTGAAGACTGCGAATCAACCTTCACCGTCGTCGCGACAATGGCTAAAAAAGCGAAGGGATTTCCCGTGGCCTGCCGGATGTGCAGAAGCGAAAGGGGAAAACAGATTTTTTATCGTCATATCCCTCATCGGAGGAAATGGCAGCGGATGGAGGCTGCTGCGGTTAAACAACATAAACGTGCCGTAAGGAGTTAATGAAAATGAAAATAAACATTGCACAGATACGCGAAAAATCAGAGCTGATGAGAAAAAATATAGGACTCACGTCATACCCTGTCGGAGTTAAATTGTATCTTTCAGAAGAAAAGACAATTCCCGATAATGCTGTAAGGCTAAAAGGGCACAGATACTGCCAGGCCCTCATGCGGGCCAGGCGGGGTGAGCATGTCATACTGGACGCCGATGGCATTTCCTGCCCTGCCGCCGCGGCCGCGTTCGGTTTTAAACCTCTCCCGGAAGGTCTAAAAAACGGCAAGGGGCTCATAGGGTTTGGCATCACAAAAGAAGAACGGACTGGCGTTGAGATGTTCAAGCGCATGACGGTTTTACGACAGGGTGAATTAAAGGAACTTTATCTCTTTCCTCTTGATTCGGCAATCATTGAACCGGACATAGTAATAGTTGAAGACCGCATCGAGAACCTCATGTGGATAGCTCTCGGTTATCTCAATGCCCGTGGAGGCGCTCGTATCGAAAGCTCTACAGCCATCCTGCAGGCTACCTGCGTTGACGCCACGATCATTCCTTATAAAACTCAAAAAATGAATTTGAGTTACGGCTGCTATGGCTGCAGGGACGCCACGGATATTGGTCATGATGAATCGGTCATGTGGTTCCCCTTCAGCGATTTTGAGGCGATAACGGACCATGTCGCGTACCTTGCGGAAAAGGCCATGCCCAATTCAAGGGCTAAAAACGCGTACACCCAGCTGAACAGGAAAAGAGCCGAGGAGGTGTAAAAATCTGATGACTTCTTGGATACAACTTCACAATAAGGAGAATAGGAGCATATGGACATGAAAACAAAATATCCTTTACTCTCCGCTAAAAATATCCCAGCCTATGGCGTCGTTATGGGGTTTTGGATAATCGTTTCCCTTATATCCGCATTCATCATGCGCCATGTATCAGGCGGCGCTATCGGGTGGGGAGCAGCGCTTGTCCTGGGCTTCGCATCGGTTATGGCGGGAATGGGCATCATGTTTGGTGCCAGCGCTGCCAATCTTAAAAAGCTCAGACCCGGATTCGAGCGTCTGGCGGCAGGGGAGAAAGACCCCCAAATTCCGCGAGTCTGGTGCCCGGTGCTCACCATGGCTATCCGGGCCGCCGTGGAATTAAGTGAAAAAATAGTTGAAAAGGAGACCAACCAATGAAAAAAGCGATCTTGATGTGTACGTGCAGTTTTTCATGCCCCAGCATGAAAGAAATTTATACATTTCCATGAGGTCATTTAACCATTCTAAGCACGCTAATCACAGTAAGTTTAAATTTTTTATTTTTTTACACTCTTTCCGGATTGTTGGGAAACCTTATCCATCATAAAGTGATTTGATTTCTTTAAAATTGAACTGTTGAATTATCTTCAACCTGAAATATTCAAAATCTTTATATCCATACGCCATTCTCTGTATG
>Ga0067045_1029296_pt1 | contig 22085 bp, 17 predicted proteins | sample TerdegcTABiofilm_FD_59184 | JGI IMG/M metagenome (GOLD analysis project Ga0067045, IMG submission 59184) | Combined Assembly of (Gp0054472, Gp0054536) Wastewater bioreactor microbial communities from Singapore -Terephthalate degrading...
CAGGAGAGCGACACCCCTGCGCGACACCGCGCCCTGCCAGCGTGGCCAGGGCGCGGTCACCGCATCGATTCTGGGGAAGTCGACAGCAACGGCGCGGAGAGCCATCAGCCGGTCGCCCCGTGTCGGATCTCCTGCAGCTCGGCGATCCGTCGTCCTGTCGTGAGCAAGAGGACCTCGTCGGAACACTCGAGGGCCCGGAGCATACAGGGACAGGCCAGATGGTGCATGACTCTCATCCCTTCTTTGCGCTCGGTGACGATGCCCGCTGCCTTGAGTTGAGCCAGGTGCCGGGAAACCGTGGATTGGTCTAGGCCCACCAGATCCGTCAGCTCGCTCACGCAGCGATCACCATGGGTGAGAGCCTCGAGCAGAAGGATGCGGGTCGGATGTGCCAGCGCTTTGAGAATACCCGCTCGTGCCTTAGCCTGTGCGTAGTTCATGGCTCGAAGTATATGCGGATATGTGCATAGATGCAAGTATCCGCTCGATGTGCACCGGAGGGGCGTGTGTCGGTCCGACAGCCTCGGTTCGCAGTGGATCTGCCTGGATGGACAGACCCGACCGTCCCAAGACCGAGCCGACGATGAAGACCGGACGATCGCCTGACCGCACCGGGGCCTGCGGCCGCGCGCTGGGGGATTCGCCGTGGGCCCGGGGCCGGACATTGCGGTCGGGAGCTGGTCCACCCCCACACTCCGCAGGTCGGGCCTGTGTTGCGGTTCCGCAGACGCCGGTGCGCCCGGCACACGGGGCCCGCAGCGGCTGCTTTGCTGTCCGCGCGACTGTCACGCTCCGGATGTGGCCTGCCAGTTCCCCTGGTACTGCCGCGGATCGCTCGCTGCGCGCAGCGGAGTCGCTCGGCCGGAACAACTACCCCAGTGATTGGAGCGCCTTGACAGGGCAAAGCGGGAGGACTAGGACAACGCCAGGACCAGTTTGCTGAGGCAGACACCGCAGCCAAGGAGAGATGGGCGATGGCACAGCATTCGTCTGATTGTCTCCTCGTTCTGGTGGCCGTGGTGGCGTGTTCCTGCCTGGCGGCCGATGCCTGTATCGTCGGTGATCTCGGCCTCGCTCCCACTCTCGACATCACCACAGCGCCGTCGGACTGCTGCTACGGCTCTTGGGCTGGCGTGGTCGAGGGCCATGCCTTCAACATCGACACCGACTCGGCGGGCGTGGTCCTGTATGCCCAGACCGACGTCTATTGGGTGCAGCCCTATGCCGCTAGTCCCTGGACAGCGATCGACTGTCCGGACGGCCACTTCCGCAACTCCACGCGCGGTGGCCATCATTACTGCGCTGTGCTGGCCAAGAACACCTGGAGTCCGCCCGCAACCATGGGGTATCTGCCGCCCATCGGTGGACCAATCCTGGCAGTCTGCTGCGTGCCCGAAGGACCCAGGACGTTCGAGTTTTCGGGCTATACTTGGCAGGCCAAGCAATCCGGTGGCATCGCCATCGACTCAGGACCGAATTGCTGGTCGGACAGCGACACCAATGTCTGGGTGGACGAACGGGGCAGGCTCCATCTCAGACTGACCTACTCGGGGGAGAGATGGTACTGTCCGGAAGTCTTCACCGAGCAGTACCTCGGCTACGGCTGCTACGAGTTCGAGGTCGAGGGGCCGATCGACCAGCTCGACCCCAACGTCGTCTTTGCCGGGTTCGTGTACGCGGATCTGGAGCACGAGATCGACCTCGAGTTTTCCAGATGGGGCGTTCCCGGCGATCCCAACGCCCAGTATGTGGTCCAGCCGTGGGAGATTGCGGGCAATCGCCACCGCTTCTTGCTGTCGCCGACCGAACCGAGGAGCCACCACAAGTTCTGCTGGCATCTCGACAGCGTGCGCTTCGAGAGCTATCAGGGCGCGATCGACGAGGGCGGTCGACAGCTCCAGAGTTGGCTGTACACGGGGGCCAGCAATCCCAGACCGACGGCGGCGAGGATGAGGTTCAACATGTGGCTCTTGGGGGGCCGCCCGCCGAGCAATGGCCAGGAAGCGGAGGTCGTTGTCTCCAAGTTCCGCTTCACTGCGGAGCACGCCACGCCAGTGTCGCCGACAACCTTGGGCAAGATCAAAGACGTGCGCCGCTGAGTCGCGGCGCTCTGCCGCATCGCGCGCCTGTTTCCGGCCGCGACGTGCCGGAGCAGCTCGGCCGGTGGTCCACCGGCTGCACGCACGTCAACAAGCTGGGGGGCGCGGTGCGGTCAACCGAGCGGAGAAGGCGGTCTGGCAGGCGTAAGTCGGTGCGCTGGCGGATACACCGCACTCTCGGGGTCTTGCCCGCGGGCGAGCACTGCGGCTACTATTGGTGGCGCCCGAGAGTGACGGGCGTGCTGACCGAGGCAAGGTCGCCTGCCAACGACCTGCCGGGATGAGGCAGTTGAGCCCGCGACGGAGCAGGCGGAGTTCGCCGCCGTCCACCTGGCCAACAGGGCGGCCTCCGGCCGCGGCGCTCCAGCCCGCGTGCATGTCGGATCACCGGTGCCAAACAGGCCTAGATTGCCGGCAGCCTAGCGCTCGAAGTGCGCGCTGCCCGGTGCACAGAACGCGCAGCACAGCAGAGCGGCGTCACCGTGTGTCGCTGTGCTCACTGTCGGTGCAGCGCTTCTCCGCGGATCACTGAGCCCGAGTAGTTCGAGCAGGGAGTCTGCGCATGTGTCGTCTCGCTAGCGAGGCAGTCAAGAGAGGCCTGCTGGCGCTCATCCAAGAGCAGTGCCAGTGTATGGTGGACGCCAAGGGATACGCTCGCGTGGCTCAGATACTGGCGGACCATCCCTCATATGTCATCGAAGTGTGCTGGCAGGCTTTCCGTGGCTGCGAGGAGCGCAACGTCTCGACAGGTGCGCTCACAGAATCTGGGTTCGTGCCTGAGCCGTGGAGCCAGTGGGCAGCGGATTCGCTCACTGCAATTACCCGCGGTGTGTTCGACCGCAACTCAGTGGAGCTGAGGCGTGCCTTGGCCGCCATGTTTGTCGGCCTGCCTTCTCTGACCGATGACGACCTCTGGTCCAGTCGGCGGGCGCAGGATCAGGATGGAATCGCGCCGCATACTGGTCGGTCCTTGGGGAGCCACTCCAAGTTGGACTGGCTCCCCAAGGTGGACTTGTCCGCCGCGGCTCCTAGCACGCCGGTCTTCGATCAATGGCGTGCGCTCCTGGGCGAATGGGAGGAGTGGACTCGTGACTCGGACGTGCTGCGGGAGGCTGTGTTTGAGGTCCAAGCGGTTCATATGACCTGACGCCTGTCGTGGTGCTGTCCGCTAAGGCGGTCGAGATCTGCGTGCGGTCGCTAGTCCGGCGCTGCGGCCGGCAGTCTGTCTATTGCTCCGTGCCTATCGGCGGTTGTCGCCCTGGGGACGTCCGGAACTCCAAGGATGTGGAGAACGATTCGCAGTGTCGGGGGCTTGGCGACCTGCGTAACTGCCTCGAGGCCCTTAGCCAGAACGCCACGGGAGATGCGAAACTGTCGCTCGAGCGCGCCTGCCAAGCCCTTCGCCAGGTGGACGTCAATGAGCGGAACAGGTATACGCACGACTCAGTCGCTGACTCGGCAGACCCGTCGATCCGGGATCGCGTCCAGGATTTCGTAAGGCAGGCTCAGGATGCGCTATGCGCAGTTGTTCTAGCACAGCACGCACTGGGCGTGCATGGGTAGCCTGCGCGTCGGCGCCGGCACGACGGCGGTGGCCTGGAGCCGCCCAGAGGGCAATTGCGATGAGCAGATTCGTCGAGGCACCAACACCGCGCGTCCGCGCCGCTGCCACGCTGAAGGTCGGCCTGGGCGCTCGCGATGACTCTCAACGAGTTCCCTGGGCAGCGGGTGGACTCGACTGACCGCACCATGAAAGGCGAGCCCCTGCGTTCCGCAGTCTTTCTCGATCGAGACGGAACCATAGTCGAGGACTGCGGCGACCTGTCCGATCCGTCGCAGGTGGCCTTTTACCAAGACACGATCTGGTCGCTTCGTCGACTGGCTGCTCACTTCGCTTTGTTCATCGTGACAAATCAGCCTGGCGTGGAGAGAGGCACCATCAGCCTTGCAGACGTGCAGCGGGTGAATGGCTTCATCGAGAAGTATTTAGGCGAACAGGATGTCTCGATTGCCGCAACCTACGTGTGCCCACACCAGCGCGCGTCGGGCTGTGTCTGTATCAAACCGAACCCGTACTTCCTCAGGCAGGCGGAACGGGACTTTCTGATCGACCTTCGGCGGTCCTTTGTGGTGGGAGATCATCCACACGATGTGGATCTTGCCGTTGGGGTTGGAGCGACCGGCATTTACCTGCTGTCCGGACATGGGAGGAAACATCGGGGAGAACTCCGTGCGAACTGTCTCATCGCCGAGGGTATTCGCGACGCGACGGAACTGATTATGGGGCTGCTAGCCAAACCGGAATAGAGAGGTGAACTCATGGGATCACAGTGGTGGCTGCTGGTCCTTGGCGCGGACAAAGCCTTCGCCACGGAACAAGGTCTGGCACCTGCCCCTTACACTCCGGTCCCGAGACAATAGAGCTCTTCCACTCGGCCGTGCGCCAACAACCCACGTTGCCTGTGACTCAGGAGTCCAGATGCCTCCGATACCTCGCTGCATGAGCACCCAGCATCCCGACAATGCTACCGCGCCTTTCTTCGCCACATCTGAGGTGTTGGCTGGCGAAGACGAAGTGCGTGAGGCCTTCTACGCATTCTCGCACCTGGGGTGTGACGAGCAGATGTGGGATGTCGAGGGCAAGGAAATCGACATGCACGTTGTGAGGAAGCTGTTGTCGTTCTATCCCGAATACTTCCATGAACACGTGTTGGGTGAGGATCTGCGCCTGACAGTGCGGGTTCCGAACCCGACTGTGGAGAGGGCGGAAGCGAAGATCCTTCTGGAGACTTTGGAGAGCATTCCTCGGTCCTTTGACGGGGCGCGCCTTTTCTATGGGCGCGACGTTGCGCCGATATTCGAGGTAATCCTGCCGATGACGACATCGGCGAGGTGCGTCGATCGAGTCTATCGATACTACGTGGATTACGTCATCGCTAGGCAACACAGTCGAGTCCGCGATGGTGACGTCACGATCGCCGAGTGGATTGGGAGGTTTTCTCCTTCGCGCATCGGGGTGATCCCGCTGTTCGAAGATGTACCAACCATGGTGCGCGCTGACCAGATCGTCGAGGAGTATCTGATGGACAAGGACGTGAGTGACCAGCGGGTATTCCTGGCGCGATCTGACACCGCGATGAACTACGGCCTGGCTTCGGCTGCGCTGGCAAATAAGATAGCGCTATGGCGGCTGCACGGGCTGTCCATGCGATCCGGTGTCCGACTGCATCCGATCATGGGGATGGGTTCGGCACCGTTCCGGGGAGGTCTGTCTCCCGTCACCGTGGAGCGGGTGGGCAGTGAGTACCCGAGTGCGGTTACATTCACCATTCAGTCGGCGTTCAAGTTCGACTATCCATCGGATATGGTGAGAACCGCGTGCGGGCAGCTAAGAGCGCGAACGATCGGACCCGCGAAGCCAGTCGACGTTGAGCGCGCCCTAGGAGTCATCGAGCGCTACAGCGCGGCGTACCGGCGGCGGCTGGTGGAGCTTGCTGCGCACATTAACCGTATGGCCAAGCACGTGCCGGCCCGCAGAGCTCGCAAGCTGCACATAGGGCTGTTCGGCTATGCTCGGGAGGTCGGGGGGATTTCGCTGCCGCGGGCGATTTCGTTCACCTGCTCGCTATACTCGTTGGGCCTGCCTCCGGAGCTCATTGCGTTCGAGGCGCTGACAGAGGACGATCTTGCTTTTGTACTCGAGGTGTACCCTTCTTTCAAAGCGAAGATCGGCGAAGCGCTACGTTATACCGATTTCCAGGGCCCGCTCATGGCCAAGTCGCTGCGAGACTCGCTGGAACGAGCTGGGTACGAATTCTGTGAGAACACGGAGCATCTCGAGTTGGTGCGCAGGATGCGGAGGTTACTGGAGGAGGGGGATACCGCGCAACTGACCGACCTTGTAGTGCGCGCCGCGATCCTTCGCCGGTTCCTCGGCTGACGGGGCCGAGACGGCGGTGGTGTCTCCCAGGGCCGACAAGGAGATCCAGCCGAGTTACTTTGTTCGGGGTTGGTGTGCCCTGGGTGCGGCGTGAAGGTCATCTGGGCACGGGCGGTCATGCTTCTGCGTTCGGCGCCTGATGACGCACTCCGTGGCGAACCAGACCGCTGCCATTCCGGGGCTGGGCCTTCTCCGGCGAACCCGAAGGTCTGCAGTACCGAGGCGGCTCTCTGATCATGCTGGTTGGTGGCCTGCAGGCAGATTCCCAGAGAGCAGAGCGGGGCGACTCCGAGAAGGTGGGGCTGATGCGAGCCCGGAACGGCTGAGCGGCCGTGCATCCGAGCGGCGAGAACGCGACAGGCCCGAGGAGCCCGCCGCCCCTCGGGCCCGGCTTTGCTGGCGTGCCCAGCAGGACTCGAACCTGCGACCGTCTGCTTAGAAGGCAGATGCTCTATCCGCCTGAGCTATGGGCACGCGTCTGATGGCGGCCACGGCGGGATGGGCCGAAGCGCCGGTTCGAAACGGCCCGTCCCCCTGGATCCGGTGAGCGCAGGGAGCCGAACTCGCGCTGGCCGCGGGGCCCGACGCGCGTCCCGACGACCGCAGGCTCGCCCGTGTTCAGGCCGCCCACCCTGGGTTTGGTTTCATCCCGATCGTGGCTCCGCTTCCGACATGCCCGATCCCTGGCCCGCCTCGGCCATCGCCGTCCAGCAGACCCGCATGCCTGCCTGGCGCGGCTGACGCGGCATCACCTGCACGCTGACTGCCGCGACCGCTGCCTGCGGGCAGACAGCGTGACTCGCCGTCGCTCACATGGCGCTGCCGCCCTGACATTGTCGGCCCTGGCGGGGCCGGCCCGTTGGGTTTCCTCTCGACGGCGATTGTGTCAGCGCCGCGGCGCAGTCTGCATGTTCGACGATACAACCCGGCGGCCGGTTGTGCAAGCACCCGGCGCTGGGGCGGCTCCGCGGCAGACCCCACTGGTGCCCCGGACTGCGGACGCCTAGGCGACCTGTGCCTGCTGTCCTGGCGCCGGCGAGCGACAGTGCGGTGCGCGATCGGCGATCGTGGCTCGGGTACCGCTCGGACCCTGTGGCGGCGGCCGCGACGAACGGTGGCGGCAGGGAAGGGCAGCACCCGTGCAGCCGCGGCGACTCGGTCGATGGCCCGGGCGCGCCGGGGCTCTTGGGGCGCGCCAGACGCGGACATGGCAGCCGATCGGGCGGCATTCTGGCTCGGCCGGATGCCCGCAGGACCGCTGCCGCGCGGTTTGACAACAGGGTACAGGTGCGGCTAATTCCGGCGCGGTCGTCGGCTCGTCCGGTCGCCGCACCGGCGGCCTCGGTTGCGGCGTTGCGATCGCACCAGCTGCGACATTCCGGCTGCCGAATCCACCTCCATCCCACTGCCTGCTCATGTCAGCGCCATTTCGCTGGGATATCGATCCCGAACTGCTCCGCATGGGACCGCTGGCGGTCCGCTACTACGGCCTCTTGTTCGCCGCGGCGTTCATCAATGGTTTCTACATCATCCGCTGGGTATTTCAGCGCGAGGCCCGCCCAGCCGCGGACCTGGATCCGCTCTTCGGCCACATGTTCGTCGGCACCCTCGTCGGGGCACGGCTGGGCCACTGCCTGTTTTACGATCCTGGGTACTATCTGCGGAAGCCGGTCGAGCTGCTGAAGATCTGGGAAGGAGGGCTGGCCAGTCACGGCGCAGTCATCGGCATCCTCATCGCCCTGTGGCTGTTCGTGCGCCGGCGGCCGGAGACCTCCTACCTGTGGCTGCTGGATCGCATGGTGCTGGCGGTGGCTCCTGGGGGGGCGCTGATCCGCCTGGGCAACTTCTTCAACTCCGAGATTCTCGGGACGCCCGCACGGGTGCCGTGGGCTGTGGTCTTCGCGCGCTACGACGCCGTGCCGCGTCACCCGGCACAACTCTACGAGGCGCTCGCGTATCTGGGCGTCTTCGCGGTGCTGATGAACGTGTACCGCAGGCAGGGGGCACAGGTCCGACCGGGCCTGCTGCTGGGTCTCTTCCTCGTCATGGTCTTTGGGTTCCGCATTCTGGTCGAGTTCGTCAAGCTGCGCCAGGAGGCGTTCGTTCATTCGCTGCCGCTGAACATGGGGCAGATGCTGAGCATCCCGGTGGTCCTGGCGGGGTTGGTCCTGCTGCTCCGCGCTCGGCGCGCCTCGGTGCCGATGGAGGACAGGTGATGGCCGAGTGCGTTCAGCAGACTCTGTTCGCTGCCGGCGAAGCAGACGTGCACACGTACCGCATCCCGGCTCTGGTGAGCACCTCGACAGGCGCGGTGCTGGCATTCTGCGAGGCGCGTCGGGCGAGCCGGTCGGACACCGGCGACATCGCCTTGGTGGTGCGGCGCTCCACCGACGGCGGCGATTCGTGGTCGAAGGCGCAGACCGTCTGGGCCGATGCGGGAAATACGTGCGGCAATCCCTGCGCGGTGGTCGACCGTCTCACGGGCACCGTCTGGCTGCTGATGACCTGGAATCTGGGCGCGGATCGCGAAAGCCAGGTCATCGCCCAGACCAGCCGCGACACGCGGCGGGTCTTCGTTACCTGTTCGACGGACGATGGCTCGACGTGGGAGACGCCGCGCGAGATCACCGCCGCGGTGAAGCGCCCCGACTGGACCTGGTACGCCACCGGACCGGGGGCTGGGATCCAGCTCGAGCACGGGCCGCATGCCGGCAGGCTGGTCGTTCCCTGCGATCATATCGAGGCCCAGACGCGCCGCTACTATGCGCATGTCTGCTATTCCGACGATCACGGCCAGACGTGGGTGCTGGGCGGTTCGACGCCGGAGGATCAGGTCAACGAGTGCGAGGTCGTGGAGATCGCTGGGGCGCGACTCCTGCTCAACATGCGCAACTACGACCGGGCACAGCGGACGCGCATAGTCAGCGTCAGCGCCGATGGCGGGGCCAGTTGGGGGCCGCTCCGTGGCGACCCGTCGCTGATCGAGCCGATCTGTCAGGCGAGCATTCGGCGATACTGCTGGGGGTCAGGCAGCGAGCCGGGAATCGTGCTGTTCTCCAATCCGGCGGACCCCGAGGTGCGGCGCAACCTGACCGTTCGACTGAGTCGGGACGATGGGCTCACCTGGCCGGCTGGTCGGACTCTGCACGCGGGGCCCGCGGCGTACTCGTGCTTGGCCGTCCTGCCCGATGGTCGCGTCGGTTGCCTGTTCGAGTGCGGCGAGCAGGACCCGTACGAGCGCATCGTGCTGGCCCGCTTCGAGGTGGGGTGGATCGAAACCTAGGATGCAGCGGCCCGTCGCCTGCGGCGGGGCGATCCAGGCCTGGCGGGCCGCGGCGGTCGCCGTCTCGCTGGGGCGGGCGCACCGTGCGGTGGCTGGATTCCCGCCGTGGCGGGCCGACAAGAAGGCCCTGCAGTCCGCCACAGCAGGCGGTGCTGCAGGGCCTCGATGGTCGGGGTGGTCGGATTCGAACCGACGACCACCTGCTCCCAAAGCAGGTGCGCTAGCCGGGCTGCGCTACACCCCGAAAGCGGCGACAATGCACGGCGAAAAGATAAGCGGACCGAGGCCGAATGGCCACTGCGGCTGAAGCGGCCGCGGTCCGCGCCAAACCCGTGCGACCCAGCCCTCGGCTTGGGGGGACCACCGACCGCGCGGCGCTCGGCCAGAGCACAGCCCACTTGCCACAGAGCGGACTCCCGTCCGACGCTTGCCCGCCTCCTCGACGGGCGCCCGCCTCTGGCGGTGACGCGGCAGCCGGTCGGCAGGCATGTCTGCCCGCATCGGATCGTCATCCGTCGGCAGAATCGGAGTCAGCGGCAGCGATTGATGGCGGCGCGCAGCTCCTGCGCCGCGGCGCGTGCGGCCTCGGCGTAGTCGGCTGCCGTGGACGCGTACAGCACCCCGCGCGAGACATTGATGATGACGCCTCGCCCCTGGGGGTTCTTGCCTTCGGTCACGGCGGTGGCCAGATCTCCACCCTGCGCACCCACGCCCGGGACCAGCAAGGGCAGATCGGGCCCGATGGCGCGCACCCGGCGAATCGCCGCGGCGTGCGTGGCTCCGACCACCAGCCCGAGGTTGCCGGCCGTGTTCCAGGCCCTGACCCTGGTCGCTACCATCTCGAACAGGGGTACACCTGCGACCGTCTGCGTTTCGAAGTCCGCTGCACCGGGATTCGAGGTGAGGCAGAGGACGAAGACGCCGCGGTCCGTGCGCGCGGCGAACGGCGCTACCGCGTCCGCGCCCATATAGGGATTCACGGTCAGGGCGTGGGCGCCGAGCAGGTCGAAGAACATGCGCGCGTACTGCTCCGCCGTGTTGCCGATGTCGCCGACCTTGGCGTCCACGATTACGGGAATGCCCTCGGGCACTGCCGCCAGCGTCTCCCTGAGCGCATGCCAGCCGCTCGGTCCGAGCGCGCCGAAAAAGGCGAAGTTCGGCTTGTACGCGGCGACGAGGTCACACGTGGCGGCGATGATTCTGCGGCTGAATTCGGCCACGGCGTCGGCGGTGCGGCCCATGTGGGAGGGCATCCGCGCGAGGTCGGGGTCCAGGCCCACGCACAGCAGCGAATCGTTGCGGTCGATCGCGCGATCGAGCCGTTCGTGGAAGCGCATGCGGGATTCCTCCTGGGCACGGTGTCCGGGCGCCGCTGGGCGATACGGTCGGCTTGGCCGATCCCAGCGCGCCCCTGCGTCCCTCTGTTGCCGGGATCGGCCCGCCACCACAAGTCACCGCCTCGCACCACCACCCGGCGCACCATGCTCCGTCTCGCCCGAACGCCGTGGCGGGCGAGATCCACTACGAGAGGCGGAGTGGGTCTGTAAGCCGAGTTCTGTCCGCGCCGGGCGACGACCCGGCGCGGGGCGAGCATTCATCTGGGGCAGCGGTTACCCGACTGCCTCGGTGCGGCCTACCCGGGGATGGTAGCGAGGCGGACCACCTCTCTCCCCCTATTTGGCCTTGCTCCGGACGAGGTTTTCCCTGCCGTCCGCGTCGCCGCGGACGCGGTGAGCTCTTACCTCACCATTTCACCCTTACCCAGCGAACTGGGCGGTGTATTTTCTGTGGCACTGTCTGTAGGGTCGCCCCTCCTGGGTGTTACCCAGCGTCCTGTCCTGCGGAGCTCGGACTTTCCTCACCGCCGCGACGGGCGGCGCGTTCGCCCGACCCACTCCGGCCTGCAACCGTCACGTGGAATCTGCGTCCCAGACGAGCAGCGCGCCACAGCTCTCGCAGAAGTACGCGCGCTCGCTGCGCCGAACGAGGCTGCGGTGTTGGGCCGGCAGCTCGCGGTAGCAGCCGCCGCAGGCCCCCTTGCGGACCGGGGCCACCCGGGTCCCCGGCTTCTTCCGGATGCGCTCGTACAGGCGCAGAATGCCCGCGTCCAGCTTCTGCGTGAAGAACCGGCGGCGTGCGGCCACGCGATCGACCTGCTGCTCCAGCGACGCGAGCTTCTCTTCCAGCTCCTCGATGTGCTGCCGATGGGCCGCGCTCACCTCGGCGAACCGCGCTTGCTCGTCGTTGGCCTCCTGCTGGAGCGCTTCGCTGCGCTCGATCACCTCCACGATCTGCGCCTCGTATTCGGCGATCCGCGTCCGGCAGGCCTCGATTTCCGACTGCAGAGCATCGTACTCGCGGTTCGTGGTCACCTCGGCGAAGCGAGCCTCGTGGGCCTTCAGCCGCTGCTTGGCGCTGTCCAGCTCGCGCTCGAGGCGGCGCTGCTCGGCAGCCAGCTCGGCCAGGCCCTGGGTGCACGCCTCCAGTGCCTGCTCGGCTCGGTCGATCTCAGCCTGTCTGCTGGAGATCTCGGCAGGATACTGCTGTCTGGCTTCCTCCAGAGCCTGCAGCTCTTTGTCGATTTCTTGGAGGTCCAACAACTGGAGCAACCCTTCTTTCATAGGAGCATCCTCGTTTTCCTCCGGATCCAGGACTCGTCGGCAGCGCTGCGGGCGACCCCCGCAGCCGCGCAGCACCCCCGACCCCCAAAAAGAAAGAGTGCACCGCTTCTTGTGGCGGTGCACTCTTTGCGAAAACCGAACTGTCGTGTGACCGATTGCGCCACCGAGTACTGCCGGGCCGGCGGCTGTGCCGCGCCGAAGAGCGGCTTTGCGAGCCTCGGCCGCTGCAGGATGCGTAGCGAAGGTAGTAGACGGACTACCAACGAGATCTCCAGACGGATGCTTCCGGATCTACTTCGGTCTTCCCTGCTCCTGCCGCATGACCACCGCCGCAGGAGATGCCGGAGCTAGCCTCCGGCCCCACAGCCGGCCCGCCAGGCCCGCCAGACCCCAACCCGTGTGCCGCCCAGCGACTCGCGACTCTACGGGCGCGCAACGAACGAGCCCCCGGGGCCCAGGATCCTCGGGGGCTCGACATGGTGGGCGATACTGGACTCGAACCAGTGACCTCCGGTATGTGAGACCGGCGCTCTAACCAGCTGAGCTAATCGCCCCATATCCATCGTTGGTGGGCCCACTAGGACTCGAACCTAGGACCAACGGATTATGAGTCCGCCGCTCTCACCGACTGAGCTATGGGCCCGCGAAGATCTGTGCCAGCGAAAGCAAGGGTTACAAGATACAGCCCATCACTTCCCGGTCAAGAGGCTTGTTCGGCCAGCAGCGCCACCCGTTCCCGGTTCAGCTCGGCCAGCAGCCGGTTGGCCGCCGCGGCCGCCGCCTGGTCGCCCTTCCCCTCGGCCTGCTGCAGCGCCTGCCGGGCCGCATCCATGGCCCGAGTCACCTGGCGAACTCGAAAGTACAGCAGGTGATCCTGCCATTGCCGGTCGATCTGCTCCACGTCGTACCCCTGCGTGGCGCATTCGGAGACCAGTTGCACCAGTGTTGGATCTTCGAGCCGGTTCATCAACAACGACACGTCGAGTTCGTTGCCTGGCCCGTACTCGCGGAACAGCAGGGCTGCCAGCCGCCGACAGGCTGGATCATCCAGCGCCTCCGGTGCCAACTGCGCTGCTGTCGGACCGATGAGGCGGGGGACGTTGAGCAGCAATCCCAGCAATGCCTTCTCCGGCCGCGGCACGGGTGCTTTGCGCAGCACCGGCGGCGCTGCTGCGGCCTTGGGCTGCGGCCGGCGCTGACGTCGCGTTTCCAGCGCCAGATCCTGCCGCAACGCAGCCTCGTCGACCCCCAGGCGCTGCGCGACCTCGCGCAACAGCAGATCTCGACGCACGGGATCGACGGTTTTCAGAAGCAGCGGTTTGGCGGCGTCCACGGCGCGCTCTCTGCCCGCGGTGGTCGTCAGATCGTGCGCGGTGGCCAGATGGTCGAGAAGGAAGCGCAGCGCCGTCGGCGCCTGGGCTGCCAGGGCGCGCATCGCGTCCGGTCCCGCCGCGCGCACGAAGCTGTCCGGGTCGTGCTCGGGGGGCAGCGAGACCACGCGGGCGTCCAGCCCAGCGGCCACCAGCAGCTCGAGGCCCCGCAGCGATGCGGCTGAGCCGGCGGCATCCCCGTCGAACACGAGCACGACGCGCGGGGCTTCGCGCGCCAGCAGTTGGCACTGCTCCACGGTCAAGGCGGTGCCAGACGACGCGACGACGTTGGCTATCCTGTGCTGCACTAGGCTGAGCACATCCATGTACCCCTCGACCACCAAGGCGACACCGGCCTCGCGGATGGCGGCTCGGGTGCGATGGAAGCCGTACAGGACGGACCCTTTGCGGTAGACGGGCGATTCGGGCGAGTTGAGGTACTTGGGCTGGTCGTCCGGCCGCAGAGCGCGAGCCCCAAAGGCGATGATGCGGCCTGAGGCATTCGCGATCGGAAACATGACCCGATCGCGGAAGCGGTCATAGTGTCCCTCCTGGTGCTGTCGCGGCAGCGCCAGACCGGCTCGCACCAGCAGCTCCGGGGTCAGACCTCGCCGGGTGGCCACTTGCAGGAAATTGTCCCAGCCTGACGGCGCGTACCCCAAGCTGAAGGCGTCGACAGTGGTGTCCGACAGGCCTCGCTCGCGCAGGTAGGCGGCGGCGTCGCGGCCCCGCGAGTCGCGACGGAGAATGTGCTGAAAGTACTTGCATGCCAACTCGTTGGCCCGGTAGAGCTGGTCGTTGGCAGCCACCGTGCGGGCGTGCCCACCGCTGGTCGGCAAGGGGATGCCGGCCCGCTCGGCGAGAAACTGCACAGCCTCGACAAAGCTGATGTGGTCGATGTCCTGGACGAAGCGGAAGACGTTGCCGCCAGCCCCGCAGCCAAAGCAGTGATAGATCTGCAGCGCGGCGTTGACGCTGAAGGAAGGCGTCTTCTCCTGATGGAATGGACACAGTCCGAAGTAGTTGTCGGCACCGCGGCGGGTGAGCTGGACGTGCGTGGAGACGAGCTCGACGATATCCGTCGCCTCCTTGATGCGCTCGATGAGCTCGTCCGGGAAGTATGGCATTCACCGACGCCTGACCGGGGTCCACATCGGTCCTGTGCGGATGCCGGCTTGCATCCGCACAGGCAGCGCAGGTGACTGTCCCGCTCGCGACCGCCTGGCAGGGCACTGGGCAGCAGGCATGGCAGCCGCTGGCTCCCTGGAACCAGGCGGGGCCACGGCGTGCTGCACGGGGCCTGCCTCGCATTCGTACATAGATCGAGCGTGCCAGTCCTCGCAAGAGGGCGGGGGGGCAGCGGCCGCAGCGGCGGCAACGCCTGGGGCGTCGCTGGACATGCGGCGCCGCGGTCAGTCGGACTAGGCCCCTCGGGAGGTCTTTGCTGCGGGCCGCGGCGCGCGCCATCGGCCCTGTGCGGGCGTTCGCGGCCCGCGAGGTCAGCGGGGAAGAAATAGCTTGACTTGGCTGGGTGTTAGGCTAAATTAGCGGCGTTCCACCGCATATATGGTACATGCTGCGCGCCTGACCGCTTCCGGCTCCAGCGCATCGCGTGAGCCCTAACCTAACGAGTCCAACCGGGGATCCCGTGCCCGTACGGGGGTGGCTCGACAGCATCCGAGGAGGAATCTGGTATGTGGAGAGGCAGAATGGGATTTCTTGTCAGCCTGGTTCTGGCCGGGTTGGGCGTCTTGCTGTTCGGCAGCTCAGCTTCTGCCCAGCTCGTCGTCTCCCAGCCCGCGGGGGGAGTCGATAACCTGGCTCCCGCCCCCGTTGCGGGGGTGACCGCCGGCCCCAGTCTGAGCGCCTTGGGTGTGGACGTGAGCTGGAGTCTGTCTGGAGACGATTACCAGGGGTGGCGTGCGGCCAGCGGCGATCTGGCTTCTGGAGGGGCCTTCGTCCGCGCCAACGATGTGGCCAAGTACAACGTGTGGCGGCAGGACGGCGAGGGCCCCATGGTGGTCATCGGTACCGTGGCGGCCGGGACCAGCCAGTACACGGATGCGTCGGCAGTGACCGGCGTCGTGTACACCTATGCCGTGACCGCGGTGGATCCCGCTGGCAACCAGAGCGCGAAGGTCTCTGCAGCTCCGCTGAGTCTCGGCCCGCCGCCGGCCAGTTCGACGAATCTGCCGCCAGTGGTCCGGCGCTATCGGATCACGTTCGCTGGCCCGATGCCGACCAATCTGGAGCAGTTCCGCAGCGACTTCGCCAGGGTGATCGCGCAGTTGTTGGGCCTGAATCCCAGCCAGATCCGCATCGTCAGCGTCCGGTCTGGCAGCGTGATCGTGGACTTCCAGATCGATGACCCGAATGCCGAGGCCCTGGGTGACCAACTGATGGGTCAGCTGGCCGCCAGTCCGAACATCATCGGCAACATGGCCAATGGACTCGGGTTGGAGACCGATTTCGCCACGGTCACCGCTCAGGGGGATTTCGTGGGAACCGACCTCGACTTCGGCACGGTGCTCCCGGGGACGACGGCCACGCGGACCGTGACGATCGCCAACAGCTCTGCAGATCCGGAGGCAGTCCTGGGAGTGTCCGCTGAGATCAGCGGTGCCGGATTCGCGGTGACGCCGACGAGCGCCTCGCTCGCGCAGTCCGAGAGCGTCGACCTGACGGTGACCTTCGATGCGGACGCAGTGGGTGGGGTTGCCGGCACCTACGCGGGCCAGTTGGTGATCCGCACCAATGACCCCGCTGCTCTCGAGACGACCGTCGCCCTGACGGCTGCCATCGCTGAAGTCCTGCTGCTGCCGGAGGACTTCAATGGCGACGGGGTCGTCGGACTGGACGACTTCTTCCTGTTCGCGGATGAATTCGGCCGCAACAGCACCATGCCTGAGTTCAAGCCGAAATTCGATCTGAACCTGTCCGGCGCCATCGACCTGGGCGACTTCTTCCTGTTCGCGGACAGGTTCGGGTACCGACTCATCGGCGGGCAGATCGTTGCTCCCTGAGCGGGGCTGGGCCTGAAGGCCCTACAAGGACTGGATGCGACCGAACGGCGAGGGGCGCAGCACCGATGGACGGTGGGGCGCCCCTCTCTGTCGGCCGCGGGTCGCTGGTCGACTCGTAGCCGGTATGCGCTTCTGGCGCGGATGCTGGCGTGCGGTGCCTTGACAAAGCGCGTGGCCTGCGGTACCTTTGGCCGCGGTTTTCCTTCGGTCTTGTCCATCCGGTGTATCCACGGCAGATAGAGAGCGTCAGTCTGGGACGCTGGGAATGTTCCTGCGGGGCGGCTAGGTGAAGCCGGGCGGTGTAACGGGACAAGTCTTCTGGGTCCTCTCAGCTACTGATCACCTCGTACTCATTCCGATAGCGCCCTGTCGCGGGTCCGCTGCCCGAGGTGGGGTGGAGTTCCGCGACGCTCGTGTACACGGCCATCGCCTCTGAGGTCCTGACAGTGGGTTGAGGCAGCCCCGCATCTGGAGCCGCGCTGGCGCGACCACCAGGGACACCAGCACTTCTCGCTCGGGCTGTCGACAGATTGCGTGTTTCCCGTCACCAGAACTTTCAGCGCGGTAGCGGACGGCGCGCAGAGGCTGCGCTCCGTCTGGGCTGTGACCTACCGTGCGCACCCTGTCCAGGAAAGGTTGCAAGGACAACGATGCCGTCAGGAAACAACAAGACGCAGAAGATGAACATCGTCGAGCTCCAGCGGATGAGCATCCAGGATCTGCAGGAGCTGGCGCGGGAGCTCGAGGTGGCCGAGTACACGGCCATGCGCAAGCAGGAGCTGATTTTCGCCCTGCTCAAGCAACAGACCGAACGAACCGGGCTGATGTTCGCGCAGGGCGTTCTGGAGGTGCTGGAGGAAGGCTTCGGCTTCTTGCGCTCGCCCACCTACAACTACCTTCCCGGGCCTGACGACATCTACGTCTCCCACTCGCAGATCAAGCGCTTCGGGCTGCGGACGGGCGACACGGTCAGTGGTCAGATCCGCCCGCCCAAGAACGACGAGAAATACTTCGCTCTGCTGCGCGTGGAAGCGATCAACTTCGAGGACCCGGAGGTCGCGCGGAACAAGACGATCTTCGAGAACTTGACGGCCCTCCATCCCACCCAGCGTTTCCGGCTCGAGCACAACCCCAAGGACATGACGACGCGCATCATGGACCTGCTCTCCCCGATCGGCAAGGGGCAACGCGGCCTCATCGTGGCGCCGCCCTTCACGGGGAAGACCATGATGCTGCAGAAGATCGCCAACGCCATCAGCACCAATCATCCAGACGTGCTGCTCATCGTGCTGCTGATCGACGAGCGGCCGGAAGAGGTGACGGACATGCTCCGCTCGGTGAAAGGCGAGGTGATCAGCTCGACGTTCGACGAGCCGGCCACTCGCCACGTCCAGGTAGCGGAGATGGTCATCGAGAAGGCGCGCCGGCTGGTGGAGCACAAGCGCGATGTGGTCGTCCTGCTCGACAGCATCACCCGACTCGCGCGGGCCTACAACACCGTCACGCCGCACAGCGGCCGGATCCTCACCGGCGGTGTGGATTCGACCGCACTGCAGTTCCCCCGTCGGTTCTTCGCCGCAGCCCGCAACGTGGAGGAAGGCGGGAGCCTGACGATCATCGCCACCGCGCTGGTCGAGACCGGCAGCCGCATGGACGAGGTGATCTTCGAGGAGTTCAAGGGCACGGGCAACATGCAGGTGGTGCTCGATCGCAAGCTGAGCAACCGGCGCACGTTCCCGGCCATCGACGTGACCGCGTCCAGCACGCGCAAGGAGGAGCTGCTGCTGAGCGAGTTCGAGCTGAACAGGATCTGGGTGCTGCGGCGGATCCTCAACCAGATGGGCATCGTCGAAGGCATGGAGTTCCTCTTGGAGCGGATGCAGGGCACGAAGTCCAACGAGGAGTTCCTCAAGTCGATGAACGACTGAGAGGCGCGCAGGAGTGCCGTTGCCAGACCCGATGCACGGGCGTACACTATATCCGCGTTTCATTCTACCCTACGAGCTGGCGGAGAGAGCAGCGTGAAGAGTGACATCCATCCCAAGTACGAGGAAGCCACCATCTCCTGTGCCTGCGGCAATACCGTGAAGGTGCGGTCCACGGTGAAGCAGATGCACGTCGACGTCTGTTCCCAGTGCCATCCCTTCTACACCGGCAGACGGCAGACACTGGTGGACCGCGGCGGACGCATCGAGCAGTTCAACAAGCGGTATCGTCTGGCCCAGGAAGCACCGCCAGCACCGGCGAATACTGCGGCTCGGGAGTAGGTTCTCGGCGCTGGCCGCCGCTCGGCCACACGACCGATCGAATGCCGCTTCGTTGTCCGATGGAAGCTGGCGCCCAGCGGTGGCGCGTGTGGAACGCCCGGTGGGGAGCGGTGCCGTGCAGCGCCGCCAGGCGCCGCCTGCACGATTGCACGCGGCGTTGTCCGTAGCGAAGAAGGTGAATGGACTCGACCGTTCGAGGTCGGGTGCGTATCGCCTTTTTTCGTGTACCTCGTCGAGGATGCGGGGGGCGTGGATGCCGGAGGAATCGGCGCCGAACGGCGCTCAGCCGGACGTGGCCGAGTTGACCGCTGACTTGCCAGTCGGCGGTCAGGCCGTGATCGAGGGAGTGATGATGCGCGTGCCAGGGCACGTCGTCGTGGCGGTGCGCCGGCCGGACGGCACGATCGCCGTGCGCGACCAGCCCTACCTGTCGCTGACGCGCCGTTGCCGCTTTTTGGGCGCGCCGGTGGTGCGGGGCGCGATCTCCTTCGTGGAGATGCTGGTGCTCGGGATCGGTGCTCTGAACTATTCGGCCGAAGTCGCCCTGCAGGACGAACCAACGACACCGGCACCCCAGCCGTCCCGGCAGCGGGCTGGGTGGCGTGAGCAGTTGGCGCTGGCGGGCACCATGGCCGTGGCCTTGGGTGCAGGCATCGGGCTGTTCTTCTTCGTCCCGCTCCTGGCAGCCCGAACGCTGGGCATGAAGCAGGGGGCTGTCCATTTCAATGTGGTGGCCGGGCTGGTGCGCGCCGCTCTGCTGGTGCTGTACATGTGGGGCATCGGCCAATGGCGCGAGATCCGGCGCGTGTTCCAGTACCACGGGGCAGAGCACAAGAGCATCTCGACCTTGGAGGCCGGCGGCGAGCTGTCCGTGGCGCAGGCGCGCCGCTACAGTCGCCTGCACCCGCGGTGCGGCACGAGCTTCCTGCTCATCGTCGTGCTGCTGGCAGTGGTGGTCTTCAGCGGCGTGGATGCGCTCTTCCCAGTCGTGTTCGGCCACGCTCAGGGGTTGTTCGAACGGTTCGCGACCCACCTGGCGATGCTGCCGCTCATCGGCGGTCTGAGCTTCGAGCTGCTGAAGCTGGCCGGGCGCAAGCGGCACCACGCCGTGACGCGGGTGCTGATCGCGCCCGGGCTGTGGCTGCAGCGCATCACCACCAGAGAGCCGGACGACGGCCAACTGGAGGTCGGCCTGACGGCCCTGCGCTGCGCGCTGGCGGCCGCCGGCAGTCGGAGCGCAGGTCTGTGCTCGTCCCTGGGGACCTAGGTCCAGACGGTACGGAAGGGGCCGACGAGGGAGTGTACGGTGCTCGACAAACTCCAGGAATACGAGACTCGGTACGCGCACCTGAGCGCCGAGCTGGCACGGCCCGAGGTGGCTACGAACTCGACGCTGTACCGCAAGCTGGCGCGCGAGTTGGGGGACATCCGCGACATTGCGGAGAAAGCTGCGGAGTATCGGCAGGTGCGGCAGCGGCTGGCCGAGGCGGAGGAGATCATTCGGGAGGGAGGCGACCCGGAGCTGGCCGAGTTGGCCCGCGAGGAGCGGGACGAGCTCCGCGGGCGCCTTCGGGAGCTGGAAGACCAGATTCGGCTGCTGCTGGTGCCGCGCGATCCCAATGACGCGCGGAACGCGCTGGTCGAGGTGCGTGCCGGAACTGGAGGCGACGAGGCGGGCTTGTTCGCGGCGGATCTGTTCCGGATGTACGCACGCTTTGCCGAACGGCGACACTGGCGCATCGAAGTGCTCTCTGTCAGCCAGAACCCGGCCGGGGGCTTCAAGGAGATCGTCTTTCTGGTCAGCGGTCCGGACGCGTACGGGCAGCTCAAGTACGAGAGCGGCGTGCACCGGGTCCAGCGGGTGCCCAAGACCGAAGCGAGCGGCCGCATCCACACGTCGGCGGCGTCGGTGGCCGTGCTGCCCGAGGCCGAAGAGGTCGATGTGGAGATCGACCCGGAGGACCTGCAGATCGATGTGTATCGCTCGAGCGGGCCGGGAGGCCAGAGCGTCAACACCACCGACTCCGCCGTGCGCGTGACGCACATTCCCACCGGGCTGGTGGTCTCCTGCCAGGACGAGAAGTCCCAGCTCAAGAACAAGAACAAGGCGCTCAAGATCCTCCGGGCGCGGCTGCTAGATCTGTATCGGGCCGAACACGACGAGAAGATCTCAGCCGAGCGTCGCCAGCAGATCGGGTCCGGTGACCGCAGCGCCAAGATCCGCACCTACAACTTTCCGCAAGGCCGAGTGACGGATCACCGCATCAACCTCACGGTGTACCGCTTGGAGGAAGTGCTCGACGGTGATCTGGCCGAGTTCATCGAGAAGCTCAGCCTGGCCGCCCAGGAGCAGATGCTGGCCGCTGCCGGAGCGCAGGCCAACTAGGCGGAGGCGTCGGTCCGCATGCCGGGCGGTCCCTGGAAGCTGCTGGAGATACTCCAAGAGACGAGCAAGTACTTCCAGGCCAAGGGGCTGGAGAATCCGCGCCTGCAGGCCGAGCTCCTGCTCGCCGACGTCCTCAAGCTGCGGCGTCTCGACCTGTACCTGCAGTTCGAGCGGCCACTCACGGAGGCCGAGGTAGCCGCCTATCGGGAGCGCGTCCGGCAGCGGGCCCGGCGGCGCCCGCTCGAGTACATCCTCGGTTCGGCCGAGTTTCGCTGCCTGACACTGGCGGTGCACGAGGGGGTGCTGATTCCGCGTCCCGAGACCGAGGAGGTCGCTGGGGCGGTTGTGCAACTGGTCCGCGAGGTGGCGGCCCCACGAGTGCTGGACCTGGGATGCGGCACTGGGGCGATCGGCTTGGCAGTAGCCTCCGAGCACCCGACGGCGCAGGTGGTGGCCGTGGATCTGGCCGCCGAAGCCGTCGACAACGCGCGCGCAAATGCGGCGCGGATCGGCCTCAGCGGGCGCGTGATGGTCCTCCAAGGTGATCTCTTTAGCCCGCTGGCGGCGGCCGGGGTGTCCGGGGATTTCGATGTCGTCGTCAGCAACCCGCCCTACATCCGCCACGACGATATCGCCTCGCTGCAGCCGGAAGTCCGTGACTGGGAGCCCCATGTGGCGCTGGACGGCGGACCCGACGGATTGGCCGTGTACCGGCGCATCGTGGCACAGGTCGCGGCCTACCTGCGTCCGGGTGGCCACCTGGTCCTCGAGCTGGGCGACGGCCTGAGCGAAGCCGTGACGGCGCTGGTGGCAGCGGCGCCGGGGCTGGTCGCAGAAGCCGTCCGCCGGGATCTGCGGGGAGTGCCGCGAATTCTGATCGCCGTTCGACCAGAGCGGTGAACGGAGGCACGCGATGGCGCGCAGGACTCGCTCGGTGTACGTCTGTCAGGCTTGCGGCGCCCAGGCTGCGCGCTGGTTCGGCCGGTGTCCTGGCTGCGGCGAGTGGAACACGTGCGTCGAGGAGCCCGTTTCCAGAACGGAGACTCGGCACGAACGCACCGTCGGGGGCGAGCCGGGGACGCTCCAGCCGATGAGT
>Ga0067045_1003453_pt1 | contig 22084 bp, 16 predicted proteins | sample TerdegcTABiofilm_FD_59184 | JGI IMG/M metagenome (GOLD analysis project Ga0067045, IMG submission 59184) | Combined Assembly of (Gp0054472, Gp0054536) Wastewater bioreactor microbial communities from Singapore -Terephthalate degrading...
CCATCCGCCGAAGTCGATGCCGCGAGCGGCGAGGAAGGAGGGAGTGGGCAATTCGTAGGGCGTGTCCGAACGGCACGGATCGCACGGCAGCCAGTCCGAGAAGAAGCCGCCCCGGCAGGATGTGCAGTCGCCGTAAGCGTCCGACGTTCCACAGCCGCAGTTCGCTGAGGTCTGACCTCCGAAATAGTTTCCGGTGAGCGATGTGGGATATACGCCGCCGGATTGTGCCAAGCTTTGGGCGGCGGCTCCGACCAAGAAAACGCCCGCCATGGCGAGCTTCCATGCCTTGAGTTTCATGGACATCCTGGGACTCCCTTTCCTGAAGTACCGTTCTGGGGCAGTGAAAGAGACCGCGGTGATACGGGAGACGGCGATCTCTCACGAGGCCGGACAAGTCGCAACGGCGAAAGCCTTTCCTAGTGTCTTATCGGTTATCCGAAACCTCGTGGTTTATCAGGAAAAAGGATTTTCTCCGGCGTAGATGTCAAATTGGGAGAAATGCGTTGTGTGTTCCTGTCTCGCCAAGGTTGGCCGATACTTCTTCTACTCGCCGCTTACGCCCCGTTTTTGGGGTTTATTCCACCGCCGTCAACCTTTCAGAAGGTGAGGATGAAATCGCAACCGAAGAGGAACTGATCGTCGCGGTCTCCGGAATCGTAGGGGAAGGTGGCGACGGCGCCTTCGGGTTCGTACCAATCCCATCGGAGTTCGGGGCGGACGACGATGTTGGCGCGGGGCGACCAGTTGAGGCCGACGGAGATTTCGTAGAAGTCTCCTGGGAAGGAGGCTCCGGCGACTTGGTTGCCGACGCCGATGCCGGTGACGCGGGTGCCGTCGGTGTCGCGGAACCATTCCAGTCGGGCACCGAACTTCCAGCAGGGGTTGATGGTGTAGAAGAAGTATTGGTTGATGCCGTACCACTGGCTATCGACGCCTCGGGCGTCCTCGGCGTTGCCCCAGTCCCACTGGAAGACGTATTGGCTGCGGGAGCTGATGTTCCAGGTGGCGACGGTGGAGAAGATGACGCGTTGGGTTTGGGGTCCGAATTCGTCGGCGGAGAGGGCGAAGGCCAGGGCGAGGCGTTCGTTGAGGCTGGTCCAGTTGACGCCGCCGAGGAAGCCGACGGCATCCTGGCCGTCGGTATCGTCGAACTGGTCGTTGCCGCGGTGGAGACCGAGGGAGAAGGCCCATTGGTCGTTGAGTTTGCGGGAGAGGAGCAGTCCGGTATGGGTGAAGGGTTCACCGTACTGGTGGGCGTAGGAGTGGGTGTAGAAGAAGTTTTTGGGGGCTTGGACGACTTCGTAACCGAGGATGGTGTAGAAGTGGCCCATGCGGAGGAGCCAATCGTTGTAGGCGATGTCGAGGTAGAACTGCGGGAGGGCGGCCTGGTAGAAGGGATGGGTTTGGTTCCAGTCGGATTCCAGGCCGTCGACGGCTTGGGTGAATCGGGCGTCGGAGCCGAAGAGGAAGTCGACATGCCCGCCCCAAGCCCAGCCGTAGCCTTGGTTGTCGGCGGGTTTATCGAGGAAGAACCAGAGCTGGTTGAGTTGGGGTTCGGCGTTGCGATCGGCGAAGGTGACGACGCCGTTGTAGCGGTCGACGGGGCGATTGGCGACGACGGCGGCCCCGCCCTCGATCCATCCGCCGAAGTCGATGCCGCGAGCGGCGAGGAAGGAGGGAGTGGGCAATTCGTAGGGCGTGTCCGAACGGCACGGATCGCACGGCAGCCAGTCCGAGAACCAACCTCGCTTGCAAGCGACGCAGTTTTCGGGCGTGACGGGATGTGCCTCCGGTTCCTGAGTCTCGTCTTCAGCCGGCGCCTGACCCATCAATGCGGCTTCGGGGATCGGTGCAAGATCCAACGGAGACGCATGGGCCGTTCGACTGGACGAAGCGGTTTGGACACGGCTGGGGCGATCCGGCAAGGAGACCGTTCGGAGGGGCAATTGGGAAACGCCCTGGTCGCCGACATCTGCCGGCGATGTGAAGTCTTCTCCTTGGGGTGCCCAGAGGATGGGGCCATCATCCCAGAAAGCCACCCGTTCCACGGCACTCGGTTGCTGGACTAGTTCCGTCGAAATGCTGCGCGTGAGTGCCGTGTTCAGACGGGACGCGGCAAGTTGCAAATCGTCCGTCGACGCCGACCGCGAGACTATGATTCCCGTGTCTGTCCGACTGGGCGGGGTGTGCCGGCTTGCATCGTTCGACTTCGGGTACGATTCGTAACCGAACGGTTCGTCACGAGAGGAAAGATCGAGAGACGGCGGCTGGCGAAGCGTTCCGCTGACGGAAACCTCGCGAAAGGCGGCAACAATACCATCGGCACCGCTTGCCTCTTTTAGTCGCATGTCGGTAGGCACCGCAGGCGTGACAAGGCAGCTTTGGGTATGGCTAGTGCGCATTTCCTCGGCAACATTGGCGGAAGGCTTCGCGCCGGCGGAGAAATCGTCCACGAAAGAGACGCGGCCTACCGAATGCGGCACTGCCTGAGGGAGACCGGAAGCCGTGCGGGTGGGAATTGCCGCGGCAGGGCGGGCGGCTTGCCGGCGATCGTGAAGTCCTATCAGCGCGATCCCCAAGGCGAACCCGATTGTCAGTGACAACAACTTGTGGGGCAGTGGAAGTCCGAAGCGTCGCATGCTAGGCGTCCCGTAAAGGAAGTTTGGATGGTTGAACTGAGGCCTTCTCGCCGGGCCCGTCCCGTCCGCTGCTATCCATCGGCTGCAAAGATGTATGTCTCGTGCGGGCGGCGCGCGGAAAATCGGATGGATCAGTTTTTGTATCGGTGAGGGGTATAGCGGGGATGCAGCCTGCAACGCCTTCAACGGCGGGTTCGATGGTAATCGAGGCTCCCAACGCTCCGGTGGTAACGGTTGTGACGGATTTGCAGGGATGTTCTGGCGGGTGATTTTCCGTATCTTGACGAAGGGAAATGAAAGAGGCCCCCGACTCCACTCGCTGGGAGCCGAGAGCCTCACCTTCATTGCAAAAGATTACTGATTCGGCCGGCGGCGTTGACCGGCCGCAACCGACGATGACTTCGACGGCAGCCGTTCGTCCGGCCATCCAGCCGTCGCGGCCTGGCCCCTACAATCGTCACAACCGCTTCGGACTTCGCTACCGTAGGACTCCAGGCGGCAAACCGATCAGGTCAAGGCGGGCAGTTCGTAGCCCTTCCGCCGCGGCCGAGTGATGTAGGAAGACTGGTTGGCGCCTTCGTGATTGGTAAACTTTTCGGCCGCCGGATCCCATTTCAGTTTGAAGCCGACCTCACCGACCTCGCGCACGATATTCACAAGGTAGCAAAGCGTCGTGGATCGTAGGCCGTACTCGATGTCCGCATTGCACTTGCCCCGAGTCTTGATGCAGTCCAGCCAATTGGCGATGTGATATTCGGTCTCAGGCCGAGTAATTGGGCCGGGGTTGTCCGGACGTTGCAAGAGTTCTTTCGGATTGGTGGCGATCTTGTTGCGGTTGATTTCGATCTTGCCGTTTTCGCCGATGAAGATCGCTCCCAGTCCCGGCCCCCAATCGCCGTCCAAGTGCAGACGCAATTCCGTGCCGTTGGCATACCACATGCGTACCTTGGCACGCGGGCCGGCGACCGGTCGCGCCAACTGATTTAGGTATTCGAGGTAGGTGGGATCGTCGTCGGGCACCCGCTCGAATTGTCCGCACGGTCCGGTGTAGACCGCTTCCTCCAGGACCATCTCGACCGGGGAGGTTTCATCCGTTCCCAGTGCTCGCTGGATCTGGTCGTAGGAGTGGGTACCCCAGCCGGTGACGCCGAAGCACAAACCGCCGCCGTCATAGTCCCACCAACGCTCCCATCCGTGGTGCAGTTCGGGGTGATAGGGGCGAAGTTCCGCTTGATTCGTCCAGACGTCCCACCAGCCCTCTTTTCCGCCCGAGGGGAGCGGCATTTCCGGTTTGCCCGGCCACTTCTCGGGGCCGACGAAGTTCGGGGCCAACACCGTCTTGATCTTTCCGATGGCCCCATTCTTGACCAAATCGCTGGCCCAATTGTTGTAGGGCATGGAGCGTTGCTGCGTGCCGACTTGCGTGACTCGCTGATAACGGCGAGCCGCGTTCACCATGTAGCGCCCTTCCTGGATGGTCAGGCACATGGGCTTTTCGATGTAGGCATCCATGCCCATCTGCATGGCGGTGACCGTGACCCAAGCACGAGCATGGGTCGTCGTTTCGACCATCACACCGTCCGGCTTCTTCTCCTCGATCATCTTGCGGAAATCGTCGTATCCGATCCAGTTGCGGCCGCTTGCTTTTTCGCTGATGAAACGATCGACGGCCGGACGAAAGCAGTCGCTGACGTCCACGATTTCCAAATTCTTCAATTCCTGGGATTCCGCGACGATCCCGCGGGCGCGTCCGCCCAGACCGATGATGCCGACCTTCACGCGTTCGGAGGCCGGCGCGGCACCTTCCAAACCCAAAGCCTTGCCCGACACCAAAAGCGGCACGGTCAACGCGGCGCCTGCCTTGAGCATGGAACGACGCGATAATTGCGACGACGACATGGAACCTCTCCTTTCAAGATGGGGTAGCGTGAATCGCGGTACGGATGGCACGTGGCGGTCCGATTTCGACACCGCTGATATTGTGGAACAAACGCGACCCTACTGCAAGCGCGGGAGAAGAAGAAACCCGCCGATAGGGATGGGTTCAGTCGTCAAAGAGTCCGTTCACGAAGACTTCGGCATCGAAGGGAAGCAGGTCCTCCGGCCGCTCCCCCACGCCGACGAATTTGACAGGCAGGCCGACTTGTTGACGAATGGCCACCACGACGCCGCCTTTGGCCGTTCCGTCGAGCTTCGCCAGTACCAACCCGGTACACTTTACGGCATCCGTAAAATGCTTGGCCTGGCTGATGCCGTTCTGCCCGGTCGTCGCGTCGAGGACGAGTAGCACCTCATGCGGGGCTCCATCCACTTGTTTTCCCAGCACACGGTGGATTTTCGACAATTCTCGCATCAAGTTTTGATGCGTCTGAAGCCTGCCCGCGGTGTCCACGATGCAGATGTCGGCCCCCTGCTCCAAGGCGGCGGAGACGGCGCGGTGTCCCACGGCGGCGGGATCGCTGCCTTCCGCCCCCGTCACGATTTCCACCCCCAATCGCTCGGCCCACGTGCGAAGCTGTTGCACGGCGGCGGCCCGGAACGTGTCCGCCGCTCCCAGCACGACCTTCTTGCCTTGGCCTTTCAGCATGTGCGCTAACTTGGCGATGGTCGTGGTCTTTCCGCACCCGTTGACCCCGCAGACCATCAAGACGGTCAACCCGTCGGGAGCCGAATTCAACGGGGCGTCGGGCTGGCGGAGGAGCTCCTTCAAGTGCGATTTGATCTCCGCGACGGCGTCTTCCCATTCGATGACGCGATTCCGGTACTTATCCGCGATGCGATCTGCGATTTGCCGCGCGGCTTGGACACCCATGTCGGTGCGAACGAGCACTTCGAAGATCTCATCGAGGAAAGCCTGATCGACCAGCCGACCCTTCGCCTTGAAGAGATCGCGGATGTCCGTTTGCAGGATTTGTGCGGTTTTCTTAAGACCTTGCTTGATCCGGTCAAAGAATCCCATGGTTTGAAGTCTCTTTCCGAAAACAGCTTGCAGTGGAGCGACGCCCCAGGTCGTTTTTCGGCGCCGTCTTTTTGGACCCCGATATTCCTTCGTTCGTAAGCTAGGCCGCAGTCGGCGACTCCCTCATGCCGGCCCCCACGGCGAGCCGGTCAAGGGGAGGCTTCGCGTTCACCGCGGCGACCGGCTGACGCGGCCTCTCGCTCACGCAACACGAGATCGAGAATGCCGTTGACGAAAGCCCCGGAGTGCTCGGTGCCGAACGATTTCGCTAATTCAACAGCTTCGTCGATGACCACGTTGGCGGGCGTGTCCGTGTAGAGCAATTCATAAGCTCCCAGACGCAATACGTTGCGATCTACGGCGGCCATGCGATTCAGCGTCCAATTCTCCGCGCCCCGTTGCAGGCGTTCATCCAATTCCCGGCGGTGTCGTCGGACACCGGCCAAAAGGTCTTTCGCGAAACGTACCAATTCCGGCTGGCGCAGGCTGGTTTGAATCATCTCCTCGCCCTTGGCCGGGTTGTTTCGAGGGTTGAGGTCGTCTTGGTATAGGAGTTGTAAAACCAAGACTCTGGCTTGGTGGCGATCTGGGGCGGGACGAGTCGTCACGGATCGAACTCCATGGGACCCCGGGACTTGTTTCCTGAACATGGACCGAACCGCGGCCGCGTTATCGGGAGGATGAGACCACCTCTCTCATTCGACGGAGGACGGCCACCATCTGCAAGGCCGCTTCCGCACATTCGGCTCCTTTATTGCCGGTCTTGGGACCGGCTCCGTCTTTTCCGTGGACAGCCGGCGCCGGGGCGGAACGGGCGATCGCCTGCTCGAGGGTTTCGCACGTCAACACCCCGAACAGAACCGGAATGCCGGTCTCCATGCCCAAATTCGCGAGCGAAAGACTCACCGCGCGATTGATGTGGGTATCGTGTGAGGTCTCGCCCTTAATGACCGCGCCCAGGCACAGCACGGCCGAGTACGCACCGGATCGGGCGGCGATGGCAGCCGCCGTGGGGATCTCGAAGGCCCCCGGTACCCAGAAGACGTGAATGTCGTCGGCTTGCATCCCGGCTTGCCGCAGGACGGCGACCGCGCCCTCGAGAAGCCCCCGGGTTATCGTCTCGTTGAAGCGGGCGACGATGACCGCCATTTTGCCGTAGTCCGTCAGGGACGGACTTGGTTCCGACCGGCATGCGTCAGGCGGTAACGTATCGAATTTCATGGTTGGTGGCTCTCACCTGACAAGAGTCGTTGATATTCCCGATTTGTCACGGGTCTCCTGCTCCGCCCTCGTTTTCACCGACGGAATTATCCACGGTGGATGGCCGGATGAATCTCGATGCCGCGCGGGAGGACGCCCTACCGAAATGGGATCTTTGCCGTCTTTACCGGGAGGGGCCCTCGCGCGAATTACGAGCCGTCTAGCGCACGTTCATGCTCATCAGGAATTCGGCGTTGGTTTTCGTCTTGGCCAAGCGGCCCACGAGGAATTCCATCGCATCCGGGGCATTCATCTCATTGAGCACTCGGCGCAACACGCAAATCCTGCGGTATTCCTCCCGGTCCAACAGCATCTCTTCCCGTCGCGTGCCCGAGCGATTGATATCAATGGCGGGCCAGATCCGTTTGTCCACCAGCTTGCGATCCAGGACGATTTCCATGTTGCCGGTGCCCTTGAATTCCTCGAAGATCACCTCGTCCATTTTGCTGCCGGTGTCGATCAAGGCGGTGGCGATGATCGTCAACGAGCCGCCCTCGTCGATTTTTCGCGCTGAGCCGAAAAACCGCTTGGGCCGCTGGAGGGCATTGGCGTCGACGCCGCCGCTGAGGATTTTCCCGGAGTGCGGACATTCGGCGTTCCAAGCACGCGCCAGACGGGTGATGGAATCCAAGAATATCACCACGTCGCGCCCGTACTCCACCATTCGCTTGGCCTTTTCCAGCACCATCTCCGAGACTTGGATGTGCCGCGCGGGTGCCTCATCGAAAGTGGAACTGATGACTTCGCAGTTCGAGCCTTTGACCTGCCGTTCCATATCGGTCACTTCTTCCGGCCGCTCGTCGATCAACAGCATGAAGACGTAACCGTCCGGATAGTTGTGCAAGACGGCCTTGGCCATTTTCTGGAGCAGAATCGTTTTGCCCGCTCTGGGGGGGCTGACGATCAGGCCGCGTTGGCCGAAGCCGACCGGCGCAATCAGGTCCACGACGCGGCATTCGATCTCGTCGCTCGTCGTCTCGAGCATGATCCGCTGGTCGGGATGGCACGGCGTCAGATCGTCGAAGGAGATTCTTTTCGCTGCCAGATTCGGGTCTTCGTAGTTGACGGCCTCTACCCGCAAGAGGGCAAAATAGCGCTCGTTCTCCTTCGGCGGACGAATCTGTCCCGAAACGGTCATGCCGGTTCGCAAACCAAATCGCCGAATCTGACTGGGGGAAACGTAGATATCGTCCGGGCAGGCGAGGTAATGATAGTCCGGGCTGCGGAGGAAACCGAAACCGTCCGGAAGGATTTCCAGCGTACCTTCACCGTACATCAAACCGCTGAGTTTGATTCGCTCCTTCAGGATTCGAAAGATCAGCTCTTGGCGATTAATGCCGGCGATGTCGGTGAGATTGTCCTTGCGCGCTTCCTCGATCAATTCCGCCATCGACATCCGCTGCAAGACGGCGATATTCGTATCGCCGGATTGCTTGATTTTTTCCAGTTCGCGATCCTCTTCGTCGGTATCGAGGCGGCCCTCGACCAATTGTTCCGCGATGGACAGCGGTTCCTTCTCCTTATCGGGGCGACGCCGCGGGCGATGCCCGCCGCGAGGCGAACCGTCTCCGCCCTCCCGACTGAAACGTCGAGGCGGCGTCGAGGCGGAGTCGTGATAATTGGAGTCGTGCGATTGCGACATGGAGTGAGGCTCCTGATAAGCCGACGTCCGGCACGCGATCGGTGCCTTGGAGGGAATACGAATACGGTGGTTTCAGAGCATTTCGAACTTGGGGCCGTCGCCGGAGGAGCAGCCCGCCGGGCAAGTATACTCGTTCAGCCTTCGCGTGGTATCTTTGCGTCGCATTTCGGCGATTCCCGGACGGCCTTGCAGCACTCTCGGCGAGGTGGAGCTGGAATGGATCAACCGCGAGTAACGCCTCGAGGCCGGGAGCGGCATCCGCGTCATGGCTTGAACCGGTGTAGACCGAGCCGCAGCCGCAGATTTCCTACAAGAGGCCGACCAAATGCTCAAATAAGCGCTAAACCTGGGGGCGGGAATCTAGCCGATAAGTAAACGCCAAAACCGTTCTACTTGAGCCTGGACGTGTTCGCGCGACGCGGTGTTGTCAATCATGAAATCGGCCCGGAGCCGTTTGAACTCCAGGGATTTCTGTCGGCGCTCGCGCCGAGAAAGACTTTCCGCGTCGAACCCGCGAAAACGAGCACGCTCCGCGCGAACGGTCGGAGATGCGTCAACATAAATGATTCTATGGCATAGTTTAGCCCATTTTGCCTCCAAGAGCAATGGCGCATCGAGGACCAAGGCGGGGATGCCCTCCCTCGCCGACTGGCGAGCCTCGGCGTAAAACTCGACCAGAACCAAGGGGTGCAACACCGACTCCAGTCTTCGCAGGGCTTGATCCGCTTGAGGCCCGTCACGGAAGACGATTTCCGCCAGTTTCTTCCGGTCAATTCCTCCCTCTGCGGACAAAACCTCCCGGCCGAAGATGCCGGTCAGATCCTCCACTACCGACGGTTTCATGAGGAGACGGTGGGCCACCTTGTCGGCGTCGAAATGGCGGGCACCCAACACCGTCAATTCGTGTGCCACCACCGTCTTACCCGCACAGATTCCTCCTACGATTCCGATGATCCACATGGTTCGTCTCTCGCAATTCGGTGGGACGCGGTCCCTCTTCGACGACTTGATGATGCCCGAGGCAAGTCGTGCCGCCGGCTCGATGTGCGGCAGGGCTTTGCGGGCCGGGAAGGCCGGCTCAAGTCGGTTCCAAAGCCTGCATTTCTCCCCAATTCAGGCCGCTGCGGACGTCTACCTTCAGCGGTACGCGCAAGGAAAAGGCATTTTGCATTTCCTCGCGGAGCAGATCGGCCACCACGGGAAGTTCCATGCCGGGGCATTCCAACAACAATTCGTCGTGGATTTGCACCAGCAGTCCCGCCTGAAGCCGCTCTTGCCGCAGCCGCCGATGGACGCAAATCATGGCCTTCTTGATCAGGTCCGCGGCGGAGCCTTGGATGACCGTGTTGATAGCCGTCCGTTCCGGTAGATTCCGCTGCCGGTTGGGGCTCTCACGAATTCCCGCGATTTTCCGTTTCCGCCCGAGGATCGTTTGCACGAAGCCGCGCTCCCGACAATCGGCAAGCACGCTTTCGAAGAATCGATCGATGCCGGGATAGCGGGAAAAGTAGGAATCAATGAATTGAGCGGCCTCTTCCTGCGATATGCGCAACTGTTTGGCCAGCCCGAAGGGCGTCTGACCGTAGATCACGCCGAAATTTACGGCCTTGGCCCGACGCCGCAGTTCGGGGGTGACGGCTTCCGGGGGAACGCCGAACACTTCGGCCGCGACCGCTTGATGAATGTCGTGATCCTCGGCGAAGGCGCGGCACAGATGTTCATCGTTCGAAAGGTGCGCCAAAATCCGCAACTCGATTTGCGAGTAGTCCGCCGAAATCAAGACCCAGTCCTCTTCCGCGATGAAGGCGGTACGAATCGCACGCCCTTCTTCCGTCCGGATGGGAATGTTCTGGAGATTGGGGTCGCTGGAGCTTAGCCTGCCGGTGGCGGTGACGGCTTGATGGAATGAGGCGTGAATCCTGCCGGTGCGCGGACAGACCATTTGCGGAAGAGCGTCCACGTAGGTGCCCTTGAGTTTGGCGTACTGGCGGTATTCGAGGATCTTTTGCGGCAGCGGATGGAGCGGCGCCAAATCCTCCAGGACCTCCGAGTCCGTGCTCATGCCGGTCTTCGTCCGTTTGACGGCGGGAAGGCCCAGGCGATGAAAGAGCACTTCCTGGAGCTGTTTTGGCGACGCGATGTTGAAGGGCATGCCGGCCGACTGATAAATCTCCTCTTCCAGTTCCTCCATGCGCTCGGCGAATCGGCGACTGAGGCGGCCCAGATATTCGTTATCGATGCGGATTCCGCGGAACTCCATGTCCGCCAAGACGGAGATCAAAGGGACTTCGAGGTTTTGGAAGATGTCCTGAAGCCCCTCGCTTCGCAATTGAGGTTCTAAACGGTTGCGAAGGTACCACGGAAGTGTGACATCCTGGCCTGCGTAGGCGGCTACTCGGGGAATCTCGACGGAATCGAGCTGCCGTTGTTGCTTGCCTTTGCCGATCAGCTCGTCAATCTTCGTCGTCTCGTACTGGAGGTAGCGTTTCGCGAGTTCATCCAAGCTGTGAGAGCGGGAGCCGGCATCCAGCAAATAGGCGGCAATCAGGGTGTCGAATTCGATGCCCCGCAGCGAGACGCCGCTATTGCGAAAGACGATACGGTCGTATTTCAGATTTTGTCCCAGTTTGGGGATTTGGGCATCCTCCAACACGGGCCGCAGCGCGGCGATGACCTCACCCTCGGGCAGGGTTTTTGCTCCCTCAGGTCCGCGCAGGGGGATGTAATAGGCTGCCCCGGGGTCCGTCGACAGGGCGATGCCGACGAGGGAGGCCCAGCGGGGACGGACGTCGGTCGTTTCCGTGTCGATGCTGATGCACGAAGCCGTCCGCAGCCGATCTGCCAGTTCACGCAAAGCCTGTAGGTCGTCGATGATGTGGGCGTTGACGGCGATCGAGGACTTCCGCGGCGTGTCGCCCGCGGTGGTCGGCAAGCGTTCGATCTCCGGTAGCAGACTGCGAAATCCGAGTTCCTCGCACAGTTGCCGGGCGGCTTCTTGGCGAATCGGCCCGGGCCGCGCGGCATCCCAGGAAAACGTCAGCGGTACATCCGTGCGCAATTCCACCAGCGGTCGCGTCGCTAGGATACGATCCCGATCGGCGATCAGCTTTTGCCGCAGCTTTTCGGGCTGAATCTGCTCGGCATGAGCGAGGATGGCGTCCAGGCTCCCGTATTGACGAAGCCATTTGGCCGCCGTTTTAGGTCCCACGCCTGGAACGCCGGGAATGTTGTCCGTGCTATCGCCGACGAGAAGCTGGAAATCGGCGGCTTGCTCGGGGCGAATGCCCCATTCCGCTTCCAACTTACCCGAGTCCAAAAAGGTTCGTGTGCGAAGATTCAGCAGGCGAACCTTGTCCGACAGCAACTGGCGGCAGTCTTTGTCATTCGTGACCAAAACGCACTCGCCGCCCCCCTGCTCCACGGTTCGGGCTATCGTTGCCAAGATGTCGTCGGCCTCGTAACCGGGAACGGAAACGCTGAGAATCCCGAGTGCGTCCATGAACCGGCGAATCAGATCAAACTGCGAGCGGAGGTCGTCATCGAGGCGGGGTCTTTGCGCCTTGTATTCCGCGTACATCTCCTTGCGGAACGTCGGCTTCGCGGATTCGAACGCGCAGATCAGATAGTCGGGCCGATACTGCCGCAGGAGATTCAGCATATCGCGAACGAATCCGAACACTGCATTGACCGGGCGTCCGTCGGGGGCCGTCAAGGGTGCAATGGCGTGAAAGAGCTGATGGATGAGCGAGTGGGCGTCGATGACGAAGACCCTCCGCTCGGCAAGGGAATTGCCGTCGCTTTTGGCGATATCGGGACGGTCTTCGTTTGAGAATAGGGGCGTTTCCGGAGGGGATCCGGTTTGCGACTTCGGCATGACAAAGACTCTGTTTGCGGTGCGGACAAGACGGCAACCCATACTCCCGCCGGCTGACCGCGGTCGGCGGCCTTAGAAACCCCGGCGCGAGCGGCGGACCGGCGAGGAACCCGTTATGACTCGCTGGCGCGGCTCAGCTCGTCTCTTTCGCCGTCGTTAACCTATCTTGCGGCTTGGAGGCCGAGAAAACAAGCGGACCGATCTTCCCATCGGACACCGAACCCGTGTGATCGCTGTCCGACCAGATTCCCATCGCCGCCAAAGTCAGACGGGAGCGGGAAAAATACTTCGCGTAGTCTTCCCCAAAATTGTGCGTTTCCCAGAGCCATCCGTCCGCAGGTCCTTTCCGTACAACGTGCACGGCCGCGTCGATACGCCCGAACACAAGAGACCGAAAAGACTGGCGGGAGACATTCTCGGCCCGCTCGTCGTCGGCGGTGTCCCAAACGTTACCCAGAATGTTGTAGCCGTTTTCCCGGCGGAAAGCCAAATACACTTGTAACACTTGATCGTTGCGATCCGCGCGAAATATGCTGCCCCCGGCAGGTAGTTTTTCGGCGCTCCAGTGCCACGACAACCAGGGTAGGGAATGAAGATCGGCCGGGCGACTGCGCAAATCCCGATACAAAACCAGAGAACCGGCGACGGTGTGGAAATGGGCGATGCGGCCCATGCCCGCCGGACCGTCTTCGATGCGAAGGGATGCTTGACCTCTTAGGCCGGACCAGGTGTTCCAGGGATCCGGCCAAACGATGCGCCCGCCACGCTTGGATAGGAGCGATCCGTCGAAGCCGAACCGCAACGCTTCCGGCTCAGCGGCCGTCGCAAGAGGGGTACCGTCCAAGGGAACGCGCGTGGCCGCCAAAGAGAGAAAGAGCAACCATTGGCGACGATTCAGCCCTACCCGACCCAAGGTCGGGCTAGCGACTTGTCGTCCGGCGGCGTTTTCCATGCCCGATCCCCTTGCGGACTTCCGCCCGCGCGCACGCAACCTTAGTTGCGTCCGTCCTTCGTCACACAACTTGATTCTACGAGTGGCGACTGGGGGCTGCAACGATTGTCGAGGGCAAGAAGTCACGGTCCCCGCCCCAAGAGGAACTGCGGGCCGGCGGCGGATTCGTTGCAGGCGGTTTGGTTAACAGTGAGGCCGGCCGCGACGGCGGGAAGATGAGGATGAAAGCGTCTCCGTTCGCTGTTCGGTCACCGATTCCCATCGTCTCCCAAAAGGGTTTTCGTCACCTCGATGATGGACGCCGCGGCGGTCCGTACGTCTTCCTCCGTGTTGAATCGGCCGAGTCCGATGCGGATCGAGGCCCTTGCTTCCTGTTCCGACAGGCCCAGCGCCAGCAGGACGTGGCTTGGCTTCGCCGTCGCCGAACTGCAAGCGGAACCGCTGCTCATGGCCAGATGAGGAAGATGGAGGAGCAGGGTCTCTCCCTCCAGACGTCGAAACCGGACGTTCAGATTTCCCGGCAGGCGCAAATCCGATCGCTCCAGGGCCGGTCCGTTGAGGGCGATTTCGTCACCCAGGCCGCCTTTTAAAAGTCGAAATAGCAGATCACGCAGCGAGCGGAGCCTATGGGATTCGGCCTCGCGTTCGCAGCAACACAGTTCGAGGGCCGCGGCGAATCCCACGATGCCGGGGACGTTCAGCGTCCCGCTCCGCAGACCGCGTTCATGTCCGCCGCCGAGGATCAATGGCGCTACGCGGAGCGGAGGCCTCCGCTTGGCGACGAAAATTGCTCCAATACCCTTCGGGCCGTAGAGTTTGTGGGCCGAAAAGCTCATGAGATCGATGCCGAGCTCGGCCACGTCCAACGGGATTTTGCCCACCGCCTGCGTCGCGTCGGTGTGCAGAATGATCCCCTTGTCGCGGCAGATTTCGGCGATTTGTTGAAGCGGTTGAATCACGCCGATTTCGTTATTGGCCAATCCCACCGAGGCGAAGACCGTATCCGGACGGACGGCTTGGAGAAAGGCCTCGGGCGTGATTCTGCCGCCCTCCTCCGAATCAACCGGAGCCGGCGGCAGGATCGTGACGTCGAATCCCAGGGATCGCGCGGCCTCGATTGGCTCGAGCACGGAGGTGTGTTCAATCGCCGTGGTGATGATGTGGCCCGGCCGATTCAAACGCCGCAAATATCCCAGGATGGCGAGATTGTTGCTCTCCGTGGCCCCGCTGGTGAAGTAGATCGTCTGGGGGGATGCCCCCAAACAACGGGCGAGGCGCTCGCGAGCATCATCGACCGCTTGGCGAGCCTGTCGACCGGGGAGGTGCGTCGTGGAAGCCGCATTCCCGTATATTTCATCGAAATAGGGCAACATGGCTGCGACCACGCGCGGATCACAGCGAGTGGTGGCATGATTGTCCAGGTAAATGGGCGGCGAAACGTTCATTGGGGCAATCGCGAGGGGCGGATCGTTCACAGCGGCTTGGCGGGGACGCCCGCTGCGTCGCAGGCGCCCATTCAGAATAGATGCCCGAGCGCTAGTTGCGACCAGCTTTCGAATTCATCCCAATTGTTTCGCAATTCGTGCGGCGAGGCAAACCCGCAGTTCAAAATGTCGGCTTCGCGAGCCCGGACTCTGGGTTCTTCGAGCCGAGCCAGGCAGACGACCCCCAGGTGTACCCGACCCACGTCGGTCTCGTCGTCGTTGATCAGACCGACCGGAGTCAGCGTGAACGGAGTATCTAGGGTTACCTCTTCGAAAAGCTCGCGTCGCAATCCTTCCTCGAAGGCGGCGTCCATCGTTGCGCTCGCGTCGATCTGCGCGATGTGGCCGCCGATGCCGATGCTCCGCTTGAGATGCAGTCGCGATTCGCCCTGCCCTTGGCCGCGCGTGTAGTGGAATACCCGAACCGAGATGCCGTCGCCGTGCGTCAAAACGACGTAGGGAATCAGTTGCTTGAAGTTCGGATCGTGCTCCACTTCGCCTCGTGGGCGGAAAGCAAGGTGACGGGGCTGGAACAGCAGCGGGACGTAGCGTTCTACGTCGCGCGAGAAACCTTGGAAATGTCCCGCCTCGCGAAACACTGCCGTGGGGATGACCAAGACGCATTCTTCCGAAATCGGGCCCACGTTCACACTCCTTGGGTGGCGTGCCTTTTGTCCCATCGCGTAATGGGAACGAACCGCCGCTTTCTTCGGCGGCAAGGATTCCAAACCGATACTTCGCCCCGAACGGCTAGATGATGAGCATGGCATCACCGTAACTGTAAAAACGATATTCTTCGCGTACGGCCTCCTCGTACGCCCGGCGGATCAGCTCGTCTCCCCCGAAGGTCCGTACCAGCACCAGCAAGGTCGTTTTGGGCAGGTGGAAATTGGTCATCATGGCGGAGATGGCGCGGAAGCGATAGGGCGGTTTGATGAAGAGATCGGTCTCTCCGGAAAAAGGCCGCAATTCGCCTTCCGCAGCGGCCGTCTCCAAGAGACGCACGACGGTGGTGCCGACCGCGATGATCCGACGTCCCTGGGACTGAGCTTCGCGGAGGCGCGCCGCCGTAGCGGCCGTTAGCCTCCCCCACTCGCTGTGCATCCGGTGCTGCTCGATCCGTTCGCGTTTGATGGGCTGAAACGTTCCCAACCCGACGTGCAGAGTTACGTATTCGACCGCGATGCCTTTGCGGTGAATCTCGTCCAGCAGCTTCTTGGTAAAGTGCAGACCGGCGGTGGGAGCAGCGACGGCACCGGGCACGCGCGCGAAGACGGTCTGATAGTGCTGCCGATCCGTTTCGATCATTTCTCCGTCCCGAATGTACGGCGGGAGCGGCACGCGACCGACGCGATCCAGCACTGACAAAGCATCCTCGTCCGAGTCCGGAATCACCAACCATTCGCCGGAACCCGCTTCCAGTCTGGCCACAAGCCGTAACAGAATATCCTCTTCCCCCTGGGCGTTGATCAGGCGGATCGTCTCGCCGGGCTGCGGTTTTCCCCGGGTATGAGCCAGCACACGCCATATACCCGTGCCGTCGGATTCGAGAAACAGGCCCTCCCAACGCCCTCGGGTTTCCGTGCGGTAACCTACCAGCCGTGCGGGGATGACCCGGGTATCATTCAGCACTACGACGTCGCTTTCGTCCAGCAACTCCGGCAGATCACGGACGTGATGGTGTTCCACTTCTCCCGTCTGCCGACGAACCACCATCAATCGGGCGTCGGCGCGATTGGGAAGTGGATTCTGCGCGATAAGATGTTTAGGCAGCGGGTAATCGTAGTCCGAGAGATTGGTCATGCAGGTCCGTCCATGGGACTTTGTGCCAAGCGAAGCGTCGCGAAGCGGATCGGCGCCGCCGAGAAGGTCCCCGGTCTAATGTGCCCCCCGACGTCTGAATGCGAACTTTGGGAGCGTGCCCTTGCTTCGTCGCGCATCCGTTCCGCGCATTACTTCAAAACCCGATTCTACGACCGGCCTGCATCGACGTCCATGAGTGTGCTCGGACATGTCCGTGATGATGGTGCAGCGAGCCGCGGATGACAACCCGGTGAGGTTCCACAGGGGCCGGGGGGGCGAATGTCGGCTGCGACGAGTCTTCCCGCCGAGACTGTGCGGCGTCTGCAAAGAACCAGGCTTGGTAACATGGGTCGCGCGGTGACGGCACGAAATACGGCATAATAGAAGATGGATGCATCGGCTGCTTGAGACCACCGGCGGGAGCCGGCATCGCATTACGAAGTCCTTGGAAGCGTAGAATGGGACGTGTTCCGGTTCGTGTCATGCTGGGAATTACGGATCTCGACGTCGGCGGCGCCGAGAAGTGCCTGTCGGAAGTGGCGTGCCGCGTCGACCCCGCGCGCTTTCAGCTATCGGTGGTCTCGCTGGCGCCGCGACCGCGAAGGGACGATCGATTGGTCCGGAGGATCGCGGACCGCGGTATTCCCATCCATTTCCTCGATTGCCGAACACCCCGCGACTTGCCCAAGGCCTTGATCCATTTTTCGAAATGGATTCGATATCAGCAGCCGGACGTCCTTCAGACGTTTTTGTTCCATGCGAATCTCTTGGGTCGAATTGCCGGTCGATTGGCGGGAGTACCGGCCGTGGCGTCTGCCATCCGAGTGGCGGAGCGATTCGCCAAATGGCACCTCTGGCTCGACGCGTTGACGTCGGGCTGGGTAGACCGCTATGTGTGCGTAAGTAACTCCGTGGCCGAGTTTTCCATGAAACGAGGGCTGCTCTCGCCGAACAAGATCATCGTGATTCCCAATGGGATCGACGTGGACTTGGATTGCGGACGAGGCCGAATCGCGCGGTCTTCGGACAAAACGCTTGATGGAAAATCGGGAAACATGCCCAAAATGGGGCGACGCGTGACGTTTGTGGGCCGATTCGTGCCGCAAAAAGGGATTGACGTGCTTTTGGAGAGCGCTGCGACGTGGCTGCCGCTATTTCCCGACACGATGCTTCACATCGTGGGCGATGGACCGCAGAAACCGCAGCTCGCGGACCTGGCGACTCGTCTGGGAATCCATCGTCGCGTTGTATGGCAGGGATATCGCTCGGATGTGACGGCCGTCTTGGAGACGACAGACCTGTTCGTTTTGCCGTCGCGTTGGGAGGGGATGCCGAACGCCCTGTTGGAGGCGATGGCGGCAGGTTGCCCTGTCGTGGCAAGTGACGTGGAAGGTGTGGCGGAAATACTTGGCGAGCAATGTCGCGAGCAATTGGTGCCGCCGGGGGACGCCGCAGCCCTGAATCGTGCCATCGTGCGTATGCTCTCAAATCCCGGGCATGCAGCCGAGTTGGGTGACCGCAATCGTCGGCACGTCGTGACGCATTTCAGTTGGGATCGCGTGACAAACCTCTACGAATCCCTTTGGGAAGAGCTCTTACGGATCACAGGATAGATCTTTGGTGGGGGGGTAGAGACTCATTCCGTAGGGGTATTCTGTTTCGAATAACTCCGCCGCCGGATCGCCTATCTTATACAGATTGCTTGCTTGAGCGGTCGGAGGGGCTGCATGACGGTTCCGCCGACTCCGTTACACCCCCAAGAATCTCGATTTACGGCTTTTCTTGATGACGGTTCTAACCACCGGAGGGAGACTTCCGTCTCGCGGAAAAAACGGAAGTCGATTCGCCCCGGAATGCTGTCTTGACGGAATGTCGAAAGGGGATATCTTGGAATGCCGGTGGGGATTTGTGGAGAAAAGTGGGTGCGCCGTGGCGGTACTGACTGGTCGATTCCTGCGGTCTTTGGACGCCAAGTTTCGGCTTGCCCTGCCCAAGCCGCACCGGGATGCCCTAGGTTGTCAGCCCGGGAACACGGTCTTCGTAACTTTAGGTTTGGACGGTTGCTTGGCCGTCTACGGTGCGGATGCGTTTCACGGATTCGCGGCGAGAGTAAGGCATGCGTCGCCGACCCAGGCCGATGTGCGGGCGTTTACCCGGCTCTTCTTCTCGCTCAGCGAGGAATGCGAGATTGATCGCCAAGGCCGAATTCGGCTGCCTGCAGCCTTGTTGGACGAGGTTGGAGTGGAATCCGAAGTCGTTGTGATCGGCGCCATGGACCACCTTGAGATTTGGGGAAAACGACGCTGGGAGCAGTATTGGCAGCGGAATCGGGCAGAGTACGAACGCGTGGCCGAAGCCGCGCTGCGGTCCGGCGATTCGGTTTAGCGATGCACAGGATCTGCGAGAAGGCAAAGAATCGCTAACTCTTAATGGGGGGATTGATAGTATTCTTGAGATGGGATCCATGACTGGAATCGTTTGACTGCGCCGTCCCAAGTTGCAAAGATGGTTATTGGCCCGACGATGGGAAGGGAGTAGTTGCTCACGGAGAAGACCGGCTTTCAAGACCTGCCGCTTTGGGCGAGACCGGGATAGAGATCCCGGCATCTCCAAAGGGTGATAACTCATGTACATGGTGCGACGTCCGTCCGTGCATGTCGCCTTGCGTGTGGATGCGAACGTCGATTAGCGGCCACCGATCGACGTTCCTTGCCGGTTGCCACGTACCGGTGCAATCCTCACCGACGGATCACAGGAAGTGGTCTCAGGCGGCACGCGAACCCCAACGGCGCATGGGTGCGCGGGGTTCAGAGACCCGCCCTCGTATGAACAACAGGATGTGTTCGAGGGTGGGTCTTTTTTTATGTTCCGCGCGATTGCCATTGCCATAAGGCCGGCCGGTACTGCCGGGTCGCAAGTCGGTATCTTACCAGGGTCGTTCGCAAAACTCAGAAGGGATCCATGGAAAACGATGGTTCCGGCCCGGGCCCCGACGAAAGGACTTGCCACGTCCCGGTCATGTTACGGGAAGTCCTGACTTGGTTGGCCCCGCAACCGGGTCAGACCGTTGTGGATGGGACGTTGGGCGGCGGCGGACACGCGGAGTCGCTCTTGCGCGCCGTCATGCCGGGTGGAAAAGTTCTGGCGCTGGATCGGGATCCGATCGCGGTCGCGCGGGCGAAGGGCCGCTTTGCCGGCTTCCCGGTTCATCTTGTGCAGGCGAACTTTCGCGACCTGCCGGAAGTGCTGGACGAGCTGGGGTGGGAGTGCGTCGACGGCGTCGTTCTGGATTTGGGGCTCTCCAGCGATCAACTTGCAGATCGTACAAGGGGGTTCAGCTTTTCCTCGGACGGTCCATTGGATATGCGTTTCGATCCGAGCGAGGGGGAGCCGGCTTGGCGTCTTGTGAACCGTTTAAGCGAGCGAGCGCTGGCCGAGTTGATTCACAAGTTCGGTGAGGAGCGCTTTGCGCGCCGCATTGCCCGCGCGATCGCGGAGGAACGCCGCTTTCGCCAAATCAAGACGGCGCGAGAATTGACGCAAATCATCCATCGCGTGGTACCTCGCTCGCGGTTTGGGGGCATCGATTCCGCTACGCGGACGTTCCAGGCATTGCGGATTGCCGTGAACCAGGAGTTGGACGCGCTGGAGTCGGCACTGAGACGGATTCCCGAGGTCTTGCGTCCCGGCGGGCGAATCGTGGTGATTAGTTTCCACTCGCTCGAAGATCGCATCGTCAAAGAGACGTTTCGCGACGATCCACGTTATACCTCTCTCACCAAGAAACCCGTCACCCCCGGTGAAGACGAAATGACCGTCAATCCTCGCAGTCGCAGCGCGAAACTCCGAGCTGCGACGCGAACATAGCGCGCCTGGGGCCTCGTTCGGCGCATGGAGAGAGGCGGTCATAGCGAACGCCGGGCGGGCGGAGCGTAAGTGGCTCTTATCGCGGGGGCTATAGTGGCGCCGCGGTGGCAAAGCTAACGCGGCACAATACCTTGTTTGAAAGCACGGGCGGCGGATACCGAATCCAGCGCCCCCGCGCCGGCAGTCGGCGAGGAGGAATGTTCGTATTGACGAAAAGGGGCCGGATCGCGACACTGACTGCGTTCGGTTGCGGGGCCGTTCCTGCGGTTGCCGCGACGAGAATCGGCGCGTGGGATACCGCCTTGATGGGCGGCAGAGAAAGTCAGGGAGGATGAGATGAGACGAGTAGCGGCGGGTCGGACGGTCTGCGGCTTGTTTCTGCTTGGCTGTGGGGTGGTCTTGTCGGGCTGCGGCGGTACTCAAAACGCGGGAAAGCCATCCGCAGAGTCGGCGCAGAAAGCTAGTGTCGTTCCGTCTTCGGAAAAAACCATAGGTGCAATCACCGACAACACCGCCGACCCGGTGGCTGCCACGAACGTCTTCTTGGAAGCCGTGAGGACCGGGGATGACGAGAAAGTGGTGTCCATGTTTACCCAATTGGCCCGGCAGCAGGCGGGCGAATTGAATCGCCAATTCGCGCCGGTGGGCAGCGATACGGCAAGCTACCGAGTCTCGGACAAGGTGGAGTTCTTGGCGGAGGACGGGGCCCGCGTGATGAGCACCTGGACGGATATCGGGGCGGACGGCAAACCGCGCTCCGACGACATCATGTGGATGCTGCGCAAAGAGGACGGCGGTTGGCGCATTGCCGGCATGGCCGCTGTGATTTTTCCCGGCGAGCCTCCCCTCTTGCTGGACTTTGAAAACATGAAAGAGACTTTGCGCAAGGTCGAATTGTTGGCGGAGGAACTGGAACGTCGGCAAAGCGGTGAAACCGCTGCGGAGCAAGGAACGACGGTGCCCCAGGGGGAGGCGGCATCGCGGGATGACGTTGCCCGTGACGCGCCGTCGCAACCGCAAGACCAAGACATTCAGTATACCCCCGCCGCGGCTTTGCCCGACCGAGTGCCGACGGCTCCGACCATGCAGAAATAGCCCCTCAGCAGCTCGCGTCCGTCGCCGGTGATCCCGTCATGGGCGGACTTTCTCTCTCGCTGAAGTCCGCCGGCGCCACGATCTCCTGATGCCCCTCGTTGCACGCTTGGCTTGCGGCGGGGGGTATCGGCTTTTATCATGGCGGCAAAGCGTCGGAGGGACGGGGTATCGCTGAAGCGGAGTGACGGAAGGGACCATTCATGAACGGGCTGAATCGGCGCGATTGGCTGCGAGCGATCGGAGCACTGGGAGCGATGGGGGGAATGGGCGTGTTTCCCGCTGCCCATTCCGAAAGTCCGTCGGCGGCACCCGTCGGCGAGTCATCGGGCTTTACCAGCAGCGTGATCGATCCCCGAAAGGTGCAAGATACGCGATTCACAGCCCGGTTCGTCGGCGGTCGCGTAATCCAACCTCAACGGGAGCTGGAATTGCTCTCGCGATGCCAAGTCTTGGTGGTCGGCGGTGGACCGGCGGGGGTCTCTGCCGCAATCGCCGCTCGGCGAGCCGGT
>Ga0067045_1003646_pt1 | contig 22079 bp, 20 predicted proteins | sample TerdegcTABiofilm_FD_59184 | JGI IMG/M metagenome (GOLD analysis project Ga0067045, IMG submission 59184) | Combined Assembly of (Gp0054472, Gp0054536) Wastewater bioreactor microbial communities from Singapore -Terephthalate degrading...
GTTTGGACAAAAGAAAGTGCATAAGGCCTGCTGGGGTTAGCCTGGTTAGGATTACGCAGAGCAGGAAGCCTGCTTGGCAGCGCATGGTATGGAGTGAGTGAGTTTTTTGAAAAAGGAATAAACTGGCTACAGGGTGAAGGATTTGTAACAAATAAAGAGATAGCAGTAAAAGCAGCACTTGAAGAATTTCACAGAATGGGTATAGAGGAAGCAAAAGCAGCAGCACTACAGGAATATGGTATTCAGAAGGGGAAAGAAATATTGGATAGTTTTTACAAAGACAGCAGGGAAAAGACCGATGCAAAGATATGGGCGCTGAAGCAGGCAGGGTATGACACGGAATCGTTAGAAGGAGAAATAGCAAAGATGCGGCAGGAGCTGGAGGAGAAGAAAAAGCAGAAGCAGTCACAGCAAGAGGCCAAAACGACTCAAAGAGTAGAAGTAAAGGAGGCGGGATTAACAGGGATAGTCAATTCACTATTAAGGTTTATAGGTTATGGCAAAAAAGAAAAGGTAATAGTAGAAGGGGTTAAGTATTTCAGTCAAAGAGATAATGAAACGAGGGATGGTAAAGTTAACGGGCATAATATGTGCAATTTGACCTCGCTTGCAATGGTGATGGAATCAAAGGGAATTGATGTTGGGAATGGTAATAAACAATATGAGGATAGACTATATGAAATTGCAAAAGAAATGAATATGGGTGGAGAAAAATTGTGGGAAAGAACTAGTGAAGTATATAAACGAATAATTAAGTATGTAAATGAAAAAAACAATAATAATTACGTTATTGAAATAAAAGATAAAAAATCAGATTTGATTAACTTCGAACAAAAGGTAAAGAATTTATTGGATAATGATAATCCAGTAATTGTAAGTGGAGATTTTCCAATGCGTCATATAGTAACGATAGTAGGATATGATAAAGAAGGGTGGATAGTACATGATCCATATGGGAATGCAAATACAAAATATAGGGATACAAATGGAAAGTATGTCCATTACAAATACGGGATGTATGATATAGGAAAGAAGTGGTTTGCATATATTAAATGAAATAAAAAATTTTAAATAAAGTGAGGTAAGAATATGAGAAGTCAATATTATAAATTATGTATAGTAATAATGGTAATACTACTAACAGGTAGCATACCTGGTGGAACAAAACAGAAGAATTTAAAGGAGATATTTGATCATGTAATATATACAGGAGAGCCAATAGCAAGTTCAGAGTTGATTGAGAAAGGATTACCAAAAGATTATTATAGTGCAAAGAAGGCAGTTGATGGGAAAGTTGAAACAGCATGGGTTGAGGGGGTAGAAGGTGACGGTATTGATGAGTATATATATTTTAAATTAGAGGTTGATTCTTTTCCTTGGTATGGTGATTTTGATACGAAAGATAATAAATATATAGAATTTGAGATAAGTATTATTAACGGTATAGGGAAGAATAAAAAATTATATGAAAAGAATAACAGGATACAGAAAGCAGTGTTAGAAGTATATGAAGCAAGAGTTGTAATACGACAGATAGAACCATGGATTATATCAGAACAAGAGCCCATATTAAATTCAACATTTAATATTAATTTAAAAGATGATATACGGCCACAAAAATTTATAATAAAAATTAGGCCAAAGCAAGGATATGATGAAAATTTGAGTAATTTTTTCACGTTTATAGGTAAATTAATTATTAAGGAAGTATATGCAGGAACAAAGTATAGAGATACTGGCATCAGTGAGATAAAGACTAAAAGATTAGATATAGATGAATAAAATAGGTTTCAGGATATATATTAAACCAGGTGGGATATCATAAAAGGAGAAAAAGCAACATCTGTTGTTTTGGGACACATGATGTAATGGGGTGTTGGGCAGAATTCTAAAGTTTCACGGCAAAAAGAATGCACTACCAGCATAAGAAGTGTAATTATACAAAGAAATAAGTGAAAATCCAACGCAAAGCGTTCATTGAAAACAGCAAGTAAGGGGCAACGTCAGCCGTACAGGAGGTACGGCGTCATAGGGTTGCGTGCGTGCTTCGATAAACTCAGCAACCATGGTTCGACAAGCTCACCAACCGTGCTTCGACAGGAGGTCACTGAGCATGTCGAAGTGCTTAACATCCTTTATTAGATAGGATCAGTACAGGCGCCGTATTTTTGCCGAGCACCGCAGGACACGGCGGGAGGTTATTTAAGCATTGATACTTTTTTATAAGCAAGTTCAATAGGAAGATAAAAGTAATTGTATTTGAGACTGATAACAAGCAAGAACATAATACAAACGTAAGTAAGCCAACAGTAGCCGTACAGGAGGTACGGCGTCATAGGGTTGCGTGCGAGGACATAGCCAGGAAGGCGTCCGCAGCACGCTGGCAAGAATTGAATACATACAGAAGGGGAAGGCATTTTTCTTTGGCACTTTCTTTTGTTGCCGTTTGGACAAAAGAAAGTGCATAAGGCCTGCTGGGGTTAGCCTGGTTAGGATTACGCAGAGCAGGAAGCTTGCTTGGCAGCGCATGGGATGGATTAGGTGAGTTTTTTGAAAAAGGAGTAAACTGGCTACAGGGTGAAGGATTTGTAACAAGCAATGAAATAGCGGATAAGGCGAGGATAGGCAAACAATTGAACGAATATATAAATACAATAAAAGTTATGTATGGTGACGATGGTAAAATGATTGTAATAAATGAGTATGGGGAACGGGAAGAATATACTAGTTATGTACAGAGGAAAGAGGCGGAAGGAGCACTAAATCCAGATGTAATACTTACAGGGAAAAGAAATATTAGTAAAGAAGAAGGAAAAAACATAGCATTGAAAGAAGCTTATAAAGAATTTTTCAAGGATGGTGCTAATACACTGGAAGCAGTAGGAGGGATAAAGGTTGAGGAGATAAAAGATGATAAGGGGAAAATAATAGGATTTAAGATACAGGAGAATAATGGGGGAGAGGCTATTCAAACACAGGAATATACAATAACGGGTGAAATAACACATAGTTATTATGAGGTAAAGAAGCTTGATACCAGCAAAGCACTGGAATATGGATCACGGCAGTATATAATGACATTAAATGATTTAGGGCAGACGGATCCAAATCTTGTGCAGATACTTACGTTATCATTGAATCAAGGGGAGAATGCGGGCTTACAACAGGAATTAGAGAAGGCAATAGATAAGAAGTTGATAAAGGATATAGATGCAGCAATTGTACGGAACACAGCATGTGTAGCAGCAACGTTATGGATAAATTTAGTATTAGAAGGAGCGAACATAGAGGAGTTTGGAGAATATTATGCACATTGGGCAAATGAGGGGAAGATACGAGCAAAAGATGCGTTTATGACATATAAGGATCAGCAGGCTATAGCATCCTATTATGGCTATGAATTACAACGTATAACCAGCTATACAGAATTTGAAAAGTTCATAAGCAATAGCAATGGTGTACAATATGGTCAATTACAATATTATAATGGTATACTTGAAAGCAATCACAATGTGAACCTGTATAAATACAACGGAGGGTGGTATGTATCGGATGTAGGAAGAATGGCAAATCATGGGATTAAGTGGGATAAACTTCTAAATAAGGAAATATGGAGATTCAGATATTTTCAATATTTGAATAAAAATTAAAAAATTAAAAATGGGGGATGAAATGAAAAAGAAATTTAAAATAATGTTATTTATTATATTAGTATTTATTTCAAATTTATATGGTTTAACAAAAGAAGAAGAAGAAGTTATAAAATATTTGAAATTAAAAGGGAGCGGTATTTATGGTATTGATGAATATAAAAATGATAATGAATATAAAGGATTAGGAATTTATAAATCAACAATAAATGATGAAGATTTAAAATTAATATCGAAACTTAAAGAATTAGAGAGTTTAAGTATAAATGGAGAGAAAATAACAGATAATGGTATAAAATATCTAAAAGATTTAACTAAATTGAAACATTTGACTTTGATAAATGTACAACTCACGGATCGCGGGATGGAGTACATAGGGCAACTGGAGAATTTAGAGGAGCTTGACATAAGCAACACAAAGGTAACGGATGAGGGGTTACAGTATTTGAAGGGGTTAAAGAAGTTACGAACGTTAGTAATCAGTCGCACAAGGATAACAGGGGAAGGGTTTAAGTATCTACAGGATACAAAGATAGAAGAGCTGGCGGCAGCATATACAATGGTAACAGATGATAGTTTACAATATTTACAGAATATGCACCTGCAAATACTAACCATACCAGGGACAAAAGTAAGTGACAGAGGGATACAATATTTAGAGAAGATGAGAAGTTTAGAAAAACTATTGATATGGGATACAAAGATAAGTGCAAAAGGTGTAAAGATATTAGAAAAAAAACTACCACACACAATGATTGTGGATAAAAAGATGCATTCATTATAGGGGGACGGTGTGGAGGAAAAAGCCCAGGGAATTATTAGCTTACAGACAAAAGATTTAATGAACAGTATAAAATATAAATTTGGATAAACAGGAAACTGGGCTTAGAACGTTTGATAAAGCAGCTTGTCAAGGGAAGGCCATGATTCCGTTGTGAAAAGAATAGGCAGAAGATCATTCTATAGATTCACGGCAAAAAGAATGCACTCCCAGCATAAGAAGTATAACTATATAAAGAAATAAGTGGAAATCCAAAGCAAAGCGTTCTTTGAAAACAGCAAAGGTGGATAAAATCAAAAGTAAAAGGCAACAGTAGCCGTACAGGAGGTACGGCGTCATAGGGTTGCGTGCGAGGACATAGCCAGGAAGGCGTCCGCAGCACGCTGGCAAGGATTGAATACATACAGAAGGGGAAGGCATTTTTCTTTGGCACTTTCTTTTGTTGCCGTCTGGACAAAAGAAAGTGCAGAAAAGAAAGTATTAGACAAAAAACGATAGGCGCCAAGCCGGGGTAAAGGGGATGGCAAGGGTAAAAGGGGCTGGCGTATGAAGTCCCTTTTCCCCTTGTGAAAAGAATACTATGGAGTTGTTGCCATCTGGACAAAAGAAAGTGTAGAAAAGAAAGTATGAGGTGAAAAGAACGATAAGTCCAAATCGGGGGTCAAAACAATTGCGATGCACCAGTATATCAGAAAAAAGAAAAGACGCACTTTGCACCGACTGACTATTTGAACTTCTTAGTACAAAAGGATAAAACAAGATCCATATAAAAATGGGGAAATGGTGAACAAGGGGAAGAATAAAAAAATATCAGGCTACACCTACTTTACTTTTTTAATGTGACGAACAAAATCCCTCCAAGGCCATCACGCTATTTGCTTTTTTTATTTTTTCTGCTTTCACTATTAGCAAGTGTAGCCAGATATAGTAATATTTTTTACTACTTACTTTTTTTTAAAGTTTATAATTGTTAAACCATTATTTTGTCAATAATATTTCTAATTAATTTGAAAAAAAATTTAAAAATATCCCAATATGTTGTTATATTGTATAACATTTTGTTATATTTTTCGAAAAAATCATTGATAAGCGCAGTTGAAACAATTACATCTACACTATTCGGAGGGTTTCCGATTTTATCGTAACGACGAAGGATCTTGCCGTTTCTAAATTGAGATGATCCCCTTCGATAAACTCAATACAGGCACTTCGCTTGCAGTAATGTACTATTATATTTGTATCTAAAATTTTTTCCCATTGATTTCTTTGTTTCCTTTGCCATTCTAATGGATCATTAATGTTTTTAAAAAGTTCAATATCTTTTTTTTTCTGAAAAGTTCTCTAAAATCTTCTTAGGTATAATTCTTCTTTTGTTTTTTTTTGTTATCTTCTTCAATTATTCGTAATCCTTTTATTTTCAGGCTCTTTAACAAAAATAGTATATGATTGTAGCTTTTTTCATCTACTTCAATTCTAATGCTTTTCATTTATACACCTCTAAATTTCATTATACTTTCAATTCAACATTAAATATCCTATTAAGTATATATTTATATTATTTATATTACATAAATTTCAAGCATATTTCCTACCTTTTTATTTAATTTAAAACTCAAATTTATAAAAATGATATAACAATGTTTTTATTACAATAGAATTATTGCTATTTTCAGAACATCACTGTAAACTTTAGAACTTATCCAATGGGGACTCAGCATGGCAGACCTTTCCAGCCATCGCAAGTCCCGATAGGATCGTGTCATGTCACTCTCGATAATTAAAAATAAGATTCCTTCGTCATCCCCAATAAAATCTGGATTCATCGCAATGTTGGCATTATCTACACGTCATCGTGAAATTCAATACATTATATACTCCCTGTTATTCATGCAAGACATAAATTGTCATAATGCGGAATATATAAGAAAATTTGTTATCGTTTTATATGAAAAAAAGAATTTCAGGAATAGTAAACCGTGCACTGTTTTTTTGCCGAGCACTGCAGGACACAGTAGAAGGTTATTTAAGCATTGATACTTTTTTATAAGCAAGTTGAATAGAAAGATAAAAGTAATTGTATTTGATACTGATAACAAGCAAAAGCTTAATACAAACGTAAGTACGCCAACGTCAGCCGTACAGGAGGTACGGCGTCATAGGGTTGCGTGCGAGGACATAGCCAGGAAGGCGTCCGCAGCACGCTGGCAAAGATTGAATACATACAGAAGGCAAAGGCATTTTTCTTTGGCACTTTCTTTTGTTGCCGCCTGGACAAAAGAAAGTGCATAATGAAAGTATTAGACAAAAAACGATTGGCGCCAAGCTGGTGTAAAGGGGATGGCTGGTCATCGAGCCTGTCGAGATGAAGTCCCTTTTCCCCTTGTGAAAAGAATACTATGGAATTGTTGCTGCCTGGACAGAAGAAAGTGCAGAAAAGTATGAAGGGAAAAATCAAAAGGTGCCAATTGGGGAAGAGAGGAATATAACAAAATATGGCTACACTCTCTTTCAACAATTCTTTCCTCCCAAAGGCGTTCTTTCCGCTGCTTTGTATATTTGACCGCCCTTTTAATCACTTACGAAAGTGCAGCCATGATATTATTAAATGAGTAAAAAAAAGCTTTTATATATATAAATAAAATCAAATACAACAATAAGTATGTCAATATTTATTTTTAATTATTTTTAAAAAAAATATAAAACTTGTACTTATTGTTGTTATATTTTATAACATTTTGTTATAATTTTGTAGTAAATCGCCAGAAAAATTATCCCTCAGTGTCCTCTGTGGTTAATCCTTTAAGACCTATGCCAACTTCTCCCATTCAAAATTCACTATATTTCTTTTCTCTTTGCTAAATTCTATCCCTATTACATATATCTCCTCATACATCCCTTGATACTTCTCATAATACTTCCTCTCTTTTATCTGTTTTAAGGCTCCCCCTTCTTTTCCCTCATCCACTACCTTAAACTCCAGTATATATACCCTTCCTCCATATATCACCGTTACATCTATCCTCCCTACACTGGTTGCATCCTCCGTTATTGTTTGCAACCCACTCCCATTCAACAACGCATATATTACCGATGCATAATACCCTTCATATTCCTGTATTCTATTTTTCCGATACCAATCTACTGGTATGCTTGCAAAAAAACTAAATAGTATATCCTTAATCGTATCTATCTTTCCATTTTGCAATGCTGTTATCAATTGTATCTCAGTCCTGTCTTTAACCACAGGACTTGGTGTAAGATATGTTACAAAAGCATCGTTTAAACTCATCCGCACTTCCAAATTAGGATAGGTAAGCACATACATATTTTTGCTGCCAGCTCTCACCATTTCCTTTATGGTTAAATATCCTGATTGAAAAAGCAGGTTTTCAGGAAATATGTAGTCTATATCTAGATTTGATAAAAGCTCCTCTCCTACCGTAAATTCCTCTAACTGCGGCACATAGTATGCATTCTTTTGAAACAATCGTATCAAAAATGTTGGTGTTCCTGTTTCAAACCAGTATGACCTGAAAGCTTTTTTATCCAAAAATAACAATATATCAAAGGGATTATATACCTTCCCTCCAAGCCAGCTATAGCCATTATACCATCGCTTTACTTCATCTTTATCCACATCCTGTAATCTGTCGCTAAATACTTCCTCTAATTCTTCTTGCGTATATCCGCATATTGTAGAAAATCTTTCATCTATCGTTATATCGTTTAACTGATTTAGTCCACTAAATATCGATACCTTTGAAAACCGTGATACCCCTGTGATAAATACTAGCTTTAAATAAGGATCTAATGTCTTTAATACTTCAAAAAACTTTTTTAAAACCTCTCTATTTTGTTTTGCTATCTCAATTTCCTCTATTCTATCCAGTATAGGCTTATCATACTCATCTATCAACACTACTACTCTTTCCCCATACTTTTCTGATAACTTTTTGATAAGCTCTTCAAATCTTAAATTTGAATATTCTTTTTCTAATTCAATTGAATTATCTTTAGCAATATCATGCAAAGATGAATTCAAAGAATACTCTAATTTATCAATTCTATCACTTAACGCTAAACTCAAATCAAGCTTTATTACTGGATATTTCTTATCCCAATCCCAGTTGTCATATAAATATAATCCCTTAAATAGCTCCTTACTCCCCACAAATGCTTCTTTGAGTGTATCCAAAAATAATGATTTGCCAAACCTCCTTGGCCTGCTTAAAAAATAATACCCTTCTTGTAACTCTTTTACAAATTTTGTTTTATCTATATAATAATATCCTCCCTCTTTTATCTTCTTAAAACTCTGTATCCCTATGGGGAGTTTTTTCATAATCACTTACCTCTTTTTTTAACCTTCATCCCAAAATATTATATAACATTGAAAGCAACCTGTCCAGCAATTCTTTTTTTGTTATTTGAGATACTTCCCCCGATTACTCCGGGATCAGGATGACATGCACAACCTGATGTCACTCTGAATCCTGATACAATCGGGACGAAGTAATCTCCAGCTGCCTATCTGAGACTGCTTCACTTCGTTCGCAGTGACATGTAACTGCAATCATCGCGAGTCCTGATGGAATCGAGACGAATAATCTCGCCGTTTCATATTTGAAATTCTTTGCTTAGCTCAGATTGTATGTCTACATGATAAATAACTATCGCAATACAACCACACAATCAAGAAGATGCATCAGCACATAAAAGGAACAACCAAAAATAATTGAACAATCTTCATTTTTTCACACCCAGCATCTCCTGTATAATGCGAATATCATCCTTATTCATAATACATCCTACTGTAAGTAATCCATATACAAAACTTATGAGTAAAAATGATACATAGAACGATACCTGTTTAACATTTAAGAACTCATAGAATAAACATGTAACAAAAACTATCGCCCCTATAATAACATATTTTTTAAATGCGGGAACCATCTTAATTGATTCAAGCTTTCTTAAGTAATAGTGGCTCATGAAAAAAATGGTTGCATATGTAATAGTGACTGCAGCCGCAGCACCCTTTATATTTAAAATATTAATAAGAATTATATTTGCCGCAATATTTACTATTGTTGATACCAGCATTATCCGGGAAAGAACACTTTGCCTGTCCTTACCTACCAATATAATTGATGCTACATTAAATACAAAAGGAAGTGAAAATGCAATAATCTGTAAAAGAATTGCTGAATTAAAATACTTGTTTCCAAATACTGTTGTTATAATAGTTTGAGCATACAAAAATAATACAAGCATAAGATAAAATGAAACAATTCCAAAATATTTGCTCAAAATATCAAAGGAAAACTGGAATTTAGATTCATCATTTTTTTCTAAAGCACTGTAGAGCGTTGGCATGAGTATTCTTCTAAGATTTCCTGGAATTATGGCAAGTGTATCGACAAATAAAATGCTGTTACTAAAAAATCCAACCTGTGTTGTACCAATCATTAATGATATTATAACTGCGTTTATTCTGAATGTCAGGTTAGTAAGTATCGCAATTGTTGAAAATGGTATTGCACTTTTTATGAATGTAATAAAGAGAGGTTTCTTAAACCTGAATTTTACTTTCTTGAAAATATGTACAGTAAGCAATGCAATAAAAAGATAAACTACCACCAGCCTTACCAAACATAGATGATAGTAGTTGCCCTGAAACAAAATAACAGCAATAACCCCTAAGAAAAAAAATACAACATAGAGGGAATTAACAACTGATGGAAATAAAAATTGCTGCTTTGCCTCATCAAGTGCATAGTATGTCTTCATGAACTCATTGCCAATGCGTACCAGTCCAAGTATCAGTGTCAGGTTTATAACATCCCTGTTGTATCCTGTTAATAGCAAAGATATTGCCATAACTATATACATGGTTACCGATAAAATCAGTTTTAGATAAAAAGCATTGGTGAAATGTTCATTTTCGTATTCTCTTTCAAGGTTCAGTGCCCTTACTAAAGTTACATTTATTCCTATGTCTGTCATGAGGGAAAAAAAGGTAGCATAGCTTAGAGCTGTTGAATATTCACCAAAATGTTCAACTGATAGATAGCGGGCTATAAGTATATTTAATAGAAATAATAATGCCTTCTCCACAAGAGAGGCTGAATTTACTATTAAAGTGTCTTTAAATATTTTTGATTTTGTTGACATGGGTTTGATTAAAATGAGTTTTTATAGTGTAACTTTAATTGCATAAATTTTTATAGTTGAAATAATTGTGTAGAACCTTCGAATATTAAAATATCAGCAAATATTTAATAGAATGATTCAACACTTTATATATTTATATATTCAATGTTATAATATTATCTACTTTTTATTATCAGCATGTAATAAAACAACCAAATTCTTAACATTTTCAACAATATTATGGTTTTCAAAAATATAATTTCTGGCATTGTCAGACATTTTTTCTATAAGTTTAATATCATTAACTAATAAATCAAAATACTTATAAAGAAGTTTTATATCCGATTCACAATAAAAGCCACCATCATATTTACTAATCAAACCATTATAGTTTATATGCAAAGATAATACAGGTAAACCAACATACGCCGCCTCAAGGACAACCATTGGCCAATCACCTTCCATATCTGAAGTTATACAAAATATCTTTGAATGGGACAACAGATCATATATCTTTTCATTTGGGATAAAATCATATAGTGTTATATTTTTAACTTTCTCTGCCTCAGTTAAAATATTTTTGTAATAACTTTCTTTACCAGGAGAAGGGAATAAAACCATTATAAACTTTTTATCATTAAATTTTTTTGCTAATTGTATATAGACTTCAGGGTTTTTCCATTCATCACAACGCGCAATCCAGATGCAGTCATATATTTTATTAATATTCTTACTAATTTGAGATGAATTATTTCGCAAATCTAAGCCTTTTTTTATAATTGCAACCTTTTTTTTACTAACTTTACGTACAATATTGTTATATTCGATTTCATTCTGTACAATTAATTTATATGAAAACCTGAGTAATAACGGAAACAAAAAATTTTTATTTCTTTTTTTCTGATACCTTCCAAGCGATTCGATATCATGGGCAAACATAAAAATATATTTTATTTTAAAAAGATAACAATAAAGGGCTAAAATACAGGACTGTAATGTTAAGCCTCTCTGTAATAAAAAATCTATTTTATTGTTGATTATACTTTTATGGAGTTGATAAAATTTTATTGGGGGGAAAGCTTTTTCATTAAAAGCTTTAACAATATTCAATTTATCAAGTCCTTCATTTAATTCATCTAAATTATAATCTGGAATAAAACATTTTACATTGATACCCTCAAATTCAGAAAGCTGCATTGCAATATTAAACAATTGTATATTTGCTCCACCGTAAGACCTTTTAGAATTTTTATAAAAAAGTGCTTCTGAATCTTTAGGGAATATAATTCCAATATTCATTTTAAATACCAACAAAATTATTTTACATAATATAATTTATGATAATATTGTAACATCATCATATTCTTTAATAAAATTTTCCATATTCTCTATCCCTGGTAAATTTAATAATATCGTCTTGCATCCAAATTCTACACCTTCATATAAAGCGGTTGAATACACCCCAACCTGTATGTCACTGGTGGCAAAAAGTTCATACAATGGAATTTCATTACGTACAACTGTTACATTTAGATTCTTCATTAATTTTCTTAAATGCGGGTAACCTTCCCACCTATCAAACTCACCAGGGTGTAATTTAAATATTATTTTATATTTCTTAAAAAAATCTATATTTTTAAGCATAAGTTGTGCTATAGCATCCCCTACTGTCCCCTGGGATATTACTACTATCTGGTTTTTATCCTTCTTTAAATCATTATATTTTTGCTTTTGATATTCAAGATATCTGAATTTATCTATAATAACATTCTCTTCAGGAACAGGATATTTTATAACATTCTGCCAGAATTTATTCCATACATAGATTTTATCGGGAAAATAACACAAACTTTTTTTCTGACCTGGGTAACTATATGCTAAATGATATTTAGTAATAGTACCATGCTGTAATTCAATCACTTCAACATTATTATCTCTAGCAGCTTTGATCACTGGATAATAACTATATGAAACAACAACATAACAAGTTTTTGGTTTAATTTTTTTAAAAACTATATTGTAAATCCTGTACAAAGATGAAAATCTTTTAATTTTGTTGCTTATAAATGATTTTAAATTCAAATTAATGTTTAATGTTTTTTTTATTTCATTTTGTATTTTATTAATTAATACGATATCGGAAGTTGTATATTTGACCACAATAAATTTTTCAAATAATAACCCCAATAATTCAATCCAATCAGTATAATGTACATAATCCGTTTTCTTTTTCCAATGCCTTCCTAAGTATGCACGTTCAAATTCAATAAAACTATTGTTTTTTTTCAGATCATCAATAAGATATTTTGTATAAATATCGATAAATTCTCCATCTACGTTAACTACCCTAGGATGAGGGAAAAAAACAATATCAACATTTCTTTTTAATGTTAAATAATTATATTGCAAACAATTTAGCAAATAAAAAAAAACATATTTTATTTTTTGTAATGTTGATAATTTTGTATGTGGTTGGCTATATAATCCAATTTTTTGAACTATCTCATAATACAAATCAAATCGTATTATTTGCCAGAAATTAATACCATTAATTTCATAATCCAGCAGGTTATATTTATCCTCAAGATTCCATATAAATTCACAGATTTGCTTCACATTTATTGTTTCACTCATAGCTATCAATCTTCAATCTCCAATTTGTGCATAATAAATACCATTTTTTAATTATGCTTTCCACCATATCCATGGCATCTTATAACTTTTTGCAGATAAAAGCCACGTTAATATAAACTTTAAAAACATTGTAATCATAAATGCCTGCGCTGCCCCAATTATTCCATTAATAAGTATCATTTCATACGTGATAATTAAACTTATTAAGCCAGCTGTAATTGTAATCCAGGCTAAATATTTCGTCTTATATGAATAAAATATATAATTGGTAACCATATAATACATGCCATTAAATGCATACCCAAATAAAAGCCATGATATTACTGAAATTGCATTATAAAATTTATTCCCTACAATAATTTTCATTAAAAAAGGCATGATAAGTGTTAAAAATAGCGCAAATATTAATAAAGCAAACATATAAATATATGTAAACTTAACAATTTTAATTTTTATTTTTTTATCATTTTGATTTAATCTATCATATAGCCATGGGGAATATGCTTTGTTAAATGAATCAGTAATTATACCTATAATCATGCCAATTTGAACACCTACCGTATATATTCCAGTTTCATTTAATCCTATCATATTAGTAATAAAAAATCTGCTTGACCACACAAGAAACATTATCCCAAGGTTATGAGGAATTAATGGAATGCCAAAAGACAATGCATGTTTTATATAACGTTTATTAATCTTCCACTCAACCCAATACCTGTTCAACAAAAAGAATGCATATACACCAACTATCATTGTTGACACTATTTGCCCAATAATCCTGCCCTGCCAGTTCATTCTCACAAACACCACAAGAGCTATGGATAATAAAATATTAATTATTGTTTGAACAATAGAAATAATACTATATTCTAAAGCTTTCATTTGAGCCCTATAAATTGCCAGTTTACCTAAAATTATAAATTGAAAAAAACTTATTATTATTATTGCCCAGAGCCAATCTTCAGGTACTCCAAAATATGAAGATACAGGTTTGGCGGCTAAAAAAAATAATAATGAAACAAAAAATGTACTTCCAAATAGAATGATTATACAGTTACCAGTATATTGTTTAAAATTAATTTCATCTTTTTGGTAATATGCTCTTAGTATTGCCCCTTGTGTACTTAAACCTAAAAAAACTTCTGTTATTGATACCAGCAACGAAAACATTGAAATGATACCATAATCAGAAGGAGTTAAAAACCGTGTCAAAATAGGTAATAAAAAAAACGGGATAGCAGCATTTAAAATTGCCATTATCGTATAAATACCAGAAGCTTTGAAAAGAGAGGAATTAATTAATATATTTATATAGTTTTTTAGAATGTTCATTTTATAACCAAAACATTTTAATATTTATAAAATAATTTATAATAAATGATTAACGTTAGTTATCAAATGACGAATTTCGTCAATACACAAATATAAAATTATTTTTGGCAAACTGAAATTTTTTGAGATATCTCTATTTATCTAATGAATCTATTATAAATTCTGCAAATTTAAAATCAAACTCATCATCGATATCAACAGATGTATATCTATCCATAATATAAGCATATATATTGTCTTTAAGAAAAAATGTTTTTTCTTGTAAAAGTTTCTCTTTTTTTGCAATATATATAGATCCATTAATTCTATATCTTTTAGGAAAATCTTGACTTCTTTTGTTTAAAAACTCTTCATTAATAAACTTTTTTAGACTACCATCTTCTGGCAAAACATTGCACCATTCTATCGGATAGTCTATTTCACAAACACTGATGATTGCATCTGCATTTTTTGATTCTAAGAGTTCAATAGCTTGGTCAATATGGTTAGATGTTCTCAAAGGACTTGTAGGTTGTAGCAGTACAATAAAGTCCGTCTTAGTCTTTAAATTATCCAAATGGTATAAAACTACATCAATAGTTTTAGCTGTATCTGAAGCTAAATAACCTGGCCTCTTTACAGATCTTATACCATAACTATTACCTATCTCTAAAATCTTTTCATCATCAGAGGACAGAATTATCTCATCAATATATTTTGAGTTTTTAGCCGCTTCGACACTCCAAGCTACTAAAGGTTTACCTGCAAGATTTAACGTATTTTTATTAGGTAACCTTTTACTTCCACCTCTTGCAGGTATTATTCCTAAAAAACTTTTATTATTTAACATAAGATTCCTTATTCAAAAATTTTTAAAACATCTTTATACTCTTCCCATTGCCCAACATCAAGATAATCTTTTTCATTTATAGGGTAAATCACTACTTTTCTTTTATTATTGATTAATATTTTTATAAGTTCCGGCATATCCAAATGTTTTTTTTCTATAATATAACTGAATACTTCATTATTTATCAAATAAGCCCCAGTATTTATTTGAAATGTATATTCTGGTTTTTCTTCAATTCTATCAACCATTCCCTGCTCTTTAATATGGACTACTCCATAAGGTATTTTATAATGCTGAATAGAAGTAATTGAAGTAAAAATTGAATTTTGTGATTTATGATAATTATATATATCAGAAAAGTTTGTATTTAAAATATTATCACAATTTACTAAAAAAAAATCAGTTTTAATAAATCCTTTTAATAAAAATAAACTACCAGCAGTCCCTAAAAACTCATCTTCACATATAAATTCTATTTCATAATCTTTTTCTATACTGTTAAAGTAAGATTCTATCACTTTCCCTTTATAATTTAATGTAAGATAAAATTTTTCCACTCCAAACTTTTTAAATCTTTCAATAATATGTTCAGTAACAGTTTTATCCTTAATAGGTAAAAGTGGTTTTGGTAATACTCTTGTAAATGGGTCAAGTCTTGTCCCTTTACCCCCTGCCATAATAACAACAGGAATATCAAGTTTTTTAATATTTAAAAATTCTTCTCTTTTGTTAACATAAAAATCTATCCATCTATAATATCCAACTACTTTTCTCTGATTGTCAACTATTGGTACTAATTCAATTTTATACTTAAATAAAATATCTTTTATCTCTTCTTTTGGTTGATTTGCGTAAGCAACGATAGGATTCTTACTAAAAACATTTTGTATGTTGCCTTCAATACTTCCTGTTTTTAGTATGTATCGTCTTATATCTCCATCTGTTAAAGTCCCTAATAGAGTGTTTTTTTCATCTACTACTAATAAAACCTTTTCAGCTGTCTCATCTAGCTTTTTTAAAGCTTCTTTTATTGTAGCAAGTGGATTGATGGACAGATTTTTCATAATCTTTAACCTATAATATATAAAGTTTTTTTAATATTGTTTATTGGTAGCTTGGTTTTAAGTATAGTTGAAATTTTTTTTGCTGAATCTCCATCTCCATATGGGTTTTTAATATTTTCTAAACTTTTTTTAAATTCTAATGATATTGCTTTTTTTATGGCTTTTATTATATCATCTTTTTCAGATTTACAATTTATTACACTATCTGGTTTTATTCTACCTTTTTGTCTGTCTCCTATATTTATAGTTGCTATTTTAAAAGAGGGGGCTTCTATTATACCACTTGATGAATTACCAATAACTGCATCTACATACTGCATCGTTGATAGGTAAAAAAGCTGTCCCATAGCTCGAAAAGCTACAGAATTCTCACCATTTTCATTAACAAAATTCTCTATCATTTTATTAATTGCTCTACCAAACGGATCTGCATTCGACATAGTAAAGATAAACAAGGCATCTTCATTTAATTCTTCAATAACTTTTAATAATTCTGAAAAATTTTTTATCGTTTGTTCTAAATCCATAGTTTCAGGATGGAACGTTATTAAAAAGTTGTATTTTCTAAGCTGTATCCCGAGCTTTTCTTGAAGCTCCTCTTTAGAAAGTAGATTTAAAATTTTTATATTATCTATTCCTAATGCCCCAACATTAAAGACTCTATCTGGGCTTTCACCCATCTGAATTATCCTCTTCCTATATTCTTATGTAGATGCAAAATGTAAATAACTCAGTTTTGTTATGGCATGTCTAAAGCCTTCATCTAAAGCTCCTTCCGTTGTTTCACCTCCATACAGATGAGCTACTGGTATCCTCAAAACATAGGCCGAAATTGTAAACGCAAGAGCTTCAAATCTATCTCCTAAAACTATAACTAAATCAGGTTTCAATCTGTTTAATGCATCTGCATAACCTATCATTCCTACACCCATAGATTTTACTGTCCCTACAGATGTATCAGAGCTTAATAGCATCTCCACCTTTTCATCTATTTTAAAACCATCTTTCTCAATTTCTTGATAGGTTAATCCAAACTCCGGACTAAGATGCATACACGAAGCCACTATTTGAAGTTCAAACTCCGACCACTTTTGTATCTCTTCCATAAGTGGTTTTAAAAGTCCGTACTCAGCCCTTGTTCCGGTAAAAACGCAGATCTTGTAAGTCTTCATATCAGCTCATCCTCTTTATAGTCTCTTTGCGCTTGTGTACCTAAAACCTCATACCATCTCATTGGAGATATACCTGTTCCCGGTCTTTTTACAGTGATATTTTCTTCTGTGTATATCTCACCTTTCTTTATATCACTTTTTGCTACTATACTTTTTCTTGCTATAGGTTTGTTCTTCAGCTCCGAAGGAGATGGTTTTTTTATTCCATCTCCTAATGCTTTTTCAACGTTTCTGATTGCCATAATCATAGATTTTAACTCATGAGGTTCTAAACTGGCTTTGTGATCAGGACCGGGCATATTTTTATCAAGGGTAAAGTGTTTTTCTATTACCGTAGCTCCTAAGGCTACAGCTGCAATTGGAATCTCTACTCCCGGTGTGTGGTCAGAATAGCCTACCTTTACTTTAAAAGCTTCTTTTATAGTTATCATAGCCAGCAGGTTAACATCTTCGTAAGGTGTAGGATACTCTGTGTTGCAATGTAATACAGTGATGTTTTCTCTTGAAGTCCCAGATTGAATCAGTATATCCAATGCGTCTTCTATCTCTCCGAGGTTTGCCATTCCGGTAGATAGAATAACTTTTTTCTTTAACTTTCCTATTTTTTCTAAATAAGGAAGGTTGGTTATCTCTCCGCTTGGTATTTTAAATATTTCCATACCAATACTGTCTAAAAATTCTATACTTTCAAAATCAAAAGGGGTTGACAAGAAAGCGATCCCGACTTTATCGCAGTAATCTTTTAAAACATTAAAATCATGAAAAGAAATCTCTAATTTTCTTACCATTTCAAGCTGAGACTCATCTGCAGATGTCATTTGTTTTTGATATTCAGCTTTTGGCGCAATCTTACTTATAACATTCTCTGCCTTAAATGTTTGAAACTTTATAGCATCAGCTCCACATTCTTTTGCCACTTCTACCATCTTTTTTGCAATCTCTAAACTTCCGTTATGATTTACTCCGGCTTCTGCTATGATAAAACATCCATTCATTTAATCCTCCTTGCTGGAACCCCAACATAAACACCGCTATCTTTTATATCATGAATTACTACGGTTCCACTTCCTATAATTACATCAGAACAGATATTAACTCCGTTATTAATTATTGTTCCACTTCCAATAAAGCAATTATTTCCAATATTACACCCTCCATTAATTATTGCTCCAGTTGATATATGTGTATTATTACCGATAATCACATCATGTTCTATTAAAGCTTTAGTATTTATAATACAATTACAGCCTATTTCCACACCAGTATTAATAAAAGCCTGATGCATTACTATTGTTCCCTGTTTGATATGACTCTTTCTCGATATATACGCTGTTGGAGCTTTTATCATAGGGAATTTAGCACCAAGCGATAGTAATGTTTCATATAACTCTATTCTTCTGGTGTTATTATTAACATATCCCATGGTAATCAATACAGTATTACACAACTTTAATATGTCCCCAACTTTTGAATCATCTGCAATTATGGGATAATTTAAAACATTTTTGCCTATATTTTCTTTTAAATCTATTATTCCACAAATTTGAAACTTTTTTATAGATTCAATTACTTCAATACAAGATTTACAATGGCCTCCGCCTCCTATTAATAATATTTTTTCTCTTAAAAACACTTTATTCTCTGTATCCACTTGGAATATTAACTATTCTATTTTCTAATTCTAAAGCAATAGCAATATTATCGCAAAAACAATCCTTATAGGGTAATAATGTTGGAATCAATTTCCATACTGGCCTGGTCTGTACACCCATAGAATTTGAGTATTCTAAAAACTCATCTCTTATTTGTTTATTTTTGAACATGATAACATTGAGCCAGTAATTAGAAGAGCAATTCTGTGGTTCATTAAAGAATATCACATCTTCATACTGCTTGAAAAAATCTTTATACATTGATGCAGTTTCCCGTTTGTTTTCCAAAATTTTATCAAAATATTCCATCTGAGCACATCCTATAGCTGCATTTACATTTGGCATCCGCATATTATATCCAATTTCATCATGAATAAATTCCCAGGGGTGTTTCACTTTTGCTGTTGTACTTAAATGCTTAACTCTTTCTATAATTTTCTCATCATTTGAAATTACCATTCCCCCACCACCAGTTGTAACAGGCTTATTCCCATTGAATGATATAATAGCTGCTTTACCCCATAATCCAGTATGCCTACCTTTATAAAAGCTCCCTAACGATTCAGCAGCATCCTCAATTAATGTAATTCCATAATTGTAACATATATTCTGGATTTCTTCAATCCTAACAGGATGGCCAAACGTATGCATTGGGATAACACCAAAAATGCGCTTACCTGTCATTTTATTATATAGAACACCATTTTTAGTTATAGAATATTTTTTAAGAAAATTTTCAAGAGCTTCTGGGCTCATACCAAGTGTTTCTTTTTCAACATCAATAAATACAGGCTCACCTTTTGCATGCTTAATTGCTGCAGCAGTAGCAACAAATGTTAACGCCTGCGTAATTATTTCATCACCCTCTTGCATCCCTGAAGCCAGAAGTGTCATATGCAACGCGGAAGTTCCATTAACAATTGCTGCAGCATATTTTGCTCCAGTTAACTGTTTTATTCTATTTTCAAATTCTGTAACAAACTTACCAACATATGAAACATACGTTGAATCTATACATTCAGAAAGATATTTTTTTTCATTGCCTAAAAATTTTGGTACATGCAAAAGAATAGGCGTATTATTTTTATATATTGACTTGATATAATTAACAATATCGCTAAATACAACTTCTTTTCTGTAATTATTTTTGCTCATAGACTTTTTATAAATTATAAATTTCTGCTTTGTATCTGGATAAATTTTCAGGTTTCTTTATCCATTCAATGGTTTCCTTTAATCCTTCAGATAAAGTATATTTTGGCTGCCATCCAGTTAATTTTTTAATCTTTTCATTCGATCCTAACAATCGTTCAACTTCGCTTTTTTCAGGTCTTAACCGTATATCATCTGTGATTATTCTTGCATCTGGATTTATTTGTCTTATAAGTTCATTGGCCAATTCCCCCATAGATATTTCAGTCTGTGTTGCAATGTTAATTTCTTCTCCAACTGTGTTATCACTCTTTGCTATTGCAATAAATCCTGCTAGCGTATCTTTTACATAATTAAAGTCACGCGTTGGGTGTAGATTGCCTAATTTGATTTTATCAAAGCCACTTAACAATTGGATAATAATTGTTGGAATAATAGCCCTTGCTGATTGACGTGGACCATAAGTATTAAATGGCCTTACAATAGTAACAGGGAGGTTAAAACTTCTATAAAATGATTCTGCTATTCTATCGGCTCCAATTTTAGTTGCGCTATACGGTGATTGCCCTTGCAAGGGGTGGAATTCATCAATTGGAATATATTTTGCAGTACCATATACTTCAGATGTTGAAGTTACAAATATACGTTCAGTTTTTAAATCTTTAGCTGCTTGTAATACATTTAAAGTTCCTTTAATATTAGTATCAACATAACTATCGGGTGAATGATAACTAAAAGGTATGGAAATCAATGCAGCAAGGTGAAATACCATATCAATATTTTCCATTGCTTTACGAACTCCATTAGGATCCCTGATATCCCCTGTAAATACTTCTATTTTTTCAAGTTTTTCTTTAGGAAAAGTATCAAGCCACCCCCATGAATTGAAAGAATTATAAAACACAAAAGCTTTTACTTTAGCACCTTCATCAAGAAGCCCCTCAACTAAATGACTACCTATAAAACCATCTGCACCTGTGACTAAAACTTTTTTGTCTTTTAAATCCATTTATTGTATCCTTGTCTCTTAATTATCATTTTAAAAACTCTCATTTTGAATAATAATGGTCAAGTCCAATTTAGTGTGTAATCCTACCGGAAACATAAAAATTATTTACCACTCCAATGACTTTTCTTATTCCATCGTTCATTCTGCTCTTGAAATATTCCTGTCATCAACGCATATACACTATACTCGTTATCAATCACATTATCCATCACCTTTGTCCTTCTCCTCACTTCTCGTATTACTCGCTCAATCAAATCTGAGTATCTCAGGCTTAAATCCTCCTGCCCTGTTATGGGGTATGCGAATTCCCGTTAATGGTAGCATCCCTATGCTACAATGTTTCATATACCGATAGCCATTGCGATATTCCTTGACTATCTTCCCATCGCGTGCTCGATGTACGTATTTCCCTATGTTACCCCCAATAAATTCTTCAAATGCCTTCTCAATATATACTTCCAGTGTCCTGTGTACCATTGCTCGTATGGGATCTTCATACTGCTGTACAATTTCTTCATACCGACTTACTAACAAATTATTGTTGCAATCATTCCCTTCATACGTATACGTTGGTTGTAGCATTGTGCTCCTCCTGTAATAAATGTTTTTGCTAAATTCTTTATTATCTGGTAGGAGTACAATGCTTCT
>Ga0067045_1029297_pt1 | contig 22072 bp, 12 predicted proteins | sample TerdegcTABiofilm_FD_59184 | JGI IMG/M metagenome (GOLD analysis project Ga0067045, IMG submission 59184) | Combined Assembly of (Gp0054472, Gp0054536) Wastewater bioreactor microbial communities from Singapore -Terephthalate degrading...
CCATACGGGCCACTCCTCCCTGGGCTCTTATATCCGCAGGGACCCTTTCCAGTGCCATAACGGCGCAGGCTCCCGCCTCTTCGGCGATTTTTGCCTGTTCGGGGGTTGTAACGTCCATAATGACTCCGCCTTTTAACATCTGGGCCAGTCCGCTTTTTACGGTAAAAGTTCCTTTGTCGGTCATTTTTTTCCTCCCCCCTCCGCAACAAAACAGAGGGAATTAAAATTTTATAATATTTTATTTAGTTAAGATAAACGGGATAGTCCAAAATCTTTATATTCAAAAACACTCTCTCTCCGCAGTTTATGCAGTAGAATTCCAGGAATCCCTTGGGCAGATCATATTCTCTGACCATGACCATGCGTCCCTGGCAGTGGCTGCAGATCATCTTGTTATACTGGTATATGAGATTTCTCAAATGCATAAAAAACCCGCCTTATAGTTAAGGATAATTTTCGTGGCACCTGTTTTATAGCATATGTTTCTTCACCGGACAACCTTCTCACGGAAAAGATCCCGACTGGCAGAAGAAGTAGCCGCTCTGTCTTCACCGGATAACCTTCTCACGGAAAAGATCCCGACTGGCAGAAGAAACCACCCATCAGGCTATCTCTCACGGTATGGAGTTAAAACTGGGGACCCAGTCCTCCGTTGCCGGGATTCTCTTTGCCTTCCACATCGACTTTTTTCTTGAGGGGATCCACTTTTTCCCCTTTCCATTCCTTGCCTTTGCTTTTGGCTTTTTCCATCTGGGTTTTAACGTATGGATTTTCGGGATTGACTGCCAGGGCTTTTTTATAGTATTCCTCTGCCATATCGAACTGGGATGCTTTAAGGTAATAGTCTCCCAGTCGGATGGGGGCGTCGTATCCGTGAAGGACTCCCAGGGGATCCAGTTCCATGGTTTTTTTGAAATATTCCACTGCCTGTTCTCCGTTGCCCAGTCGTTCATGGGCGGAGCCTGCCAGGAAATAGCCGTCGGAGTATTTGGGGGATACCTGAATCATCTTTTCGAAGAAGACCAGGGCGTCCTTGGGGTTTTTCTCGTCCATCATCAGGATTTCGCCCAGTTTTTCCATGGCGAGGAGATCCTTATCATTTCCCTTGAGGGCTTTCATAAAGTATGCCTTTGCTCTGGGGATCAACCGTTTCTCATAGTAAACCACTCCCATGCCGGTATTGGCGATGGGCAGATCGGGGTTTGCCGATAAAGCCTCACCGAACTGTCTTTTGGCTTCTTCCATCATGGAATCGTCAATGAGTCCCCGGGCGAAGTAACCGATGCCCACGTATGCCTTATAAAGGGGGTTGTCGTCATTCATGGATTTTCTTTCCAGGTCGTTGACCGCTCCCACCAGATTGTTGGTGTGATAGGAGGCACTCAGATAAAAAAAGAGAGCCATGGAGTTTTGATCTCCCTGCTGCACCGCCTCGTTGAAAAACTCCAGACAGTCAGCCCATCGTTTTTGATAGTAGAGTTCCATACCCTGGTCGAAACTGCTGGGTTCTTCCTGAGCATAAACATGGGAAGCAAAAAATAGTAAAAAGAAAAGCCAGATAAAAATTCCTTTTTGAACTAAATTAAATTCCAGATTCTTTGTCATTATAATTTCACTCCTTTAAAATCCCCATTCCTTCTTCTAAGGTTTTATTAGTTCAGAGAGACGGAAAAACCTTTTTAAAAGACAGGAGAAGAGGTATCCCTTTCTTCAGATAAAATTTAAAAAAACCCCCTTTGCGAACACCACCGCCGACGAATGGAAGTAATTTTTTCTAAGGACGCTCTCTCGTTTCTATTACTAAGAGTCTATTCGGAAAGTCTGTAGGAGGGTTCTCCAGAACCCGATTCTATCTCCTCATCTATGGCAGTCGATTTTTTTCCGAATAGGTTCTAAGGATGAACCGAGCCGTCAGGCATTATGGTTCCCGTGAGGATCGCCCCGGATAAGTCGGTATTTATCAGTTTAGATCCGTATAAATTGGCATGGGACAGATCCGCACCGGTAAAGTCTGTATTTTCAAAAATCGAATTAGTCATATATGCATATGAAAGATTGGCTCCTGAGAACGTAACTGAATTAAATGAAGATTGATCTAATTTCGCTCCCAAAAAATTGGAATTCGATAAATTACACATCCAGCACTTAGACTTATACATTTCTGCACCAGAAAAGTCATTATCAGATAGATTGGAATTGTAAAAGGAAACATTGAGAAATCTAGATATTAAAAATTTTGAATCTGTAAATTTTGAGTTCATTACCATTGCTTCTCTAATTTCTCCCGCTGTCCACTCCAAGTTTCTAAAAGTCGAATAAGATATTGTTAATTCACGAAACTTGGCTCCGTACATTACACATTCATCAAACTTAGAATCCTCAATTAAACAAGATAAGAAAAAAGATTGAACAAGTCTAGTACGGAAAAATTCACTGTTAATTCTGGCATCTATGAAATTGATGGCAGATAAATCAGATTCGATAAAACTTACGGAAACCATCCCTCTTCCGATGGTTGAATCTGCCAAATCAGCTCCTTTAAAGTAAAAACCTGCCAAAGTAAGACCGAGAATAACAGAATGAGGAGCTTTATTGGTCGAAATCAGCATGTTGTAATAATATTGAGATGTAAGAGGATGCGGCTCCCACGGTTCCCATTCACGTTCTTCCTGACCGCCCGATTCAACCTCTGAAACCGGAGAATACAAAAAAACCGCCTTAGACTCAATTCCCTCCGCTTCCAACTCATCGGAAGAATAATTTGAGAACAACTCCATTTCATATTTTCCCTTTTCCAAATATACGGATATTTCCTTATTTTCCTGATTCAGACGGAATATATCGTTTCCGGAGGAATCCCGCATCACAATTTCCCTTATGGCACTTTCGCCCTCATCATCGGTTAAAGTATATGTATAAGTCGCGCTTTCACTAATCTCCACGGGAACAACATCCGTGCCGGAATCGCCCGTATCGGACTCGGAATCCTCTTCGGCGTCCCGGGGTTCCATAAAAAGAATGCAGGAATCCCCCGGTTGTACTGCAATATCGGTATCCTTTACAAGATCGCTTTCAATAAATGCGTTTATTTCTTCTGATGAGTTTTCCGATGAGGCTTCGTTGCCTGTGCTGCAACTTGAAATTATAAAAACAGGAAACAAAAAGAGTAAGATAAGCACAACCGTAGAAGTAAGATTTTTCATCATATCTGACACCTCCATGTATAATCCTGTTATTATTATCGGCTATCTATCTTCTTTATTAATCGATGATGGTAAAATTTTCAAATAGTTACAAAATCAGTATCCGCCGATTTGACACCATATCGTAATAATCGCTTACGGTTTTTTTTTATTCTTTCTCCTCCTCTGTTAAAAAAGAGAAAAAAAGAAAGGATTTTAAATAACAATGGCAAAAGATGTAACATATACACTAAGAGTAGGTGGGGGAAAACAGGGGGTAAATTTAAGAAAAGGATGTGCAAAATGGACTGGAAATCCATCATATTCACTGTCGCCGGAGGGTTGGCACTTTTCCTATACGGAATGACCCTCCTGTCTCAGGGATTGCAAATGGCTTTTGCAGACCGGCTCAAACAGATCCTGGAAAAACTCACCGATAATAAATTCAAAGGGGTGGGGATTGGAGTAGTTGTAACCTCTATCATCCAATCCTCCAGCGTAACCACCGTAACCCTGGTGGGACTCATCAATGCAGGAATCATCACTCTTCAACAGACTATCCCCGTCATTTTCGGAGCCAATATAGGAACAACCGTTACCGCTCAAATGATAGCCTTCAAACTGGAACACTACTGCCTCCCCATCATAGCGGTGGGCTTTTTTATGTACATGGTGGCAAAAAGCGACACCTGGAAATATACCGGACAAATCGTCATGGGTTTCGGCATCCTCTTCTTCGGACTCTCCACCATGTCCTCGGAAGTGAAGAAACTTGCCGAAGATGCAAATATCGTCTATACTCTTGCCCACCTGGGAGACACCCCCTGGAAGGGAATTTTAGCTTCCATGTTCTTTACGGAAATAATCCAGAGTTCCTCCGCCACATCGGGAGTTGTGATCAAGATGGCCAACGCGGGACTCATCAATATTAAGACCGCAGTATGTATGATCTTAGGGGCAAATATCGGAACCACCATCACGGTGGTCATCGCCGCCTTCGGAGGACGCACCACCATAGCCGCCCGGAGAGCCGCTCTTTCCCACGTTCTGTTTAATGTGTCCGGTATAATTCTCTTTTATCCCTTCATCGGATACTATACCGAATTAATATCCCGTTCCGCAGGAACCATTGAAAGACAGATCGCCAATTGCCACACTTTCTTCAACATAACCATGACCCTTTTATGGCTCTTCCTGATCCCCCTCATGGTAAAACTGGTAACCACCATCGTCCCTGGCGAGGACATAAAGGTGGAAAAGGGAGCCAGCCATCTGGATGAGCATACCCTCAAAACCCCTGCCATCGCCTTCGGCATGGCGCAGAAGGAAACCGTAGAAATGGCGAAAATTGTGCTGGCTATGGTCAATTCCAGCAGAAAAGCCCTCTTTGACAAAAATAAGGTGGAAATCGAAATGGTCAAGGAACAGGAAAAAATCGTGGATGCACTGGATGAGGATATTGAAATATTTATATCCAAAATAAATACCGAGGTACTTTCCCTGCATCAGCGTTCCCAGATTGGTCTTTTAAACCACGCCATCTCGGATCTGGAAAGGATTGCGGATCACGCCAACAATATCTGCGAAATGGCAGATATACTTATAACTAAAAAACTTTTTCTTTCCGATGAAGCCTGGCAGGAATTGATTATGGTCTTCGACATCACCGAAGATTCGGTCAAAGATTGTATCACCGTTATCGTGGAAGGTAACGAGGAGATTATTAATAAAATCCTTAATATCGAAAGAGAAGTGGATAAACTGGTTCTCCAATTCGAAGAAAATCACCTGATACGACTGGAAGACGGCAACTGCACCCCGGAAGCGGGACCTATCTACCTGGACGTCCTGCGGAACCTGGAACGGATAAGCGACCACACCCACAACATCGCCTACGCCAAAAGATTCGGATTCTAAACTGAATGCCTATGGACGGGGAGATCGTTCTGTTTTCCGGTCTCCCCGGTGGAACCTTATACAGGAGTTACGCTCAAATTCGAGGAAACCGGCATGAACCCGTCATCCTGAATCCTGAAACCAGTTCAGGACAGGCTTTGTTTCAGGAACTTTGGGAATCGGCATGAACCCGTCATCCTGAACTCGTTTCAGGATCTTTGGGAATCGGCATAAAATCTGGATTTTGGCAATAAAAGGCGTAAGTCCTGCTTATAATTATTCCAATAAACAATTTCCTCTATAATCCCGTCATCCTGAACTTGTTTCAGGATCTATTTCGGAGCTTTTTATTTAGAACCACTATATTCGTTTGACAGAGGGGGGGACTTTATGAGTAAAAATTTTCTCATGTATCTGTGTATTTTCTTTCTTTTGTTGGGATTCGGGACAAGTCTGTTTATCCCCTATCCCACTCCCAGTCGGTTTACCGGATGCGTTTCCAATCTGAAAAACATAGGAACCGCTCTTGAGATGTATTCCACCGACAATAAGGGGAACTATCCTCCCAAACTGGATATGCTGGTTCCCCGGTATCTGAAGGCGATTCCCACCTGCCCCGGAGATTATCACCCTGTTATCACCTGGTACGGAATCCCTCTCAAATACCAAGGTGAAAAAGGGGAGGATACCTATTCCCCAAGTTATCGGGCAAGCAAAAACCCCGACACCTATACCCTCTTTTGCCGAGGTAATCGACATTCAGTCCTGGTTCCCTCCGATTATCCGCAATATAACTCCTTTGAAGGTATAAAAGAAAAACCCTGAAAACAAAACCGACAGAAGTCCCTTTCTGAGAGAATTCCTGTCGGTTTGTCATCACTGAATAAGCCCTAGTGTTTCCGTTTTACTTTTATTCCTCTGCCTTTTTTTCTTTTTCCTTTTCTTTCTTGAAGGTCAGGAAGGGCATGTCGGGGTAGAGGGGGAAGGAGAGGCTTTCGATATTCCCTTCCATGTCGGTATTGAAAATAACATGGTTATAAAACAGGGCAAGGGGATTTTCGGTGCCGGTGGTAAAAGTGTCGTAATGGTAATGTTTTAGCGGTTGATCATGAAATTTGAAAAAGGAGAAGGTCAGGTGATCTCCTTCCTGTTTTATGGGGATACTGCCCAAAGCGGGATGGGTATAGATACCGGTGTAATCCTGCAGGGGGTGGGAGGGTTTGGTGCCCGGTATAACCTTTTTCTCTTCTCTTGCCACCACCTCCAGGGTATATTCCAATTTCTTTTTCTGGTTTTCCAGAGCCTTATCCCAGCGCTCGGACGGTTTTTTTATGTCCATGAGTTCATCGGCAATATCCAGGGCAAGGATATGGGGGAGATTAGAATCTTCCATATTGGCAAAGATGACGATGGCAATTCTCTCTTTGGGGAAAATAGTGGTGTTGGATACGAATCCGTCGATTCCTCCCGCATGGCGAACCATATAGTGTCCCCGGTATCCTCCCAGGCCCCAGCCCAGACCGTAGCAGGCGGGATCCAGGGGGCTGGCGGGATTGTAGTTATCTCCCGCCGATATGTGGGGAGTCAGCATTTCCGACAGGAATTCTTTCGATATGAACTGTTTTTCTCCCAGTTTACCGTCGTTGAGATAGAGTCTCACCCATTTTTCCATGTCGTCTAAGTTGGAGTTGATGGAACCGGCGGGTCCCACGCAGTCAACATTATAGTAGAAGGGGATTTCCAGAAGAGGCAAATCGCTGAATATTTTTAAAGGATCTTGGGGAAGCTCTTTTAAATTCCTCTTGTCCATATCATAGGGAAGGGCAAAGTCGGAAGTCTTGGTGGATTGGTGATAAGAGAAATTGCTGTCCTTCATCCCCAGGGGTTGGAATATTCTTTCTCTGACGAAATCCTCCCATTTTTTGCCGGAGATTTCCTCGATAACTTTCCCCGCCACAGCGTACATCATGTTGTTATACTGGAATTTTTCCCGGATTCCGCAGGTAGCTGGCACGTATCGGAGTTTTGATATTATTTCGTCTCGATTCAGATCTTTATGGTTTTGGTTATGGAGCCAGACCAGATCGAAACCTGGAATTCCCGTACGGTGGCATAGGGTGTCTCGGACGGTAACCTGCTGGGTGAGACCGGGATCCGACAGTTTGAACTCAGGGAAATAATCTATCACCGGTTTATCCAGATTCACTTTTTTTTCATCGCTTAAAAGCCCCAGAGAAAATGCGGTGAAGGCTTTGGTGCAGGAACCGATAGCGAACAGGGTTTTTGGAGTTACCTTTAATTGTTTCTTTACGTCCCGGTAGCCGAACCCTTCTTTTAATATAACTTTATCATCCTTGATGATGAGGACAGCCATACCGGGGACATTCCATCGTTTCATCTCTTTATTGACCCGTTGCCGGAACTTATCCTTATTGAATTCCGCCGGAAAAACAGGACAAAAACCCAGAAGAACAAAAACGAAAAAAACTCCCCAGGCGATAATTACCCGGATAGAGTTTTTTAATTTAAACCTCATATATTTTTCCTCCCTCCATGAACATATAGCGGAGGGTGTGTGGCTGATTCCCATACCCCCCGACGGAAACCCTGACCACACCGTTTTTTTTGTTATTAACCTCCCCCTGAGGGGATGATGATCATTCTGATGATATACTCGTAAGAGATCCATAAAAGCGTCATAAAAAGTCCCTGGACAAAAACCACTACCCCGGCATTCATTTTGTCCAGTTCTCCTGCGTCGGTAGCAATCTTGAAAGTGAGGAACAAGAACCAGAGTCCCATCAGTCCTCCCACCACATAGACCAGATTGTTCAGTCCCGGTATAAATACAAAGGCCAGTCGGATAGCACTATAGATGAGGTAGAAGTAGGACATGAAGGAAGTGCAGTTAAACATTCCCACAAAGTCCCCGAATCCACCAAAAGCGGAAATGGCTATGGATAGACATATAGTATAAATCGCCCAGAAGATCAGGAGCCAAATGGGGAAACAAATCGCCATAGTTATTTTTACTTTTTTCTGATTTTCGATATCTTTCTGTTGTACCTGATTCATGACCTTATTTTTCACGCCTTGTTCTATCTGGGGCAGAGTGCTGTGGATCGCTATACTGCCCAGAATTCCCGCTATCAGAAAAATAACTATGGGGACGATCATATTGACTTCCTTCCGGAAGATTTCTTTGAAGAAGGCACCCGGTTTTTGTATGACACCGATAAGACCGTCTCTTATCAGTTCATATTCCATTTCTATCATAATTACTCCCCGTCCTTTGCTAATTTTGACTCCCTGCCTGATTAAAGGAGTAAAAAAATCGGGATATTTACCGGTATATACTATAAATCACCATCTTTTCCCTCTTTTGCACCGACGGATCTTTTTCCATCTCCTTCCTGTAACGACTTCGACTTGATTCGATTTCAATTCGTATTCCGCTTTCTATGGCAACTCCGGATAAAAGGCGATAATAACGCCTGCAATCGGTAAAAAGGTATCTGCGACGATCTCTGGCGGGAAGAACTCACGATAAGCTAACCTGTTAGTTCAATAAATGTTATTGTGGTCGTGCCGGTACAAGATGTGAGGAGTTTATCGAAGATTTCTGCCGGTTTTTTCCGTCGGTTGAATTTGTAGCAGTATTCGTCTATGAATCGCTGCAGGTGTTTCTCGCCTATACCGTGAAAAACCCCATGCAGGTTGGTTCGCAGGTTATTGACCATCACGCTGACCCAGTGCATGGTGGGATCTTCGTCGTCCTGGCATCCTGTGTTGGAGTTTTGAGGTTTATTTCCAGGTTTGTTGGGTTTTTTCTTTTTTTGGGGTTTGTAAATAATATTTTTATTACTTATAAATCTAAATGTTGTATTATCATGATTCTGATTTGATTTATTTATATTTTTATTTTGTGTTTTCAGTAGTGATGGCGGAATAAATCCACTTGGTAAAACTTTCATGTCAGTAAATTGTGTGTCCATATCAAGGGAGATCAGGTCTTTCTCAGGTGTCAGCCAAGGTTTTTGCTTGGTAGATCCCAGATATGTATTATCGATTTCTATAATGCCTGATATTCCCGGTATGACTGGTATATTTAGCGAGTACGAATTTTTGTCTTTTTTATTTTCGTCGGTCATGGCTTTGCGGATTTTATGACATATAGTCCAGACCGTCTGGTAACTAGGCATATCCAGCATTCGTTTCAGGGCCAATGCCGAAATACCGATTTTTTGTATGGATATGTGATATATTATCCAGAACCACTTTTGAAGAGGTGTTCGGGTTTTATGGAAGATGGTGCCGGAGGTGAGTGATAATTGATGTTTGCATGTTCTGCATATATGAATATCGCGGTTTGCATGGAAGTAAAATTGACGACTTCCGCAACGGGGACAGATAAAACCGTTGGCCCATCGGGTTTTGGACAGATACTCACGACAGGCTCTCTCGTCAGGGAATTTGCGGTTGAATTCCAGCAGATTCATTGAACCGGCGGAAACACCGGGGTTATCTGGTGCCGGACTTAAAGGTGCAGAGCAGGTATTTATGGGGTTTTGCATCGGATTTCCGGATACTGCCTGTGTGTTGGGGGTGTTTTGTGCCGGAATCGGAAGATTTTTTATTCGTACTTTTTTCACTTATATCCCTCCGTTCACTACTGTCAGAAGTAGGTTCGAGATAAAAATAGTTAATTCCTCCTTTTTGATTATAATGGATTTTCAAACAACCTTTCTATGATCTGACTTTCGGATTTTATGACGAAAATAAACACACGTCTAAAAAAGGTTTTAGACCGGGACATCAAGAAGTTAACTTGATTGTCCTTCATTTTAACGGCGAACTTTATATCTGTCTGGTTTGAAATTTTATAAGGCTTCCGTTCGGAAGTAAGGGGGTTGAATTATGTTCGGCGACTGTCTCTTCTATTTAATGCTGGTATGGGTGGTATCTACCTTTACCACCGGTTATATCGCCAATGCCAAGAAACTGAGCGTCATCAGTTATGTTATAGCGGCCTTGTTTACCGGTCCCCTGGGACTCTTGTTGGTCGCACTGGCAACCCCGACTCCTGAATATACTCCCGCCCCTCCCGATTCCCTTAGTCAAGCAGGTACAGTTATCAACAACCTGGACGACGCCCGGAGAGAACTCTTCTTCCTCAAACGCCACGCCTCCACCCTGCAGAAAAGAATCCTCCATCTGGAAGAACGGATAGCCCAACTGACGGGAGAAAAACCGGTCTCCTGGAAAGTCCCGCCGGAAGAAAAAAAACCGGAGGAAGTCCCCATACCGGAGTCTGTCCCTATTGAAGACATTCCTGTTATAGAAGAAAAACCGATTCCCGTCGAAGGAACCCCTGAACAAACGCAAAAGCCCCCTCTTGCCGAAGAAGCCCTTACAGAAGTGAAAAAAGCACAAGAGGAAAAAACCGATACCCCTGCAGAAGATCTGAAACCGGAACAAGAACCGTATCCCCTTTATCCCAGAGTCGAAGTTCCTCCTCCGCCGCCGGAGGGTGATGCTCATGTAACCTCTCCCCCGGAGGAGAGTTTCGAGGCGGTATTTGGCAAATACTGGCTCAACCGGATCGGTATTTTCGTCTTTTTCTTAGGGATGGTATTCTTTATCGGATACCAGTTCGGCGGATTGCCTCCCTGGGCGAAAATTCTCATCGGTTACGGAGTTGCGGCGGGATTCTTCCTGATAGGGCAGTATCTGGAAAAGAAGGAGATGTATGTAAAAGTTGCCAGAGGGATTCAGGGCGGATCCTGGGGTATTCTTTATCTGTCAACCTACGCCATGTATTATATCCCTGCGACTAAACTGATTAATAATCCCAACCTGGAACTGTTTCTGCTGGCTCTGGTCAGTGCCGTTACGATAATTTATAATTTAAAATATAAATCCTGGGTGGTTACTTCCGTCACCTTTTTGCTAGCCTACATCACCGCAGGACTGGGGGGAATAGAGAATTCAACGGTAATTTACTGCGCCTTACTCTCCTGCAGTATCGTTTATATCGCTCATAAATTACAATGGTATAAATTCCTTATGGTGGCGGTAACGGGTTCCTATTTAACTCTGGTCTGGTTTGTGGCTCTCCCCTATAGTGCCGAACAGACCCTGACCCGCCTGCAGATCAATCTGTTAATTCTGGCTATAAACTGGCTGGCTTTTGGCATCGCCCTTTTGCTGACGGGCATAGAGGAAGAAGAGAAAAAGAAGTATGTAGTGGGAACCGTCCTGATCAATTCCCTCTTCTTCTCATTTCTGGGTTTTCTTGAATTATCCAGGGCGGAAGTGCTCCTTCGGCAGGCTTTCACCGGAAATCCCAAGATGATCTTCTTCCTGGTTTTATCAGGTTTATACTTTTTCAATTCCTTTATATACAAAACTCAGAAAAAAGAATCCTTAATCCCCCTGAATATTTGTATCGCTTTCTCCCTTCTGGCTTTGGGGGCGGTGGTGGGATTTGATCGGCTGTTTATAACCTTCTTCCTTTTGCTGGAAACCCTGGTCATCTTCTTCATCGGGGCTTATTATAAGGAGCCCGTCTATCGCAAATTCTCATGGCTGGTGGGTATATTCGCCCTGTTGCGGCTGATGGGGGTGGACTACTATATTACCGACTCTTACAATATATTAAATATATCGGTAAAACACAGTCTGCTGGTGTTTATGTGGGGAGCGGTCTGTTTCTATGTAATAGCTATGCTCACCAAAAAATATCAGATTCAGGACACGGTATTCGCCACCGAAGGGGCTATAATTGCCTGTGTGAGTTTCGCTCTTTTAGCCATATCCTTCTTCTCCGGACTCCCTGCCGCCAGTATAAGTTTTATGCTCATGATCGAAATAATGTTCATATTCCTGTTATCCCTGGGTCAGAAGGAGACTCTTTTCCGGAAATTCCTCTGGTTTTTGGGAATTGTCCTCATCGTTCGCATGGTGACGGTGGATTATAACATTGCCGATATATACTGGAATGCCATCGGACTGAAACATTCCCTGACGGTGTTTTTCTTTTCCGGAATACTCTTTTATATCATGGGTAATATCATGCAAAAGAGGGAGCCGGAGGAGAAAATCACCCCCAACGAAAGCGGAATATACGCCTGCACGGGATTTACCCTGGGAGCCTTAGGTATCATATCGGGATGTTCCCCTGCCAATACCAGCCTTTACCTGATAGGAGAAATGATTCTGATCTTCACTCTGGGACTGGTTTACAGGGAACCGCTTTATAGAAAATATGTCTGGTTTATGAGTGTCTTCATCTTCTTCCGGCTATTGGCTTTCGACTACGGCAAAGAAGATTTCTATTACTTCCTGAGTTTTGCCGTCAAACATGACGTCCTCATGCTGGGGGTATCCTCCCTGGTGTTTTATATAGGAGGGGCTTTAATCAAAATCATCCCTTCACTGGAATCCAGACTGGAGCCGGGAGAAGGGGAGGTTTACACCTATTCGGGCATCTACCCCGCTATTCTTCTGGCATTTCTGTTATACAGCGAGGTTTCCCCTCAGTGGCTGACCGTCAACTGGGCATTGGAGGGGATCGCTTTCCTTCTGCTGGGATTTCTTTTGAACCGCAAGCCGGACCGCATCTCGTCTCTGGTTATTCTTTCCTTCGCCCTTCTGCGGTTGATCTTCATCGACATAGCGGGACTGGAAACGGTCTATAAATTCCTGGCATTTATAATTCTGGGCGCCATCCTGCTGATCGCATCCATGGTCTATTCCCGTTTTATGGCAAAGAAAGGGGAGGACGCAAAAGAACCTCCGCCGCCGAAGTAAAAAAAGAGAGTTGATAAAACTCCTTTTATTAATGATAAGGGTTGTGTTAAAATAAGAGTATATATTCAGTCCTCTGGCGGAGAACCACGTCATCCTGAACTTGTTGCAGGATCTATACAATATCTTGTGCCTCAGATTCTGAAACAAGCCTGCCCTGAACTTGTTTCACGGGTTCGGAATGACGGGGGGATTGAATGAATACATGAGGGATATAGTGAATCCAATAAAGTTTTCCCCCCGACGGATTGATGGGGATATTACTCCATACAGGAGTTGCGCCTTTTATTGCCAAAATCCAGATTCTATGCTGATTTCCAAAGATCCTGAAACAAGTTCAGGATGACGGTTTCATGCCGGTTTCCTCGAATTTGAGCGTAACTCCTGTCCATATATCGATGTTTGGCAGGAAGGAACTGAAGCAGTAAAGGAATAATAAAAGGTTAATAAGGAATGTTTTTATCTTTTTGCGTATGCATTCAGTTCCCTCGTCATCCCGAACCCTTGAAACAAGTTCAGGGCAGGCTTGTTTCGGGATCTGAGGGACAAGATATGGTATAGATGCTGAAACGAGTTCAGCATGACGTGGTTCTTTGTTGAAGGACTGAATAGATACCTTTTTGCTATAGGAATTCATTTTTTACTCACCAGGAGGTTCCGATGTCGGTTATTCCCAGAGTGCTTCATGTGGACGATGAACAGGAATTTCTGGAAGTTTTTAATTTAACTTTTAAGAAAGAACTGGATATAGTATCCATAAATGATTCCCGACAGGCTATGGATCTACTCCGGAAGGAAAAATTTGATCTGGTGATTACCGATTACGATATGCCGGAACTGGACGGGTTGGAACTGCTGAAACAGATAAAAGATGAATTTCCTTTTCTGCCAGTCATATTCCATACCGGTCAGGGGAACGAACAAGTAGCCAGAAAGGCATTTTTGAAGGGGGTTTCGGACTATTTTAGCAAAGATATGTTTGGTTTTGCATATAAAGAAAAAATATTGAATTCCATTCTGAAGAGTGTAGAAAAGAGAAAGATCGAAGAGATGGCAAGAGAAAGGGAAGAGTTTATCGAAGCCGTTGCCGAATCGGTGCCGGGGATCCTGTCGGTATTTGATATAGTGGAGGGCAAAACCCTGTTTACCAATAGAAATATCGTCTCTCTTCTGGGTTATCGCCCGGAAGAGTTTGACGAGAGACAGTTCCGGGTGGAATCTGCTCCCTTTCATCCCGATGATATACCCGTTCTCAAGGGCTATGGAGAAAGATTATTACAGGCAAAGGACAGCGATGTTTTAACCCTCGAATACCGGATCAAAAGAAAAGACGGCGAATATGCCTGGTTCAAGAGCCGGGAGCGGGTCTTCAAGAGAAACGAGCGGGGGGAAGTGGTTCAGATCATAGGGGTAGTTCATGACATTACTGAGTTGAAAAAATCTCAAGAACGCATCCTCCAGATGAACCGCATTTATGAACTCATAAGTCAGATCAACCAGATGATCGTCCGGGCAAAGGACAAAGGGACAATATTAAAGGAATCTTGCCGCATGGCGGTGGAATACGGCAAATTCCCCTTCGCCTGGGTTGGACTGGTAAATGAAGAAAAAGGTCTTCTGGAACCCTTTGCCTATCATGGAGAAAGGGACGACTTCCTATACCGGTTTCCCTTCGTTATAGATGATAATCTGAAAGACTGCTCTTTCATAAAATCCGTTTTATCAGGAAAAACTGTTGTTATTCAGGATCTTTCATACATGAATGACGGTTCCCCCTGTAAAAATCTGGGAATGCAAAGGGGTTACAGAGCCAGTGCCTCCTTTCCCATTACGGTTGACGGCAGGATTGTCGGGAATTTCAATATTTTGTCCTATGAATCTCACTTTTTCGATGAGGAGGAACTGCGACTTTTGGAGGAGGTTACCGGAGATATTTCCTTCGCCCTGGACTCCATAGAAAAGGAAAAGAAACTGAAAGAAAGCAATTTAATGAGAAATATTCTCTATTCTGCTCTTCATAACACTCCCCTGGGGATGTTCATGGGAAGGGTAGAGGGAGATAAATATATAATTCTGGAATGGAACGATTCGGCTGAAAAGATATTCGACTGGAAAAGGGAAGAAGTGTTGGGGAGGAATTTTATAGAACTTCTGGAGGAGGAAGAAGACCGGAATGTAGTACGGGAACTCATTCGATATTTTTCAATTAATACTAATCCCGTCAATCTGCGTCATAAGTGCAAAAGTCGGGACGGCAGGGAAAAGGTTCTCAACTGGTTCAATACCCCTTTAAAAGACGAAGAAAACGATGTTATCTACGTGATGGCTCTGGCGGAGGATGTTACCGAATATGTGGCTCTGAATGAGTCCCTTAAAACCAGCGAGGAGAGGTTCCGATTGGTTACCGAGGCGACCCATGACGCGATATGGGACTGGAACCTTATCACCGAGGAGGTCTATTTTTCTCCCCGGTGGAAAACCATGCTGGGATATTCTCAGGATGAACTACCCGACCACTATGATACCTGGGAAAACCTGCTCCACCCCCTGGAAAGGGAAAAGGTGGTTAAAGAGGTTATGAAAAGTCTGAATCCCGATAGTCCTTCATTTTCTCTGGAGTTTCGCATGAGATGCAAGAGTGGGGATTATATTTGGATTCTGGATCGGGGACGGACCACTTTTGACGAAGAGGGCAAACCTGTCAGAATGCTGGGGAGTCATACCGATATAACGGCGAGGAAGCAGATGGAGGAGATTCTCCGGGATTCCCGTAAAAAACTCCAGACGGAACGGAATAAACTGCTGAACATCATGGAAGCCCTGGAAGACGGCGTGTATGTGGTAAATCGGCAATATGACATAGAATATATTAACTCGATTCTCAAGAAAGACTTCGGCGAGGTGGGGAATAAGAAATGTTATGAATATTTTCATAAGAGAAAAGAAGCCTGCCCCTGGTGTAAAAATAATGAGGTGATGGCTGGAAAGAAAGTGAAATGGGACTGGTTTTCTCCTGTTAACGGTAGATTTTACGAACTGCTGGATATTCCCATCGTCAATGATGACGGATCTATTTCCAAACTGGAAATATTCCGGGATGTTACCGGAGAGAAGAAGGTTCGGGAGGAACTGGAAAAAGCTTTTATGAAAACCGACCGGATGAGAAAAACCGAGGAGGAACTGAAAGGTCAGATAAGTTATCTCCATTCCATAATCAATGCCATCCCCGATCCGGTTTTTGTCAAGAATCAGGAGCATACCTGGATCCTTCTCAATGACGCCTTCTGTAAGTTTATGGGTTATGAGCGGCAGGAACTTATCGGAAAATCCGATTTCGATTTCTTCCCCAGGGAAGAAGCCAGGGTTTTCTGGGAAAAGGACGAGATGGTATTTGAAACGGGAGAGGAAAATATCAACGAAGAGAATTTCACTGACTCCAGGGGAGACTTGCATATTATAGTAACTAAAAAATCCCTTTATGAGGATGTCAGGGGAAATAAGATACTGGTAGGAGTGATCCGAGACATTACCGAAAGAAAAAAACTGGAGGAATCCCTTAACCGGAAAATCCTGGACTTGACTCAACCCCTGGAGGATAAGGGAGAGATTCAATTCCGGGATCTTTTCGATATTGAGGAGATTCAGCATATCCAGGATATTTTCTCCGACGCCACCGGGGTGGCATCCATTATCACCGAGGTGGACGGCACTCCCATTACCCGACCCAGCAATTTCTGCCGCCTTTGCATAGATGTTATAAGAAAGACCCCCAAAGGGCGGGAGAACTGCTTCAAATCCGACGCGGTTATCGGCAGAAGAAATCCGTCGGGTCCCATCGTCCAGAGGTGTTTAAGCGGTTCTTTATGGGATGCGGGAGCCAGCATCACTGTGGGGGATAGACATCTGGCGAACTGGTTGATAGGTCAGGTACTGGATTCGGATCCGGAGCAGGACAGGATGCTGGAATATGCCCGTTATATCGGTGCCGACGAAAATGAGTTCCTGCAGGCATTGAAAGAAGTCAAAAGGATGCCCAGAGAACAGTTTGAGAAAGTTGCCCAGGCACTCTTTTTGATTGCCAATCAGATGTCATTACTGGCGTTGAGGAATATTCAGCAGGAACGGAACATAACCCAATTAAAAAAAGCCGAGGAAGAAATACTTAGAAAAAATCAACAACTGGATGATTTTGCCTATACTGTTGCCCACGATTTAAAAAACCCCATAAATATGATAAAGGGCAAACTTAAATTTTTGCAACTGGAACCCTCCTCGCTGGATAAAAATATTCAATCCATGACCGAACACGCAGACTTTGCACTGAAATTCATCGATAACCTGCTTCATCTGTCCAGAGCGGGCAGGGTGATCGGGGAGATGCAGCGGTTCTCTCCGGGGAGTCTTATCCGGGTTATATTCGGTTCCATAGCAAGAGGAGATAAAACCATACGGCTTTGCATCCCTTCTCCTCTGCCGGAGATCTACGGAGACCCCTCATCAATGATGCAGGTTTTTACCAACCTCCTGCAAAACGCCGTCTATTACCGGGATCCCGACAAGGAGGAACTGATCGTGGAGGTGGAATCCCGCCGGGAGAAAGACGATGTGATATTGTCCTTTAAAAACAACGGCATGGGAATTGCGCCGGAACAGCTGGAAAACATATTCAACCCCGGCTTTACTCTCAGAAAGGACAAGGGAACCGGCTTCGGTCTTGCCATATCCAGGAAAATCATGGAAGCCCACAAAGGAACCATCTGGGCTGAAAGTCCCGGACTCAAACAGGGCAGCACCTTCTTTATAAGGATAAGAGGCTAAAAACCGTAGATTTTTTTCTTTTGCTTCCATATTCTATGACAGCAACCGCTATTTTTTGTGTTTTTCTTCTCTTTATGACGGTTTACCGGGGCAGGGGATGAGGATGGAAGGCAGAATATAGAGGAATCAAGGCTTTATGAGGGAGAGGCGGTTTTATGGCTCCGGATACAGATATAAGAAGTATGGTGAGAAATCTGCAGAATCAGGGGATCTATTTCGTTGAGGAGGAAGATTACGAGTCCGCCCGGTTAACCCTGGCTTCGGCTCTGGAACTGGAACCGGACAATAGGGAGACTCTTTTTTTGATGGCACAGGCCGAGAGGATACTAGGGGAGACTAACAGCGCCATAGCCCGTTGCGAGAGGATTCTGGAACTGGAACCCGATTGGAGGGAAGTGAGTTTTTTTCTGTCGGAACTGCTGGTGGAGGGGAGGCGGTTTATCCGGGCATCGGTGCTTCTGACGGACATTCTGGAAAAGGAGCCCGATTCTTTGACCGCTTACGGCAACCTGAGTTATACTTACATTTCCATGGGGTTTTTATCCAGAACCTACCGTATGCTTTTGAATCTGGTGAATCAGTTTCCGGGAGATCTTTCTTTAAGTTATTATCTGGGACTCTACTTCGCCCAATGGGGGGAAAAAAGGGAAGCCAAAAAACTATTTGAGAAAATTTTGTCAGAATCAAGAGAAAAACTTAAAATAATTCAATTAAATAAAAACAAAAGAAGAAGACATCTGCCCGATGAAGACGGCATGGACAATAACGGAGAGGAAACCGATGACGGAAAGGTGGGCGAAGAAGACAGGGAGAATCTTTTGTTACTGGAACGGAACTGCCAAAAACAACTGATGAAACTGGAACTGGGCTATGATCCGGAAGACTGGAAATCCCGTATATTCATGGATTTCGGCGCCGTTCTTCTGGGGAGCCGGGGGGATGACGGCATGAAGGTATCATATAACTACTATAATTCCTCCTTTGCCGATATATACCATACCCTGCATCGTTTTATGATTTTCCGCAAGGTGCTGGGATGGAAGATCTTTTCCGTGACGGCCACCGATTTCGAATCGGAACCCCTGGCGCTCCTTTTTTCCATGCTGCTGGAAGTTCCCTTTAAAAAGATAGATGAGGTCTTTTCCGGCGAACGGGTGCTGGCGGTGGATGCCCTCTCCCGACAGGAAGATGAAAGGTGTATAGAAGGTTTAATCGATAAAATTTACAGGAAGACGGAGAATGTTATCAGATATTGCCATATTCAGACCTTCTATCCCGAAAAGAAAGAGTATGCTCCCTCCATTGTGGGGCTCGTCCTTCCCGGTAAGGCGGTGTTGCCCTGGATGAAGGCGGATCGTGGAATGATCCGGATCCCCTCTTTTTCCCTGATACCGGGAGGAGAAAAGAAAGATGAGGAGATTCTGTCGCCGGAAGATCTGGCGGCACGGATGACGGAGGAATATAAAAGATATGTTTTTTATGAAAATATGGAAAATCAGTTAAACTATTATGTAAAATATATCGATCAACTGAGGGATGTTATCCGTCCCGGCAAGGAAAATCCTCCCGATATGAGCCGGTTCAAAAAGATTACCGACTACGCCTCCGCCGATATTCCCCGTATTCATACCCTTCAGTCCCAAGTGGAGGAGACCCTCTTTCAGGTCATGGAACATCCCGACGCAGGGGAAAAATATATCGAAAGCCTCATCGCGGTTTTCAGGGATTATCCCTCTCTGAGGGACAGGATCCACTCTCTTTACAGCCGGGGAACCGATGTGAGGTACTTTAAGCATATAATCGGCATCTTCGAGGAGGAAGGGGAGCCTTCCGAAAAAGCCCGATTGTACCGCTTTATTCTGGATTGGCAGGATCCCCGGCTGATGGCTTTCATAAAGGAATGCCTGAAAGGAGCCGATGAGGGGAATCTGGGAGCCGCCCTGACTTCTCCCAATAATATCATCAGCCTTGCCAAACTGAGACATGATGAGGATTTTTATACGATATCAAAGAACCTCCTGGAACAAGGCGATGAGCGGATTATTATATCTCTGCTTCAATCCATAAGAATCAACCGCTTTTCCGGTTTCGGCAGGGTTCTGGTTCAACTGGCGGATCACCCCTCGGAGGAGATCCGGATCCACAGCCTGAAAACCATGTGGGATATGAATCTGGGACTTTCCCGTAAAAAGGTCATGAATCTTATGGAATCCGATAATGAAAATTTGCAGTACTACGGTTTTCTCATGTTGGAAAAACTCCGGGATCCATCCGATGTTCATTTTATATTAAATAAGTTTGACCGACTCAGGGAAAGATCCAAAACCCCCGCCCTCTTCGCTCTTAGAACCCTGGATAAAAACTGCTTTCTGAATTTTGCCGAAAAACAGATGCAGATGGGCAAACTGGAAAAAACCCTGAAAATGATCCTGGACTTTCCCTTTAAGGAACCGGATCCGGAAACCGCCTTCATGATCGCCCGCCACTACCGGCATTTCTGCGGTATTGAGGAACTGCGGCGCAGTGTGCTGTTTTTTCTTTTATTTCACGGAGATGCCAGAGTCGGCGGTGTCATCCGGGAAATGCTGAAACCTTACGACTATAGCGAAAAGGCGGTGCTGAAGTTTTTCGAGAAATATCCCTCGGAGTGGATGGTGGATTACCTGATCCCCTTTATGGATTATTCGGTGGTTTTTCAGTATCGCATCGCCGCTCTTTTGATCCTCCTGGACAGACCCGAATTCGAGGAAGTCCTCATGGACGGTCTGTTGTGTAAATTCCACGAAAGAAATTACCATGCCGCTCTGGCTTATGCCCGTATCGGTTCCCCCACCGCCTTCGAGAAACTGGTGAAATTTCTTAAAAGAGGAGGAGATATTCAGATTGTCGCCGAAGCCTTTGCCAACTTTTCCTCCTGGCTCGATCTCAAGGAGTATTATCGGCAATTGAAAGAACAATCCCCCGAAGACGCCCAACGGATTATCAACTCCCTGATTTCCTATTTTTATGAAAACCCTTCCCGCTCCCACGATACTCTTGCCGCCCTGTCCATCATCGAGATGCCCGGCTTTCTGCAACTGACCGACAAGATTTTAAGAGAAGAGAGTTTTGTTCATCAGATAAGCATTACCAAATTTATCCGGGAATTTTACCCCACCGACCCGGGAGTTAGGCAAGTGCTGGAAGGATTGTCCAAAACCCGGTATCCGGACGTCTATCTCAACCTCATGGATATTTTCGAAATGGGAGAATCTCAATGAAGAAAGGCAGAATTGTGGCGGAAATCGGAATAATGGTGGCTCTTGCCCTGGTGCTGGAACTCATCACTACTTTTGTTCCGGGTATGCCCCAGGGAGGGAAGTTTATTTCTCTGGGAATGATCCCCCTTTTACTGGTTGCCATATCCAGAGGGTGGAAGGCGGGAGTTACGGCGGGTCTGATTTTCGGTTTTTTCGTTTTTATCCAGGAACGGGTATTCATACATATATTTCAAATTATTCTGGATTATCCTCTGGCTTTCGGCATGGTGGGACTGGCGGGAATCATACCGGACGCCTATAAAGACAACAAAATATACCTTTCTATTTTTATAGGACTCTTCTTGAGATTCTGTTGCCATGTACTGTCGGGAGTGGTCTTCTTTTCCAGCTTTGCCCCCGCAGACGTTAACCCCTGGATCTATTCCCTGGGATACAACGCCACTTACATGATCCCCACCCTGATTGTATGTTTAATTCTCCTTCCTCCCCTTATCAGGAGATTTAAAGAACAGAAGATGTTTTAATACGGTTTTTAGATATGAATATAATATTAAATAAAGAATACCCCTTAATCCTTATCGTCGCGGGGGGGGATATGCCTTCCTTTCAACGACTGGAACCGGTTCTGGAAAGAAATCCCTTCATTATCGCGGCTAACGGAGGATTCCGTAATTGTATGAAAACCGGTATCCGTCCCCACCTGCTGATTGGCGATCTGGACTCCCTCAGCGATAGGGAAACAGAAGAAATACGGGGATTAACACAAGAAGCGGATGAAGTTCAGAACCGGGAAGGGGAATTAAATAAAATCCCCGTTTTAAAATATCCGAAAGAGAAGGACGAAAGTGATCTGGAACTGGCTCTTGAGTGGGCATGGAAAAAAGCAAAAGAATATAAAATCCCTGAAATAATCATAACCGGGGCTTTGGGAGGAAGAACAGATCATGAACTGTTTAATCTCTTTCTATTGGTGAAATACGGGGAGGAAAATAATAATGACAGGAGTTACGCTCAAAATCGAGAAAAACGGCATGAAATCGTCATCCTGAACTCGTTTCAGGATCTCTGGCAATCGGCATGGAATCCGGGTTTTGGTATAAAATGGCG
>Ga0067045_1029298_pt1 | contig 22055 bp, 19 predicted proteins | sample TerdegcTABiofilm_FD_59184 | JGI IMG/M metagenome (GOLD analysis project Ga0067045, IMG submission 59184) | Combined Assembly of (Gp0054472, Gp0054536) Wastewater bioreactor microbial communities from Singapore -Terephthalate degrading...
ATGCATCGCCGATGGTAGTGTGGGGTTTCCCCATGTGAGAGTAGGTCATCGTCAAGATTAAATTCCAAAACCCCAATTGCGAAAGCAGTTGGGGTTTTGTTTTTGCGCGCGAGAAAGTTTCATTGCAGGATCGACACAAAATTGCGCAGTTATTTCTCAGTCAGAACACTAGAATAGAGCCCTTATTTTCACAATCAGAGCTCTCTATGCCGGATCCGGTTGACGCCTGCGGGCTGTCAGATTTACCGCTGGACAACTTGGTGGCGTGTCATGAATGCGACTTGCTGATGCGCAAGCCACACCTCGCTCATGACGAGAAAGCCCTATGCCCGCGTTGCGGTTATGAGCTCTACGCCCATCGGCACAATGTCGTGGAGCGTAGCCTCGCACTGGTGATCGCTGCGCTGTTGTTGTTCGTCCCTGCGAACTTTTTACCGATCATGGAACTCAATCTACTCGGGCAGACGTCACACGACACGGTCTGGAGTGGTGTTGTCGGCCTGTTTGATACCGGTATGCAAGGCGTGGCGGTCGTGGTGTTCCTGTGCAGCATGGGGATCCCCCTGCTCAAGTTGCTCTGTCAGTTATTGGTATTGTTGAGCATTCGATTTGATATCGGACGCAGCTATGGCCTGCTGCTCTACCGCATTTATCACCATCTGCGGGATTGGGGGATGCTCGAGGTTTATTTGATGGGGGTGCTGGTGGCCATCGTCAAACTCGCTGACCTGGCGTCCATCACCATTGGCTTGGGCCTGGGGTGTTTTATCAGCTTGCTGTTGGTTCAGGTCTGGCTTGAGGTGGTGATGTCACCGCACCAGATCTGGGAAGCGTTATCCGGGGAGGATGCTCATGCGGGCGATTGATGCAGGCATTCTGATTTGTGCTGAGTGCCATCAGTTGAACAAACAGGAACCCGACACCGACGAGCAGACCTGCACGCGCTGTGGCGCGATGGTCCATGCCCGCCGACCCAATAGCCTGGTGCGCACCTGGGCGCTGTTGATCACCGCCGCGATTCTGTATATACCCGCCAATCTGTTGCCCATCATGACAGTCAGCGCCCTGGGGCAGGGCCAAGGCGATACGATCATGTCCGGCGTGATCACCCTGGTGCAGCACGGGATGATTCCCATCGCCGCGGTGGTGTTTGTCGCCAGTATCCTGGTGCCGACCTTCAAGCTTGTCGGCATCGCCCTGCTGCTGTTTTCGGTGCAGCGCCGCCAGCCTTTATCCGCGCGGCAACGCATCCTGATGTACCGCTTCATTGAGTTCATTGGCCGCTGGTCAATGCTCGACATCTTTGTCATCGCGATTCTGGTGGCAGTGGTCAACTTTGGTCGGCTCGCCACCATCGAGGCCAATCTCGGTGCAGTGGCCTTCGCCAGTGTGGTGATTTTGACAATGCTTGCTGCAGTAACTTTCGATCCCCGACTGATTTGGGATAACACGGAGTCGGACGACGACCATGACTGATTTGCCTAAAGCTAAAACCCGACCGGCTTCCAACTGGTCGGCCATCTGGGTGTTGCCCCTGATCGCCTTGGTGATTGGTGGGTGGCTGGGCTGGCGTGCCTATAACGAGACCGGGATCCAGGTCCAAATCCGCTTCGAAAGCGGTGAAGGCATTCAGGCCAACAAGACCGAAGTGGTCTACAAAGGCATGTCGGTGGGCAAGGTCAAAAGCCTGACCCTCGATGATGAAGGCAAGAGCCGTGGGGTAATCGCCACGGTCGAAATGAACAAGGACGTCGAGCAGTACCTGAAGACCAGCACGCGCTTCTGGCTGGTCAAGCCCAGCGTAACCCTGGCCGGTATTACCGGTCTGGAAACCCTGGTCTCGGGTAACTATGTGGCGATCAGCCCGGGTGAGGGCGAACCGACCCGCAAGTTCAAGGCCCTCGCCCAAGAGCCGCCCCTGTCGGACTCCAAGCCAGGCCTGCACCTGACCATCAAGGCCGATCGCCTGGGCTCGCTGAACCGCGGCAGCCCGGTGTTCTACAAGCAGATCCAGGTCGGTCAGGTGAAGAGCTACCTGCTGTCCGAGGACCAGAGCACTGTCGAGATCAAGGTCTTCATTGAGCCCACCTACGCCAATCTGGTGCGCAAACACACGCGTTTCTGGAATGCCAGCGGGATCAGCATCGACGCCAACCTGTCGGGTGTGAAGGTGCGCAGCGAGTCGCTGGCCAGCATCGTGGCCGGCGGTATCGCCTTTGCCACGCCGGAAAACCGCAAGGACAGCCCGCCCACCGACCCGAGCCTGCCGTTCCGTCTGTATGAAGACTTCGACGCCGCCCAGGCGGGTATCCGGGTCAAGGTCAAGCTCAGCGATTTCGAAGGCCTGCAAGCCGGCCGTACGCCGGTCATGTACAAAGGCATTCAGGTCGGCAACCTCAAGGCCCTGAAGGTCGACTCCGACCTGTCCAGCGCCACCGCCGAACTCACCCTCGACCCACTGGCTGAAGATTACCTGGTCGATGGCACGCAGTTCTGGGTGGTCAAGCCGTCGATTTCCCTGGCCGGTATTACTGGCCTGGAAGCCCTGGTCAAGGGTAACTACATCGCCGTGCGTCCGGGCGACAAGGGCAGCCCGCCCAAGCGCGAGTTCGAGGCACGGCCGAAGGCGCCGCCACTGGACCTGCGCTCTCCGGGCCTGCACCTGGTGCTGTTCACCGAGAACCTCGGTTCGCTGGAGGTTGGCAGCCCGATTCTCTACAAACAGGTCAAGGTCGGCTCGGTGCAGAGCTATCAGTTCTCGCGGACCAAGAAGCAATTGGTCATCGGCGTGCACATCGAGAAGGAATACGAAGGCCTGGTCAATGCCTCCACGCGTTTCTGGAATGCCAGCGGCATCACCCTCACCGGTGGTCTCACCGGCGGGATCCAGGTCAAGAGCGAATCCCTGCAAAGCCTGATGGCCGGCGGGATTGCGTTCGAGACTCCGGAGGCCAAGGCGCCGCTGCAAAAACGCATTCCGCGCTTCCGTCTGTTCACCAGCCATGACGAGGCGATGGAGAAAGGCACCGTGATCACCCTCAAGCTCGACCGCGGCGACGGTCTGCGCAATGGCACGCCGATTCGCTACAAAGGCCTGGACGTCGGCAAGGTGGAAGACGTTGACCTCAGCGACGACCTGCAATCGGTGCTGCTCACCGCGCGCATCACCGTAGTGCCGGAACGCATTGCCCGGGTGGGCAGCCAGTTCTGGGTGGTCAAGCCGCAATTGGGCCTGATCAAGACCTCCAATCTGGAAACCCTGGTGACCGGGCAGTACATCGAAGTGCAGCCGGCGGTGAAAAACCTCGGCCCGCAAAAGAACTTCGTTGCCCTGCCACAGCCACCTGAAGCCACCGCGCAAGAGGCCGGCCTGAGCCTGGTGCTGAGCGCCGCGCGCCGTGGCTCGCTGAAAATCGGGGTGCCGGTGACCTACCGGGAAATCACGGTGGGCAAGGTCACCGGTTACGAGCTGGGGCAGACTGCGGACCGGGTGTTGATCCACATCCTCATCGAGCCGAAGTACGCGCCACTGGTACGCAGCGGTACGCGCTTCTGGAACACCAGCGGTTTTGGCCTGGATTACAGCCTGTTCAAGGGCGCGACCGTGCGCACCGAATCCCTGGAAACCCTGATCCAGGGCGGCGTTGCCTTCGCCACGCCGGATGGCGAACGCATGGGTAACCCGGCGCGGCCGCAGCAGACCTTCCCGTTGTTCGACAAGTTCGAAGACGAATGGCTGGAGTGGGCGCCGAAGATCTCCCTCGGCAAGTAAGCCAAAACCCGCTGAACAAAAAGGCCGCGATCCAATGGATCGCGGCCTTTTTGTTGAGGCACCAGTTGAGCGCTTAGACGGCGTCCAGCTCGGCTTCGGTCGACTCGACGCTGACTGCCGGTTTCACCTCGTCATGCCGGCGAATGTACTTCCAGTCTGCCTCGTCGATGTAGATCCCGTTCGGCCCGCTGCCACCTTCCAGGTCAATCGCCACACTGGCGCAGACCTGTGGCTTGACGCTGGCCAAGATCGGCACAAAGCCCAGTTGCAGGCTGGTTTCCAGCAGGGCGGCCTGGTTCTTCTCATCGATGTCCGCGGCTTCGTCGAGGTAGTACGGCAAACGCACCCGCCCGGCCTGGTCCCGGTCCATCAAGTGCAGCAACAAATACATGTTGGTCAGCGCCTTGATGGTCATCGTAGTGCCGTTGGACGCGGCGCCATCGATGTCGGTGTGGATCACCGGCTGGCCATTGACCTTGGTAATCTCGAACGCCAGCTCGAACAGGTCCTTGAGGCCGAGCTGGTTGTGGTTCGCCGCCACCAGGCGCGCCAGGTACTCCTTGGCCTCCTCGTTCTTGTTGTCCTGCTCGGCACTCTGGCTCAGGTCGAACACCGACAGGGTTTCGCCTTCCTCGTACTGACCGGCACTGTGGATGATCTGGTCAATGTGCTTGAGGGCTTCCTTGTTCGGCGCCAGGACGATGCGAAAGCTCTGCAGGTTGGACACCTGGCGCTTGTTGATCTCGCGGTTGAACAGCGCCAACTGGTGTTCGAGGCTGTCGTAGTCGCTGCGGATATTGCGCAGTGTCCGGGCGATGTCGGTGACGGCCGCACGCCGGGCCTTGCCCAGGGTCAGGGCTTCATCGGTACGGTGGGCGTAAGCGTTGATCAGCAATTGCAGGCGCCGCTCCATGTCGTCTTCGCTGTCGAACTTGGCCACGCCCTTGAGGCGAACCTGGGCGTACAAGGCGTCGATCTGGCCGTCGACACGCAGCAAGCCCTGCCAACTGTCCTGGTAGTCATTGAGCAGCGGCAACAGGTTGTCCATGGAATCGTCGATCGGGTCCATGAACGGCGTGCCGAACGGCAGGTCGGCCGGCAACAACTGGCGGCGGCGCAGGGCGTCGTCGAGGGTGCGTTGCTTGGCTTCCATGTCGCCGATCTGCCGGCCGACCAGTTGCAGCTTGGCCGACAGTTGCTGGACGCGTTCGGTGAAGGCATCGCTGGAGCGCTTCAACTCGTCCTGGGCCGCTTCCATCTGTGCCAGTTGCTCAAGCTTGTCGCCTTCTTCGGCGCTCAGGGTCTGCGCGCGACGGAAGTCCTCCAGGGCTTTTTGCGCGTCCAGCACCTGCTGGTACAACGCTTCAGTCTGGGTCTTGCTGGCAGCGCGGTCCGCGGCGACGGCCTGCTGGGTTTTCAGTTGCTTGAGTTCTTTGTCCAGGCGCTCTTTCTGGTCGCGCAATGCGGCGCGGTCAGCCAAGGCTTGCAGGGCGGGCGGTTCGATGTGGGAAATGTCGATGGACAGCCCCGGCACGTCGAAACGCTCACCCTTGAAGCCGTCGAGAATCAGCTCCAGGGATTTGACCCACTGACCGTCCTCGTCCAGCGTAATACCGTGCTCACCCAACGGCAGGCTGAACAGCGCGCTGTTGAACAGGCGCATCAGGCGTTCGACGTCCTGTTGCGAAAACTCTTCGCGCAGGCGCGCATAGCTGTTGTTGTCGGCGTGATCGAGTTGCTGCTTGACCGACTTCAGGCGCTTTTCCAGGTCCCGCAGGCGCTCTTCCAGGTCTTCGGCGCTGAACTGCCGGGACTGGGCCAGGGCGCCGGCCAGTTCATCGTGGGCATCCTTGGCTGCCAGCAGTTGCTGCTCCAGGACTTTGACGTCTTCAACCAACGCGAAACGATGCTTGAGCACCGACAACTCGCCGAGCCAGCGCTGGATGCCGGTGATCTCGCGTTCCAGGCGCATCAGCTCCTGCGTGCCGCCACGCTGATCGTTTTGCAGGGCGTCCTGCTCGTTGCGGTAGTGCTCGGCCTGGATCGTCAGTTCTTCCTTGCGCGCACTGGCGTAGTCCGACCAGGTGCCCAGCAGGGAATCGAGCAGCGGCGAGATGCGGTGCAACTTGCCGCGCAAAATATTGCGCTGGGTTACGCCTGCCGACAGGGCTTCGACCAAGGGGCCGGCGGTAACCAGTGAGTTGTAGTCCTGCTCCATGCGGCGTACATCGCGGAAGGCTTCTTCACACGCCGCGATGTAATCGACGCTGCCGGAGCGCAGGCTGTGCTCGAAGGCATCGAGGAACAGTTGCTTGAGCTTGGCCGCGGTGATTTCCCGCATGTGCAGCAGGTTGATGAACAGCGCCCGGAAAGTCTTCAGGCTCTGCTCACTGGTGGAGCGCAGCGGAATCAGGGTCAGGTCCAGCGGGATCGACGTGTGACCGCCTACCAGCAGGCGCCGCAGTTCATCCGGTTTCAGCTCGTAGGCCTTGAGGCCTTCGCGCTCCAGGTTGCTGAACAATTCTTTCTGGCGCAGGCACGTGTCGTTTTTCTGGTAGTGGGCCAGGTCCAGCTTGCCGGCGTAAGCGAAGAACTGGTGGCCAAAACCGCCGCCCGGCCCACGACCGACCACGCCGATCACATGCGGACCGTGGGGCAGCGAGACCTCCACCAGGATGTAGCTGGTGTCGGAGGCGAAGTAGAAACGCCGCGATTGTTCCAGGCTGTACTTGCCGAAACTCATGTCCGACATGCGCGCCAGGATCGGGAACTGCAGGGCGTTGATCGAGGCGGACTTGCCCAGGTTGTTCGCCCCATAGACCGACAGCGGCTCTTCCAGCGGGAACAGGCCGAGGCTGTAACCTGCGGTATTCAGAAGGGCAAAGCGGCGAATGCCGTAGCGTTCCTTGCTCATGCGTCGAGCTCCTGTTCTTCGGCAATGGCACGGGCCAAGGCATCTTCTTCACTGTCTTCGGCGAAGTCGCTGAGGTCCAGCGGATCATCGGTCTGCAGCAATTTTTCGTCGCTGTCGTCGTCAATCAGCACCGGCGCCGGCAATGGCAGCACGCTGTGCAGGCTGGCGGCTAGGTCGCGGTCCTGCTGCACCGACAGGCACACGTCGAGGAAGCGGTGCATCGGTGGCAGGAAACGGTAGATGCCGTTCTCTTCCCCGGCAAAACCGAGCTGGGTCATGCGCCGCATGATCTTTTCTTCGAGTTCTTCCACGGTCTGCACTTCGGCCTGGATGAACAGGTCGCGGTATTTTTCCAGCAACGACGGCAGTTCATCGCGGCCCAGGCTACCGCCGTCGAGCACGGCGATCGGATCGCGGCCCTGGTCGGCCAGGTGTTCGACCAGGATGAAGGTGAACAACGCCAGGCGCTGGGCCGTCTTGTTCACGGCCGCGGCGGCGAGGTCCGGCACAAAGTAGTAGAAGCCCCGGGTATCGCACACCAGTTCAAAACCCAGGGCGCGGAACAAGGTGCGGTACTGGTCCTGAAAATTCGACAACTGCGCGTACAGCTCAGGATCGCGACGGCTGACGTGATAACCCTTGAACAGCTCGCGAAAGATCGGCGCCAGCTGAGACAGTTCGGATAGATCAAGATGCATGGGAAGTGCTCGCAGAATTCTCGCTGGCGTCAGAGCCTGCCGAGAGCAGGGCGAAGGAGCGCAGGCTGACCTGATGCTCGTGAGTGTGGTAATCGCGGCGTTCCAGGCGCTCGCGCTTGAAGCGTTTATCGCGCGACAGGCGCGAGAACCAATACAGCAGCTCGTCGGTTGCGCCATCGGGTTCCTGCTCCAACAGCCAGGTCATCAAGTCTGGCATCGGCAGGGCGTCTTCGCAGCGCTCGAGCATTTCCCGGACCGTACGTGGTGCACGCGGGGCTTCGCCGGTCTGGACTTTGTGGGCCTTGGGGAAACGCGCAGGCTTTGGCTCGAAACGCGCCAGGGCGTAGACATAGGCTTCCACCTGGCTGGCACTGCCAAGGAAGGTGCTTTGCGGGCGAGTGAACATCGGCATCGCCGCTTGTGGCACCGCGTCGATGCCCTTGCGCCGGATCATCGACAGGGCCAGTGCCGCGCCACGGGTCACGGCGTTGTGCCGGCGGGCTTCTTCGCGCAGCGGCAACAACAACTCGCGGGCGTGGCGCAGGGTCAGTTGGGCGCTGGTCTGCATTTCAAGGATGCGCGCGTGGGTGCGCAGGAGCATGTCGTCGTCGACCAGATGGCCCAGGCGCTGCTGCTCGGTGAGCATCTTGAGCAGGACGTTCTCGACCTTGCGCACGCCTTGTTCGAAGGCGCCGTCGGCGTTGACCAACTGGATCATCGGCTCGACATACTCGTCCCAGGTCGCCAGTACTTCGGCATAACGCTGGCGCAAGGGAATCTGCCGGTCGCTGGTCTTGGCCCGCTCGGCGACGGCCACCAGGGCCTGTTCGTCGTTGGCGAGCTTTTTCAACACATCGCGTACGCGCATGTCGAGCAAGCGCAACTGGCGCGCCAGGTCGTTGCCATCGCGAATGTCGAACGCGTCTTGGATGTAGCCGGCCAGCCGCTCCAGGTGCCGCAAGTAGGCTTCGATTTCCAGGCACAGGCCCAAGCGGTGCTCGCGGCGCAGGTAGGCCAGGAAATCGTGGATCTGCGCGTTCAGTTCAAAGCGGTTCGGGCTTTTTGCCACCGGAACCAGAATGTCGAGGCGGATCCACACATCCAGCAGGCTGGTGATGTCCTGTGGCGTGCTGTCCAGTTGCTGGGCGGCCAATTGCGTGCGCAGTTCGTTGAGGCTCAGAGTGCCTTGGTCGAAATGCTCACACAGTGGCTCCAGAAGTGCCCAGTGTTCGGCGAGGGCGCGCAAGACGCGCTTGGGTTCGATCATTGGATTGGCCGGCTGGTTGGCGATTAAAAGCAGCGATTGTACTGCATCGCAGGCAATGGGAATCCCCCTCGGCAGATCGACGGGACGGACTGTCGTTTTTCTCTGCTCTACTGCGGGCGATCTTCGGCGAAGGGCGGTAGAATCCCTGCACTTTAAGTTATCCACAAGTGGCCGACCTTTGCTAATCGAGTCCCGTCGCCGCGCTTATTTGACTGCCATGCAGGTGGTCAACTGGCTGCCGCGTACAGAATTGCCCTTTGCCGCCCCTTCGCGGCCCGAGTTGCTGGAGTGGGTCGAGCCGTTGCTCGTCGAGCCCCCAGAGCCGGGCGCTGCGCCTGTGCCGGTGGCCAAGGCCGCCGTCGCGGTCGAGCCGATCACCGCCCCCGCGGCGCGCCCGAGGATCGAAGTGCCGCGCCCGTCGCTGGCCAGTACCCGGACCCACGCCAAGGTCGAGGAAGAGGCCGCCCCCACCGTGGCCAAGGCCCCGGTCGTGCCGCCACCGCGGTTTGCCCTGCAATTGTTGCGCGCCGGCCGTTGCCTGCTGCTGGTGGAGTTACCCACAGGCGATACGTTCCAGACGCGTGACCCGGCCTACCTGCTGCTCAAGGACATGTTGCGCGCCGCCGGCCTGCCGGACAGTCCACAGATCGTCGGTGAGCCGGTGCGTTGGCCGCTGTTGACACGGGGCACCATGGACCAGGGGCCGGAAGCGGCGCGGGACTTCGTCCAGGGCTTTGTTTCGGCGCGCCTGGAAGACGAACCTTGCGTCTGCCTGTGGCTGATCGGCCTGCCGGCCGTGCGTTTCGCCGGCGAGGCGGATGCACAGGCGTACAATCGCGAACTTCAGGTCGAAGGCCTGGGGTCGGTCTGGGCGCTGCCTGGCCTGGAATTATTAATGGAAGAGCCACAGCGTAAGGCTGATGTCTGGCAAGCCATGCGTCGGCTGATGGCGCGCTGGAAAGAATCAAATGAGTGACGCTGTATCGTTCCGCCCGATGACCGAAGCCGACCTGGACGCCGTACTGAAAATCGAATACGCGGCGTTCAGCCATCCCTGGACCCGTGGGATCTTTCTCGATGGCCTGGGCAAGTACCAGATCTGGCTGATGTTCGAGGGGCAGCAGCAGGTGGGCCACGGGGTGGTGCAGATCATCCTCGATGAAGCGCACCTGCTCAATATCACGGTCAAACCGGAAAACCAGGGACGCGGCCTGGGCCTGACGTTGCTCGAGCACCTGATGTCGATTGCCTACAAGGCACAAGCACGTGAATGCTTCCTCGAAGTGCGCGACAGCAACCGCGCGGCTTTCCGCCTGTATGAACGTTACGGCTTCAACGAAGTGGGACGGCGCCGCGATTACTACCCAGCGGTCGGTGGGCGTGAAGACGCCGTGGTCATGGCCTGTACCCTGGTCGACTGAGCCCTTTGAACTGTGCGGGCAAGCCTGACGCTTGCCCGCGAAGGCGTACTAGCGATTGCCGTCGACCGGATCGCGCCGCGCCAGCTCCGCTTCATCCAGGCCATTGCCGCCGCCAATCTCGTCCTCATCTACGATGCTCAAGTCCCAATCGGCCTGATTGCCTTCGCCGACGTCCTGGGCGTCCCGTGCGCCGTCTTCACGAATCAGGTTGCCTGGGGTCAGGTCATCATCGGTGGATTCGTCGTCATCGGTCGTGGTCTCGTGCAGACCTGCTTCAACTGCAGGCTGGCGGGGGGCGGTCGGCTTGCGCAGGTGTTCGGGCAATTCATCGCGCAGGATGGCGTTGGAGGGCTCCTCATCGAAGTCCAGTTCACGCATCGAGCCCATGCGGTCTTCGTTGTCGTCGATAGGCTCGGGTTGTACCGCTCCATACGGACGTCGTGAATCAGTCATGGCAAATCCTCATAATGTGGGGGCTTATAGGGTGGACAGGCGCTACCCTTGAAGATTCCAAGCCATTTGCCCTAATAACGGCGTGACCCCGACGCACGCTGGGGTGTCAAACCAGCGCATCATTCTTGAGGCTTCAGAACATGAACGAATTACAAGATCTGATTGATAACAACGAGCGCTGGGCTGATGCGATCAAGCAGGAAGATCCTGACTTCTTCGCCAAACTGGCCCGCCAGCAGACGCCTGAATACCTGTGGATCGGCTGCTCCGATGCGCGCGTGCCGGCCAACGAGATCGTCGGCATGCTGCCCGGCGACCTGTTCGTGCACCGTAATGTGGCCAACGTCGTGCTGCACACCGACCTCAACTGCCTGTCGGTGATCCAGTACGCAGTCGATGTGCTCAAGGTCAAACACATCCTGGTCACCGGCCATTACGGCTGTGGCGGGGTGCGGGCGTCGATGCAGGACCGTCAGTTGGGGCTGATCGACGGTTGGCTGCGCTCGATCCGCGACCTCTACTACGAGCACCGCGAAGCGTTGGCCCAATTGCCGACTGAAGAAGAGCGGGTCGACCGTCTCTGCGAGCTGAACGTGATCCAGCAAGTGGCCAACGTCGGCCATACCAGCATCGTGCAAAATGCCTGGCATCGCGGGCAGAGCCTGTCGATCCACGGCTGCATCTATGGCATCAAGGATGGCCGCTGGAAGAGCCTGAACGCCACCATCAGTGGTTTCGAGCAACTGCCGCCGCAGTATCGCTTGCGCCCGGTGGGTGCCCTCTAGCACACCCCAGGCGGGCGTTCAGCAGAGGCCATGGCGATGCCATCGCTGCAGGAAAAGCCACCCCTCGGTGCTGGGCTGTTCATCGTAACCGGTGATCCAGCCACGGCACCGGGGCGAGCCGCATTCACAGGCAAACTGGCGCAACAAGCTGGCTTCGGTGCTGACATAGTCCATGCACAGTGGGCTGCCCGGCGTAATGTCCTGTAGCGCCCATAGCCAGAGCTCGCTCATGTCGAGGAAGACGTTGGGGTCGCAGGAGTGGCGCAGTCGTCCGCAGAAGTAAGGGTCGTAGACGTGAATGCCCGCTGCCAACTGGACGCTGTGCAACTGGGGGGCGTGGACCAACTGTCCGGATACCCGGCACATCCGGGTAATCCGCTGAAAGTGACGCAGGGCCATGACTCCCCGGCCTTTCGCGCTGTGGCCGGACTCCACAATGAAGTCGGCCATGGAGGGGTAGCCCTGCTCGGGGCTGAGCCCCTCAAAGGGGTAGAGGCATCCGTTCAATAAAGACTGGGCATTGACCTGGGGTTTCATAGACATCCCTGCCTGGTTCAAGCCTGCGACAGCCGCAGACGGGGCATCCTGTCAGCCCTGCAGCGCTTGAGTAGTGTTCAAGCGTCTCGCAAATGACACAGACCGTCTACTGTCAGCCCTGACAGGGGAGGGTGGCCATTTATGCTGTAAGCCATGACTTACAGTGGCGCCGAAATCATTTCGCCAGTGGTGTTTTATGAGCTTGGGACTATGGTGTAACGGGTTGTCCGGGAGCGTTTTTGCGTAGACCATGGGCGCCGTGATTTTTTGCCTATTTTTCGAGCCCGTTTATGACTGCCATTGCCGACCCTCGTCCCGTCCCGTTCTCCCGGTCTGATTACAAGACCCTGGGCCTGGCGGCACTGGGCGGGGCGCTGGAAATCTACGACTTCATCATTTTCGTGTTTTTCGCCCTGACCCTCAGCCAACTGTTTTTTCCGCCGGAAATGCCCGAATGGCTGCGTCTGCTGCAGAGCTTCGGGATCTTTGTCACCGGGTACCTGGCGCGGCCGCTGGGTGGCATCCTGATGGCGCACTTTGCCGACCGGCTGGGGCGCAAGAAGGTCTTCAGCTTGAGCATCCTGATGATGGCGCTGCCGTGCCTGCTGATCGGGATCATGCCGACCTACGCCCAGATCGGCTATTTCGCGCCGTTGCTGCTGCTGGTGCTGCGGGTGTTCCAGGGCGCCGCCGTCGGCGGGGAAGTGCCGAGTGCCTGGGTGTTTGTCGCCGAACATGCGCCCGCCGGCCACCGCGGGTATGCCCTTGGATTCCTGCAGGCCGGGCTGACGTTTGGTTACCTGATCGGCGCCTTGACGGCGACCTTGCTGGCACAGGCCTTCACCCCAGCGGAAATCCTCGATTACGCCTGGCGTTATCCGTTCCTGCTGGGCGGGGTGTTCGGCGTGCTTGGCGTGTGGTTGCGCCGCTGGCTCAACGAGACCCCGGTGTTCATGGCGATGCAGGCCAGCCGTGAACTGCACGTCGAGCTGCCGTTGCGCACGGTGCTGCGTGAGCACCGTCTGGCGATGTTGCCGGCGGTGATCCTCACCTGCGTACTGACCTCGGCGGTGGTCACCTTCGTGGTCATCACCCCGACCATGATGCAGAAAACCTTCGGCATGACCGCCAGCCACACCTTTGCGCTGAGCAGCCTGGGCATCGTATTCCTGAACATCGGCTGCGTGATCGCCGGCCTGATCGTCGATCGGATCGGTGCCTGGCGTACGGTGATGCTCTATAGCCTGCTGTTGCCCCTGGGCATCGGCGTGCTCTACAGCAGCCTGATTGGCGGAGCGCAGTGGATCGGCCTGGCCTATGCGATTGCCGGTCTCGGTTGTGGGGTGGTGGGCGCGGTGCCGTCGGTGATGGTCAACCTGTTCCCGGCACGGATTCGCGTCTCGGGGATCTCCTTCACCTACAACATTGCCTACGCGATCTGGGCCAGCATCACACCGCTGTTGCTGATCGGTCTGATGCCGTGGAGCCCATGGATCTGCGTGATCTTCTGTGCCGTGATGGGCGCCGTGGGTATCGGTGCGGCACTGTATTTCGGCTCGCGCCTGCCCCAGGTCGCCCAGCCGGCTGGCGCGACCTGCTGCCCCTGAGGGTGGTCAATCGCTGATCGAGTCTTCATCCAGCGGCGCCACCAGCGGTTTGAGCGCGACGATCATGTCGACTTCGACCGCGGCGCCCTTGGGGAGCTGGTACACCCCCACCGAGGTGCGTGTATGCACGCCGGCCTCGGCGAAAATCCCGTACAGCACCTCCGAGGCGCCGTCCGCCACTTCACTTTGCTGGGTGAAGTCTTCGGCGCTGCGCACGTAGACATTGATGCGCAAGACCTTGTGGATCCGCTCCAGGTCGCCCAGTTGCTGCGTGAGGATGGCCAGGGCGCGCATCGTGCAAATCTTCGCGGCCAACCGGCCTTGCTCCAGCGACACCTCGGCGCCTACGCGGCCCACCACCATCACCGTATTGTCGATGCGCGGAATCTGCCCGCTGATGTACACCTCATCGCCATGTTGCACCGTCGGCACGTAGTTGCCGCCAATGCGCATTTCACCGTCGAAACGATGACCCAGCGCCTGGGCGATACCCTCGAACAGCGCTTTGCGTGATTGATCCATGTCGGGCGTCTCCTGTGTGTGGGGTGCGCCGACTATAGCGGGTTGCTGGCAGCCCCAAACAGAGGCGTGGCGCAATCGTCGAGTATTTTTGTCGAACAAGCCGGCCGGGCTCTTCAGAAACCTCGCACAAGGCCGATGGCTAGGCACAACGATGCACTCACCCCGGCCCATTGGTGTCCCCCCATGTTCAACAAACGCTTGAAGCAGGAGCTGTCGGCTCTTCGCGAGGAACTCTCCAGCCTTCAACAAGTGAAGGAAAGTCTGGACAGCGAGATGCTGGTGCTCACGCTGCACCCGGATGGGCGCGTGCAAGCGATCAACCACAATTTTGCCGAGCAAATGGGCTACAAGGGCAACGAACTGATTGGCCGGCCGATCGACGACATCGTCCCGCCGCACGTCAAGACTGATGAGTTCCACCTGCGCTTTCGCCATGCCTTGACCCGTGGCGAGCACTTCGCCGGTGCGCTGCGCTTGCTGCGCGGCAACGGGGAAGAAGCCTGGTTGCGCTCGATCTCCCAGCCGGTGCGTGGACCGGACGGGCGGGTCAAGCACGTCTCGATTTACGCCAGCGACCTGACCCGCACCATCGAAAACTCCCGCGAGCACGAGAATCTGATCGGCGCGCTGGTGCGCTCCACCGCAGTGATCGAATTCGACCTGGGGGGCCATGTGTTGATGGCCAACGAGCGGTTCCTCAGCGGCATGGGCTACACCCTGGCGCAAATCAAGGGACAGCACCATCGCCTGTTTTGTGAACCGCAGGAATACCAGAGTGCTGGCTACCACGCGTTCTGGCAGCGCTTGAACGCCGGTGAGTTCGTCGCCGACCGCTTCAAGCGGATCGACGGTCACGGTCGGGTCGTCTGGCTGGAGGCGTCCTACAACCCGGTGCGCGATGCCAACGAAAATCTGTACAAAATCGTCAAGTTCGCAACGATCATCACCGACCAGGTCAATCAGGAGCAGGCGGTCGCCGAGGCGGCAAACATTGCGTACACCACCTCATTGCAGACCGACAGCAGCGCACAGCGCGGCACGGCGGTGGTGACCCAGGCGGTCGATGTGATGCGCGAGCTGGCCCGCCATATGCAGCAGGCCGGTGAAGGGATCGAGGCCCTGAACGAGCAGTCACTGGTGATCGGCAGCATCGTCAAGACCATCAGCGGCATTGCCGAGCAGACCAACCTGCTGGCGCTTAACGCGGCCATTGAAGCGGCCCGCGCCGGCGAGCAGGGCCGGGGGTTTGCCGTCGTCGCGGACGAAGTCCGGCAGTTGGCTTCGCGGACCAGTAAAGCCACCGATGAAATCGTCGGGGTGGTGCGTCAGAACCAGGACATGGTGCGCGATGCGGTGGTGCTGATGACCGACGGCAAACTCCAGGCCGAGCAAGGTCTGGCGTTGGCGGCCGAGGCGGGAACGGTGATTGTCGAGATCCAGGACGGCGCGCAGAAAGTGGTCAGCGCGGTCGGGCAGTTCGCCAATCAGCTCGCCACTTGAGGGCTTGCGCGATCGCTGCGCAAGTGTGACAGCATCAGCCAATCGCAGTGCCTGCCGAACCATTTCATGGCCTGGGCGTCGCCATGAATCGCCAGCAATTGCGGCGCGTCGTCCATCTGGATCTCACGCAGGTGCAAGCGCTGGGTGTCGAGGAGGGGGAAGGCGTGCATTGAATCTCCTTATTCAGCTGCCTGGGCGTCGCGCTTCAGATCCACTGATCATTCTGCGCGGTGCGTGAACCCCCGGCGTCGCCGGTATTGAGCACGCCGCGAGGTTCGATCAGCATCAGGCTGACTTCCTGCTCGGCATAGGGCTTGTGCTCGACGCCCTTGGGCACCACGTACATTTCGCCTTGGCGCACCAGTACCTGGCCATCGGGAAAGTCGATGCGCAACTGGCCGTCGAGGACGATGAAGGTTTCGTCGGTGTCCTGGTGATCATGCCAGATGAAGTCCCCCAGCAGTTTCACCACTTTGAACTGGTAGTCGTTCATCTCGGCAATCACCCGCGGCGACCAGTGCTCGTTGATCAGTTGCAGTTTGTTGGCGAGGTTGAGGCTTTGATAGGACGGCATGGCGCGGCTCCTGAAGGTTGATGGCGGACCCAGGGTAGCCAGGACGGGCGTCAGACTCTTGCACGATTGTGCGGCCCTCAGGCGCGGTGCATGTTCATCCAGCGCGCGGGTGACAGGCCGTAGGTCTTGCCGAATTGTCGAGTCATGTGGCTTTGGTCGCTGAAGCCGGCGATCAGCGCGGCGTTGCTCAGCGACTCGCCTTGCATCAGCAACGCCCGCACCAGGTCCAGGCGACGCATGGTCAGGTAACGGTAGGGGCTGGTGCCAAACAGCAAGCGAAAGTCCCGTGACAGGCTCCAGCGGTCGCGCCCGCTGTGTTCGGCGAGTTGCTCGAGGGTGACCGGCTGATCGAGGGCGCTGTGCATGAACGCGCGCGCGCGCTCCGCCGCCACATAATCGAAGCGCTGACGCCGCGCAGGGGCGCCGGAGACGACGTGCAGGGCCTGGGCCAGGTCATACAGGGCGTCCTGCTGCTCCAGCGCATCGAGCGGGCGATCAAGGCTTTGCAGCAGCGCCCCGGTGGCGGCGAACAGGCGCGGATCGTTGCTGATCCCGGTCTTGATGAATGGCAGTGGCTGGCCGCCGAGCATCTGCTGGATCAACGCCGGTTCGACGTAGAGCATCCGGTACTTGAAGCCTTCCTCGGTGCCGGCCTCGCCATCGTGGGCTTCATCCGGGTGCAGCACCATGGTGCTGCCGGGCAGGCTGTGGCGCCAACCACCGCGATACTGAAAACTCTGGACCCCGGCCAGGGTATGGCCGATGGCGTAGGTGTCGTGCCGGTGAAGGTCATACCCGTGCCCGGAAAAATACGCCTCGATACGCTCCAGCCCGCCGCTTTGGGGGGCGCGATGGAACCAGTCGGTGAGGCGTCTTGGCGTGTTCATGGGCAGTCTTCATCATGGGATTGGCACGGGTTCCCACGGTATCTCAGCGGCGGGTGGGCTGTCAGCCGGATAACCGTTTGCCTGATGGGCTCAAGGTCGAGTAAAAACGCTGTTCCAGCGATCACACCGGTGGCTGGCAGTTGCTCGCTATTGTTTGGCGCCCATCGGGTTGCCAATCGTTAAAAAAGGGACAAGGAGACCCACCCATGACCATCACTTTCAGAGCGGTAGAAGCCCGGGATGTTCCGCGGATCTGTGGTTTTGCCCGCAACCAGGAAGAACAGTTTTTCTTTTTTCCGGCCGCGACCTGGCCGCTGACCGACGACCAATTGCAGGGCTCGATCGACAAACGTTCGGACTCCACCGTGATCGAGCTGGACGGTGTGGTCGCAGGCTTTGCCAACTTCTATCAATGGGCAGAGGCGGGCACCTGCACCATCGGCAATGTGATCGTCGATCCTGAAGTGCGGGGCAAGGGCATCGGCGCGCAACTGATCGAGCAGATGATCACGATTGCCCGCACCCGGCACCAGGCCCGGGAGGTGACGCTGTCGTGCTTCAACACCAACGTGGCCGGGCTGTTGCTCTACCCCAAGCTGGGGTTTACCCCGTTTGCCATTGAAGAGCGCCAGGACCCACAGGGCCGCCGGCTGGCCCTGGTGCATTTGCGTATCGCGGCGTAGACGGCGGGCAGTGGCGATCAACCCTGCTCGCCACTGCCGCACAGTGCGGTTCCTGTCCGGTTTCCCGATCAATCCCCCAGCGCTGCACCTTCACGCCGTGGATCGGCGCCACCGGCCCAGGCCGCCTGGCCCTGCGCGTCGCGTACGCGAACGATGGCCTGGGTGCCGCTGGTCATGTCGATCTCGTTCACCGTATGCCCTTTGTCCTTGAGCGCCTGGATCAGCGCCGGGCTGAACTGACCGCGCTCCAGTTCGGTGGGGCCGTTGCGGCTGCCGAAGTTGGGCAGGCTGATGGCGGCTTGCGGGTCGAGTTGCCAGTCGAGCATGCCGACCACCGACTTGGTGACGTATTCGATGATTTGCGAGCCGCCGGGGGAGCCGACCGTGGCCAGCAGTTCGCCGCTCTGGCGGTCGAAGATCAGCGTCGGCGCCATGGATGAACGCGGGCGTTTGCCGGGCTCGACGCGGTTGGCCACCGGCTGGCCATGTTCTTCGGCGATGAACGAGAAGTCGGTCATCTGATTGTTGAGCATGAAGCCCTGCACCATAAGGTGCGAACCGAAGGCGGCCTCCACGGTGGTGGTCATCGATACGGCACCGCCCAGGTCATCGACGGCCACCACCTGGGAGGTCGAGATGCGCAGGGGCGAGCGATCCGCCGCGTAGGCCACTTGGATGCCCGCCGGTGTGCCGGGCTTGGCAGTGCCCATGCTGCGCTCACCGATCAAGGCGGCGCGAGTGCTCAGGTAAGCAGGGGAGAGCAGCCCCGCCACTGGCACCGGCACGAAGTCCGGGTCGGCGACGTACAGTGCGCGGTCGGCGTAGGCCAGGCGCTCGGCTTCGGCAATCAGGTGCACGGCCTCAGGAGCCGGCTCAAGGCCGGCCGGACGGTCGCTCTTGCGAGGTGCGAGGGGTGCCAGGGCAAAACGGCTGTCGCGGCCTTCCAGGGCCTGCAAGGTGCCGAGGATCTGTGCCACGGCGACCCCGCCGGACGAGGGCGGCGGCATGCCACAGACTTGCCAGCGCTTGTAGTCGCTGCACAGTGCAGCACGTTCCTTGGCCCGGTAGCCCTTGAGGTCGTTGAGCGACAGGCTGCCGGGGTTGGCGTGGCCCTGGACTTTGGCCACGATCTCCTGGGCAATCGGCCCCTGATACAGGGCGTCCGGACCTTCCTTGGCAATGCGTTCCAGGACCTTGGCCAGGGCCGGGTTTTGCAGCAGGGTGCCGACGGCTTTCGGGCTGCCATCGCGGTTGAGGAAATACGCCGCCATGTCGGGAGAGCGCGGCAGGAAAGGGTCAGAGGCAATCATCGTGTGCAGGCGTGGCGAGATCGCAAAGCCGTTCTGTGCCAATTCGATGGCCGGCTCAAACAGCCTGGCCCATGGCAGGCGCCCGTGTTCGCGATGCGCCATCTCCAGTGCGCGCAAGACCCCCGGCGTGCCGACCGAACGGCCACCGATCTGTGCCTGCGGGAACGGCATCGGCTTGCCATCGGCCTGCAGGAACAGCCGTTCGGTGGCGCCCGCCGGTGCGGTTTCGCGGCCATCGTAGGTGCGCACGGCCTTGCCGTCCCACAGCACGATCATGGCGCCACCGCCAATTCCCGAAGACTGGGGTTCTACCAGGGTCAACACCGCCTGCATGGCGATGGCGGCGTCGATGGCTGAGCCACCTTGGCGCAGCATCTCCCGCCCGGCGGCAGCGGCCAGCGGATTGGCCGCTGCCGCCATGTGCTTGCTGGCGTACTGGGTGCTCAGGTCGGTGCGAAAGCCCGAGGCCATTTCCGGCGCTGCGGGCAGGGCGCTGACGGCGGTCGAGGCGGGTGGCGCGCTACAGGCGGCGAGGGTCAGCGCGGTGGCGAGCAGCGACAGGGCGCCGAGGCGCAAGCGGCGTGTAGGGAAGGCTGGGAACACGAGGGCACTCCGTCCATGGGGAAATAGAGGGGGCGACTGTATCGGCGGCAGAGACCGGCTGCAACGTTGGGGCGGGTGTGAGCGGGCGGCACTTTTCTCCAGGCATAAAAAAACGGCCTACCTTGCGGTAAGCCGTTTTTAGTACTTGGTGGCTACACAGGGACTTGAACCCCGGACCCCAGCATTATGAATGCTATGCTCTAACCAACTGAGCTATGTAGCCAAGTGGCGCGCATTATTGGCTTGGAACGACGATGTGTCAAGCATAAATCTAAAATATTTCTCTACGCTTTCAACTGCTTATCCTCAGACTGCGGAAAAACCCCGGTTTTTCTGCTTTGCTCCCGGGCAAATCATCCCACCGATGGATTATTTAAAGTCGTTAGCAGGCTAAGGGGATGGCGTTGCCGCAGTGAAAAATGGCACATTGGCGCACCTGCACGTGCGCACCCCTCTGCTGTTTGGAAACTTTCATGGCAACCAGTACCCCTCAAGTGTCCGCTTGCGCGACACCCGCGAGCTCGCAAAGTAGCCCCTTGGTCATGCGCATCATCGGCGCGGTGGCGCTGGCGCATTTGATCAACGACCTGATCCAGGCGGTGCTGCCGTCGATCTATCCGATGCTCAAGGACAGCTACGGCCTGACGTTCACTCAAGTCGGCCTGATCACCTTGACCTTCCAGCTCACGGCCTCGCTGCTCCAGCCTTGGGTCGGCTACTACACCGACCGTCACCCCAAGCCTTATCTGCTGCCGATGGGCATGATCTGCACCCTGATCGGCATTCTGATGATGTCCCAGGTCGGCAGCTTTCCCTTGATCCTGCTGGCGGCAGGGTTGATCGGCATCGGCTCCTCGACCTTTCACCCGGAAGCCTCGCGGGTGGCACGTCTGGCATCCGGTGGACGTTTTGGCCTGGCGCAGTCGACCTTCCAGGTGGGTGGTAACGCCGGCTCGGCATTCGGCCCCTTGCTGGCGGCGGCGATCATCATTCCGTTCGGCCAGGGCAATGTGGCCTGGTTCGGCCTGTTCGCTGTGTTCGCCCTGCTGGTGCTGTACCGCATCAGCCGCTGGTACGCCAACCACTTGAGCCTGTTCAAGCTCAAGCAGGGCCAGGCGGCGACTCACGGGCTGTCGAAGGGCAGGGTGCTGAGTGCGTTGGTGGTGCTTGGCCTGCTGGTGTTCTCCAAGTACTTCTACATGTCCAGCCTGACCAGCTACTTCACGTTCTACCTGATCGAGAAGTTCGACCTGTCGGTGGCCAGCTCCCAGTTGCACCTGTTCCTGTTCCTGGGGGCGGTGGCGGCGGGGACCTTTTTCGGCGGGCCGATCGGCGACAAGATCGGCCGTAAGGCGGTGATCTGGTTCTCGATCCTGGGGGTGGCGCCGTTCACCTTGCTGCTGCCCCATGTCGACCTGTTCTGGACCAGCGTCCTGAGCGTGGTGATCGGCTTCATCCTGGCCTCGGCCTTCTCCGCCATCGTGGTCTATGCGCAGGAACTGGTGCCGGGCAATGTCGGGATGATCGCTGGGGTGTTCTTCGGCCTGATGTTCGGATTTGGCGGAGTGGGGGCGGCGCTGCTGGGTTTCCTGGCGGACATCCACGGCATCGAGTACGTGTATTTCCTGTGCTCGTTCCTGCCGTTGCTTGGCGTGCTGGCGATCTTCCTGCCGCGCACCAAAAAGACCTGACGCCTTAAAGATCGCAGGCACAAAAAAGCCGCGTATCAAACGCGGCTTTTTTTTCGGCGTGTGGCTTACACGTTGAAGCGGAAGTGCATCACGTCGCCGTCTTTGACGATGTAGTCCTTGCCTTCCAGGCGCCATTTACCGGCTTCCTTGGCACCGGCCTCACCCTTGAACTGGATGAAGTCGTTGTAGGCGATCACTTCGGCGCGGATAAAGCCTTTTTCGAAGTCGGTGTGGATCACGCCGGCCGCTTGCGGGGCGGTGGCGCCGACGCGTACGGTCCAGGCGCGGACTTCTTCAACTCCGGCGGTGAAGTAGGTCTGCAGGTGCAGCATTTCGTAGCCCGCACGGATCACGCGGTTCAAGCCCGGCTCTTCCAGGCCCAGGGCCTCGAGGAACATGTCTTTCTCTTCGCCGTCATCGAGCTCGGCGATTTCCGCTTCGATCTTGTTGCACACCGGGACAACCATGGCGCCTTCTTCTTCGGCGATGGCCATCACCACGTCGAGCAGCGGGTTGTTCTCGAAGCCGTCTTCGGCCACGTTGGCGATGTACATCACCGGCTTGGTGGTCAGCAGGTGGAAGCCCTTGATCACCGCTTTTTCGTCGGTGCTCATGTTCTTCATCAGGCTGCGTGCCGGCTTGCCTTCGGTGAAGTGGGCGATCAGTTGCTCCAGCAGAGCCTTCTGGACCACGGCGTCCTTGTCACCACCCTTGGCGTTGCGCGCGACTTTCTGCAGTTGCTTCTCGCAGCTGTCGAGGTCGGCGAAGATCAGTTCCAGGTCGATGATCTCGATGTCGCGTTTCGGGTCGACGCTGTTGGAGACGTGAATC